>Ga0307513_10000046_pt1 | contig 158222 bp, 171 predicted proteins | sample 15_EM_MG_FD_202174 | JGI IMG/M metagenome (GOLD analysis project Ga0307513, IMG submission 202174) | Populus trichocarpa ectomycorrhiza microbial communities from riparian zone in the Pacific Northwest, United States - 15_EM | ecosystem: Host-associated > Plants > Roots > Unclassified...
GCGAATTTAGAAGTTTAATATTCCAGTTACCCTGCTAGAATTAATTTACTTGGCAAAATGCTCATGTCTTGGCATGTTTGGTCATGTGATTGTGCAATTCACAAAAGCTTGTTTTATATAATAGATTCTGGGGGTGCGCCCGACTTTTGCTGCCCTTACAAAAAAAGCCACAAAACGCGTTTGTATGGTGGAAAACCCTAGTTACCGTATATGGGGTGCGCCCGACTTTTGCCTACCCCCGAGTACAAGCAAGGTTTTGCGAGCCAAAGTTCCAGTAAGTGAGCCACAATCACAACTCCCCCAGACCTCTACCATGCTAGGCACAGCTGCACCACTGCCGTTCCGTCCCATAACTACGCAGGGCAAAAATACTCTTCAGTATGCGCCGTACAATATTTCCAGGAAAACCCTGCCAAACCACGAACTTTCCCATCCGGATCCCGGAGTTACGCAAGCATGCATACCAGCCTACACACTCACCCTATGCTTTGGTGTTCACATACATGCATACATACAGGCACAAAATCCCGTCCTAGGCACCGAATGATGGATCTACAGAACGGTTTCTGATTGTAGGATTTTGAGAACCATCTTTTGTTCTGTTTATGATGCATGGCATGGCATGGGAGGCATGGAAAGGGAAGGCTGGAGGTGCGTGGCTGCATGCATGGGGCCCACGCATCCGCTTATTATTCCTATTGTACTAGTATTTAGTGCCAGGGTGCTGCGTGACTTTAGGATTTGGGGAGCTTTCTTGATCCTTTTTCTTCCTTTTCGCTTTTTCGGATGGATGGATGGTTGAACTATCAGCTGCAGTTCCTTCTTGGTTCCCGGGTTAACTTTGTCAGGTTTTTGACACTATCGTGGGGGTTTTGGTGATTTGCCTTGCTTGCTTGCGCTATCGTAAAGTACAAGTACTGCACGGAATTTTGTAGCACATTGAATTCCAGTTTTTTTTTCTTCTTCTCTTTCCCCACCCACACTTGTTCTCTTCTCGCGCAATGGCTTCATGCCGGCAATTGAAGATTGGGGAATTTTTTGGATTTTTGATAGTTTTGGATTGGGCTGCGATACGAAGCTTCATCGTGTTGACAGGGGAATTGATTATTATTATGATGCCTTTTGTAGGATAAGTTGCTTGATTACAGGGGAAGGAAGGTTTCAGCTTATTGGTTGGATGGTTTATGTGTGTGACTTGGATTATGATATCTTTCTATCCCAGGGTTGAACGGGATCAATCGATGATCGATTGTTCGATTGATTCCGTTTGGTTTCGAATTCGACTGCTTGGTGGTGGTGCTGCTGGTGGTAGTAGCAGTAGAAGTGATGTGGTGAAGTGGGCCTCTCTTGTTCGGGTTGTTCGGTGGGGTAGGTGGGTGCTTACTGGTGGTAGGTGGGGAAGCCTATGATACCAGCTTATTTCAGCTTACCCTATTCATTACTGTAAACTCCGCGCCACAACCGGAATTTTGGTATCCGGATGGTGGGATTACGGTGTCTCCTAGTACTGCCCAGGCTCAACTTCACCCACCAATCGGTTCATTAGATCACTGGGAGACCCCACCCTATTACTTGTCCATCACGTACTGTCTTACCAGGAACCCTTGCAACTAATTCTTGTTGCTACTCGAGTACTGATAGGCCCCTTTTTCCTTCGAATCTCGGCAGTTGATATTTCTTCTGCTCCACATACAGTGAATTTTCATCGGTATGTTCGGATAATCCAATACGGGATGGCGAAGAAGCAGATCCAGAATGAGACAGAGATGCTGTACTTGTAAAGCACGATGAGCTTTCAGCTAAAGGTATACTAGCCTGACTTAGTTTTTAGTCAATAGTCAGAGTGACTGGATGAGAATGGAAGAACCCTAGTCTACTCCCCTCGGACGGCCGGCAATCTGGCATGCGCGGAAGTGAAGGTTTGCCACTCCGTCCAGTGAGTCGTTCTAGTGCTGGAGAACCGGCTACTTTGTATGGGTGGTGGTCCGGTCCGTCAATGATTCACCGAATCCACCAACAACTCCAAACCCCGGATTTCTCCCCCCCCGAGACCCGAGTTTTGGATTGCTCGCGCTTGCTGGATGGAGATTGCCTCATTCTATCTCTTATTCTTTTTTCCTTTCTACTTTCTACTTTTTGATACAGGTGGCTGGTTCGTGGGAGATGGGGCTGTTATCGTTATTGTTATCGATTTGTAGAATTATTATTTCTTTGTGCTCTCGACGCCTGACTATTACGATATCATCGCTAACCAGCTCTACTCTACAATACGCGTACTACATAATGCACGAACGGGGTGTCAATAGATTTCCTGGCTTCTATACGAGATAGTGGTTTTTTAAGTATATGCGGTAGGGAAAAAGACCACCCCAAGGAACGGCCGAGAAGATGGGGGGATCATCACCCATGCTAACTCAGATCATGTGGGTAAGCTTATCATAGAAGCTCCACATTCTCCTACCCTCTCTTCCCCACTCCCCTGTCGTATTGTACGTACGTACTAAACTGTATTCCCCATTCTTCCATGATATCGATATCACGAAGAGTATAGTAACGAGGTTTCTAGCTAGGTAGAACCAACCGCCTATATCCCCGTCCCTCGATAGTTCTACCAACTCAACTTCCACCTTGGTACTTCCATTACCTGCGGAACAAAAGGAAAATCCTCACTTATCGTATTATACGAGGAACCCACTCGCTCTAAACAATAGGCCAAGTTAACGGCTGGGACATTTTTTTTGAGTCCTTCTGCCAGCGCCAGCTAAGCCTAACCAACTACCACAACTGTGTTTATGCTGAACTGTCTAATGGGGCCATTCAGTCCAGCTCTACCCCCTTCTGGCTCTACAATTCGAGACAGTTACAATATACTGCATGCTCTGAAGTAGAGACTTTGACACTTTCAAGGCCTTAGCCTTTATTCCGCGAAGGTGGGGTTGAAGTACTGCGCCAGTCCAAGTGTGGGGCTGGTGTGGTTGGTTTCTTGTGTGAGAGTGAGCGGAAGAAGAGGAAATATCGCTTGGCTAAGTTTGAAAGGGAGGACTTTGATTTTTCTAGAAAATAGATAAAAAATCCTGACCATCGGTAATAATTCGCGTCGAGGGTGCTGTCTGCAGTATCGTATTGGAAGATGGAGGAGAGAAAATAATGAGCTGAAAAGGGTTGGTTTTTCTTTTTCTTTTTTCTTTCTGTTTTTTTCTTCTAACGGCGTTTTGGGCGTATGGGGGGTACCGGTACGCTGGGGGGAATTTTCAGGTGAGTTTTGTTAGCAGCGCCGTGGGACAAAGCCAACCAGAGAAGGTGGGGTGGAGTTAGGCATAGCAGGCAATCTACTGCACTAGTAGTAAGTATTACGAGAGGTGGCAATTGACTTGGGTAATTGAGTGAAGGTGAAAGGAATGCGATATGTGGACAATAGAGCATTGTACAACGCTCTACAGAATCCTACTCCACAGTGACTGGGGGTAGATAGCCATGTTAGGTCAAGCGAATACAGTAGGTAAGTATTTTAAATATCATAGCTGGGCATCTGAAATCTCTCGCAATACTGTACCAGGGAAAATCATACTTAGCTTATGGTCCCTGGATATTAGCTGAGAGATCGCGACCGCATCTGCATGCGCAACCACAGCAGAAGATATGGTGCTGGGATATGCTAACGACTTTCCTTTTACTGAACGGAGTTACGGGCAGCGGGTATAACATTTTTTTCTAGACACCCATAGCTCGATGCCTATATTGAGCATCAATTCGGGCCGAGCCCCTAAGACATGTTGGGCTTACATATGTTTGCTTTGCACAGTTCAGTCTGAACTTAATTGTCTTCTCCTGCTTGGCACAGCGCAGTATGTTTGGCTAAGGGGTTGAGGGAGGTGGGGTTCGCATTCCAGATATATGCTTCCGTGTCTGTCTGCCTTGAGCGGGAGAGCATTGCGGCTGGGGGTGCGAGCAGCAAGAAAGACAGGAGGGGGGGGCGCGGGAGGGGATTACTGCACGAGAATGGCCAAGGTGTGGTAAGCATGGTGGTCAAGATACAGAGTACGGTATGGTACTAGTACAGTATGGCACTGTAAGTTCGTGCATGCCCCACATACCTGCCTAGCCTAGAGCTTATTGTTACCAATCCTTTACCCTTCCTACTAGCACTATCACCGATACTACGGTACTATCCTAGCCAGATATCAAACCACCACCACTACTAATGGGACCGAGCCAAGGGTATGGGGATTCTTCCTGTTTCTATTTCGCGGTATGATATGCTGCTGTCAAATCGGGTGGATCTAGGCGCAAAAGAAAAGGGCTAATCGACAAGTATTGGTCAATTGAGGTATCAAAGGGGAAAGATCCCATTTGTCCGGAAAACTTAAGACAAGCTTACGGTGAGAACTGAGAATCTCGCTAGGACGTTGAAGTTGCCTCTCCTGGTAAGGTCTGTTGCATTTTTCTTTTTCTTTGTCTCAACCGAGGACCGAGAGGCTTTTTAGCTGTGTTTTCTCCCTTAATCCGAAGGGGGAAATCCTAGACGTCCTAGAGTTATTCTTATTCATTTGTGGTATCATACTTGGTGTCCTAGTGCACAGAGCAGTAAATTTACGGTAAGTCCCTCTCTGACCTCCCTGGTTAGACTACTCCCCTCTATCATGCCGTGATTGACATATAGCGGCAGCGTCTCTGCTAAGTGAGAAGCCGCATTGCCATAAACACATCTAGTTGCATAACCTCCTATTTCCTCGGTTCCTCGTGTACAGTACTCGTACCGGTGGTCTACCCTACCGCCACTACCCGCAACTAATGTAGTAATTTCTTTCTTTTTATTCGTTTGTCCCTTTTATCCGTCTTTCTCGGGGGTTTCTTCCCCTCCGCCAACCTCCCCTGACCGCCCGCCTAGTGCCCTCCCACCTGTCATCTCACCGCGTACGCGCTATGCGGAGGGATTGCTCTATCGGTTATGTGTACTCGTACCGCGTTGTCCGGTGCTGTACGGCACTGGGTTGGGATGTCGGCATGTGCTTAGTTGGTATCACGTGTAACTGATGGATTGGGCCTTGTTCCGTGAAACCCGCGGGGGCTCTTATTTTATTTTTTGTTTTGTTTTGCTAAGGGTTTCGGTACTCGCTCGAGTGGTGGAATAGCTTCGGGGTTGTTGTCAAGAATGGATGGGTGTCATATGATATGATATGATAGATTGATAAAGTGGGTTCCGCCCTGACCACTGGCTCATCCCGCTTGGGGTTCACTTGGATAGTGATTTTTCCTGAATTTTTGGAATTTTCAAATTTGCACTGAGGAGGTTGTCATCGATGGTTTTCGTGGTATTTTGGCTAGTCTCGCAGTCGTACTATACCGGCGGCGGGACTGTGCGCCCCGACTAGGCGCAAAGCTGCGAGGTTCAGCCTTTTCCATAAAATCACATCTCGCATCATAGCACTCGCACGAGTATCGTTACGGCTTTGACCCTGAACGCTTGGGTGTAGGACTAGCCTAGAGGGCCTGCCCAGTTACTTCTCGCACACACATTACCATGGTCATAGGACACTACACCGCCGTACCCAGCGAAACCACTCCTCTTCAAAGCCCTTCCCTCCCTGTGTAAAAAGCACAAAGAGAGCGCTCATCCACCCCAAACCCCTTCTTTTCCCCTTCTCTTCCTATGATACTTTTACATTTACCGCAGGGCACGCACGCGCCTGCAAGGACGCGGCCGAAGCGTGAGCTGTTTCACGTAAATTTGCAGAGTGAGAATTTGTGAAGATGTGTCTACGGCACTGGGGCTAGGATGTACGGTGGCTTGGGGGGTGCTTACGCTGGCAGGTAAGTTACTACTGCAGCAAACGGGGGTTCGATCGATCCTAAAAGCACTGGTATCGAATCCGTTACTGTGCGTACCCGCCATCTCTCGGGACTTTTTTTTAGGATTTTTTTTTTGCCGCCGGTGGTCGTGGTGTGGTTGGGGTTGTGCCTTATGCTGTGCCGTTAGCACTCTGGAAGCTGTGGATGGATGGATGGGGCGCTATGGCGTGATCTCCCGATTGATTGAATGCATGGTTGGTGGGATAGGATAGGATAGCATGGGGTTGACTGGGGGGTGTATGGCGTTAATATCGTACATACCGTTAAGTGCTTGCCTGCTTGTATATATTATTGTATCATACCGGGATTGCTGGAGTAGGGTATTGTCCTGTATTGTCCCCTCCTCCTCCTCCTTGAGAGGTATATAATGTATCTATTCTTGGAATTGTGTGTTGCTATTTGTCTGGACTACCACCTTCCTTCATCCCCGCATCATATTGGTTCCTCAGAGTGCCTATTCTACCCTGAGCCGGGGTATTGCTTGTGTGGTATATCTGCCTGGTTTATGGCTCTATAGTGCTCGGCTGTGTCAGGCTGCAAGTACGTACCCCAGCTACGGCATGGCGGATATCTAACGGCTCGTGAACGCGGCAACAAGGGCGGTGTGGTCCAGCGCTAGAGTGCTAGAAGTTTAGATTAAGCTTCACAGTGCTGGTATATTGCGTCAAGGATCATCCAGCCATGTTTTCCCGGGAAGGAGGCGTGAATTGGGTTTGTGAAACGCTTGGCGCCATATATACATTGGTATTGTTATATCTATAATTATTATATCCTGGTTGTCAAGTATGATAGCTTACTTGGCCAAGGGATATCCTATTGAACCCAGTAGGTCGCTTTCTCGGTGGGAGATCCCAGTGGTGAAGTAAGGCTTCACCGATTCCTGCCATCAAGGGGAGTTAGGCACTGTACTCGGGCATTGGGTTCAGTCCGTGAGTATTCCCAATGAATTGTCGGTTCTGACATGTAACTAAGCAGACAGATTGCCTAGGGCAGGAAGGGATTCGATTGGCGCCTTGAAATTTGACTGAAAGAGGCCCGGTAAATAGAACTAGATGGATCCGAATACCCTCAGCTGACTGCAGCAGATTCCCGAGTCCTGGCCAGGCTCTCCAAGGAACTTTTAGCCGATTTAGCTATCCCTTGATACCTCTTCTCCGTCACTGGTGATGCACAGGGCTCTGTAGTATTTGGCTGGCTGCTGGTGATAGACCTATTTGCCTGTTGTCGAGTAAGCCTGGGTTCTCATTAATTTTCTGAGGCTTCATGTATCTCTGTGAAAGAGTACAGAGCCGGAAGACGCAGCTAGAGCAGTAAGTATTATAAGTATTTCAACTGGGGCGAGATATAATATCACAGGATTGGGGTGTTCATTTAGCAATCATCATCACCAATAAGAAACGCACCTGCCAAGACCCTTTCCCCTGCCCCCATTCCCGTGATAATAATTTCTCCTCAGCCTAACTCGCCAAATCCTTCTAGGGATAACTTTAACCGATGGGTGAAGCCCCGCCCTTGCCCTCCCCTATTAAATGCGAAACCTCTCTCTGCCATAACAGACCAAGCGAGGCTAAGTTAAGTTCTCCACAAGACATACGCCCCACATGCGATCGATACTATGTTCGCCCCATCTTCTCCACATCTGTTATTAATCAATCGGGACCCCACTTGTGTAGTGTGGCGGGGATCTCCCCTGCAGGCCGCAAACTAAAACGCCTTCTCCCAGGCTTATCTCCTTGTGCGTCGTTGCTAACCGAGTGATCATTTGTGATATATGAGTCTCATTTGAGGAGGGGGGGGCAGGAAGAAATGCGGGGGTGTAGTGAATTAGATGGATATCTGGGTCGATAGTATTTATGAATTTGGGGGCTAGGGCGCGAGAGGTAAACTTGAAAGGGCGTGCTTATTTTTTGAGGATTGTTGGAGGGGGGTGTTCCGAGTTGCCCGCACGTTATCTGGAATTTGTGGGGTGGTGTGGGGGATTGTGGTGTGTCTGTGTGATAGGTGTACTTTCGATATTAGTGGTCAGTTTGGGGTGAGTTTAATTACGAGGGCAACGGATCGTGGTATTCGGGGCGGTAGCTTTGGACCCCGTGCTGGCCTGGTAGGTTGGTACTGACTAGGGATGCCGGTCATATCCCGACTTTGTGTCTGGCACCCGGGTTTGGCCTGATTTGGATAAACAGGCGGCGGGGGTGGCTCGTGGGCCTCTTTTGTGCATCGCCCCTCGTCATGTCGGCCTGACCAACGGGCCTCCCGGTTAGAGCATATTGCTGAGCAGTATACTGCCTTGTATTGTAACTCTCTAGAGAGGGGGCGCCGCTGTTTCTAGGTGTGTGTGCGCCTTGGTTGGATTTATGAGGAAGCTAGACATCGCTGGGGGAAAAAATACTCTTGTTTAAATGTTCTGCAATGGCGAGGAAGGGGAGACCGAGGGGGCTGATGTATTTCTACAATTTGAATTCCTACGGACATGCTATAGTAGAGCTTCTGCGGCTGGTTCCCCTGAGAGAGAGGGATGTTTTACGAGTGATGAATTGTGATGAGTTGAGGTTATTGGGTGGTGATGCTCGTGATGCCTGATTTGAGTGTTAGGCGCAATGCCCCGAACGAGGTTATTATAAGCCCCGAATATTGTATTGTGGTGCTCTTCTGCAGTGGGTTTACTAGTGTGACAGCCGCCGTACATGAGTAACCCATCATTTCTTTAGTGTTGTTGAGCCCATAGACATGAGTGTGCCATTTTTTGTCACCGAAATTCTATCTGTGGCCACTTTGCATGGGGATTTGCCTTAGGGTATCGATAATAGATGCTTATAATCTCTCTCCTCTTGAGGATCTATCGGTTTTAATAATGCGTCCAATGCTTTACAACAAACAACAAACAACAAACATACTAATGATATTCAGGCTCAGGCTAAAGAAAAACAATCTAAAACCATCTGCCAGAAAGATAAGAATTCGTTCCCAAGGCAAATGTTATGTGAGATATCATACCTAGCTGGCACGGTGGTTGATATGCCAAGAACCAGTTAGCCACTGTCCAATTAGAAGGAGTCTAGGAGTTCAGTTCCCCCTCAGAAATGGGCTAATATTGAACAATCCGTCACGTGGGGCAGGAGATGCAAAAAATCCTGCCTTATGCGAACTGGGAGATTGAAGGCCTCAGCCTTCCCCAGTAAGGCTGTAGGGCGAGTCAGTCCTGCTACGAGGTGGTAGAATCTGACTCTAGGCCATGATCCTGGGAATGTGGCCAGGGATCGGCGGGGTGGCAGAGAAGAAAGAGCAAGAATCTCTTTTTTCCCTTTGATTTGGAAAGAGGAAACTAGGGTCCTGAATTTTGTGCGGACTCTGGTAGGAGGATGACTGAATTGGTTTGTGGGGGTGGCCATTTACCGTCGAGCCACTTTTCACCATGGATGGCAATGTGGACATACTACATTTCTCGAAGGAGCAGGGTAAGAATGATTTCTACTGGTGAATGATGTGAGGTCTGTCTAGTACCTCAATAGTTGCAATAATGCTCAAGCTTCTGCTGGAACTTTTCCGAGAATTTTGCTTCCCTGGGATAGGGCCATGTGGCCATATAAATGAAAGGGTGTCTGTACCGGTTGAGTAAGACAATCGTTGGGGATTCCCATCCCTGGTACTTACTTTATATTGTGTAGGAGATCCTACAAGTATGATGCGGCGACATCCATACACACCCTTAGGACGTCGGATCGTCGGACCCTAGCGAATGAGACATAATCTATCCCCACAGCTGCCGCCACCTTGGCCAAGCTCGTGGGGCGGGAAGTGGCTATGACAAGATTTCATTCTGGTTATAACCCTTTCAACCCTTGACAGGGAATTACACAATACGCGCAAAGAGATACTGTACTGTGCGTGATGTTAGCAAACATCGGTCGGGACCCTACCACTCGGTTCTGGACAATCTTGCATCACGAGCGATCACTCGTGTCATTGTCCTAGGCAGAGGGGGAGCTAGCTGTCTTTACTGACGTCAGGCCATTAAGAATATATGGCACAGTACCCCACAGGACCACAAGCCCAGTACCATGTTCTCCAGAGTACGGGGGAGAACTGCGGGCGATTATGCAGTTCACTGGTGAAATATCAATGTAGCAATGTTGCTATATCTTGCAGGAGCTTTAGATGAATGTCCCCCTGGACGTCCGCGCAAATCCTCGGGGATAGCTGAGACGCGAAGTCCAAGTTCCCAGAAGCTTTTATGGTACCAACACACTGTTTCCCGCTGATCCCGCTATTCCCGCTGTGTTTGTACCTCAAAGAATACGTACGAGACTGTACTGGTATCATACTGCCGGAACAACCCCAGCTACTACGCTACCAGGCCGTCAGTATGCCCTTCTCTACTACCCGCATGTTCCATTAGGTCATGTCCTGAAGTGGGCGAAATGACGTTTTTAGATACTGAAACTCCTACTCCTAGAGATCTCCAATCGCCCGGTATTACATGAACTTACGAGTGAAGAAAATAGTGGGACAAACCCGGTCACCAAGATATGGAATTTTCGCACATTAATATTAACTTAGAGTTTGGCATTGGGATGAAGAATAATTTCATACACTGATCTCATTGCTTCTCTTCGTTTTGGACCTAGATGCCACTTCTGCTCTACTAGTTATATCGAATAGGACTGGGACATGGAAATTCTCCCCTTTGCTACACCAAAAAGTGCCTACCGGTATTAGGCAGTGAGTGTTGTTGGGGATAACTTCGGGTCGGGCAGTTATGACCAGCCAACACCAGTCGACAGCAGCCGACGCGGTAAAAGTGTCAATACTCCTGCGGTCACAATATATCATATCACACGATACAACAAAACCCTTTCACAAACCCTACTAAACTGGGGACCTGAACCTCACATCCAGCCTCCACACAAAAACTCTAGCGCAAGAAACCTCTTGGCACTACCTATAAAAACCATCACCCCCTCCAAATCTCCTTCTTTCCTCTCCATGGAACTTGCATCACTGTTGCGGAGGAGCTTTGCGACTGTGACGACAGCCAGAGCGCCTACCCGCCGGGAGTGTCCCGGCTCCCACGAGCAGTATTTACCGCTGCCTACTAAGAGCCTGTTTGGTAAAAAATGGCCGTTCCACTGGGCGACTATTCCTCCCATGAAAATGGCCTTCTCTCAATTTTGAAATGGAAGAGAGAGGGTCATTCATATGGGGGAGCAGAACGGAACCATTGTATCCAAACAGGCTCTAACAAGCACAGTAACACGCCTCGTACGGAGGGTGCCTGACAGGAAGGATACTTTAGAGGATCATGCAATAATATCATGAATCCTGCTATCATCCGTCCAACGAGGGTTGGTTAACAAGCGGGATGGCTCGTGGGACCCCAGCGTGGTTGACACCTTGACGTGGTGCTGGGGCTTTTAAACTAAGATCAACCGTTGTAGACTTTGGTATTGTATTATGATAGATTGCTGTGTCGGAGGGCATGGTGATACATTTCCGGAAAACGATCAGGTTTCTTACTGTGAAGGCTACTAAGCTTTATTTGTATGTGATTGAAGAGAGAAAATAAAAAATAAAAAAGCCTCTTTCACATGTAGAGAAGCGGCATGCTCTATTAGTTAATGTCCGTAGTGTAATGCCAGAGAGAGTGATAGTGGGGAAAAGGTACCTGTAATCTTATATTACTCGAGTATTTCAGGGCACCTTGTCCTAACATGGTATGGAGATCAGCAATTTTTCTTCGAATGTAATAGACAGGCATTCCTTTCACAAGAGCTTTCTAAAATCTATGTAGGTATTGTAATCCCCAGAGATAATTGAAGCTATCTATGCAATGTCTTGAATTTTAAATATTTTTGGGAGGTTAATGATTATCCCAAATACCCCCATTTTTTTGGTGCGGAATCTGGTTCCACAATTTTCTTCACTCGCATGAAAGGCTTGATATCTACTTATCGAGTGCCCTCTAAACCTGCCCGCGATACACATTTCCCTGTTCCCAAAGACCCATATTTCTCATTCGGATTATTGAAAACTCGCAGACCTTCAGATAGCTTTCGCTATCATACTTAAAGTTCCCCTCGGGTACGCCCTTAGGGCACAAATTTGGGGTTACCACAACATCAACTTTTTTCAAAACCACCATTCAGACAACCCTCAAACCCCGTACTCTATCTTCGATTACCCTGTAGCCATAGCCCCATCTCCATATCGAGACCTGTCGGTCAAGAATTTCACTATAAAAGGGGCCCTTGGGAGCTCATCTCTTCCTTTCTTCTTCTTCCTCCTTTCATCATTACAACTACAACACTCCATCTTCACCACTGCTTCCATAACCAACCCATCGCAGATTATGCACATACTCTAGGGCGATTCTCTTTCTTTTTATTCTGACATTGGCGTGCTGCCGAAGGCTCTTAATAAGGTATGTACGTAAATATCTGCTGCTGGACCGTCCGGGGTCCCCGTGTGCGTTAGAGTTGTCCTTGCTTAGACTTCTGCTAACGTCACGCGGACCTATATATTTCCCCTAGGAATTTCTTGAACATGATCCCCCAGCGACCCAAGCTCTCTCCTAATATGAGATGCTCATAAACAAGGTATGTACGTAAATATTTGCTTCTGGACCGTCCGGGGTCCCCGTGTGCGTTAGAGTTGTCCTTGCTTAGACTTCTGCTAACGTCATGCGGACCTACATATTCTCTCTAGGAACTTAAGCGCGATTCTTCAGTAGTAGCAAGCTCTCTCTCCTAATATGAAGATGCTCATAAACAAGGTGTGTACGTAAATATTTGCTTCTGGACCGTCCGGGGTCCCCGTGTGCGTTAGAGTTGTCCTTGCTTAGACTTCTGCTAACGTCATGCGGACCTGCATATTCTCTCTAGGAACTTAAGCGCGATTCCTCAGTAGTAGCAGGCCTTCTCTCCTAATATGATGATACTCACAAATAAGGTATGTACGTAAATATTTGCTTCTGGACCGTCCGGGGTCCCCGTGTGCGTTAGAGTTGTCCTTGCCTAGACTTCTGCTAACGTCATGCGGACCCTACATATTCTCTCTAGGAACTTAAGCGCGATTCTTCAGCAGCAGCAGCAGGCACTCTCTCTCCTAATATGAAGATGCTCATAAACAAGGTGTGTACGTAAATATTTGCTTCTGGACCGTCCGGGGTCCCCGTGTGCGTTAGAGTTGCCCTTGCTTAGACTTCTGCTAACGTCATGCGGACCCTACATATTCTCTCTAGGAACTTAAGCGCGATTCTTCAGCAGCAGCAAGCACTCTCTCTCCTAATATGAAGATACTCAAAAATAAGGTATGTACGTAAATATTTGCTTCTGGACCGTCCGGGGTCCCCGTGTGCGTTAGAATTGTCCTTGCCTAGACTTCTGCTAACGTCATGCGGACCTCGATATTCTCTTTAGGAACTTAAGCGCGGTTCTTAGCAGCAGCAGGCACTCTCTCTCCTAATACGAAGATACTCACAAATAAGGTATGTACGTAAATATCTGCTTCTGGACCGTCCGGGGTCCCCGTGTGCGTTAGAGTTGTCCTTGCCTAGACTTCAGCTAACGTCATGCGGACCAATCAATACTCCTCAAATTTAGAAAGAGAATAGAAGGCCAGGGAAAATAGCCACTTTGAACCCCTCAACCTCATCTGGGCATCGAGTGACATCCCATGCGGATTCACCCTCTTAAAATGGGCAAGTCTGTCGATCGGCACTTGGTCAAGGGGGTCTGTCGCCATCGTGAGGCTTTTTTTCTTTTCTTTTTCTTTTTCTTCCTCTTTTTTTTTGGATATCATACATGTAAAAATAAAAATAAAAATCTTCAGCGCTCATTGTGGGATTGGAGATCTGGGGGATGGGAAATTTAACTTATTAGTCCCGGCCATCGTAGTCAGGGCTACTGAAGCTGAAACCGTACTGTACAGTAGTGGCAACGTACCGGTATAACGGGGGAAGAATACCTCTATCCCCCACACCCCAGGCACCCCGTTCACCACCTCCCACCCACAGAACCCACTAGTACACCTACGCCGTGAAAGAGATGATCCAGCCATGGTGAACTACTGTGGTTGTGTGCCGCCGAGTCCCGCCCCGCTTGCAACCTTCTATAGCACCCTTAATGAACTAAAAATGTTTACATCTGGTGAACAGCGCCCAACACGATGCTACAGCCTTACAAGAACCACTGTGGGGAGCACACCTCGCACTTCATTTAATCCCCGTCAAATAATTATGCAGGTTCTGGACGGCAAGAAACTTTCCTTTGGCGCCGTGCAGAACTCCAAATTCATGGGCGCATCGGTGCGTGTGGGCACCTGGGACGTTGTGAGGTGAATTAGTGCACGTGTGTGAAAAGGCGAGAACCCCCCCAAAGGTGCTGCGTTCACGCAGGGATGTCTAAGCTCGGGTGGTGGGGTGTAGGCAGCAGTGACGTTACGATACGCCAAAACCCTTTCACAAACCCTACTGAACTGGGTACCTAAACCTCCCATCCATCCTCCGCACAGGAACTTCAGAGCGAGAAACCTCTTGGCACTCCCTATAAATGCCTCCCACCGAATCCCCTTCTTTCCTCTCCATGGAACTTGCATCGTTGTTGCGGAGGAGCTTTGAGACTGCGACAACAGCCAGAGCGCCTGCTTTTCCTTCGACTTTGCTGCTCGGAATGAGCAGTCACCGGTGAATATGCTCGGCTCCCTGCTGAGGCAGCTCATTAGCGGACTGGAGAGAATTCCTGAAGTGGTACCCCGGGGCTTTCAAAAGAGAAAAGAGTTGTGGTAGAAGGCTGCAAATTTCAGGAATTTTAAACATCTTCCGGAGCATCACGGGCACAAGGGGCACGTTTATATGTGTTGATGCACTTGACGAAGATGTGCCAGAGCATCTAACTATAGTTCTTAAATACCTGGCACAGATTCGGCAGGGGTCGTCGGATACTCCAATATTTATGACCAGAAGACCACATGTGCAGAGCGAGATGGAGAGGAAATTGGATGGGGCAGCAACTTTTGTATTTATACAGACTACAGAAGATGGGGTCCTTATATATCTGCATGAGAAACTTAGGAGGGACACTGCCATGAATACAATGAGCAGCACATTGGAAGGAGACATTATGAAGGCGATCCCGGCAATAGGTTTGGAAACGTATGTAGGAACGAGGGCAGGGGCAAAACCACCTCAAATTCATGGCTGACACATTTGAACCTAGATTCCTGCTGGCCTCTCCATATCGAGGCAATCCTGAAAGGTACCATTGCTCGGCGGAGAAAAACACTCAAGTCAATAAAAGATGGAGCGGGGTTAGGGGATGCATACGGTGTGACATTGGACTGGATAACGGCTCAGGGCGAGGAAAAGACCAACCTTGTGGTGGCCACTCTCACTTGAGTCTGTCATTCGGGACGGCCTTTACGGGTAGATGAACTGTGCAATGCATTGGCTGTAGAGATAGGGGAAACTGATTTCGATCCCGAAAATGTCTCCTCCATAGGCACATTACTAGACTGTTGCCAAGGTTTAATCATGGTGGATAAGCAAGCTTCGACTGTGCAGTTAATTCACTATACCGTCCAAGAGCCATCCAGGTCTCTTCAGTAAACCTCACTCGGTACTTGCGGAAACCTGCTTGACTTACCTGAACTCACAACAAGTCAAGAAAACCTCCAATCTTATCTTCACCTAGATCATCAAAGCATGCCATTCCTCAAATATTCTTCGGTGTTGAAGGTTGCGAGATCAACAAACAAGATTGCGCAGGCAGCACGCCACTTTCGTGGGCGGCAAGATGGACATGAAGGAGTAGTCAAGCTACTGCTGGGGCGGGAAGATGTCGACCCTGATCGCCCAGGCGAGTATGGTACTTCATAGATTATCACTCGATCTCCGTCATGTATTACGAGTCCGACTCCTGTCCCTGGGCTTGCGTGTCTGGACGGTGGACGCGTGGATGGTATAGGAGGGATACCAGAAGGGTAGTATTTAAACCAAGGTTGGCCTCCCTCCTCCCCCTCCTTCCTCATCCTTAATCCTTCATTGATATCGCTACAAACATACTCATACTTATCCTGTACCATCACCGTCATCACGATTATCATCATTTATCATCACCTATTATCGTTCACTCTTATATCGATATCGCTACAAACATACTCATACTTATCCTATACCATCACCGTCATCACGATTATCATCATTTATCATCACCTATTATCGTTCACTCTTATATCGATATCGCTACAAACATACTCATACTTATCCTATACCATCACCGTCATCACGATTATCATCATTTATCATCACCTATTATCGTTCACTCTTATATCGATATCGCTACAAACATACTCATACTTATCCTGTACCACCACCGTCACCACCATTATCATCGCTTACCGTCGCCTGCTACCGTTCACTCTTATCGTCACCTGTTGTCGTCCGCTCCTGTCGCCGTCTCATTCACCGTCGACATTTTTTCTTATCTATGTTGATAAGACTTTTGTGTTTGTGCAATCGACCCCAGAACCTTGCTGTGCCAATTGCTAACTTACTGTGTTTATTGCTGTAGCGGTCTTTCGCGACAGTGTGGGCCGTGTGCTTGAGTGGGGTGGGGGGTTCGGGCTCCTTGTCAGCAACGGCATCGTCGACTGGATATTCTGGAGATACGGACGTGAGCATGATCGCCGGGCCCGCCGCCTGGAGGAAGGCGACCTCCACCGCACCGAACGGCCACACGACCGTCCGCCACGAGGGCGTGCGGCGGTCGTCAAACGGGGGCTGGGGCGGAGGCGCCGGGGGGTCTGGGGGAGGCAGTTGGGAGGGGGCTGGAGGAGGGAGTGGGGATGGGGGGGGAATGGTGGTGGTGGCTGATGTAATTGGGATGCCTCTACTCTGATGGGTGGAGGCATCCCGTTGCATTGCAGCGGGGTGTAGGATAGTGGGAAGGTGTAGGATAGTGGGGAGGCGTAGGATAGTGGGGCGAGAGAGTAGGGTGGGTTGGGTGGGACCCCTCTCGCCCCGAGTTAGTTCCTGTACTTCTATTCTTTTTTGTAACCTTTTTTTTTGTAACCTTTTTTTTTATATGCCGGTAATACAATCATTACTGTTACCGGACTCAACCCTTCTCCAAAAACTCAGTAGAGGAGCTACAAGTGCTATGAAAGATCTCATAAGATAATTAATATCATACAACACCTAACCATCGATACCACCCCACTCCTCCCCTTCACCCCCCATCTCTTCGTCGCCGTCACCATCCTCGCCCTCTGCTCCCTCTTTACGCCGGGACTTGGCGGCTCCTGGAGCCTTATCGTATCCCCAATCCACCAATCGCCCATCACACAACAGCTCCTTGGACTTGGTGCGTACTAGTTTAATCGGTGAAGCAAGCATCAGCTCCTCAAATGGGGACAGCAGCATAGCAACCGGCAAGGGAGTCTTCATCTCCCCCGGGTTCAGTTTCTCCAGCTCGTCCACGTAGATATCTATCAAGTGGTAGCGCAGTCCATTAGGAACCTTCATATCTTTAGGACTATCACCATGGCCACCGTCAGTAGGAATAGCATAGCGGCATAGATGGAGTGAGAAGAAAGCTAAAAGTAAGAGTGAAGACAAACCTGAGTGGAGTCTCCCTAAGCAGATCCATGAACCGCTCCACAAGCCCCTTCTCCCACTTTCTTGCATGCAGGTACCTAAAACTCGAGGCGAGATACCCCCTCACTAGGAGGAGGAACTTATCCATACGAAGAACATCCACGCCGTTCCATTCCCTAGAGATGGTGGTCCAGAAGGCCTCCAAGAAGAGACCCACATTCTTAGTTTCCATAGAGTCCAGTAATCCCGCCAAATCTAGCACAAGGCGTTGCTGGGTTCTTGGCCTATCCGACAACCACACGCCTACACCCATGGCAATGGTGGTAAGTATATAAGTAAATTTAAACAACCCACGTCGTGTAACCACCAATGGGGAAGAGGGCCCCCATGTCTGAAAAAAGAAACAGAAGCAGTGACTAACAGTAGAATAACCCTTTCCAAAGCTTTAGAAATTCAATCTTGGTGAAGTTTCGGCTGGAGGATAGGTATGTTCGTAATGATGCGACTGCTCTATCACGGGTTGGTCGATCTGGTTGGCGTCATGCCCCTCTCGTATCAGCAATTCTGCAAATAGCCCAAGCAGTTGATTGATGAATCAATGATATATGTAAGATAAGGAGGGGGGGGAGGGCTGGGCGCATAGAGATTACCATTGGCTGCAAGCTGCTTTACGAACGGAGTTTGCTGAAGCTTTGTTTCTGCCATGATGATGATGATATGATGCGGTACGGTTCCGTGATATGCAAAAGCTGGACAGCGGATGTATGCGGAATTGGATCACGAGGTGATTTCAATCGGGTGTTTCTGTCCCCCTCCTTCTATCCAGAGATCTGGTCACGTTTGATGAACGTGTGAAGGATGCGGCATCTCTTGCGGGGCGGATATAAAAAAGAGAAAAATTAAGCGTTTGAGCCGCATTCCTTGGCGGCCGGGTAAGGCAACAGTCCTCAGGTCCATAGGCAACCATGGCAGCACTAACTCTTCAAGCACTGTAAAGTGAACTTCCGCGTCTAAAACCCGTTGCAGCCCGCCCATTGCCGGAGGGGGTCCAGCCCCCGGACCCCCCGAGCGAACTAGAGTCCATGATGCGGGATTTCCAGGTGATCCCGCACTTTCGTGCCGGGAATCCGCTGGCAAAACATGCGCCCACTTGATCATCATTGACTCTCCTTTCCCATGTTCTTTTTCGTTTTTATTTCTTGTTGCCCACCCATTTCTACCGCAACGGTTACTGTGCGGGTAGCGTGCCCGTACCTCGCTGACGTTTTATTAGCCAAGCCGCATTCGTTTTGGAATATCTTACTTCAGGGGTTGTCACCCTATCCCATTGGTCAATCGGCTTGGCCCGTTACCGTCGCCCAAGATATTATAAGTACCGAGGATCTGGGTTCTACGAGGGGGGCGAGGCAAGGTCCTTCCTTCCTCCTGGCAGAGCGTGTGTTTGTTTGCTTGTCTTATGTTTTAAAATTTTGAAAATAGGAGGAGAGCCGGAAAAAATTCTGCCTCGTCCGAAAGATTGGTTTTATGGGAATGGATGGATTTCCTTTTTGCTTTGCTTGTCTTCGGTGAAGCACGGGAGGGTCGGGTCAACCTCCGTCGTCTTGTGTGTGTATACGATCCCACATAAGCGCCCACGAACGGGCTTAGCGGGAGAGGTTCGGTCGCGAGGAGGGGAGGAAGGAAAGGCGTGAGTGAAGGAATGAGTGAGTGAGTGACTGCTGAAAGTTGCTCGTATGCATATTCCATAGCGCCGGCCTCTCGTATCTTGGAGCATTTTTGTTGCCCTTTATTGGTGTGCTTCTATGTATTCTTTTTACTGAAAAGCAATTATGTCTACTATTAGCTACTATTACTTGGTGCCGTATTGTTTCCTTGAGCGTTGGGTATTGTAGTCACCCCCCTAAGTCTAAGCTATTCTACTAGTAGTCCAACAATACAACCTACATAATAGTAGGAAGATATGATACAATAGAAACACACCCAGCACAGCAACCCCCAAAAAACTATCCTAACAAAAACCTAAAGGCATTGTCTTTAGTAACCTATTATGTGCCTTCCAGAGCCAGAGTAGCCTTACACTACCGCACCGCTCCGCTATCCCCAAACTCCCGCTTAGTACTGACCTTGCGACTTCTATGCTCCTCCCTCCCCCCCTCCCCCCCTCCGTGCCTTCCTCCTGGGTTCCAGGCAGTGCAAACCCGAGAAAAAAGTGGGAGGAGGAGGAGGGATGAGCCAAATCTCCGAGCAATCTCTAATCCCACGCCAACCCATGAGGACCCCATCTCCCGGGCCCGGGAACCGTATCAGATCCCTCGCTTAAGCGTATGCCACTGCAAGGCTCTACAGTAAGGTGTCCCGCTAGTCTATCTTCTCGAACCTTACTGTGTAGTAACGGTACCTTAGCTTGGCGTCGCCAGGAGATGCTACCGTAATTACCTATACCAAAGGTACGGTAAGGCGTGGTGCGTGCGGGCCTACGACATGCACATTTCCAGTATTTCGCCTTGAGTGTAACGGCCGGCATGAAGGCGATTGGCCAGCGCTCCATGGGCGGTACGGTCGTCGTGATGTCTTACCGGTTAAGTCAGTTAGTTAGTTAGCTATTCGGTTTGTTACTCTGGAATTTGGGCAGGATTTGGTCCTATTTCATTATCCTAAGGTCGTGGGCGGAGCAGTGGGTAGCATCGACAATGGGGGGAGGTGGTTCGCTGACAGATATCTAGCACTAAGGATATACGATGGTGGGTTTAGCTCTGTCTTATGCCAGGTCGCCCGGCCGGAGGGGGAATCGGCATATATAAGATACCCCGAGGGTGTCTCGACTAAAGAGGGCAGACGAAAAACAGATAGACAGACAATCCAACCGCTACACTTCAGTACGAGAAGAAGCGGTAGAACATCTTCATATATCACTTGAAGCACCCCGACTAGCAAACAGCGAACTATCGAGATTGAAAGCAATACGAGCAGACAGGCATCAAAGTAGAACGAGAAACATATTAAAGGCAGAAACCCTCCACCCCACCTCGAACCCAGAACGGCCTGCGATAGCTCCCAATAGACACAAACACAGCCAAACGCCAGTCTATCAAGCTCATACCAACTCAATTCGAGCAAACCACATAACCGCAAACTCCCCAAAACATCTACACACCACCACCACCACCACCACCACCAAAATGCCCTTCTTCCTAACAGCCTTCAACAAATTGAACCTAAATACCCACGCCCACACCGCGCAGGTTCCCCTAGAGCGCCTCCTAACTTGTGCCTCCCCCTCCCACCTCCCCACCCTCACTCCCCCTACCATAACGCCAAAATTCGACGTGCGCGAACTGCCCAGTGCATACATCCTGGAAGGTGAATTCCCGGGCATCGACGACACCAGCAGCCTATGCATCGAGTTCACGGACGAGAGGACGCTACTCGTCCATGGCCGCCTGGAGCGCGCGGTGACGGAGCCGAAGGCGGACGAGGAGCGCGGGAGCTACCTCATCATGGAGCGTACCGTCGGCGTCTTCCAGCGCAGGTTCTGGTTCGAGGAAGGGATCGAGGTGGATGGTGTTGATGCTAGTCTAGGCAATGGAATCCTGAGGGTGTATGTGCCGAAGAAGGAGAGGGAGTAGGGTTGGGTTTTTATTTTGATTCTTTTTCTCGTCCTGTCTTTTAACTTTAGCATTCAGTTTTTGCCTTTTTTTGTTAATCCCTCTACTTCCCTTACTTTATTGTGTTTTTACCGTTGCTGGGCCATCATAGATTAGAGCTCTCTGTTCCCTCCATATCTGATTTCAATATAAAAAAATATCTCTCATCCGCTATCCCGTTTGAAAAGTCTTGGTAACCGCACCGGTCGATTTATGTAGCTGTGGCTGTTGCTCGGCTGGCACTAACATACTACACCAGTGGCGGCCATATGAATAGGCCAGTATGGTTGCGATAACCTTTCAAACGAGAGTTCCTCAAGACTAAAGTTAACACTACACACTCAAACCTTGGAACGAGTGATGATTCATGACCAGGATGTTCCCTCTTACCCTTAAACGCCACCCCCGCGACGCATAAGCGATACCATAATGCATTTTGCATAGACCCAATCTGGCAATTTATTTGTTTTCTCCGTTGCGAGAAACCTCTGATTTCGGCGTCGGTCCCGCCGGAGGCAGACACGTCTCCTACCACCCAATGTTACACTGACCAACACAGCCACATAGCACAATGGCCCAAAATCAACAGCAGTAGGCTAATACGGCAAGAGGAAGGGAATGTGTACTCGTTCCAGGCAAGAAGTGCCCGGGCGCTTAGAGGGAAGCGAGGATAACTCCAGTGATATTTCAGGAACTATTCAGAGACATTCGCCTTTCCTCAGCGCGGCGTCGCCCCCCCCCCATGTCCGGGCACCTCTTGTCTAGAACGGGTGCCGGTACTTGTATGATGCGGTATGGACCCAAATTTTACGACGGGGGAGTAGTCATCCGCTATGTAACTATCGCTTCGCGAGGTGTGAAAAACGAGCCCGAGGGGCACTCTTTTAGTTCGGTAGCTAGCTACCCCTGAGAAGGGGAATAATCATGGTACAAACTGTGCGAAATGGCACCGGTGCGCTTGGATTGGTGGTAAGGTAAGATAATAGCTTTTTATCCCTATCTCTAGTAACCCCTTCCGTATATATATCCCCGCTCGGTTATTATGACATTGGAGAATTCTCTCGAACACTTGAACGCCGCTGGTTTGCATTCATGTTTCCTCAACAGTGATGACCCCCAGTGACCTATCTCTCCCCGGCTGCCTGCTTCATGATCATAGTTTTTAACCCCTCCATGGCATTAACTGCCTTCAGACCTAACGAGCGAACGGCGACCACAGGGGGGAATGCGGTCCCGTACAACTTGTGGAGCTTATCAACTACCCCAATCATCAGGTTGTTCTTGAAGTACTGGTCCGAGTAGTATGGCTCAAGGGACAGTGCGGAGCCTGTGGGGGTTTGCCATGTTTAAGCCACATCAGACTGAATCAAGCCTTGAAAAACGGGAAACGGTCCGTCATAGAGAGGAATGGTATCATACCAACGTCCTTCCCGGTCTGCACCGCAGCTTCTAAAGTCTTAATTAAAGACTGGACGTCCCCGATACCCTGATTCAGCCCTTGCCCTGCGAGCGGGTGGACTGTATGGGCAGCATCCCTAATGAACCATCGTGAACGCAGCTCCAAGGTTAAAACTAAGGTTGAGTAGAGGGGTAAATGTATACCCTACTAAGGCCGTTCTTTCCGAGATGTAAGAATCGGCGTGCCTCATCTTTAGTGGGAATGAAGCAATCGACTTTTCTTGCACCTCCAAAATTGTACTTGGTACCCCCGCCTTGTCATATGGTGTTACAGACTGCCTCCATTGATACTCCTGTGAAATGCCCTCGATCATTTTGGTCATGTATGCAATATCAACATGACTCAACCGAAAAGCGCTGTTAACCATGGCGACGAAATCTATTGGTGATAGTTTTTTGAGTTGCGACGCTATTTCAGGAGTAGTGGACCATACTAAGGTTGCAAAATTCCCCGGAAGCTATCGCGCATAAGATCAGCGTACTGGCCTCCCGGGTCTGATAGAATGCGTCGCTCACTGGCAGTAATGCTATAGGCCCGGTCGGCAAGAACCTCTGATAAGCAGTTCTCTCAGTACTAGGCATATCCTCAGTTTTCACTGTAGCCACAACTCCATGCCTCCCATAGTCCCAGCCACGGCTCTCAATTCCAGCAAATGTTCTCACAGGCGAATTCGCACCGTCGGCTCCAACAAGGAGCCTAGCAGCTAGCTTCCTTCCTCCAGTGATTTGAACAACGGGCCAGGTCCTCAAATCAAGAGTACCATGATCTTCCCCGAAGGATATCCCTTCCACACGAGTCGCATCGATAAGCTCAGCCCCACCGAGCTCCTCAAGCCGGGACAAGAGGCCATGAACAAGATTAACGTTCTCGGTCATGTAGGCAATTGTAGATGAGTTGTTGACGTCCCAATTAAAGTCGATCCGAGAACCAGAAACTCCATCCCATACTTGCATTCCGTGATAAGCCTGTACTCTATTTCGTTGGACATGTTTCCATGCCCCAATATCTATCCTTATCAGTACCCAACTTCAGTCTATCAGCTAAGAGAAAGTGACCAACTTACCAGTCAGAAACCCCACAGAACCTGGTGTCAATGAACTGACTCGGTTGGAATATTTCTCACTGGAAGGTTTCCATTTCCTACCGGCATCCAAATCCAACCCCTCAATCAGTGCCACCCGCAAGCGTGAAGTAACACTCGAGGATCTCAGTGATGTGGCAAGCGATAGTCCTGCTGGGCCACCTCCAACAATTACCACATCATAGAGGTTTTCCGGAACATTTGTCGTGGTGTAGGTCCTTGGTACCAGCGAATATCGAAGGGCTGTGAATTGAGACCGGGCTGAATTTCTTAAGTGAGGTATCGCCGTCTTCGACCTCAAACACAAAATTGGGTTCATTTTCGTTGTATTATTCCCCGGGATGAAGTGGGTTTAAAGCGTGGTGGGGCGTAGTTAGACCATGGATGCAAGACACACGTGACCTCAACTGGCAGGGCCTGGTCAAAGCGTTTGTCCGCTCTCCCCCAAAATAGGTTACCGGTTACCACCATCCCAGACGCTGTGTGGACCGAACTTTTTTTTTGGTCACTAATCATCATCTCACTCACAACACCTCTATGGTGTTATGAGTACTCATGAGCAATGGTTATGAAAAAAGATTGAAAATTTTGGTGGAATCAACCACGACATAAATAACTTGGCCAGAGTACAATAAAAGAAGCACTTAGCAAGATAAAACAACCAGAGCGAGAAAACTTTGAACAGCCAAAGCAATACAAGCTTCCCCAGATCACATCATTGCCCACAGTATAGTAATCATAAATCGATCAATATTGGAATTCAACACTCATTGATAGTAAAAAACTAGAAGCACGCCGGAAACAAATTGAAAATATGAAATGGAATCAAAGACAGTTTAATCGCTTCAATTCGCAAAGTTACAGCTTAATCTCTGTAATCTACTTTTTACTTCTCTCGGTCAACGTCCGTTCTGCCATCTGCTTGGCCTCTTCCTCCTTCAGCTCCCTGACCTTAGCGAGAACAACTTCCCGGAAGATTGCCGATCTAGCAGCCCTGGAGAGCCTTCTTGCACTCCCGCCTGATGTCGATGGAGTCTGACCAGCGGAAGAAACGCCTTCAGTCGCTGTCTTGCCAGTATCAGCGGGCAAATCCTCTTCAGGATCATCAGCCCTCATTTTGAGTGCTTCAATACGATTCGCAAGCTTAACCATTTCGATACCACGCCTGAGACGAGCCTTTGCAATATAAGACTTGATTTCCGGAAGGACGTCATAATCGGTGGCAGTTTCGCCAATGAGCCAGGTGTGTCTCAGTGCTTCCTGCAGAACCACGCAAATCAGAAAAAATTATCATCCTCCACGTCGAACCAAACTCAGAGGGTGGCGCTGTACCTGACTAGTGGGGCGGTCTTCGGGCCTAGGCTGGAGAAGCGCACCAATAAAGAGCTTCGCATCCCTGCTGACCTCTTTCCAATAGCGCTCGTGGAAGATAACGCCTCCTTTGCTACACTCATCGATGAGATCCGGGAGACTCTCGCTGCGGAAGGGAGAGTATCCGCAGAGGAGAGTATAAGTGATGACTCCCAATGACCACATATCAACAGCTTTTCCATGGCCCTTCTTCAGCATAACCTCAGGCGCAGCGTATCCAAAAGATCCAGCCATGGTGTTTAGCATCTCATCACTTGAATCTAACATTTTGGCAATACCGAAATCTGCCAAGACTAGGGAGGATTTGGCATCGGGAGTGAGGTATAAAAGATTCTCAGGTTTCAAATCTGCCCCCGTAAGGTTAGCATAAGGACTCAATAATTGCCTAACTCGCAAAACACACCTCTGTGGACAATGTTGTTATTATGCAGGTAATTCACTGCGCCCAAGACCTCACGCACGACTTGGGAAGCATCCTTTTCGGTAAATTTCCCATATTCGCAAATACGGTCAAAAAGCTCTCCACCGGTTGCTAGTTGAGTGACAATGTAGTATTTATCCTGCCACGTGATCCCCCGTATTAGCACTCGTATAGCAGATTCTCACACCTCAATGGCTACCAAGGTCACTCACTCTCGATTCAAACCAATCCCTAAACGAGACAATGTGCGGATGATTAAGTTTCTGCAGCAACGCCAACTCATCGTATACCATCTGCTCGTTACCTTTGACATTCTTCTTGAGAATGATTTTCACAGCGACCTTTCCGGTAGGCCCATCTGCCTCGCGAACAATTCCATAGGTACCTGCACCCTAGTGCCGGTAAACGATATTAGCGATAGATATCATCTCCCCCACCTCGGGAAGGAGAAATAAATAAACAGACATACTAAGGTGCGGCCCATTTTGTACTGTGACCTGATTACCCCATGATTGTCAGCTCATATTCCAATCGACTCCAACATATTATCAGTGCTCTAGTTCAAATGCTCACTTCTTGTCATAGGTAGGTGGTTGACCGTGCAGCTTATTGAGTACCGAAGAAACTAATGAGTTATTCCGTAAGAAGCCGAACACCATGCAGGGCAAAGATTCCGCGGGACAGTTTTGGAAGGGGAGCGGGGGGCGATAAATGTGCGGTTGAGGGAGAAGAAACGTAAGGGTCAAAAAGGATGAAATGGTTAGGTGGACTCGGGGGGTATTTTTTTAGCTTACAGCTCATAGTTCCGATGTTCCTCTGGTTTATAGATATGTAAATAGGTCAAAGGTAAATAGGTGATGCGGGGGGATGCGGGGAGAGGATTTGTCCTGTCTGCCCAGTGGCTTTGATAGTTGAGGTTCAGGGATCTGCGGGCAGTGGGGCGCAAATGGGAAAGAGACACAAATAGAGGGCACAGCAGATAGAAGCAAGGAAGGATATGAGACGCAGAGGAGATGTCTGTTATTCGATGTTTACAAACTTGCAGAAGGAGGTGGGGTAGTTGTTGTCGTTCCTCCTCTCTTTCAATAGTTTCGACAGATGGACTGGCCCGTGTTGTAAGTGGTGTGAAAAAAGGAGTAGGATGGAGGGAGGGGGTGTCAGGGTATGGAGAGGCCAGAAAGAAAATAAATAGCGGTAGTGGCCTTGATGACTGCTCGCTTGTCCGTCTGTTGGTTTGGCTTTGGTTCTGGCTACAAAGTTCATTCAATTAAGTGTGGTGGGGTTTTTCCCTTGGCAAGACCATAGATAACACACCAGGCGGCACATATCATCCCTCCTCCCAACAACCCTCAGACTCGGCGAGATGGGGCCAAAGTATCTTTGAACGGGGTGGACGCTACAACAACCAATCCCAGTCCACGCTCAGCCGTACAAGTACTCCAATACCACACAAACAAGTCAAGGCTTGGTCGAGGTTTAACTTTCTGATTCAAGTTATCATCTCAACGTTAGTTCTTTAAGAAAAACAATTCTACTCCATGTATGATACTCTCTCGAAGGCGGCTCATTCCCCGCTAAGGACAAGAGACATAGGCTATAGGAAAAACAAAGCCACTACAGTGCCGATCTTGAAGCCTAGTTTGCAAGCACAAGGCTGCACTCGTACGGAACTTACTCTCCGCTGCCGCTTTTCCACCGTGTCAATCAGGAAGACCATTAGGTGGAAACGGATATTATGCAGGGCTTGAAACACAAACCCAGCTCTTAATTCGCACCAAGGCGGATTACGAGCATGTATCACATCATACGGCCAGTTGCCTAACTATGGCGCAGTGCCTACCCCACAAAGCCCTCTCCATGCGATACTATCTCAAGCCCTGCCTCAACTCCACAGCATGGTACTCCGGCAACCACAGCACTCAAGAGAGAGAGAGAGAGAGAGAGAGAGAGAGAGAGAGAGAGAGACATCGCAATAAATAAATAAATCACCACCTACTTCAGTTCCAAAGCCTTCAGCATAGACGCAGGTGGTATGGAACAATGTCCTCCATACCGGCACTTGCACTTACCACAACGCACCCCAGGGAGGGCATACCGTAAAATCTCAGGAATAACGGACTCGCCTGGACTAGTCGTGCAGCGAAGCTAGACCCTCCGATTGACGGAGAGTATGCGGGCAGAGCTGGATAACGTAAGCAGCAGCCCTTGGACGTCCCCTTGGGCCATTCAAAGCTCCGAAAACTGCTGCGCGGCCAGTCCAGGCGAGTTCGCTATTCCGAGATTTTACGGTACCACATTAAAAGATAGGCTGTCGTACAATGAGAAATTCGGTCAAGACTAAACCTTCCACTGCCATTTTTCGCTGACCCCCACCAAACCTTACACTCGTCCTTGCACCATACTGGCACGTCACATAACTCGCACAACACCTAGGTCCCACAGTCACATCCATCTGACACCATTATTCAGAGCTTGGAGTAATCCCGAGCATCCCTACCGCGGCCTCGGAACCTACCGCGGTTCACGGAACATATTCGGCCAGGCGCTTTTCCAGGAGCGGGTAAGGCAAGGCGAACACACACACAATCGAGGAACAGGTGTTCAAGAACCGGAACAGTGCCGGTACCGCAGCTCGGAGCTACTTACGGTGTGCTCAAGAACCATCCTCCCGCCCATCCTTAGCCCCCCATATGCACTGCCGTAAACTCAGCTTAGTATCATTGTTTTCTCACGGTTATAATCATTGCCATCCCATTCACCCACCAAGACACCTACAATCCTAAATGCCTTTCTGGAGGCTACCGTATGAGATCTCATGTCACGGTAGTGCATCGAAAAACCGCAACCTTAGAAAACGCAATGTGAGCATAGTAAGCGACAGTGCAGAAGGCGGTTTCACATCAACAACCCAGTCTCAGACCCCGCATCCGACAATAACAAAGTAAAATTAAAATAAACCCAAATTCTGCCTTATCTCAGAGTCAGTATAAAACCGTTCATACCATATCCGCCCACTCATAGTATATGCGACGATACGCTTGAGTAGATGGTGCGAGGGAGTAAGGTTGGCCCAAGTTAACCATCACCACAACAATGACCCCGACCCTCATAAAATCCGCACTGCCACCCCCAGAACAGGGTGGCAGATCAAGCGAGGCGACAGACTGCGATAGGCCTCTCGTTATCCTCACAAAACCTCACTCGTAGGGCCAAGGCCGCCGCATTCCCCCCGTGAACATCAAACGGTAGCGTCGCAGCTGCCAGAGCTACAAGTTAGGCCTTCACTTATGATAAAATACAAAATTATGAATAGAATGCTACCGATCTCCTCCCTTATAAAACCCGATCAAATCTAAAACCCAACTGACAGCAGAACCATCCGGAACAAATCCCGTATATACCTTATCATTGCGGAGGGAAAAGCAAAACCGTTCTCCATAAACCAAACACGACCACCTTACCGAAAGAAAAAAAAGAAACCCCCACAAAGTGTGCTCACCTCGTCGAAAGATCGAAAAAAAGAACAAACAGAAGAAGGATAAAGGGAAACAATCCCATATCAGCCGCGATCCGATCGACGCCTTGAGGAAGGAAGAAGGGCCGTTGCCGCAAGCTGGGTAGACACAAGAACGCCGATCACGTGCAACACGTGGACCGCCAAGCCCTCTCACCTACCTGCAACCCCACGCTCAAGCAAGCATCAGGCAGGCAGGCAAGCAAGCAAGCAAACAACAACAACAACCATTCCTATCACCACCACCACCACCACCACCACCACAGACACTCTCACGGGTCAAGATGTTTCACGCCAAACGTCTTCAAAAGGAGCTCAGCAAGGTATCCTATCCCTTTTCCCTAAGCGATGTTGTCGAGGCAGGGGAGCAAGCTGACATGGAGGCAAAACAAATAGATCCACCAAGGGCTTCCGCCGGGTACGTAGCTTATTCACCCCACCGATCCACTCTTCAGCGTCCCCTTCCGGTAAAACAAACACTAAACAAAAATTGTGATGAACAGGAATTCACCTCGTCGCGGCGAACGACTTTCAAGAATGGCAAATGGATATCCAAGTTCTAGACGAGAATCCGCTGTACCACGGAAAGACCTACAGACTCAACTTCAAGTTCAGTAGTAACTACCCCATCGAGGCCCCCGAGGTCATGTTTATCAGAGCTACCGATAGAGGTATATTATTATTATTATTATTATTAGCTCTCTCCCCTTTCCAAAAACAATAATGACGGGCTACCTGTCGTGCGTGCGCAACCTCCGCTAACCTTATAAACAAAAAGACATCCCAATGCACCCACACATCTACTCTAACGGCGTAATCTGTTTGGACCTCCTCAGCAGTGGAAACGGATGGAGTCCCGTCCAGAGCGTTGAGAGCGTATGCATGAGTATCCAGAGCATGCTTACCGGGAACACGAAGAACGGTAACACCTCTCCGACCTTTCCTCCCATCTCCGCTCATGATACCTATTCTAACAAACGGAAATCATCACAGAGCGACCGGACGGCGATGACCAGTTCGTCCTCCGCACAAATCGCTCTCTTCGTAATATCCGCTTCGTCTACGACGATGATGAGGTCTAGCTTTTTTTCTTTTCTTTCCTCTTTTCCCAATTCTATCCAATTCAAAACTATTCCCTTTTTTCTTTCTCCCTTCCTTTCCCTTCCCCCCAGACCCGCCTACCGGGTACTGAAGAGGCGTTTCGGAATATCTTAAATAAACAGTGGGCCACGAATCATACATGATACAGGAAGCGTGCCAGGGAAATAGTTTAGGATCGCAGAGAAAGCGGGCGCGTGGGGCATACCCCTTTTCCCCTCCCTCCTTTCCCCTCAATTCTTACAGCTACTCTTACATCAGCTACTCTTACATCGCTTTTTTCTTCTTTTCTTTCCTCATCAAACATTCGATCATGAACTATCACTCGGTATTACATGTAGAAGGGAACTACCTATCCTAAACCTCTTATCATTCCATAATCCTTCCCCCAAGCCTTTTTGAAGTGCAAGACCTCTTCATAAATCCTTCTTTTTCTCTTTCGCCCATAGCACGCATTTCCCATCGTGATCGTGAACATGCACAGGAGCATAACTTGTGAAAAACATTGCCGGCTCACTTAAGCAGTAGGATCAAACCCAACCCCATCTAACCTAGATAGCTAGCCAGCAAATACACAAGGGATAACCACTTCACCTCAACCGTCACTCACGACACCGGGAACCATAATGCGCATACCACAACCATCGATTACCCCAAACACGCACGACACGACACTAAATAAACGACCAACCAAACAGACAAATGAACAAGGGGCTAACCCAACCTATCGTGGCAGGAAAATAACAAGTTACGAAGAAAAAAACGAGACGAGACGAATCATATGAGGAAGGGGGCCATGGGAATGGCGTTCTGCCATATGATGGGGAAGGCGATGACGAAGGAGAAACGGGGCAGGGAGAATGAGAAGCAGAGGAGAGTTATAACCATCCTTTGCGCGTAGCCCACACACGCAAGCACGATGGCGACTAAGATTACGACGGAGGCGGTCTGTTCGGGGTCCTCAAGCAAAGGCCCGAGAAAAAAAAGGGGGGTACATAAAAAACCCAGGTAAATAGACAAAGAAAATACCATAAAGTGACCCACACAAATCCCTAAAAAAGAATATAAAGCAAGACCCCTTTCTCCCCTCACATACACACCCAGATACCAAATAAATCAGGAATGAATAAACAAATAACGAAGCAACCCCAGTCTTAGAAAAACCCCTCCGGATCCTCCCAAGTGAAATCCGGCAACTCCCCATCCACCAGCAATTCAAAGCGGTTACATCTCTGGCACCAAGCCACTCTTCTATTCACCGGTTGCTGGAGGCGGGATTTGGTGGTCGACACGAGGCAGATGACGTGGTACGAGTGGCTGCAATTGAGGGTTAGCATTGCCGAGAGGTTCTCCTGCGTTCGACCGGTGTAGAGGTGTTCGATACAGTAGCCGATTTCGGTAAGGTTGCATTGGATTTGCTGTTGCTGGTGTTCATTCTGTTGGAGGTCGTCTTCTGGGGTGGTGGTGTTACCGGTGTTGTTGCTGATGTTATTGCTGATGTTATTGATGGCATTGATGCTATTGATATTGCCGTTGCTGTTGAGGGCGGTGTTTGGGGGTGGGAGCATGGTGTTCATTTGGTGTTGTTGGTGGGCTTGCCAGTGCTGGTCGCGGTATTCTGGGTATTGCATTTGCTGGGGTTGGTTGTTATTGTAATCGCTGTGCTGGACGCATGGTTGGATGGAGTAGTTTGGTAGGGCCTGGTGGGTTGGTGCCATGGGGGTCGGGGGGGGACTGGTTGGGTTGTGCCGGTACGATTGGTGGGGCCCTCCTCGCATGACGGGAATGCCGGGTGGCAATCGCTCAGGTTGGGGCGCTGGTGCTCGGCTGATGCCCATATCCAAGTTCGGGTATAGGCTCTGGTGGGCCTGCGGATGCATCGATTGGGGCCGTTGGATCATTGGCGTATGTACGGGGTGCCGGGGTGGAAGAGGGTTTATAATGGGAGTGGGTCTGAGGAAAGGTGAAGCCATGCACAATGCCATCTCCATGTCTGCGGTGAATAGTGGTGTGTCGCCGAATCTTATGGGTGATAAGCCTGTTGGGATGTGGGGCACCGACACATCTCGGTACGGTACCTGTGCGCTTCCGTTTCCCTGTTGGTCCACTGGTTGGAGCCGTGGTGCCTGAGGTACACGTGAATCCTCTGGGGGATTCGCATCCGAGCGAATTCCACGATGATTACTTTGATCCCTCTCTAGCCAAGACGAACTCTGCGGCGACACCCTCCTTGGGGCAAAATCCACCGATTGCGTGGATATGCGTCTCCGATGGCCCATTGCGTGATGATGGCGGGGTGAATCCGGACCGTTTCTTTCCCTTGCAGCCGCTGCCTGTGCACCTTGCCTCCTCATTTCCTGGTGCGACTGCCATCTCCTGCTCATCGCCATTGACCTCCCTTCCTCCTCTTCAACAAAATCCACCTCCCTTCGACAAGTTGGACAAGTGCTATGCCCCTTCAGCCAAATCTTCAGACAGTATGAGCCAAAGTGATGCCCGCAGCTCATCTGCAGTGCATGTTCGGTCTTTAGCTCATCCGTAGAATCAGGGACATCAACATAATCCTCCATACAAATGATACAGGCCGTTTCGTCCTCCTTTAGCACCCTTAAAGCCAACGGTTTCAACTCAGCAAGAGCCTTCTCCGAAGCATGTCGCTTCCGTTTAGGGAGCACCATCCTGGGTGGTGATGAAGCTCGTGGATTAACGGGTGGTTCTTCCGATTGCCAATTCCCTGGAGGGGAGTAGAAGTTCCTCCCTCGCATAAAAGATCTCGTTGGTGGTGGGATTTCGTAATTTTGGACTGAAACGTCATCGTATGCGACAAATGATTGCCGCATAACCTGTGATCTTATTGGAGTTCCGTATGTTGTTGACAGCGGGGCGTGGGGATGCGCCGGGAGTGGGGCAAACGGTCGAGCTGGTGCACCATAGAACACATGTGAGGAAGTAGATGAGGTACGATAACTCGAAGGACCATGAAGTAACGTTTGAAAGGTATAAGAAGAAATGTCGTTCAACAAACCTGCCGTAGCCCCATCTTCGGGATTATGATGACCAGAATGGAATTCGTGACTGGACATAGCTATTTTGGCGCAGCGGCGATGGCAGGGGAAGATAGACAGATATAATAAGACCAAGTATTTCAGGAAAAAATAAAAATCCAAAAATCCAAAAAGGGATGTAGATAAGAATAAAAACAAAAAGTTCTCTTTTTTTCTTCCTTTTTTTTAAAAGAAAGTAAAAAAATCTTTGGTTTGAGGGCTTCCCTTTGTGTTTATTTTCTTTCTTCCCCACTCGCAAAAATTGGAGTTTTGTTTGTTTGTTTTCTCGCGACTTCTTTTTTCTTCTTGTGGAGGATTTATCAGTTCAAGGACTTCTCAGGTGCTCGACTAATGGATTGCTGTTTTGGCTGTTTTTGTATCGCGCACTTAGCCATAGGCACGATGTCAACAGCTTGGGTGGAATAGGTGGACAGCAGCGATTGGTTGTGAAGCGACCACAACCGTAAATCAGAAACACGGCTTGAGAGAGCGACAAGAGGGTAGGGTATGGTGGAGGGGGGGGGGCAAGAAGGAGACAAGGAGATAAGCGGCAAGAGCTGTGCACACGATTAGAACAGGAAACCCGGGGCGGAGAAGGCCACAAAAAGAAAGAAATAGATAAATAAAATAAATCAAGCAGACAGGCGGGCGGGCAGGCAAGTGAGAAGGCAAGTAAGGGATTAATGATACCAGAACTACAATATATCCCGCTCACAGTCGACAGGGGCAACCCGGGTGAGGTGAATGAGAGTGAAGTAAGGCGAGAAAGGGAGAGAAAGAGAGTTGAAGCAGAGAAGGGTAGCGAGAGAGGGAGAGAGAGAGAAAAAGAGAAGGTAAAGTGAGGTAATGAAGGAGGTGGGGGGGATCGGTGAACCAGGAATGGCTTGTAAGAGTTGAGGACTAACCTATGTCTAGATACCGTGTGTATAGAAAACAGCCCCTCGGCGAGAAAGAAATACTGTCGAGAAAGAAGAGGGATATGATCGATTTGTGGCCTGCGGTGGAGCCGGTCTGGCAAAAGGACAAGGGAGAAGGAAGAAGAGAAGGAGGAGAGACACTCGACCCGCTTTGTGTATCTCCTGCGAGGACCTTCTGTTCGCAGCCGAAGAATACAGACAAGAGTATCGCGGGGGGAGAGATTTGGTGATAGTATCCAAGTATGAGGGGATAGAGTAGAGGGAGCAGAAGGGATCATAGGAATTGTGAACAAGAGGAAGAGTCTCCTAGTCTTGTTATTTACGATACGACATAATAGGATACGGCGTGGTCATACTATCACAGATAGTGGTAATTGTCTCTCTTTCCCTCATCTTTTACTAACACCTTGCACCGATCTCCTCTTCCCTTTTCTTGCGTTTCAAGCAAGCCTTCGTGAGTGGAGAGAGTCGAGTTCGAGCCCCGTAGAGTATCATAGCATGGTGCAAGCCAGACCACCATACCGATACACCATCGGAATCCCGCAAAGTACCGTGCCAACACCAGCAAGGTCAATCATGATACAAGCTACCACCACACATACAAAAACTGGTTCCCTTTGTGGTTCTCTATACAGTGGTATCATACCAATATTGATAACCCTTTCTCCCCCTTCTCCTCCCCTCCTCCTCCTCCTCCCCCCCCCTCCTCTTCTTCCTCCTCCTTCTCCTCCTCCTCCGCTGCATTCTCCTCCTCACCCGATCCCGTCATTCATCTAGCCTCCCTTCCCACCCTCTCACTCAATTTTACGCCATGATACCCTTTTTCCTCGTTCCTGCACTTCAGCCATTCGCTGGGGGGGCAAACACCGCAAACGCCGGGGTTGCTAAACATCTCGATGCGTTGCCTGCTACCCAGCAGAGCAAAGCAAAGCAACACGACATGTTAGCACCATTTTATTTCCCCGTAATCTCCGCCCCGACAACGAGCACAAACCCCACTTAAAACGCCTCCTTCCTTCTTGCCCCCCACCTCACTTCCCTTCCCTTTGTAACATACCGTATGTATCCTCTCCCGTCGGAAAGCCTGATCTCGACAACCACTTTTTATTTTATTTCCCCGCCTAAGAATTCCCCCCCCCAAGTGCGCAAAATCGTTAATCGCGAACAAACCTGATTATCTATCTATCCACCCGCCGCCCATTCTATCGTCTAACCCTAAGGTGAACGATTGATTGATTGATTGATTGATTGATTGATTAAATTATCTGAAAAGAAAAAAGAAAAGAAAAATTATCATAATCAAGACCGCCCCCCGCGTACCTACGATACCTTTTTACTTTTCCCCTCTCGTGGGTTTATCGTCATTACACTACGGTACCGGTAGAATAATTCCACGATCACCGCCGGGCAAAAAGATCCATGCCATGATATAGCGGGGTGGTAAGTTAGTTGTCCCGGTGGGAAAGAAGGAAAGAACGAGAGCCTGAATCAATCAATGAATAAATGGGAGCCTCCTCCACCTTTTCCGGTCAAGGCGCCAAAATCTGGCAAACAGCAAATCTCTTAATTAATCAATCAATCCATCTCCGATGTCCTCCCTCACACAGAGCCTGACAAGACAAAAGGTTGTGAAGATCGCAGGAGATCCCCCCCTCGCCGCCCCCCACTCCCCCGTTCGATTTTACTCGTACATACGGTATCCCCAGCTCCTGACATTACATCACATCTACCAGTCCGCGATTCAGGCGCACGCGCCGTGAGCCTCACTCAAGCTCACGCATCTCCAGGGCAATGACAACCAGCCAACCAGTCGATACCTTTCTCCCTCTCTTTCAATTATACATACGGTATGCTGTCCTATGCACCCCGCCGGTTCCAGCCATGTTTTCCAGACGCATGCTATTGATTCATCCATCCATTCATTAATTGACTAAGTTAATGCCGAACTTCATCCATCCACCCATCCAGCCACCTGGGGTGATGGCTGTTGGGCTACATGCCCTTGGGTAATGTTTTATTATGTCATTTAACCAATTAAATGATTGAACCATCTACTGCCATCTTCCCCTTCCCATCCCCCCTAATCTCCAAGTGCACTTTTTTTCCTTTCTTTTTTCCTTTCTCTCCTCGTTTCTTCCTTTCCTCTCACTTCGGGAGTTTGCATAGGCCACGTTAATAAGTTACCTATTTAGCACACCGTACCATGCTGTTTGTACCATACATACATACTCGAGTACATGCCATGCCGTGCCGCAAGTCGCTGGTTGGACCGGAGTAGCTTCTGTATATACCCTACTTCCCCCTGTGCACCGGCGTTCGTCCCGTTAAAAGGAACCCTCTGGGGGAGCATGGGTGATCACTCGGTATTGCCAATGGTGCGTGCGTTGGGATATGGGAGGGGGAAGGTTCCGGAGGGAGACCCGAAGGGGAGGGGAGGGGAGGGGAGGTAATTTATGTAGGGCTCGTTGGGGAAATACCCGGGGGGTAAATGTGGTATGGCATGGCATGATATGGTATCCGGGCTGTTGTAGCGGTAATGATGCTACGTTCATGGAAAGAAACGTTACCGGTGTCCGGAGAAAATTGGTCCGAATACAAGTTATACCCTCCAATTGCTCTTGTGTATTTGAATCGGTACCGTCAGTACACCCACCCACCCACCCTCCCCTCCCTCCATCTACGGTGCGAGTATACATATCTACACCCTTAATACCCTATTTTACCTACCCGCCACACTGCTAGCATGTGCGTTATGATGCTCGAGTGCATACATTACCGGAGATCCCATACAATATATGGTGCTTCCCGAGTCGCAAAGTTCTCATCCACCCTAAACGGTCGTTAACCTCTACGGCTATGATAACGATCATCCACCCTTGCATGAATCGCTGATGCCATCATACCTCAACCTCAACCATTACTGCCCCAAGATTTTCGGAAAAAACAAACAAAAAAATACGAGCGGTAAGTTTAATGGTGAGAGTAAAATCTAAATACTCGAGTACTAGCCAGTATTTGGTTATTGATATATGGTCGCTGGAAATGAGTTAGGATGGTTCGTTGTTGTTGCAAGGTTAGCAAGGCTTAGGGCGGACTAGGACTTTGCGACTTGGGAAGCATATCTCTGCCGTGATTTCGAAAATCACGAGTCACTCGGGCACCTCCCACTCCAATGGATGCTGACTTGTTAACTTCCTATGAGGAAGTCACGGGCTGATCTCTTCACTCGGTGGTCGTCCTTGTACTCGGTATAATACACTGGTAGATGATTGAATTCACTTGCAACGTTTCACCACAGGAAAGCTTCCTGTTCAAGTTTAGCAGTCCGAGTTAGGGTGGTGGCTCAGTGATTTGTGGCCCCTCTATTGGACTAGCGCCACTACAAAGTGGCGTAGGGCTTGGGGGGGAGAAATGGGGGGGGAAAAAAATTGCGCCCCTCGCTGCCCTACATATTTTGCCCCTCCCGTCTTGTCTCGTCCATCCTCTCCCCCCCACCATCAACCACAAATTTTTACAGCGCACCAAGAAAAATAACCACCATCCGTAGTATCTATTCTTTCTGAGGATACTGCTGCAAATACCCCTTCCTGGTAAACATATTCCTCTTCTATCGCCTCGTTTTACTTGATTACTGAAAGACTCTGTTTCTACAAACAGCATATACTACGGTACGACCTGCCGCTCGAAAACTACTCCCACCACTCTATCACGACCTGCCCAGCATGGCTACTGAAGGACTTAAGGATGTCGAGGTAGGAAATCCTATTTGGAATGCATTTTCTCCCTTCCTTTGTAGCATACTGTGTTTGTCTTCGCTTTTTCTGCCATGCGGCGCTGCGGGGTGCTGACTGCGGGGCAACCGCTGCACATAAAACTTGACACTCACAATTCTCTTATGCAGGGACAAATTGAGTCCAACTACGATGAGACCGTCGACAACTTTGATAGTATGGATCTGAAACCTGAGCTTCTCAGAGGTAAGAATTTTGTTTTCCTCGTTTTTTTTTGCATCGTGGCATTCATTAAGCTGTAGATTTTTCCGGGAGGATATTCATAACGCTAACTTCTTTGTCTCATAGGCATCTACGCATACGGGTACAGAATCAGCTCAACCATTAATGCAAGGTGTTCTACTAATACATTTCTAGTTTTGAGCGTCCTTCTGCCATCCAACAACGTGCCATCCTTCCTGTCATCAATAGTATGTTTTACTCTTCTTTTCTTTCTCGTCGCCTCTTCCATGATTAATATACCAAAAATCCAATAGACCGTGATGTTATCGCCCAGGCTCAATCTGGGACCGGAAAAACTGCAACTTTCTCGATTTCTGTTCTCCAGAAGATCGATCTGTCTGTCAAGCAATGCCAGGCTTTGATCCTGGCCCCTACTCGTGAGCTCGCTCAACAGATTCAAAAAGTCGTTGTTGCTATTGGAGATTTCATGAATGTTGAATGTCATGCTTGTATTGGGGGAACTGTCGTCCGCGACGACATGAAGATTCTTCAAGACGGTGTGCACGTCGTTGTCGGTACTCCTGGTCGTGTTCATGACATGATCCAGCGCCGCGCTTTGAAGACCGATGCTATCAAGCTATTCGTCCTTGACGAGGCTGACGAAATGTTATCGGTTTGTAACTCTTAACCTCGTAGCTCATGCCTCTAAGTACTAATATATCTTCTAGCGTGGTTTCACGGAGCAAATTTACGATATCTTCCAACTACTTCCCCAATCAACCCAGGTGGTCTTGCTCTCTGCCACTATGCCCCAAGATGTCCTTGAGGTGACCACTAAATTCATGCGTGACCCTGTTCGCATTTTGGTCAAGAAGGCCGAATTGACTCTCGAAGGTATCAAGCAATTCTATATTGCTGTTGAGAAAGAAGATTGGAAACTCGACACACTTTCCGATTTATATGAGACAGTTACGATCACCCAGGCTGTTATTTTCTGCAACACCCGTAGAAAGGTTGACTGGCTTACTGAGAAGCTTACTGCCCGTGACTTCACTGTTTCCGCTATGCATGGGGATATGGATCAGCACCAGCGAGATCTCATTATGAAGGAGTTCCGATCTGGGTCTTCCCGCGTGTTGATCGCTACCGACCTTTTGGCCCGCGGTATCGACGTTCAGCAAGTTTCTCTCGTCATTAACTACGACTTGCCCGCAAATAGGGAGAACTACATCCATCGCATTGGTCGTGGTGGGCGTTTCGGCCGTAAGGGTGTTGCTATCAACTTCGTTACAGCTGCATGTTTCCCACAAAACCTACTTATTTACGATTGTGATAAGCTAACTATCTGCGATTTTTAGGACGATGTCCGTATGATGCGTGAGATTGAGCAGTTTTATTCTACTCAAATCGAGGAGATGCCAATGTTTGTATACCCAACGGTTTCGCCGCCCCTGTACCCGATTTTGCTAACAAAGATACCCTTCCTTAGGAACGTTGCTGATCTCATCTAAACCATTTTCGTAATCTCAACCAAATAAAAGTTTTTTTTTTCTATCTTGTTCCTATGACCTGCTCCCGTTCCTAGTTTATGATTTCCTTCTCTCCCCGCCTTAGTCCTTCCTGGCTCTTTCTGTATGCGTTCTTTATCGGGGTTGGGAATTGGCTTTCGTATCGGGACAGCTTCCGAAGACCTGAATTGAAAATCATATGATGACGATGACAATGTTTCACGACCTCTGACGAAGACTCACCAATATTTTTTTTGCTTGCATGCTTTCCTTCATATCATTGGCTTTGTTGGTTTCTTTATATGCAAATTGCGTAGAATTATGGTGGGGCAGGCTTCCGGGGGGCTTAGTTAATAGTTTTAAGCTAAAACCTATACTTTTCCAACAACTCAATCTTACGATATTACTATGTGTCCTGAAATAATATTTTATTAGCCGTAGACTTATGATGATCGGAACCATCCTTCAATAGATCAATTTACTCTACGAGTGCCATGCTCCTGGAATCCTGGCACGGGCTTAGGAAGGGTTATATAATACTTCTGCCGCTAGTAACCTTGAAAGAGCCAGGAACAGGGTATGACTAAATATCATACTCGTACTGTACAGGGCTCTCATAAACCCCCGGCATTCAGCGATGGATGTCAATACCCCATCCACACAACTTCAACCCCCTAATAAGTATCACGACTCCCTCCACCTTACAACCCCATAAATTGGCAGTGGACTTATCACAGCGTTACATCCTTGGGTCCCGTCCTCCTCCCCACAATAGGCACCAAAAATGCCCCTCACAAAGGTAAGTCATATTACCCGATTCCTTCACAGTACTCAGTTAAATCCCGCCAATTCAATTCTCACGAACTCAATAGCTCCCCTTAATCCCCAAACCCCGCTCGATAGCCTGCATCGGCCGCAATTTCGCCGATCACATAAAGGAGCTCGGAAACGAGCGTCCAAAGGAACCATTCTACTTCCTCAAGCCAGCAACGAGTATCCTGCATCCTGGGCAGGGACCGATCCTTGCTCCGCGCGGGGCAGATCTCCACTACGAAGTTGAGCTTGCAGTGATCATGGGGAGAACAGCGGACGAGATCCAGCCCTCGGAGGCATTGGATGCTGTCAAGGGGTATTGTCTAGGGATAGATATGACTGCTCGGAATTGTATTTCACTATTACCACTGCTAATTTACTCGCTCCCATTACCGTATAAACTTTATTAATGGATGGATGGGTGGGCGGCTCCAGGGCAAGAGGCAGCACGTAAAAAAGGTCTTCCATGGTCACTAGCCAAGGGTTCTAAGACCTTCCTGCCGGTATCGCACTTCATCTCTAAGAATAAGATCCCGGATCCGCACGACGTTCGTTTGCACTTGGAGGTCAATGGGAGGATCCGCCAGGATGATAATACGGGCTTGATGCTGTTTAATATTCCGAAAATCTTGCAGCATGTTAGTGGGGTATTTGCACTGGAGGAAGACGATCTTGTGCTTACGGGAACACCGAAGGGGGTGGGGAATGTCGTGCCTGGGGACGTGATTACGGCGGGGGTCAGTGTTGATGGGATTGAGCTCGAGGAGGGGAGGATTGAAGTTAAGGTTGAGGAGAGGACGGGGGGGTATTCTAGGTTGTGATGAGATATATGATATTGGCATGCCTTTGTATAGGGGCATGGGAGCACTCGAGTACTTGTAGTTCAAGAGCCCTTCAATTTCGAAGTAACTATTGCGAGGTCCCCATCTGAATCAATTCCGCATTGCCAAGCCCGATTAGGCACTAACCATGCACAATGACAGCCAATCCAAAACTCAACATCCATCCTTCTCATCCTCCTCTAACACACTTTTCCCTTCCCTATTCCCTCCATCACACCCCCCAACCAAAACCATCTACCACGGCCATGCCTTCCACGGAATCCGACGCAGCGTCTTACGCCACCACCAGCGAAACTGACTTCTACGAGCTCCTCGAGCTCTCTTCCTCCAACACTCCTTTGACCCCCTCCCTCCTCCGAAAATCCTACCGCAAGGCCTCTCTAAAATGGCATCCAGACAAGAACCCCTCCCCCGAAGCCGCAGATGTATTCCATCTCCTTTCGATAGCTTACGATGTCCTCTCAGACCCGGCGACCCGGGCAGCATACGACAACGCACGTAACGCGCGGTTGGCACGGAAGCGTAGGAACGAGGCATTTGATGTGAATCGCAAGCGGATGCAGGAGGAGCTAGAGAGCCGAGAGAGAGGGGCTAAGAAAGCTAGGACCAACGGTGAGGATGCGGAGGAGCGGTTCCGCCAGCAGTTGGAGAAATTGAGGGCTGAAGGGGCGGAGTTGAGGAGGAAAAGGGAGGAGGCAATGAAGGCTGCGGCGGCAGAGGAGGAGAAGGAAGATGAAGCTATGGTCGATGGAGACAGGGAGGAGGAGGAGGGTGGAGGGAGCGACGGCAAGAGCAGGTTCTCTGAAATCGATCGCACATTGAGAGTCCGCTGGAAGCGCAAGGGAAACCAGCACATCGATGAACAGCACCTCCGCAGCGTATTCTCGAAATATGGCGCGATACAAGACTGCGTAGTCCCACCGACGAAACCAGAGAAAGAAAAGAAACTCAAGTCCGCATTGGTAGTCTTCACCTCCATCGTGGCCGCCCACGCTGCCATTCACAACACCCTCGACCCAGCATTTAAAGACCTCGTCTGGGCAAGCGGTAAAGAACCAGACATCTCCCACCACCGCCACCCCGCTCCTGGACCTCCTACATCGTCATCGCCCAAGCCGAAACGACAAACCCCAGAAGACTTCCCGAAACCATCCACCCCAGCAAGACCCACCACTGCAACTACCAAGGACCCTAAGCTCAATCGGGTTCCTTCCTTTGCTAGCTTCGCCGGAACGCCGAGAGGATCCCCGTTTAATAAGAGCGCCGTCGCGCAGAGTCCGGATTACGAGAGTATCACGCTCATGCGCATGAGGGCCGCGGAGAAGGCAAAGATTGAGGCTAGGATAAGGAAGGAGGAGGAGGAGGAAGCTTCTGCAGCGGAAGAGGGGGAGGTATGAGATTGCATTATTTTCCTCGGGTCGTTTTGGGGGTGTTGGTTTGTCTTTTTTCAGGGGTTTTGCCCTTTTTTCGATGATACAAGTATGGCGAGTTAGTTTTTTCCCTTACTACAATTGGATTACAATGCATTTTAGAGTGGGATTGCCGGGGTTTAATGGATGTATTATTACAAACGATCTGCCCACTAGCCTAGCCTACAGGGAGGGGAAATCAATCAGAAGCGTATCGTATCATAGAAACACTAAGTTTGCCGTGAAGTGCCTACAGTGTGTTACAGTACAGTATTTATCCACCTATGAGCAATCATGCAAAAAATGAATAAACCAGATTTTTTCTTCTTTTGGTTCCACCCACCCACCAGCCAAAGGTAGAGCACAACTCAAAGCTATGATGAGAAAAAAGCACCACAACCCTTCCATTCCCCCCCAATTACTCCCATCCATGTTTTCATTACGTTGGCACCCATCCATCCACTCTCCATCTGTTACCTATCGCTCCTGCTCCCCATCCTCCACCTCCCTCAACATCTTTTCCCAGGTCTCAATCATACCCTTATAAAATTCCACATTGGCGGCGGCGAGGCCGCCCAGGGTATCCTTCATCTCGCAGCTCTTGATGCGCTCGAAGTCGGCGACTTCGCGGATGACCTCCTCGTCGAAGGCTTCGGTGACCTTTCTCGCGTTCTCTGACTCGCGCGTGAGCTCCTCGATTCGTACCTCTAGTTTTCGGACGCGGTCGCGGCGGGACTGTTCGTGGTCGACGCCGCGCACGTCTTCGATCTTGCTGCGCAGGAAGCCGGTGGGGCCCCCAAGGCCCGTTGTGCCGGCGGGCGCAGAGGCGATCTGGTCCCGCTCTGTGGCGGCACGGTTGCGGTAGTCTGTTAGTGCCTCGAAGTCGAGTTGCTTCTGTTCCCGGGCTTTCAGGAGTGTTTTTAAGGCGCCAATGTAGCTTTGTAAGTCCCTGAGGCTGCCGAGGTAGTCTTGGTCTGTGTGTTCTTTCAGCTTCCGGAGGCCGCTGCTGGTGCTTTGGACGCCGGCGGCAAAACAGTTTACCGGCCCGATGAGCTCAGGTTCTAAATCTAGAAGTTTGAGGAATTCTTTGGAGAGATCGGAGTAGTCTGCCTCAAGGTCCGCTTCTCGTCGGACTACCTTCGTGATTATGGCTGCCACGTGCATGAGGTCATCGTCCAGCTTGTCTGCTCGGTCACGGACTTCTATAAAGCGCCTGTCGGCTTTGTGAACTTTACTGAAGGCGTTGAGGAAGGTGTCCGTTAGGCCCTCGAATACTCCACCGGTTTCACCTTGGCTGTTTGGCGCTCCTCGGGTGGGTCTGTAGCGCATGTGGGCGTTCCAGTCGGGGGATTCGAGAAACACCATTAGGAGGCTTGTTCGGCGCAGGACGGGGTGAAGAGTTAGTCTGTTGAGGAAACGGTTGAGAGAGTTGGCTCGGCGGTTGGTGAAGTCCGGACCGAAGCGGTCCCCTCGTACATATTCTATACAGCTTATTTAGCTTAGACTCGTAGAATCTGCAGATCCTATATGAGGTAATCACCCATCTTATGCTTCCCCGGCAATGGCGGAACCGCACAAGCAGGAAACTCCCTCGTCAACATCGTCCAGATAAACACGAAATCCGTAAACCTCCTTCGCACCGCTACCCGGGGTTTCTGGAAGGATGGGAAGTCTGTCTACAAGCACCGGGAGGTCCACTTATCAGCCATTGCCCCGCAAAAAAGGCCCAAAATTCGCCCTTTTACCTTCGTAGTAACCAAGTACGAAACGAATGCATCCTTCGTCCCTTCATTCTCCGTTTGTGGATCTGAAACTTTGGTCTCAAGGGTTCCGTTGCCCACCCCCGCTATGTCTATTTTGTCTGCGTTACGGCCTGCCTGCGGCTCCTCTCCGTTGGGGAAGTCAGACGCACTTAGGTGGGAAGAGGGCTCTTCTTCGTCGTCGGAGGTGTTTCGCCATTGGATTGAATTAAAGGCATCCATGGGTTTCGAAGCTTATGATGGATGTGGTTGGGGATACCTATAGTAGTGAGAGAAGTATTCGTAGCCTGTGAGGTCAGGTGAAGTTCACTGAGGCCTATAAAGGTAAAGCTGACGGGAGGTTGGAAAATTGTGGGCTCTGAAAGGAGGTTTGGTGGCAGGTGGGACTGTGTGGCGGGGTGGATGATGACACTCTTTGTGGCTTGGCACATGAGAGGTCACTCGAGAATTTGAAGTTGGGACGAGGATTCGGAGGGGTTGAGCCTCTTGGAGTGGTGGCAGAGTGGGCGGAAGCCGACTGAGAAAGGGCCAGGCCAAAGGCCGCAGTTTCACAGGCATCTAATGGCGTACTTGAGCACCGTACTATGATAGTACTCGGGGGTGGACGTAAATGATGGGATGGACAGGGTTTTGAGGTTCCCGTTCTCATGACCGTCAGAGGGAAAAATGATTGAATTTAGGAGGTATCATGCTAGGAAGGGTAAAAAGCTTTGACATCGCCAACCCCTGTCCATCCCATCACTAACCTTCATACCTGAGTACAGCATGGTTGTAGTTACCTGTAAGACGTCGCCGAATGTAGAGCTCTGTGTAAGTGGGCAGGTGGGCGGCGCAGGGCCCGAGGAACAAGTCAGGTGAACGTGCCCAAATGCCCATGTGCACTTTCCTATGGATAAACCTCCCACTCGTGTCTATGCAGCCCACCTACCGGTATTCTACTAGCGGAGCTTCACGCTTAGGGGATTCTTAATCACAACAGTCACTTCATGACATGGTACCGTATCCATAGGCAGATAACGGTATTATGCCACGGGGGGGGGGGATAATCTGCACGATCGCCTAACACCCTTTGGCTAGCTACGGCTTCAGTTTCTACAGAACAATTACGCGGGAATCCTAAAACTAAGGCTCGAAATATTGACATCTGATCTAAAGATTTCCTTGCTCCTTCCCTGATCCTCTAGACCTTGCGCTCTCGCCCATATCTCCCGTAGAAAAAGAGGACCCAATAAAGCCTTCATCCCCGATATATTTCGGAGAAGCAAAATCTGGGTCACGCCCATATGCGATTCTCGCAGCATCGACCAGAACCCTCGCTGTCATCCCCCAGACTTTGTGCCTCGAAAGCTTAGCTCCGTTCCATACCGGTGCTTGGAATTCATGATTCCTACGTTGTAATACCCGCCAAATCAATATCTCGCTGTAGCGAACGGGTTATTGGGAGGTAAAATTACCTCCACTTCTTCCCACTCCAATTAAACCAGCTCCCAAAATACCATGGGACGCCATCCAACTTTTGCGTTGCACCATCGTCATCGTAGCTATTCATTAGAAGGCGTTCCAACGGAACAGTAAAAACACTAGCAACCTCCTTAGGATCAAGTTTCGGCATGAGGCTGTCATTGACATCCGCTGTCTGGCCCTTAGTAATGTCACGTAGATACGCTACGCATGGCCTTACACCGATGTCAGTTCCTGCCTGGAATAGCGGTAGCTCTGTCAGGTGCTCTATAGAGAACAGAGAAGGAAAGGGATGAGAGTCTAGCGGGAGGCCGATCTCCTCGTAGGCTTCCCTCCGAGAAGTTTGCATCGGTGTTTCGTCCGGGTGGTCAGCTCTTCCTATATGTGATTACAATCATTATTTAGGGGGCACAAGGCCGAGGATAGTTGTATGGCCATGCCTACCTCCGGGTAAAGCAACTTGGCCTGCGAATGTACGTAGTGATGCGCTGCGAACCGTTAAGACTATGCGTAGGTCGCCAGCTCTGTCTGAAAATAGTAGTAATAGCACTGCTGCCCGATGGCGCATGGGAAGGGAAGAATATATAGTTGGTGGAGGGACATATGCTCGTAGCCGTTCGAGAGCTCTCTGGGGGGCGTGTTAGTTGGGAATCTTTGCTGGAGTTTGGGGCAAAGTACTATTGAGGTAGGTGATGGTGGTGACATTTTATATATATTACCACTAGCGTCTGGTTATATTGTAACTTTGTTGTATTTCGGGGACCTATAATGTGGGAGGTAGTATACCGGTAGTGGTATCGTTATTGTTGAAGCCTAGCAGTCAAAATGGCGGAGAAACGAGCATTGACTGAACCGAGGCCTGTCAGGGATAGTATAGCACAGCACCCGATAGGGGAAGGCCTGGAGGAATCCGAAAGAAAGTCAAAAATAATTGAACTTAATTCAATGGGTCTCATATGTTAAGAATATCATTGCCTAAGATTATTTAGACCATTTTCCTGCATTTTCCTTTGTTGGCGGTTGGGATCCGGAGGGTGAGGCTCAAGTTTGTCTAGACTTCCGACGCGTCTGCCGGGACTTTGAGCCAAAACTTCAACAATCCACGCGACAAAACATGGAATCAACTCCGCCGGAAGAAGTTTACGTTGACGAATTTGATCCTAAGGAGCACCAGGTATTACCGCCTGATATACTGCTATTATTGCTCATCGGACTTACAGGTTGTGTGTTAGGGATGTTACATTTTCACCCCAGACGGCGAAGAGGATAGACCGACGAAGCGCCGGAAGACCAAGGGCAAACAACGTGCTACGGAGAGAACAGCTGTCGTGGAGGAGAAATGCCCTTTCCCTGTGCTATTAGACGGTAAAGAGACAGAAAGCACTCTAAGGCTCAGATACCGGACGTACTGTAAACTTTGGGAGGCGCAAGAAAAGAGAACAAAGGTGAGGCTATGGGAGACAGCGGTGTTTGGCCACTGTGTTGACAGAGATATAGGCTATTCTAGATTCTTTTAACAGCAAGACTCTGGATGATGTTTCAGCTTTTGTGAAGGATGCTACGCCAGAGAAGTAATTGAAATCATCTTTTTTCGGGGAGAGCCACATGTTTACATCCAACAGGTACGAAGGGAAGATCCCCACCGCGCTTGTTCTCGCTGGTCCAAACATTGCGTCACATGAACTGCTATTCGAACAGCTAGCCCAGCGGATACGGAATCAGGATAGGACTGGACCAGTTGTGGCCTTGACCTCCAAAGATGCTACCAACTTAAAGACCACCCTCAGGAAATTGATTCGAGATGCTACACAACAAGATGAAGGCGTAGATGACGAAGAAGAGGATATCGTTCGCAAGGTTGGTAGGGTAGATGAAGGCCCCCGAAAGAATTCCTTTCTGACTTAGTCGTAGGGCACAAAATTGCTCAACTATGATCTACAAATCTTACAGACTTGGTGTAAATTACACGAGGGTCAGAAGGTTACTATTACGATACAGGATTCCGAAGCCTTTGATAGCAATATCCTTTCGGACCTAATCTCGCTTTTTAGTTCATATTTGGATCGCATACCATTTGTGCTTCTGATTGGTATTGCGACTTCCGTGGAGATATTTCACGATAAGCTCCCGAAATCGACAATTCGTCTGATGAGGGGAAATAAGTTTGACGTCGAACGGGCTGAGGAGTGCCTTGCCCAGATATTCAATGACTCTGTGACAAGCGATAAAGCTGTTCTTAGGCTTGGGGCGACTATCTGTGATTTCCTCCTTGAGCGATATAGGGATCATACTCAGAGTATACAAGCCTTTGTGGCGGCGTTGAAGGTAATTCTCTTCTGAAATATATGATAGATCGCCTGGTAACAGTCAGAAGTATGCCTATATGTCTCACTTCTACGCCAACCCTCTAAGCATTATTCTCGGGTTTATTGATAACATCGATGGTCTTCGGGAGGTACTATCTGCCGAACATGTGGAGGCAGTCAGAAACGTTCCGTCCTTTAGGAGATATGTAGAAAGCAAGATGGCCGCAAAGGAAGTCGGTGAGGTCCGCAAGCTACTAACCGATGACAATCACGTTCGCCGCACCGTCGCCGAAAAGATCCTAGAATCGCGAAATTATGGTATCGAATTAGGCCAGGCATTGGCATTCTTGGAGATCGGGCGCAGCTGTACATTGATCCAGAACAAAACCCCACGTTACGAACTCTATGCAAAAGCTCTCTCTGGAGAGCTTCAAACGAGCCCTTCCGTTAGGGAGTTTCTGATGTCTTTGAAGCGAATGAATTCCACCACTTTACTCAATCTCCTCGAAAAGGTCATGCAAGAGGTCCAAACACCGGACATCACTGAGCCTCTAAGACCTTTGCAGGGGAAGATCAAGAAACTAGTCGAGGAGGCAGAAGCCTCTGGAGGAAAAAAGAATTTGGTTAGCGAGTTTGACATCACGAATAATACCTTACGAGGAACCGCCGTATCGAAGAAAGTCCGACTTGGTGAGCAAAAGTCTTCGCTGACCAAGCAGGATACTGAGTATTCGGCATTGGTCCAGCAGGTCTATACTATCGCCGAATCATACCTCACGACCAATTTCAACTCTAGTCAACACGGCCTGCAAAATGTACTTCTGCACGAGATCCTCTTTTACGACTTAAGATCTCCGCATAGTGCTGTTAGCCCCCCCCCCCAATCCTTCATAGATAGATACTAAGAGCAAACAGGTCTTTGCACCAAGACCCCGTTCCACGACCGAGCGTGGGCTATCCCAGCCCCAAGACTACCTCGCCTGTTCGTGTTGTACCTCCGCTGACGGAGAGGAAGTCGGTATCAGAGGGACCCAACCCCCCGCCAGCATTATATACCAATTATACCTAGAGTCCGGCGCGCTAATCAACATATACGATCTCTGGAGTGCTTTTTACTCTGTTATTGCTGGCGACGAAGAGGATTTCGATGTTCCGACTGCTCAGTATCCCCCCCCTTCTTCTGCCCCATCCTAGGTCTATAGCTAACGCTAGAATGAAGGGCACTATTCTACAAATCGCTTGCAGAGATGCGCTTCTTGGGCTTCGTGAAACACACAAAGAAGAAGACGGATCATATTGCGAAGTTGGCTTGGAAGGGGATTTGACCTTATTCTTTCTAATCGCATTTCCTTGCTCCCTTTTTTCCGTTTTCTTTTTTTCATCTTAGATGAAAATTATTCATTTGTTACTTATCATGGATGGTTGGATAGACTGGGATGCCTTTGTGAATTAAGTTGAATTTTATATGCTGAAACTGGGCTGGTGCTGGTGGAGTGTTGGACACGATAATGCCGATGGTGGGATCCCGGAAGGCTATTGTACTCATCCACATATATGGTTTGTATTTTGGGTGGCGGAGCTTTAACGAGTGCTGAATCCATATTTGGTAAAAAATGTGCTAGCGCTTTACCCCCTTCGGGTGAATTATGATATTGTACTCGTAGTATACCACCAACTACCAACTTTACCTGCACTAGCAAGTGTGCTTCCTTCCTTCCTTACTACAGTAATACAGTATCATACCTTCAAGCATAGATTGTGTAAAAGAGGTGCTGGTGCTAGCGTGACCAGATGCTGTCCCCTTACAGCCCTATACAGCCGCTCTCGAGTTTACATCCTAACTATTTTGGAAGAGCGGTGGTGGTGGTGGTGATGGTGGTGGAGTGGGTGCCCGATATATCCTTCTTTTTCCCCCCTCTTTTTTCTCTTTCCTTTTCTTTCTTTTCCTTTTTCCTTTTTCCGGATGGGAGAGAGAATGGATGTTATCGTGTGTGCGTGTGGTGCAGGAGTGGTATTATACAGTAGGTTACCGTTTATATCTGTGATGAGTTGGAGACGGTTGTATGATAGTAGTAGTATTATGAGAGGGTATCTGGCATGGGTTTTGTTTATTTTTGTGGAGTAGGGGGTGATTGGAACTGTGTGTATACCTGCTAATAATAATATTATATAACTGTGAAGTTTGTCGCTGGGGTTTTGGTATACTGGTATGATGGTAATCGGTTTGTTTGGTCTTGCGGGGTTGGAGGTATGTATGATAGAGGAGTTTTCTTCATGGTTGCCCGCTCGGGATCTGGTATCGCTGGGCTGGTGGGGGTGTTTGGGGGTTGCAGTTCCTTTGGGTATAGTTATCATAAGATGGGGTGTGTGGTGGTTGGTTGTGTCTAGGTAAATGTCGGGGGGGGGCGGAACTTGTATTTTGGTGTGAGTGAGAGTGTTGAGATCAAGCCATAGCGCATTATGTTGCCGGCCCACTCATGGAGGGGGGTGGGGGAGGAGAAACGCAGGAAGGTTTTTAGAAATGTGTACTGTACAAGGTCGTAATATTATGATACACACACTCCTCCCCCCCTCTTCGGGGAAACCAACCATGCCACCCCCATCAATCTACAACTCCAACATCCCCCTCCCCTTAAACTTCTTCCCACCCCTCTCCCCAGCCCTGACCAAGAACCTCCTCCCATGCACTTCAAACACCCTCCTTCCCCGCTCTCCCCCCTCTCCCCCCTCCTCCTCCTCCTCCGCCCCTCCGCCAACTTCAACCCGGAACACACACACCCCCTTCCCAACCCCCCTAACTCTCCCGCTCTCTTCGCAAGCAATATACACAACCCCCCTCCTCTCAACGACACAGACCCCCACGATGCCCACGAGACTCGGGCAAGCGCTCCGGACAACCTCGATCCTCGCACCGACGAATTCCGCCGTAGCCATGAGTTGCGCCGCCGCCGCCGGGGAGGATGTGGAGCGGAGGAGCTCGGCGGCGTAACCACTCCAGAGGGCATGCAGGGCGCGGAGCGTGGCGGGTGGGACGGATTTGGGGATTTGGTGGATTTTCTGAGCGCGTTTTTGGGTTGCTGTTAGGGGCTTTTGTCGTTGTCGTTGTTGTTGTTGTGGTTGTGGTGGTGGTGGTGCTGGAGGCGGGGTATTTGGGTGGAGGTGTAGGGGTTTGTAGGTTATGGAGGATTGGACCTCCGATGCGGTGGCTGGGGGGTAGGCGGATGAGAGGAGGGTGTTTAGCGACATTTTTTTGTTTGTAGTTGCTGTGGGTGGCTTTGTGTCTGTCTGTCTGTCTGCCTGCCTGCCTGCCTGCCTGCTGGGATGGGTGAGGTAGGAAGGGGAGGAAAGAATAAAGGAGACGATGTGTAGATATCAGGTGATAGTGAACTACTCGTATACCGTATTTACTCGTGAAATTTGCTATCTCCGTTAGCCTACGATAGGTTTAGCTCGACAGGTTAGTGGAATTGCGCACACCAGTTAATGAGTAAAACACATCATGAAGACTGATCTTTTATCGCAACCGGAAGGCACCAACCCTTTTGAAGGGCTTTTGTTTTTGAATCTGGAGATTAGTCCGGGGATAGCGAGTTTCACGAGTAAATACGGCACTGCGCCTTGAAGTCAGGATAAAGTTTGGCATATCTTGGCGTGCAGAATCCACGTGGAAGTAAGCTTAACCTTATCGATAAGGTCGCAGCTCTCTGATATTCCATGACGTCAAGAACTCGATTTTTTTTCAACCCTTTATTGTATTTTTATTTTATTTTTATTTCCCGTTACAAGTGATATAAGGCTAGCATTACAGTCGCGGTTAGGCGGTACATAGGCTAAAGGCATAAAGTACATGAAGGGGGCTATAACACATTTGCGGCTTCTAACAGTAGGTTTATAAGAGAAAACATGGTTACCGCCCAAACATAAGAAAAGAGACGTGTGTACAACAGTTAGCAAAGAAATGAGACCGCCCCCAGACAAAGAAGACAAACAAATAGGGCGGGCAGATAAACTCCCCGAACCCATGAAAACCCGGGACAAGGGATGCGAAATAGAGAGCAAATAAGACCGACCGACCATGCAGCTTTAGATGAGAAGAGGAGTTACTCATTCCCGTTCCGAAAAACACAGATGTGATTTAGTTTTTGAAGTTATTCACGTCAACCCAGTTGCCACCGGTGCCGTAGATATCTTCTTGGTAATCCTTGAGGTTCAAGATTTCGCCGATGCTGCGGCTCTCTTCAAGAACTTCGCGGGCCTTTTTTTCAGTGACTTTCATGTCCTCCATGATAAGGCGGACGGCCATCTCAGGGACAAGAACAGCCTGAACGAAAGCGGCAGCGCTACTATGAGCCAAGTTAGAAGTTGCGTTATTGTACGCTGTGATTTCATTGCCAAAACGACGAAGCAACCAATGTAACCTATTTAATTCATTAGCTGATATATCTAGGATCCATAGCAAAGATAACATATCCCACGGCATAGCGAGCCATATGCAGATTTGAGCAATACAATTGGTTGAACCAGTCGAATTGTAATAGTGGCTATCATTCGGGTGCGTGACTCGCTATGCCGCGGAACACGTTAGTCCCGAAAAAAACTTACATGATGTTAGCCCCGCGGGGGCCGTAGTACCCAGGATATTGCAAACGATGGTCCTTCCGGAGGAGAAGGATAGGGTTGCCTCTGACATCCTTTTCTTGCTGTTGGAAGAGGGCCATAAATGGGGATTCGACGTCTCCGTGTATAATGGCTTCGATAGGTTTGTAATGGTTTTCAATCCTCTTTTTCATCCCTTTCCAATCAATTTTGGGGTAACCCTTCTCCATCCATTCCTCTCTCAAAGACACAGCCTTATGCTCAGTACAAATGTCCATCCACTCGAGCAACGGTATATGGCTTTTCCTGAACTCACCGTTTTTCCAGGTGTCGAGGAAATTGGCAGGTAGAGGTTCGTTACAAACCTGACATTCAGTCTTCTCGATACCAGGCGAAGGTGACCGCATAAACCTGCTCCTCTTGGGTGTCGATCTAGACGACTTGCTCAGAAGATCATCATCTCCATCAAGATCATCATCCAAAAGTCTCTTGAGACCGACTTCCCGTATAACACCGGAACCTGTGCCAAAGTTATTAAACATCAAAGCGGATGTGAAGCATGATTTCCTACCAAACCTCTCACGAGGATTGATGAATGACGATTCCGCTACGGGTTCTTCGACTTGAGACTCGGCCACCTCTTCGTCTTCCTCCAGAACTAGGTCGGCGCCATGCGTTGCAGGATGTAGGGCGCCGGATCTCTTTGAAGCCTTGTTCTTATACTTGCTCACACGCGCAGCAACTGTAGACGTGGTAACTGTTTCTATCCCCTCTTGAGGTTTCTCCTGACGCTTCCCGGCGCGGGACAACGCACGTCCGGAAGCTGTGATACCTCGTCAATGGCTATTATAACAACAAAGGGGAGGGGATCTCTATATTACATTCCCTCTGCGACAACCCTGGCTCTGACTTGGGTGGGGCTGCATCTTGGTTAGGATGATTCCTCTTGGGGTTTTGGGGAAAGGCATACGGTGAGATTCCATAAGTTCTTTAGCATACGGAACAGTGCTGCGTCCGCCCTTTCCATTCACACCATAAGCTGCCTTCTTAAAAGTTACCGGACGCCTTCCTCCTCTCTTTTCTTCGCCAGTCTTCCAGGCGGGGACTGGGGGCGCTCCAGCCGTTGCCCTGGAAGGTTTGTTAAGGCCGTCATCATCGTTAGTGGAACCAAGTTCAATCGGCGAGGATCTGTCGGAGCTATTATCCTTGGAAGGGTCGACTTTCTGGGGAGAATCGCTATTGATCAAAATAGGAGAAGGTCGATTCGACGACGGCAAAGACGACAGCGGAGACGACGACGGCGTGGCGCCCGCCGAGGGAGAATCAGAGACCTTTTCTGCACCAGCGGCGACATGGCTACTAGGGGATTCGAGATCCCTTCCAAGGGATCTCGATCGGCTCCTGGAGAGTCTCTCGGCCAACATGCCCTTAGCGCTATCATGATAATCTAATGAGTCGGCGGTTTGGGTATAGTCGAAACGCTTCTTCTTATGTTTATCAGCGGAGCCGTTGGGAACAGAGAAATGTGCACCTGTAGAACCGTTCTTGTTAGTATTTGTCGGAGGAACGGGAACCGACTTTCCGGTTAAAGTGCGTCTCGCAAATCGTGTTTTGGCAACAGTTGGCGCATTTAAATTCGACAATGGATCATCAGATTGAGGGGATTCCATACTTATCCCCGAACCAGTGCCGAAGCTTGTAACCCGAACTGAAGAACGAGGCGGTGACCTAATGGCGTAGGCGCTAGAAAATTGAGAGTTTGCGCGAGTTCCGGCGGGGAGGTCATCTTCCTCGTCTTCGCTGCCAGGTCTCATGTAGGTTTGACGTTTACCTCTTCCTCCACCGTACTTTGGACCGACTTCCATGAAGATAGGCTTGGTGATCTTCGGGGGTTTGATATTTTTTTCGCCTTCAGTGAGGTACCTGGAGGCGGTCGATGGCTTGCGCCTGGTAGATTTGCGGGTTGAAGACATTGTAGTCGAGATTGGGATAGAATTAACAAAAGGTGGAAGCCAAGTTGAAAGTTGTAGAAAATGTTTGAGGAAAAAAGAGTCGTGAGGTAGTGGGGTGTAGAAATTTTTAGGTGTTGGCGTCGGTGTGGTGATGATGTTGGTGGTGGAGGGAAGAAGGAACGCAGGAGCCAGCTGAAGGAAGGGAACGGCTGAGAGAAAGCCAATGGGAGGGAGTTCTCGTGGGAAGAAAGGGCAAGTAAATAAGACCCCCTCAAATATTTCTATTTTTGGGTATATCTCACCATAGAATGTCGAGGGTGTTGTGGAGGGCCAGGGTAAGATGGTTTGGTGGGTGAAGGAAGGGGAGGGCTGGGATGGATGAGGAGGATGAACAGAAGGATGGAAGGGCGGGAGCAAGCAGCCCTACCAAGCCAGCCCATCTGCTTGGCAGCAACACGGCCATCCCACGGGTCCGCCTGTTGCAAGCCACGATACGGGATCCACTTTCTGCCCCACTCCAACATCTGATTACGATACAGTGCTCCACGACAAAGATGGCATTATTAGCTGGATAGCTAGATCAAAGCGAGCCCAGTATATACCCGTAATTTAACGACGTTTGTGAACACGACCAACATTGTATGATACCGAGATCTGGGTAAAGGAGCTGAATTTTGGCCGTGTGCAAGAAACCTTATTTTCATTCTTCGAACTACAGTATCCAACTATCGCAGTCCCCAAGTATGATATCTGTATGCAATAGCAGCTGTGTTCACAAAAAATCATTCAATTAAGAGTAACAAGAATGCCCATACAAATAATGCCTGTCCTACAAAAGCTCGATGGGCGTTCCCCCTCGCCGTGTCCTCGCTTCCCTGCGAAACTCCAGTTGTTCGCTATCTCCCCAGGGGGCTGTACAGTATCTCCGGAATCAGAGACAAAGGTCCCAAAAAGAGTTAGTGTCTTCATGTGATGGATAAGATCAGCCTTCAGGACGCGCAGGGTCCCGTTAACTACCGTACTCGAGTAGCATACGCAATCCTATTAACTTGTCAAACCAAAACCTATCTTGGGTCCACGGGGATAGCGAATCGAAAGAGCTTTTACTGCACTGCAATTTTCTTGGCCCCCTAATAAACCCTATCACATTTTGGAATATCAGCAATGGAGGTTGGGGAATCCTCGTGCCCTATTCTTAGTTCATAAGTGATATCTTGTGCCTAAAGCAACCATGCAAACCTCAGTGAGACTACTTGTATGATATCCCGAAGACTTTTGAATAAGGAGGAGCCATTATATAGCTATCTACAACTACGAGTATAAAGACTATTGTACATCTATGACACCCATCACTTTTTAGCCTTACTTTTCAAGGATTGCACCAATCTCTGGAGCTCATCCTTATCTTTTCCATCCTTTTCCACCTTATCCGCCCTGTGTCTCTTCCTCCCTCCCTCGCCTTCCTCCCTGTCATCACCATTTCTCTTCTGCGTTCTATTCCTCCTCTCCTCTAGAAGTTTACTCATAGCCTTTGTCTTTATAAACCTCGGATTTGTCGGATCAATCGCAAACTCGTGCTTTTCATAAACAGCCGCGAATCTAGGATCCTTAACATCGATTTCGAACCCATCTTGTATCCCCTCAGGTTCAGGCTCAGCCTTTCTACGTTTGCCCTTCTTGCCCTTCTTTTTCTCAGCTTTGACAATCTGCTTCATGTCGAAGTGGTGGAGTTTCTTGCTATTCGCATCGGCGCCTTCGTCCGCCATTAGAAGTTCTAGTTCTGCACGTTTGGATGCGCTTTCGGCAGCTTCAGCAGCCTTTACTTCTCGGTCTTTGCGCTTCTTTTCCTTCTTATTCTCGGTGGATTCTGAGGCTGGGGCGTTTGCGAAGAAGGGGTCGTTGAAGCCTAGGTCTGTGGTTATGTCTTCTGCTTCTTCCTCTTCCTTCTCATCCTCTGCTTTTTTGTTCTCGGACTTGTCGCCCTCGTCGTTCCCTTCTATTGTGACTTTCAGCCTTTCCTTCCGGCGCTGCCTTCGCTCTTTCTCTTTTCGGGCATACTTGGCTATTGTGGTTTCCTCTTCTTCATCTTCCTCAATGATCTTTCGGTCTTTGGCCTTCTCACTCAGCCCCGATGTAAATGTGACTTCCATGTCCCCCACTGGCTCGGGCTTGTCCTTCTTGCCGAAACCAGTAGCGGATAGTAGAGCTCGATATTTGTCCTTTGCTGCCTCACGAGTCCCAGACTCTGGTTCGCTGTCGCTGGAGGCTAGATAGTCCTTTAGGTCCATGTCTTCCATATCCCGCTGGGAGAAGGCACGCTTGGTAGCAAGTTTTCGCTGCTGATCGTCTTCATCCCAGGTTAATTTGACTTTAGAGTGTTGGAGTGCCTGGAAGTGTAAGTTTAGCGGCTGTTCATAACATCATGATGTCGTCGGGGACATACGTCTGTGGAAAAATCATTAGGCTTGTAGTTTGCCGGAACCTCGGTGCACCTATCTCGAGGCTTATCATCTTCGAAAGATGTTTCGTCTGGGATAAATCGGAGGTCAAAGAAATTCGCCGTGGCTTCGTATTCTGCACCATCACACTGCTCGTAAATATGTCTCGCAGTCTCTGTGGAATTGCATTCTACTACTGCATAGAAATATCTATCACACCCAATTAGCTTATTTGTAGCTTCCACAGTTCAGACGATATCATTAGAACAGACCTCAATCTCTCCAACTGATAATTTCTCAGCTTGCTACTGTCAAACTCCTCTCCCTTATCCTCTTTAATGATGGTCTTCTCGTTGACCTCCTCATCTAAGTCGCTGTCTTCATCGTCTCCGCCAATGATCCTGGTCTTACCCTTTGGTTTGAAAATCTCTGTAGGCGGCCCCTCCATTTCCTCCCTTTCCATCCGCTCCTTACCAAACTCGCTCGGATAAATCGTAACACTAACAATCCTTCCGCCCCCGATAACAAAGCTCGAGAAAGTTTTTAAAAGGTCCACCGCCCGAACATTATCCCAGTCTAAATTCACAGCCGCGAACCTCCTACTAACCTCTCCCATGGGGATCTCCCTCTGAACTTCGACCTGAGCCCTCACCGCTTCCTCATCCGCCTCTCCAACTTCTTCTTCATCTTCTTCATCACTAGATTCCTCAGAAGTGGAAATTACACCTTCACCTCTTGCTGGGTCGTATACTCGTGCTTCCTCTTCATCCTCATTTTCTTCGTCAGAGATGTGGTAGTACCGCTTGATTTCCTCCTTCCCAGCGTCTTTTCCAATCTTGCGACCGTACCTGTCCACACTTGCTTTCGCCGCAAACGACTCATCCTTGTACATGCGCTCGAAGCGCTTGTCGACCTTGAGTTTTGCATCTTTGCGACGGGGGAGGGCGAAGCGGGGGTCGTTGTGGACTGAGATGAACCGCTCATCCGCTATTGACAGTTATAAAAATTAGCTTTGAAGAGATCTATCTCCCTTTGAAGCTGGGAGGGAACTGGGAGGAGACAAACTTGTCACAGGAACTTTTATCTCGCCAGAGACCTTCTCCCGATGTTTGTCTTTCACCATTTCAAATTCGAAGAGATCAATTGACAATAATTGAACTTGCAGAAAATGTTATCGTGGGAAGACCTTCGAGCTACGTTCCGATGGGGAGGTTTTTTTTCCCCATCTATCTGGGGCACCACCAGAGCCGCAACCAAGCCAAGCCTCATGCCACATCCCTGTTCCCTTTAATAAAACTTTTTTTCCTCTCTCCCCCGAAATTACCACTTCTTCTATCCCACTACTACAACATCCTCACCAGCATCAATACCTAGATAACCCGCAGCAATGGGCCGCATAAAGAAATCAACCCGCAAGTTTGAAGCGAAGCACCTGAAAAAAACACTCGAAGACAGAAAAGCCCACGCAAAGGTGAAGCAACGACACCAACTGGCCGAAAAGCGCAGGAGGAAGCGAGCGGACGGAAACGACGACGAAGATGCGGAGGAACAGGGGGCAAAGAAAGCCAAGAGAAAGGATGACGATGTGGAATTATTCGAGGATATGAGCGTCGAGCAATTCTTTCAGGGCGGGTTTGAGGTTCCCGCGACGGAGAAGGAAAGTAAGAGGAAGAAGAGGAAGAGGGAGGAGATAGAGAAGAGGGGTAACAATGAGGAGGAAGGAGAGGAGGAGGGGGAAGGAGATGAAGAGCTAGAAACTCACAAGGCAGATTTAGCCGCGCTTGCAGAAAATGACCCAGAGTTTTTCAAGTTTCTCCGGGAAAACGATTCCGAACTGCTGGACTTCGCGGCGGCAGAACGAGATGATCTTTCAGGCATTGATACTATGTCTGAGGGCGAGAGTGGAGATGAAGCGCCTAAGAAGAAGAAAAAGAAAAAGAAGTCTAAGAAGGGTGGAGATAGTGCTGGCTCAAGTATCGAGGTTACAATGAAAGATGTGAAAACTTGGAAGAAGGCACTTGTGGAGGAAAAGAGTCTACGTAGTCTCAAGAAGGTGGTTTTAGCGTTCAGAGCTGCGGCACACGTCAACGATGTTGGTGATAATGACAAAGGGTACAAGTACTCTATCACGGATCCTAACGGTATGTTATCATTTATTCGGCTTGGCCTGTGCGATGCTGATAAAAATAGTTTATCATGAACTCTTGATTTTAGCACTGAGGCATATTCCTGATGTACTCAACCACCATTTACCGGTGAAGGAGAGCGCTTCGGGGAAAATGTAGGTACATATTTTGTGTTTAATGAGCGTGGCTGATCATGTCACAGCCGTATTGCTAGCGACAGCAAAAAATACCGCTCAATGAGCCCACTACTCAAGTCTCACTCGGCATCCTTGCTTCACCTTCTCCCTACCCTTACCGACGCTCCGACCCAAAAGTTGCTCCTAAACTCTACAATTCCTTTAGTCCCATATCTTCTATCTTTCCGCAAGTTCCTCAAGGCTTATATCAAGGCTGTCGTCGACATTTGGGCCACAAACAGCTCAGATGAGTCAGCAAGGATCACAGCGTTCTTGGTTGTTCAAAGAGCTGCTGTCATTGGGGATTATGGGTTGAAGGAGACATGTCTTAAGACGCTATACGCCGGATTTGTTCGTACCAGTAGACAAACAAGCGGGTATACCATGCAGGGAATTAACCTGATGAAGAACTCTGCAGGCGAGATTCTTGGGCTGGATGGCATGGACAAAGTTGGATATTCTGCTGGGTTTGGATATATCAGACAATTGGCGGTACATCTCAGAAACAGTATTACCCATAACTCGAAGGTTTGTATCGATGGCTCATTGATCACATATTACCACCTGCTGACCCACAAAACCCAGGACTCCTACAAAACCGTCTACAACTGGCAATACGTTCACTCCCTCGATTTTTGGTCCCGTGCCCTTTCAACCCACTGCAACGGGCTTAAAGAAGCTGAAGCTGGCAAGGAATCTCCCCTGCGGCCGTTGATCTATCCGTTAATCCAGGTAACCCTCGGTGCCACCAAACTCATCCCAACAGCCCAATACTTCCCCCTGCGCTTCTACCTCCTCCGCTCCTTGCTCCGCCTCTCCAGGGCAACAGGGGTCTATATCCCCCTAGCCTCCCTCCTCTTCGAAGTCCTCTCCTCAACCATCTTCAAGAAAAAACCCAAACCGTCGACCCTCCGCCCCATAGACTTTAACATAACCATCCGTGCTCCAAAATCCTACCTGCCAACAAAAACCTACCAAGACGGCGTCGGCGAGCAAGTTGTGGAACTCCTCTCGGAGTTCTTCGTCCTGCACGCCAAATCCATCGCCTTCCCCGAGTTGGCCATACCAGCCATCGTCCAGGCCAAGCGCTGGATTAAAAAGTCCCCCGTGGTCAACCTAAACAACGCACTCAACATGCTCGTCGGGAAGCTAGAGACGAATTCGAAGTGGGTGCAGGAGAGGAGAAATAAGATCGAGTTCGCACCCAATAGGATTGACATGGCGGATAAATTCCTCGACGAGGTTGCGTGGGAGAAGACCCCACTTGGGGCGTATGTGCTTTCGCAGAGGAAAGTGAGGGAGGAGAGGAGGAAGATGATTGAGGAGAGTCTTAGGCAGGAGAAGGCGGAGGGGAGGAGCGGGGATGATGATGATGATGAGAGTGGGGGTGAGGAGGGACATATTTCGGTTGGGGAAGAGCAGTCTGAAGACGAGGATATGGAGGATGTAGAGGACGGAGATGGAGACGAAGACGACTGAAGTGACGATGATGCTTGAGTGGTGATTTTTTGTTGCGGCTTTCCAGCCCGTTTATTACAGAGTAGGGGGGGACAACTAACAGTGGACCAAATTTGATCTTGTGTCTACTGTTCTCCGTCCCCTCTGTTCGTTGTTCTCTCCTATCATGTCAGTTATCCGTGTAAGATAGATATCTGTACTAATAGTGTCAGACATTCTTCGGCAACCAATTTACAGTTCATCCTGTTTTTGATAAAATCTCGCCGTGACTTCGCTAACGGTGAACTAATGCTCGGGCCCATTCGCCATGTAGCCGAACCACGAAACTGACATTCCAGTATCCTGCAACGTCGCGAGATTCTCGGGTCCCCGAGAAGGGTGGCGTTGCTTACCCTCTTGGCCGTGCTTTTCCCATCTTGGATTTCATCAATTCTCCGGGCTTCATGATACTCTACTACCGGTATCTATGTCTGCTTTCACTCATTGTCTTAAGGTCGCAATTACTATTTCAGGGTAAGTCTGTTTCGGGCGCAAGCAGACTCCCGTATATTATGCAACTGTCCCTGTTTTTGGGCGGCCACTCTCGCGACCTTGCAGGATACTGACTCGTGCTTCCCCCTTCCGCAAAAACCCATCCCATCCCAACCCGGGACCAGTCGAAAAAGAAAAAAAGAAAAAAAAAAAAGAAATCTTTTAATGCTCTGAAACGGATTTGAACCGTTGATCTCGTCATTACTAGTGACGCGCCTTACCAACTTGGCCATCAGAGCAGACATGTCCCTTCCCCCTCTTTTACCATCCTGAAGCCAGCAAACTAACGCAACCAACAACCACAATACCCGTTCTCCCATCCACCACTGACAGCAACCAATTCCCCCATAGGAGCCTCTCAAAAGCAACCAAATTCACGATATCAGTGCACCACCGCTAACCTCCCCCACTACCCCACTACCCCAATCCACCGCCACAAATAGCCATAAACAGCACAAAAGCACCGTAGCAAGAGCAACCCCCAATTTTTCCCCCTCCCCCAAAAGGGCCAAAGCCAAGTCCGTTTAAACGGTATCATACGTATATCATACAAAACCCCCCCATTTCTCCATCCAACAACTCCCAATTCACGAATTCGCCTCAATCTCAGCCCACTTCCGCACAACCTCCTCCCTCTTATCCTTCGCCGCCTCCCGATTCCTCCTGGTCCGCTCAAGCCTCTCGGCCCGCAGGCACATGTTCAGGTTGTGCTTCGCGCCGTTGCACATCCCCATGGCCTTCCATATGAACCCGCGGGCGTGGCATTCTTCTAGTATCCGGGTGATTTCGGCGCAGCTGCCTTTTTTTTTTTTGATTTTTTTGCAGGGTTAGTTGGGGGTTGTTTCCTTTATAAGCGTGGGTGGGTAGGTGGGGCCGAGGGAGGGAGGGAGGGAGGGGGGGGGGGGGATACCGTCGTTGTCGGTTCTGTTCAAGTGTGGATGCATTGTGGGCGGGGGAAGAATTGGATGGTTTGGGCTTTTGGAGGTTTTGGTTTTGGTTTGGTAGGATTGGGTTTTTGGAGGGTGGCTTGGCAGTGGTCGGGTTGTGCCGGATTGGAGTGGTGGGGAAGTGGGCTGGATTCTACGGGTGAGGGACGGGATACTTGCCGGTGTGATGGTCTACTATACTTCTGCCTCGCTGAGTCTTGTTGTGGGTGAGTGAGCAGGGCCATACTACTTCATACAGCAATAGCTAGGCCAAGAACCCAGCAACGCCTTGTGCTAGATTTGGCGGGATTACTGGACTCTATGGAAACTAAGAATGTGGGTCTCTTCTTGGAGGCCTTCTGGACCACCATCTCCAGGGAATGGAACGGCGTGGATGTTCTTCGTATGGATAAGTTCCTCCTCCTAGTGAGGGGGTATCTCGCCTCGAGTTTTAGGTACCTACATGCAAGAAAGTGGGAGAAGGAGCTTGTGGAGCGGTTCATGGATCTGCTTAGGGAGACTCTACTCAGGTTTGTTTTCACTCTTACTTTTAGCTTTCTTCTCACTCCACCTATGCCGCTATGCAATTCCTACTGACGGTGGCCATGGTGATAGTCCTAAAGATACGAAGGTTCCTAATGGACTGCGCTACCACTTGATAGATATCTACGTGGACGAGCTGGAGAAACTGAACCCGGAGATGAAGACTCCCTTGCCGGTTGCTATGCTGCTGTCCCCATTTAAGGAGCTGATGCTTGCTTCACCAATTAAACTAGTACGCACCAAGCCCAAGGAGCTGTTGTGTGATGGGCGGTTGGTGGATTGGGGATACGATAAGGCTCTAGAAGCCGCCAAGTCCTGGCGTAAAGAGGGAGCAGAGGGCGAGGATGGTGACGCGACGAAGAGATGGGCGGTGAAGGGGAGGAGTGGGGTGGTATCGATGGTTAGGTGCTGTGTTGTATGATATCAATTACCTTGTTACGAGATCTTGTCCTGGATTTCTCTACTGTTTTTGGAGAAGGTTTGAGTCCGGTAACAGTAATGATTGTATCATACCGGGCATATAAAAAAATTAAAAATTACAAAAGAGAATAGAAGTACAGGAAAAAATAACCCCGGGGAGAGAGTGTCCCACCCAACCTACCCCACCCTCTCGGCCTAGTATCCTACACCTCCCCACTATCCTACGCCCCGCTGCAATGCAACGGGACGCTTCTACCCATCAGAGTAGAGGTATCCCAATTACATCAACCACCACCACCATTCCCCACCCCCCATCCCCACTCCCTCCTCCAGCCCCCTCCCCACTCCCTCCCCTAGACCCGTTGGACGACCGTCGCACTCCCTCGTGGTGGACGGTCGTGTGGCCGGAACGGTACGGATTGGAGTTTGCAGCCCGGGTGGCCCGGCCAGCAATCCGTACCGTTCGGCAATGTCGAGGACGCCTTCCTCCAGGCGGCGGGCCTGGCGATCATGTTCACGTCGGTATCTCTCGAATATCCAGTTGACGATGTCGGTGGTGAGAAGGAGCCCTACCCCCCCACCCCACTGCAGCATATGGCCCACTTTCTCGCCAAAGACCACTACAGAAATAAACACAGTAAGTTAGCAATTGGCACACTGCGAGGTACTGGAGTCGATTGCACAAACCAACAACTTTTATCAAAAATATTGATAAAGATAATAGTGAAATACAAGATAAGGAAGTTGTATGTTTGTAGCGATGTCGATGAGGGGATTGGGGATGCGGGTGTCAGGAGAAGAAGGCAGTGAACCCAAGCGTCCAGTCCATCCGTCTTCAGGTCCGGACGGGACGGATGGCGTACCTGAAATGACACCCGGGACGGACGGGCAGGGACTCCAGGTGCCTCAGGTTGCGGAATCTGTTGAAAATCTGGGTTGCGGAGGTAATGATCCATGGTGAGGATTTTACGCAGTGGACTGAAACCGCTTAAGTGGAGATGAGGATCATGATTGATTGATGGTAAGTTGATGAAAGGAAAGGCGTGAGGAAAGTTGTGTACAGGAAGGAAGGAAGGAAGGAAGGGAGGGAGGGAGGGAGAGAGGGAGGGAGAGAGGGAGGGAGGGAGGGAGGGAGGGAGGGAGGGAGGGATGGAGGAAGGAAGGAAGGGAGGAAGGTGCGAAGCGAGGAAAGGTGTGAAGGAAGGAAAAACAAGTGGGGTGAAAACATTTTCAGAGCTTGCGCGTCCCTTTGGCTTGTGCGTACGCATGCCTCTGTGGCCACAGAGTGCGGGCACATCCCGCATCAAGTGCGGCCATCAACTGCTATTTCCAACAGAATCTGCCGTGCGCCTCCGCGTGACGGGTGGGCCCTGAAGGTGATGGGACAGGAGGTCCCCCCACGGAATTGGCGTAGACAGCAGATGACGGCTGATGACCGAGGAGTGAGATAAGGCTTCTAACATCCGAGGCAATGACTTAAGTTCTTATGAAAAAATTGTTCATATCATATAAAGCCTATAAAATTAAAAAAGATAGGAATATGTGTGTATGTATTGAGTATCGGGAGAATTTGGGGTTTTGAGAGGTGGATATATTAAGGTGGATATAAGGTGGATTACAGCGGATCAAACGTGCACGAGGTGAAAATAAGAATTACGGTGCAACGAAATCACCAATCCCAGTACCGTACCTGAAAGCAATGAAGGCCGGGTAACCATGCCATTTCTAGGAGAGATGGGTACCGGTATTAAACCTAATTATGGACAAAGGTGATGGTATCATACTCGTAGGGACAGGGGTTTGAGATGTCAAAACTTTTTACTCTTCTTAGCAATACATACTATCATAAATAATTTTTTTTTTCCCTCTGACGGGCTCTGCCTTTAACGCGGAATGGTGGAAGTGTACTGGGGCGTATATTTTGTCCTGCTTTTTGAGCATTAAAGCTTTCATTGCCCAACCTGACCTATCTATCCTTCATCTATCTACCATACATCTCGCACTCAGCTCAACTCCCTCTCGCTAGCCCGCGGCGTCTAAGCACTGCTATGAGCCAAGAAAGCCGCAACAACACCACCCCAGCTCCCAGGATTATTAAGCTGCTTAGCGATATTTGTCCCATCAACGATCAAATTCGTGAACAAATGCGTGTTGACGTTGTACCAGTAAAGACTCTTCGACCCACTGACAATCTCCGCAGCACTTGTTTGGCAAATACTGCTCTGGCAACAACTCGCCTCACATCCACCACTACCACCATACCCATGCCCAGGAGCAAACGTGAGCCCATTGAAGAAGACCCAAAAGCCGGAGCCATATACGTAGATATTTGAGCCACCGCTAATACGCTGCGCCCATCCCATTCTGCACTGTGAGTCGCCGGCACCACAGCCGGCAAAGTTGGGGTCTGAGTATGCGCTGTTGACGGCCCACGGAGTTGGAGCAGATATGGGCGCACCAGGGCCCTGCCAGTATGCGGTTTCGGTTTGCTGGAAGCTAATGAGGACGTTCTGGGCGTTCACAATGTTGTATTGGTAGAGGGTGTTGTGCTCGAATGCTGTGCCGATCATCCAGGTTGCTTTCGTACTCCTGATTAGGGCTCCGCGGCCGGTAGCTATGACTTGTGATGGGCCGCCGTCGAGAGAGTGATCGGCAGTCCAGCCCCACATGTTCTCAATGTAAGGAGATCCGGTGGGGGTAATGTGCAGCATCAGGAAGGCGGCCTTGCAATCACTTGCGTCAGAGCCGGCACAGTTTGTGTTGACCTTTGAATCCACGGCTCCTCCGATACGGAAATGTGAGTTCCAGAAACCAACATCGCCGGGAGAGTTTCCAGCCATGTTGACCTCCACGAGAATTGCGCCGTTGAGGACATCAGCTGTTGTGAAAAGCATGTCTGTGATTTGGGCTACACCAACTTCGCCTGCGTTCCCTACTCGTACCATAACGTGGGGATTGTTCGCGTCCCAGAACTTGCTCCCAACGGCACTGATGGTCGACCAGACATCACCCACAATCCTTGTTCCTGGAGGAATGTAGATTGTGTCGTAAACGAGATAGGTCCCCTGGGGGAAGTATATGATCTTACATCCAGCGTTGGCAAGTAGGATTGAATTGATAGCAGCAGTGTCGTCAGTTGCACCGTCTCCCTTGACGCCTCGATCCTTAACGTTCACAAACTGGTCGTTTCCGTACTGCTGGTATTGTGGTTGGGGCATGAGGAAGTACTTTCCGTTCGAAGCTAAGAGGGGTGATGAGCGACTAGTAGTGTAGTAGGTTCCGCCTTGGTAATCTCCGGGGTTGGCATTTCCCATGACCCAGGTGTTTGATACACTGCCAGAGACAAGAGTCTGGCCGCCATTACTCTGAACAACAGTGCCGCCTGAGTTGGTGCTTACGAAATTCTCAACTACCAATGACCCTGCGCCGTTACCGGACTTGTATGCCTTCACCACGATACCAACCGAGTTGGCTGAAGAGTCAAGGAGAGAGACGGAACCCGCGACCCCATTTCCACTCATGTCGATACCGGTACCGCAGTTCATGAAGGAGGCGTCTTGCACAGTAAGGAAGAAAACATGGGAAATAGCAATAGCAGTATTACAGCCATTGAATTTCAGACTCTTGAACATGTATTGCTGATTGTTGAGTCTGATTCCGATTGCGCCACCGGTGAAAGACTAAATCAGAGTCAGCGATCATCGATCACATTCCAATACTACGGAGAGGAGAAAGTACTAAATCACTCAAAATGGTTCCAGATCCACCACCCGAGCTCCCACCATCCATAGTGATACCAACATGTTGGGAGAAGTTCGGCATGCTAAAGTCCACATTGTACAATTGGGTAGCCTGCGAAACAGGCCAGTTTAGCGCAACAGCAGCAGTGTTGGCACCGATAGCAGTGGTGTCGAGCTTGATGTTCTTAATTCCGATGTAGAAATTTGTGGTGGAGCCAAGGAATCGGCTTGAGTCGAAGCCGTCTATTATCGGCCTGGTACCAAGGTTTGCATCTGCCTTGAGCACTGGCTTGTTAAGCGGGTCTCCGACCATCATAGTGCCGACAAGCATCTTGACGCTGTTTGAGATCTTATAAGTGCCAGCCGGAACGTAGATAAGAGCCGGCGCAGTTGTCTGCTGGAAATTGCTGGAACGACTCCAAGCTATTGCGGATGTGAGCTTTCATCGATCTCAATTTTGGGGGGAGCTCAGAGGCTTACCATCAATAGCAAATTGAAATGCACCGGAATCATCAGTGACTCCGTCACCCTTTGCTCCATAAATCCTCACGTTCCTGTAGACCTGATATGTGGGATCCGCATTGAACGGTGATGCGCCGTTGAGGTTTACGGTCTCTCGCCAGAACTTGGTTGGATTATTGGGAGTGAGAGTACAAGCGGCTTGGGCGGAAAACCGATTGGCCGCAGAATTGGTGGTAGTGTTTGTGGTAGTGTTTGTGTTCGGGATTGGGACAGGAGAGTTCTTCCCAGTGGTGTTTGTGTTTCCGGGAAATGGCACAGCTCTGGGGAATGTTAGCTTATCAGCCCAGCAAGAGATTTTCAACGGGAATGCAAGATAAAACTTACGGGGGCTCTTTAGGAGCGTAATTGAACAAATTATCGAACTCTGCCGTTCCATTCAAGATAGGCTTAACAGCTGAAGTGGGCGCAGGTTCAAGGAACTGTGCGGAAATTGTTCCAAAGATCGCGGCGAGGGGGAAAAGACCTCTCATACTGAGTGATGGTGGAAAGAGGAAAAACAAGAGATAGAATCACCAAAGTCAAGAACGACAGGTGAAGAATTTCGTAGGGACTGAAACGGCCGGATCAAATAGAACATTTTCCAAGTCCCAGAGCGCTCAATATCTGCATGGCTCTGCGAACGAAGCATCCATAACACTCCTATTGCCATGCTCACCGCGGTATTCCACGCCACATCCAAACTCAACCATACCTTGCAACAAGATAATTTCCGGCTCTCCAGGAACTCGTCTGATTAGTAGCTTCAACGAAGTAAGTTATCTCGGCTTCCGTAGTCATCTCTCTCTGGGTGAGCGGATGGGATGCGTTGAGGCATAATCAGTATTGGTTGTGGGTAAGCAAGGAGCAGGATGAATGCCGCTTGTTTTCGCCACTCCCGGAATTTGCTATCACCCATACCGACACTGCAGCTGAGCTGCGGACAAACAAGCATTCCATACAAGCCCGCTCAATTACCGGTAGCCTAAATTCATAGAGTGTAACCCGCTGATACGGTCAAGGTACGACACCCACCGAAATTCATCCGCTGAACCCCCTTCTGAGAGGATGACCCCGCCACCCGATCTGGGGCTGACAGGGCAAAATTGTAAATTCGTTTCGTGAATTCATGCCGAGTGCCGATTCATGCACGAGTACGGTACTCGTACGGTAAAATCTCGTGAAATCCATCATCTCCGCGCTGGCGTGCTCTGAGACAAAACATCTTAAGGAGGAACGGTGTTTACCTGACGTGGTATGGCTTGAGTGTGCCAAGCCAGTTACCAATATTTCAAACACGGGCCATATTGTGCCAGGTGGACGCTATCCCTTCTTGAGGTGCTTTGTCTTATTTCACGAGATTTTACAGTACTGTAACTATCCTGTGAAATCTCATACTGGTACCTGTGGCCTGTGGGACAACATCCACTCCATCGGGAATCTTGGGTTGATATGGTCATAAGCTTACTTTCTACTCGTAGACGAATTGTATGCAGTCCCGGAAGGGAGGCCGTTGCCGGCCGGGAAACCCCTTCCAGGAGGTTTCGAGCGACCCGAATGAGCGGGAGTGTGGTACAGATCAGGGTCGACAGGTCATAGGACACTCTGATATTGAGATGCTCCGAAAAGAGCATTTAATTCCGTGGGCCCACCACATTGGAACTGTTCGTCTTGCCGCCAGTGCTGCAGTCTGCAGCACAACCCTATTGCTGACATGACAGTGACAAGCTTGCCTCCTTAAAAATAAGATTTCACTACAGGTAGCTAAGCTTTTGGATCACCCGTTACTGCCAGCCTTCCGCAGCCACGGTGGATAACGCGGCCCTAAGCGAGGTTCTGACTCAATGCCTGTGGTTCAATAGGTGTTACCAAGTCTTCTCCATGCGAAGGCTGACTGTGCTTTTGCGATGGTCTAATCAGACAACGGAGAGTTTTTTGAAGCTAGAGACTTACCGTAATCTCCTTCCCTCAAATGAGGGGTATCCTTCTTTTCTAACAAACGCTTGGGATATATTAGGAAGATATCGGAGGGCTCCCCTGGGAGAGAAGCTTAGCCTCTCCAGGCACCAATAGCCCCTTGATGATATTAAATACGATACCAGCGCTGACTCCACCTTCAACAGCACGTAAAGCCAGAAAAAAAAAGGAAATGAAGGTAACAGCGGGTGACTTTTAGAATACTTCATCTGCTGGGACTGATCCCCGAATCCAGATACAGGGCGGGCAGATCAAGGCCTCGGAACAGCCAAGATCCAGCTCAGTGGCTGGAAGTCCCATTCAACTATCGCAGACTGCGGTCCGAGAAAAGCCTTAGCCCAAACCTCGAAAAGGCAATTCCAACGTTCTGCGCAACTCAGAGGCCCCGAGGGATGCCAGCTTCACTTTTTTAGTCGATTACTAGCACTGCCTTGGTGATTACTTCAACAACAATAGGTGTGGGCCACGAAATCGCTAAGCTCTTTCCAGCAGGAAGAGGCAACTACCGTAGTTGACTAATATACCCAAACTTGCAGAAGTCGGCACGGCTCTGGCATCTCGATCATATCGCTACCAAAGATGATCCCTTCTCACCTGAGCCTTCCCTTCTCACATCACCAGACCCAATCTTTGTTATCCTGCAATTTCCCGATTAGGCACTCGAGCCACAGGGGTTACCCCACCCCACGCACCCCTCCCTAGCAACAACTGAAGACTATTCAATAGAGAAGGGGCAGGCAGTGCTTCCAAATCACGATACACTCCCCTGAATTTCTTCACGAGCATATTCGGGGGATCGGGTCATGGTGAAGAGGACGAATTACCGGCGGTAGATCGAGAAATCATCCCCGTAGCCAGGAAGCAAAGTACCGTAGTGCTGAGCTTATATCGACATGATACCTAGCTGCTCTACCATGTTATTAGTATGCAATATGGAAATGCCTGCGGGGGGCTATTCAGAACCTATCCAACGTGTGAGTGGTCGATCAACTCCCACGGGCTAATAAACCTACCCTAGTACTCTCTTCCTAGAGAGTAATCATTTTCAACCGTATAGTGACCCCGATTGCAGTATGATATTGTAATCTCAAACATCCATCCTTTGCACAACCACTAAACCATATCCGACCTCAAGTAGCGCAAACAATGAATTTTGCCGGAATTCCTCTTAGAAAAATAGAGGAAAAGCTTTGCTTACAAAACCCCGCCTGCATTTACAAACTCCCGTATTCACCCTAGTGGCACGCATTACTAAATAATTCCGACACCTCGTAACCCACAAATAACCTCAATTTCCCCTTCCACGAGCTAGTAGCCACACCCCAAGGGTGAGAAAACATGAGTCTTTCACTAGAAACGCAGAACAGGATCTTTTCTCTATTAGGTGATTGGCTCGTCCGAACTATGCCCCTCGAGAATATTATATCGCATCCTCACTATGTGCCACCCCCACTACATGGAATGAAAAGCTTTCCTGGTAAGATTGCGCCGAGTAACAGACTATGATGCCCCGAAGGGGAAAGCTTCTATTTCTCCAAGGCACAAACAGATATGATATCCTGCGCCGTGGATTGCTACAATACCGCAGCTGAAAGGGTAGGACAATTAGATCTAACCCCCTGGCCCAGGCCCCGAGATGGAGAAAGGCCGCTCCATAAGATTAGTAATAGAAAGGGCAAGAAGGTACCCACTCTCCGTGGAGTTTTCATGTGCAAAAATCGGTTATTTGAGTTTCTAAATGGGTAGGCCGGGACAGACATTGCACATCACATCGCAACACCGCTGTGCAAGACTCGGACTGCAGGATCTCGCACCCTCCTCCCTTCCCTACTATTCTCCCTGTCTAAGTAAGGCTAGTTTTCCAAAAAAAAGATGATTCCAAATTGAGAAATTTGACTGACCGATTGTGTGGCCAATAGGACGGGAGCACCAGGATAAGGGCTTATGGGTCTTACATTCAGCGGCACTCTCGGGTTATCGGAGGACAGGCTACCACTGAGCCCGGATGATACTCCATGATACGAACGTCAAAATTTAATATCGGAGCAATGGATTTGTCGGGGGTGAGGGCTGACGCTGGATCACAAATCTCAAGGCAGAAACGTGAATGGGCTTGGTGAAGGCGATTCTGACGGATGACCTGGTCTGGTGTGGGCTCGCTGGCCACACTGATATCTCCCGTTTACCGTTAAGTTACCTGGGGAATTGGGATAGGTGTGAGTGGAGGTTGAATGTGTATATAAAGGACGACGATAGTCAGTCAGTCAATCACTCCCTTCATCAGTCTAGTACTTCTATCCATTTCTTCAGGACTTCGGACGTACCTGCAAGCTTCAAGAGTCCCTCTTTTGATATCTATCCCCCAGACAATCCTTTACAGTCCGATATGTTGGTCAAGACTGTATGTCTACAATATCCCCTCCACAAAGCACAATCCCTTCACAGAGCGCTAACTCCCACCTAGCTCCTCACCATAGCTCCCCTACTGGCTCTCGTAGCTGGTGCACCAGCTCCCCAGGAAACATCAGTGCCCACCCCACCCACCTTCCCGGATAACAACAACCACACCATAACCACCGAGGGTGCAAAGCCCAACCAAGGCGCCCACGTTCTCCTTTCCAAATCAAACGCAAAGGTAGCCCCGCCCCTCAGCGGAATTGGCTCTGTGGTCACCGGAAAGGGGCTAGCATGGTACAACCCGTCCTTCACAGTAGGAAACAAGGGTTACCAGGACCCATCATACTACTGGTGCTTCCGCGGCATCAAGGAGAACTTCCCGCCCATCGGCAACTGGATGAACTTCTACGATATGTTCAACCTGAACCAACGGACAACCATGGTGCGCTTCGATAGCGGCCCCGAGCAGGGCGAGATCTACAATGCCATCGTCCGGGTCTCGCAGGAGGCCAAAGTCGATGCCAGACTCATCCTCGCTGTTATCATGCAAGAGGTGCCCTTCCCCTCTTCTCCTCCACCCCCCTCCCCGTTTCCATTTTCATACAAGGTACTAATACCCCTCCCAGTCCTCCGCCAACGTCCGCGTCCAATGCACAAACAACGGCATCCAAAACTGCGGTCTGATGCAAGCCTACACGGGCTCGGTCTCCTACGACCCAAACAACATGGCCGCCTCCATCCTGCAGATGGTCCGCGACGGTACCCAAGGAACCGCCAGCGGCCCAGGCTACGTGCAGTGGATCAGCCAGAACAGCCAGACTATGTACGCCGGCGATACCGAGGGTAACGTTTACCAGGCCGCGCGCGGGTACAATTCCGGACAGATCAACTTCGCAGATCTGTCAGACCCTAAGGGTGCTACGGGCTCTTACGTCTCCGATCTGGCAAATAGGCTGCAAGGGTGGAACGGAGCTACCTGTGGCAATCATTATTGGGAGAGCTGTAATTTCCCCGAGAGGCGTTGGTGTTAAAGGAAGGAAGGGGGTACGAGTATAATACTTGCCCTAGCAAAAGTTTCCAGAAATATAGCGGCTAGGGCTTAGCACTTTTTATTAGGCCGCCACGCCAAAGCTTGCGCCAAGCCAAAGTCCACATTTCCGGAGACGTTTTGGAATGATAGAGGAGAGGAGTATAATAATATTATAAATCTATCTTTTATAAATCTTTTATAATAGGCCTAGTCCACAATGGATACCGTACCGCATTATCTAGTTTTTTTCTTTTCTTTTTCGCCTGCCGCCAGTATTATACGTTGGAATAAGAGTTTTTTCTTTGTAATCTGCCTCATATCCGCAACAAAACGCCTTCACCGAACCCCTCTATGACCCAAAACCAGGATTGTTTTGAACTCTTCCTGACTGTATTGAAGGTTTTACATACTTCGGCCCCTACTTTATTTCAACCTACCAGTGGTAGGCGAATAAAACCAGGTCATGCGGTACATGAGCAAGTACCAGCAGCCCAAGTCAAGCACAGTAAGGGCCAATACATGAGCAATACCGGTAACCAACAGTTTCCAAGTCAAGCACAGTAAGAACAAATCACGGACTCTCACTCGCCCTCGAATCCCAGATCCCCCCTTTCCATGGTAACGTACAGTAACCAATCCAAATCAACCCAGCTGAAGGGAAGATCAACCAAGTGAAAAAGAAAAAAAAACGCCGACAACTAGCCGGCACCCCTCCGCCGCAATAACACCAACCGCCGCTAACCCAGATGCACCAAACCAAAACAATGACCCAACGGCAGATTTACTGGGCCACGCCATCGGACCATCAGCCATTGATCAGCCGGTTAGTTCTTACGGATTAATGGAATTGCGAATACAGTAACTGGGTAACTCGAGTATTCGGGTACCGGTTAGCGAGATCCATCAAAGAACTTGCTCCCGGCGGAAGTATCAATCTATAGCAGCATATCAGAAACTTCTTCGTCTGAATGACAACGGGGTAAGGTGTATGCGAGCATGCCGAGGAGCATCCAAAAAATTTTATGCTGTCGTAACGGCTTTCTTCGAGCATTTGTAAGGTTAGGGCTCTTAACACATGCCCCCCATCTCCTGTCTTGACGGGCTACTCGAGTATAGTATCATACTCATCATGGCATGGTGCATGATGTATGATATGATACCATACAGCGCAAATCGCTTAAAACCTACACCTCAAAATGACCCAGGCACGGAATCGGATGAATATCCACAAAGTCCTAATTAAATTTTTACAAAAATAAAACCGCTGCATGATAGCTGAGATGCAGCACTAGGAACCAGCGATTATTATTTTTTCTCTTTTTTTCTAGAAGTGAGAACTTGGGGAGCCTGTTCAGTGTATGCTTGAGGATTTTGGGAGATTGTGAAACAAGTTCCCAGATATTCGCAGCATAGGTAGGATACTAGGTAAAAGTGCTGGGTACAATAATTGGTCGACTGGTAGGGTTGTCATTGTATGGACTCTCAAAATGTTGGGTGGGCAGCAGCAATTTAATTAATAGTGCGGCTGCCAACTCAATCCGTTTTCAATTCTGGTTTAGTTTTTAAGTGGTTTGCGCCGTACGATACAAGTTCTTGCAGTTACGTTGCGGATAACTGAACAAGGCAAGTCAGCTACAGTACCAGCCTGGAGCAATAAGTGATCGGAAAAAAGTAGTTGGTGCAACACCACTTTTTTTCCGATCACTTACCCTCACACCCCAATACAGTACCAGTAGCTTGATTTGATGAGTAAAGACTCTCGTGGTGGGATTGGTGGGGTTTGTAAATGTGAATCGGAAATAGGGAACAGAGAGATATGCACACTACCGGTACTCGTCGTAGTGCACGCATGACCATTGAATTTCATGATACTTGTTCCAAAGTGCATAGATAAGACTTCCCTTTTGTGTTAGGCGACCAATGGGTCCTTGTCTTTCTCCATCCTTATGATACGGTAGTTGCCATCCAGGGAAAACAGTCCCCGACACTGGTGTAGGCTGAGGAAAATTCTTCTCCGAGGTCAATTCAATTGGCTATCATGAGTCTTTTTGAAAGTGGAACCTTTTGATGCAGGATGGACGGATGGTTGGGGGGCGCCGCGACTTCTATTGCCAACATAAATTTAGGTATCATATCTCCGAAATGGTTGGTTCGTGATACCGTTCCGCATACAGGTAGTCCGGCAAAAAAGTAGGATTGAAGCTACAGAAAAACTAAAGTTATTAAGGCAACCGAGCCAGCAGGAGGGCAGGAAGAACACCCATTCGCCACAGTTTAAACAGACAACTTAGGCGACGGTGGTTGGGCAAGTTCAAGAAAATTCGCACAAGAGTCAATCCGACTTTTGCCGGATTATCTAGTAGGATCGCAAGGCTGGACGACAGTCGTGAGCTACGGTATCCCATAGGATGGTGAGACCTGCATTTTCGGGACCCTTCCCTGCTTTCTGTTTGCCAAGCATGCAGTTCTTGGCCTCTTTCGGAATCAGAGAGAACATACTCGAGTATCATACTTGTGATAATATTGTGCTTAAATAGTCTAATAAAATTTACCGCCCAAGCAAGACTTTTCTCAAATCTTTCCGCACGGTCAGCATGATAGGGTACCGGCGCACATCACTCGATCAAAAATTCTGAAGTTGGTGAATATCTACATACTTGGTACGCACAAAACAGGAGGTCTGGAAAATAAAGGTCTGAAATACCTATAGTACAGGAAAATTTATTCCGACCCCGCTTTCCCCGAGTCCCGACCCCGAGATATTCTATCGCTTTCGCAACCTTAACGACACCCACACCGCGAGGCAATATGGACCCTTCAGCACATCCGGGACCGAGCGCTACCAGCACAGGCAATAACAACTGTGGTAACATAACGAATAGTTACAACACTACTATAACATACGGGGATGAAAGGGCTGAGCTCTTGAATTGGCTATCACCCCTACGGCCTCACGTACGCCACAACGATGTGAGGGGTCGACGACAGGATGGCATAGGGGAATGGTTTTTGCAGACTGATGAGTTTCTTGGATGGTATGACGGCAAAGGTGGATTGGACAGGGCCATACTGTTTTGTCCCGGCAATCCCGGGGTCGGAAAGACCTTTCTTAGGTAAGATGAGGAATCACTTCGGAGGGGCGGTTATGGCTAACTGGGTAAAACACTAGCTCCCTAGTAATCGATAAGTTGCTAGATAACTTTGCGGGAGAGAACGTGGCCGTCGTTTGCCTCTATTGTGATTTCCAGGACCGAGAGAAGCAAACAGCTACCGACATGATAGGTGCCCTCACCAGGCAGCTTGTGAATGCGTTAAGATTTGTTCCTACTAAGATCCAGGAGGCATTCAAGAGAGCCGAACGTGAGGTTGGGGGCCGAGGACTCAAAGTTTCAGAGGCCGTTATGCTCTTGCGGACTGCCCTTGCTCCCGTGAGGCGGACTTTCATCCTTATTGACGCCCTCGATGAATGTCCGGATAAGCATCTATTCGAACTTCTGACCTCATTGCGTACCATTTCTCAGGGATCGCCAGACATCCGGATATTTATTACCGGGAGACCCCATATTCGGAGTATGGTGGAGAAACATTTTCCGAGGGGTATGCAGGTTATCCCGATCAGCCCAAATAGTGAAGATATAAGGGTATATCTGGAGAGAGCACTGGAGCGTGACTTGGATTCCGAAACAATGAACCCTGCACTCAAGGCCGATATTGTGAAACGCATTCCAGAAAGGATCCCCGGCGCGTATGTGATGGCTAGCCTTCCACCCAAGGCCTAGAGAGATCGCTGACAGTGGTGCCTAGATTTCTACTCGTTTCCTTGAGTATAGCTGCGATATTAGGGGAGACGACAATCCATAAGAGACGCAAACGACTTGACTTAATGACTAGTGGGCTTGGTTTGGACGGCGCCTACGATGCTACATTGGACAGAATAAAGGGTCAGGGTGGGGATAAATCGGCACTCGCTATGTCCGCATTGATGTGGATTTCTCGCTCTGCGCGTCCGATGAACATTGGGGAGCTACGCGACGCCCTGGCAATCGAGGTTGGCCAAAGAGATATGGAATACGATAATATCCCTTCGGAAAAAACATTGGTTAGTACCTGCTTGGGACTTGCCACGGTAGATGAGAGCTCAACTGTCCGCTTGGTGCACTTTACCCTTCTGGAATACTTCAACAGCCATTCCCAACATTTCAAGGACCCCGAGTCGACGATGGCAGAGGTTTGCCTGACGTATCTCAACTTTAATTCCATCAACGAGCTTTCGCACAATCTAGACAGCGCTCCGGTAGAGACACGGCTCCTCCAATATGCTTCTAGTTACTGGGGACACTATGCAAGGAATGGGCTTACAGAAGGCGTGAAATCACTTGCACTTCAGCTACTTAGTAAATTCGGCCGACATGTGTCAGCCAAGCTTCTTTTAGGAGGGGACGACTTCGGGTGGATGCATTCTGAGGGATTCACTGGTCTTCACTGCGCGGCATACCTTGGGCTTGATGAGATCGTAATTGCTTTGTTGGAGGTGGAGGGTTATAGAGGAGTGGTTGATGGAAAGGGCTTTACTCCTGTGATATGGGCCATGGAAGGTGGGCATGCTGGGACGGTAATGCTGCTACTTGAGTGGCAAGAGGTCAACCCCGACTCGAGGGCCTTTGATAGCGGAAGACTACTCGAGTGGGCTGCCTCGGATGGGCGTGAGGAGATGGTGGAGCTGCTACATCATCTACATGACGTGAAAGAGTTCCTCCCCGACTGGAGACACGATGAGGGCAGGGTGCTACTCGAGTGGGCTGCCAAGGGTGGGCATGAGGGGATTGTAAAGTTCCTACTTGACCGAGAGGTCAACCCCGACTCAAGAGCCCTTGATGGCCGAACACCGCTCTGGTGGGCTGCCAAGGGTGGGCATGAGGGGATTGTAGAGCTGCTCCTTGACCGGAAAGAGGTCAACCCCGACTCGGGAGACAATGATGGCCAAACACCACTCCAGTGCGCTGCCCACGGTGGGCATGAGGGGGTCGTGAAGCTGCTCCTTGACCGGGAAGAGGTCAACCCCGACTCGAGAAACAATGATGGCCAAACACCACTCCGGCAGGCTGCTGAAGGTGGGCACGAGGGGATTGTAATGCTGCTCCTTGGCCGGAAAGAGGTCAACCCCGACTGGAGGGACAATGATGGCCGAACACTGTTCAGGTGGGCTGCCTCGGGTGGGTATGAGGGGGTTGTGAGGTTGCTCCTTGACCGGAAAGAGGTCAGTCTCGACTCAAGAGGTTATAATGGCCGAACACCGCTCTGGTTGGCTGCCTCGGCTGGGCATGAAGGGATTGTGAAGCTGCTCCTTGACCTGGAAGAGGTCAACCCCGACTCGAGAGATGATGATGGCGAAACACCACTCTGGCGCGCTGCCAAAGGTGGGCATGAGGGGATTGTAAAGCTGCTCCTTGACCGGAATGAGGTCAATCCCGACCCGAGAGGCGAATACGACCAAACCCTACTCCAGGAGGCTGCCTCGGGCGGGCATGAGGGGACTGTAAAGCTGCTACTCGACTGGGAAATGGTCAACCCCGACTGGAGACGCGATGATGGCGGAAAACTACTCGTGTGGGCTGCCAGGGGTGGGCATGAGGGGATTGTGAAGCTGCTCCTTGACCGGAAAGAGGTTAACCCCGACTCAAGAAACAATGATGGCCAAACACCGCTCTGGTGGGCAGCCTTTGGTGGGCATGAGGGGATAGTAAAGCTGCTCCTTGACCGGGAAGAGGTCAGCCCTGACTCGAGAGACGATTCTGGCGAAACACCCCTCTGGCGCGCTGCCAAAGGTGGCCATGAGGGGACTATGAAGCAGCTCCTGGCGCGGAAAGAGGTCGATCCCGACTCGAGAGACAATAGTGGCCGAACACCGCTCTGGCGGGCTGCCTCGGGTGGGCATGAGGGGGTTGTGAGGTTGCTCCTTGACCGGAAAGAGGTCAACCCCGACTCGAGAGACAATGATGGCCAAACCCCACTCTGGTGTGCTGCCTCAGGTGGGCATGAGGGGGTGAAGCTGCTTCATGACTGGGAAGAAGTCAACTCCGACTTGCGAGATGATGATGACGAAACGCCGCTGTGGTGTGCCGCCGAGGGTGGGTATGAAGGGGTTGTGAAGATGCTCCTTGGCCGGAAAGAGGTCAACCCCGACTCGAGAGACGTAAATGGCCGAACACCACTCGATTGTGCAGCCGAGGGTGGGATCGAGGGGATCGTGAAGCAGCTCCTTGACCGGAAAGAGGTCAATCCCGACTCGAAAGACGATTGTGGCCGAACACCACTCTGGCGGGCTGCCTCGGGTGGGCACGAGGGGGTTGTGAAGTTGCTCCTTGACCGGGAAGAGGTCAACCCTGACTCGAGAAACAATGATGGCCAAACCCCACTCTGGTGTGCTGCCGAAGGTGGGCATGAGGGGATTGTAGAGCTGCTCCTTGACCGAGAAGAGGTCATCCCCGACTCGAGAGACGATAATGGCCTAACACCACTCTGGTGTGCTGCCGAAGGTGGGCATGAGGGGATTGTAGAGCTGCTCCTTGACCGAGAAGAGGTCAACCCTGACTCGAGAAACAATTATGGCCAAACCCCACTCTGGTGTGCTGCCGAAGGTGGGCATGAGGGGATTGTAGAGCTGCTCCTTGACCGAGAAGAGGTCATCCCCGACTCGAGAGACGATAATGGCCGAACACCACTCGATTGTGCAGCCGAGGGTGCGCATGATGTGATTGTGAGGCTGCTACAGGGTCATGCAGATGCCGAGTCCGGTACCGAGGAAAATTATTCCCCAACCCCTCCTCCCCGCCTTCTAGAAAATAGTCACGACGCGCTCGCGGTTTCATAGCCGCCCCTACAGCCACCCGCAGCCGCCCCAGACATGCTTATTCATAATACCCGCCCAGCACTCGCGTCTGCCATTTCCCCTCCAGACACCCCCGATACTAGTCCTGAAATCCCCCCGCAGTCACCCCCAGTTTGCTCTCCTCCCTTAGCTCCACCAAGTCCTGTTCCCCGCATCGCTATTGCTGCCGCCGGAATTGCCGCCGCTGCCGCTATCCTAGCGATCGCGATTAGGCTATGGCTACAGGATCGCCCGGATTCTTGGCAATCCGCTCCCGTCATGCCCACCAACCAACGAACCATCCTAGCTAATTTCTACAATACGATCTTAAGATTATTTAAATATCTGGAGATGCTACAGTGGGTCCTTCGCAGGTTTGATGGGCTCTATTGAAGAAGTTTTGTGTGCTGTAGGAGTGTTAAGAGAGGACTATGGTATGCCGATGGGTCGATCTAAGTTGTCCCTGTACCTTGACAATTCAGTTGTTGTGTCGTTTAGCTTTTGCATGAAGATGAAGAATCCTGCTGCGTTCCTGGGCGGCAAGGATAGAGTTTGTATTACAGCACATATCTGTTGGAAGTCCGGCCGCCGCGTTTTAGATTTTCGAGGAGTTTGCCCTCGAGGTTTATCCGAAGCAGTTGTTATATAACTGTACACAGGTCTTTCCCTTTGTTTCCTGGGAGTAGGAGCCTAAGGTGGAGTGGAGTTTCTTCAGCAGTTTTTATTTTATTCGTTCTTCTGAGTAGGGATTTCCGGTACATTCCGTTTTGTTTTTTTTGTTCCTTCCGGAATTTGTCTGTTCTTTAATAACCGTGTTTCTTCTTTTTTGCTCTGTTTTTTCTTCCCTCTCCCTCTTTTTCATGTGGGGTCATCGGAGTTAGGGCAAATATTTCCTTCTAGCGTTCCAAACATTCATCATAATAATAATATTTTATCTCATTTAAAGACGGATACCAAGGCTTCTTCTAGAAGAATCATGACCCAACCGTTGCTTAACAACTAAGTTAAAATCAGAGCATGAGAGTATCCAAGAAACCTCAACAATAATATCGTAATCACCCGCCAAATTCTACGACTTGTCTCAATACTAATTATTTGTACTTTTATCTAGTTTTGTCATAAGAAGACACATATTGTCACAAAGGCATTCCAGGTATATAGTGGACATGTCTCTTCCAGTAAACGGGAGCAGAGAGATAGAAATTCATATTAAAGGACTTTCTGAAATTGAGGCGGGAGATTGGCAAGGTAGCAGATCTGGAAGTGTAATGGCATGTAATGATAGTTTAGAGGACTTGGAGATGGAAGGGGAGGAGGATTACGATAAAGGATGGGAATATGATCACCGGGAAATGATGTCCGAGCCATCATTAACTATCACTCGCCCTGTGTTACCAGAAAACTCTTTTTATACTTGCCAGGCGTATTTTGCCGCCCTTCCCTTAAGCGAGCACTAGTGCGATTCCGACTCATATACGAGAACTTACGGTACTTCACCCCCACCCCCACTACTATGCCCTACAGAGCACCCTTGTGGAGGAAGCCATATTTGGGCGATGTGGAAACCGCAGGCCATGATGACTTATATCTCCAGGAGGCCGCGGCTGGTAGTTTGGGATTTAGCACGGGGGAGGGGAGGGGGAGGGGGAGAGGAAGGATGTGAGAAGTAAAGCATAACCCATGCGAGACGTTTTTCGTTACTGATTTTCCTTTTTCCTTTTGGTCTCTCATTTCTGGAGAAGTGGAAGGTTTGTCTTGCGGTGTATCTGCTATTGCGTTGATGTGGTTACAGGGGTATCATACGTACGGTACTCGAGCACAGTACGTGTTTCCAGTCATCCTATTGTTTAATAGTTACCGGAAGGGCTCCAACGCTCTTCGCGAGGCTGGCGGCGGGGGGAGTTCTAAATTGCGGGTCTTCTGTTGGCGCTGGACTGCGTTGGGGACGGGCGATGGACGGGCGACGAATCATGATAATGCTGCCCGCAACTGGAAGTTTGACCAGTGGGGACTACAAAAATTTTAGGAACAGCTCAAGACTAGCTCCCTGTGCCCGAGCACTTGGAGCGAGATTAAATTCCAGTAAACAACAACCGGTAGCACTGAACTCTAACACTACGCCCTGTCTCTAAAGACTGTAACAGCGAGAAAAGAGGCCTTGAGGGGATAGAGAGATCTAAAATGAAATCACTGGACGGAGCCCCGTGGCTTTCCTATTCACGCGGCCTATTATTGTCGGTGTGTGTTTAGTCTCAGTTCACGGTCATTTAACGTCACCTCAAGTATAATGGAAGAAACTACTCGTAGAACCCCTGTAACCTTTCGAGACCAGGGCAAACCCGCGAGGCATTGCCGGTTCATAACCAATAGAAAGAGGCAGCAGCAGCGAGTCTAGCTGTTCTCTATTGTTTTATCCAATTTGCAGAGCTAGCACAGGCGCCACGGCGAAAATGATACATGAGATGCGCATTAATTCCACCACCCCCGGGTAGCCATCTTTACAAATTTGTCAAGTAGTCCTCAATTTCCTGAGGGCTCAGTTTCCTGAATCTAGGACCCTGAGAATTGGCAACCCCTTCGTAGCCCAGCAAATGATCTGCTGGAGGCCCAACAATCCCGATCTCGACAGTGTCTCCGGACATCTCGCCCTCAATCTATACCCAGCCGAGTCCCATCAGATAGCTGCTCACAAAAGGCACCACATAACAGGCAGCAGGAAAACTCACAGTCTCCTTTAGGGTCAACAGAGCGATGTGGATAGCATCTTCCAACTCTAATCCCTCGGCATACCGCTTCTCAAGGAAAGTTTTCGCAGAAGTAGCACTCTTACCAATGGCAGTCGCCTTCCACGGGAAATAAGAGCCAGATGGGTCAACCTAGTGAGAAAATTCTCCCTTTTAGCCTTTCTCCGGACCAGCTCGAGTAACTAATTATATCATACCTGGTACAACGCTGGGCCACCCTTCCCAGTGCCCGCTGGCTTATCGTCCCATCCAGCCACAAGCAAGCTAACACCAAAGGGCCTCACGCCTCCACTCTGAGTAGCCTCCTGCATAACCTTGGCAACGTCCTGAACCAGTATTCTTGTAGGGGGGTATTCGTTGTAAATTCTCTTGTAGTCACTGTGAGAGACCTTTCTAGCCTTGTCCGTGAGAACTCTGTAGTCCGGCCCCATACCCGAGTAAATCATTCCGATGTTGGGTGTTATACACGATATCTTCTCAAGGGAACATGAGTTCATAAGGGGCGTTGAAGACTTCTTTTCTGTTGCAAGAACGACACCATTGGTAGCTATTTGATGGGAATAGCCGATCAGACAAGAGCTGCCAAACAAAAGCTAAAGGGCGTTGGAGATAACGTTATGTGTACCTTTGATTCCGAGACTGGTTACTCCCTGGTTAACTGCGTTGAGCGCATATTCTGGAGAAACCCCGTCGAATTAGCACCCTGGATTGACCCCCACCACCGTTCTCTACCCCACATCCATCTTGAAATATCCCCGCCATCTCCAAAATCCATCCTCAACCTCCCGACTTCATCAAACCGTGACCTAATCCAAACGGATTTAATGGAGGCTTACCGATCTGAACGAGTTTTCCGCTACACGCACCCATTTGTCAGCAAAGAGCTAAGAGCCTCAAAATATAGTGGGGTTCCGTACCTAGGGGAGAATGTAGTGAGGGAGAACGAATATCTATCAGCCATGGTTAATGTATATTGGGTATATCAAGTACAGGCCGAGAAGGACGAAATCGGAAGAGATGGGTATGGATGGAGGCGATTATGGAGCTTCTGTGGAGTTGGGTGTAGCTTGCGAGGTGTGCAAGATGAGCAAACAATTGAATTACCCCACGAAGGGGTTACCCTGTCAGACATTGTTGGCTATCACTCGCCTTTGGCACTTTGTCATCCACGAAGAAAGCATGGAAAATGCGACCAAAATCCCTACCGGATGCTTCTTTAAGCTACGAGCTCCAAAAAACCCCCGATATTTATTGTCAACTAAACCCCATTATCTCTATTATCAGTCTCCCAGCCCTTCCAAAAATTAGACATTCTCCACCCCTCCAACTTACACCAGACGAACTTATTATATCATAGCTCAATGCATGGCACCCCATAACTACACCCAACCCCCTCCCACAATCCCCATGCTACCAACAAATACTCCCTACCCAGCCTAAGGCGTTAGTAGTCATACCACCCTAACGAAATCCCCATCTCAGCCCCAGCGGTCTTTAAAAATGCTGCTACGCCTTCTCCCAAGGGTGCCCCTAATCCTGTCTCACTCCACGTAAACTTGCACACCTGAAAAACCTCCTCCAGCTCATTTCCCAACCCTTCAAACTTTCCACACGGACAAGTGCCCAAATCTGCCCCCTCCGTATAAGCGAGTACCAAAACAGAGTACCTATAAAACGCACGGTCGACCCGGAAAAGTTCATTCCTGCTCAAATCATAGGAAGAAAAATTGATAGCCAAATCACGACCAAGGCGCTCTTTGTACTCCAAACAGTTCCCAATAAATTCCCTACGCCAGAGGCCGACCAAGTCCTGGTTCCGATGCAGCTGGGTCATTTCGGAGACTCCAATCTCAGAGCCTCCGTCCATAATCCCACGAACGTCAGGTCCAAGAGCCAGACTTGGGATTTCCCTTCCCAGAGAAACCTGTTTATTGAGGAGCATCAATGCATCGTCAAACAGTGCCCCAAAATGATTTCTGCAAACCGCCTCGCATATTTCGAATTTGTTGGATGCCCAAACTGTATAGCACTCCTTGTTCCTACCCGCCATGCCACTAAGGGAGGAGTGGTCTGAAAGAGCCTTCATTCGAGATAGTATGTCCGCTGGAGTCATGGCTTTAGTCCTAGTTGGAGTTGTAGTAGTTAGTTGTGGTGGTTGGCAGGTATAAGAACAACTATCGTACGAACTTATAAACCAACTATCAGCGAGGCATTTTGAAGGGCATTAAGCTGTCTGAAGCTTCCTTTCAAGATTGGATCGGCCAAAGGACTTGAATGGCAAGACCTCGTACCTCAATTAGCCCCACTTGAAAGTCACGCATATGCCAACAACATGTAACAAGAAAGAGTACAATCTCTTATCATAGAAACCAAACATCCTACAACCTCCCTTGGGTTAGGATCTGAGTTAGGCTTAGCAAGCTAACGGACACAACCACAGGTCCATCAAACGGGAGCCGTGTTGCGCTGAACAGAAACTTGAAAAATTGAGCCCGCTAGGACCCTTTTACGCTCAGGTAAGTCGGAGGTTGTTCACAAGAAAGAATTAATTACAACTATTCAAACCTTGATTTATGAGCTCCTCCTTTTCTATCAGGAAGATATTCGTTCCTCCGCTCAGTACCGGGTGTCGGGAGCCTTCTCGTTTCCTAGAAAAGCTCATGAACAAACGGTACTAGATTGGGTAATAAGAGGCTTGTTTCTCAAGACGCCGAAACTCCCTTTCCATGGAACATGTTGTCTTGCCTCGACAGTATCACCGCCACACTATAAGAGCCGAACCTATAAAAGACGAAGGTTCCGAGACAGCGTTCTCTTAATGAAATTCATCCAGCAACCAAGCACAACAGGCAAGGCTTATGGTCAAGGAAACAGAGACAAGAGAGCCACGGTTTAATGCGATAATCTTAGCCGTCGATGAACAACAAGATCACCCCCGAATGGTTGACTAAGGAGTATTACCGTGCTTAGAAAATCTTGAAGAATAGCACTAAGCCCAAACTGTGGCATATGATATAAGTGCTCAGTTGAAGAAATCCAACGAAGAAAACCCCATTGTAAGATACCATAACATCGTGGTTGCCTATTTGACCCTACACCTTGTGCCTCCTGCAGCACTCTATGCTGATGGTAAATGCCGGCTGCCAAGTGCCAAGTCCTAGGACACCAAACCCTAACCCATCCCACTAACTAAACCATTTTCTTTTTTCCTCAAGATCCCCTCCATCCTTCCATCCCAACACCCTCCCCCTCAGGACTCCCTTCTCTTCTAATCGAACTACTCGAGTGCAATTACCATCACTAGGTCCCCCGCCTCTCCGTAAGTTACTACCCCCTCTTCCCTGCATCCAATACCAGCGCACCCCATAAAAAAAAAAGGCAAATAAACCACATGATGAGCAGTTTTATACTCCCAAGCAAAAATAGGAAGAGCCGTATGAGTCCTCCTCACAAATAAAACGCTCCCGAGTACTCCGTTTGCGGGGAAAGGATGGCGGTGTTGAGGACTATGCTTAGACCATTGGGTTCTGATATCTCTCCCCCAATTATTCATGCCATGCTGTGTTTTTGAAACGTTTGCTTTATGGAGGAAACTGGGGGCTGACTTAAGTTTGAGATTAGAAACTTCCGAGATTTTTCGCTTTTGCGTACCACAATACCACATGGGCAGTTCCATTGGATCCGCAGAGATATAATGTGAGACGCACTGCGTATCCACGTGGCTTACACAGCGAACTTCCCGCTCTGGTGTGGATCTTTGATCGATGACGCTAAGGCATTATACGGTAGAACTCTCCACGATTTATGGCCTGCCGTTGCGCCAACACAAATTTCAGATCGTTGTACCGCCCTCGAACTCGGTGTAAATCAGAAGGTATAAAAAGGACCTAGAGGGTGAAGCACGGTATGTTGGAACAGTGTGTTAGCAGCCAAGATTTCAGCTCCTCGAACTGGTAGGCGAGGCAAGCCTTGCTGAAGTGGGCCAAACCGTCCTCACACCAGAAACCCACCATCCTCCGTAGGAAGTTACAAATATCACCACTTACGGGCCACACTGCGCTCTTAAAAACCCGGGCAATTGGCAATCCAATCAGGCCTCTTAATGTCACTACGCTTTGGCCCCACCACATGGCATCCTACATGTCCCAGTCGCACACAAACACCTGCCCTGCGGCACATCCGATCTATGCCTATTTTTCCCGCAGCACTCACAAGTCACATTGACGGGTAGAGAATGGAAATATATATAGAAAACAGCAGCTCATATCCCCAATCTAATGCAACCCACAGCCAAAAACCAAAACAGAAAAAATGAGCGCACGTGGAGAAAAAAGTAAAGGAAGCGTAGCAAAATTCAACAAGAACATCATTCCCAAACACCCACATTTCTCGCCTTCCAACCTATACGGCAACCGACCCACCGATCCACCTGCTCAATAGACTATCCTCCACAATTACACTGCTAAAATTAACCCCACTGCCGCCACCACAGCGAACCCATATCATCATTCAATTTCGTATACCATATCATATCCCGCACTCACGAACCGCAAATTCCCAACCAAAGAGGAAAAAAACAATTGACAGATATAAAAATCTGATGAGATTTTTCGAAAAGATTTGAAAGAAAACTAAAACACCCTAAAGGACAATCCCCGGGTCAACCCCGAAGAACACCTAAGCTAGAGAAACGTTATAAAAAAATTTAACCTAAAAACCAGATAATATTATGGTGCTTATCATAAGGTCTTGAATTTTTTTCCTTTTTTCCATCCTTCGTTTCCCCCTCACCCTTCAAGATGCATAGATAGACAAGACAGAGAGACAAGAAAATATAAGCCAAGTTTTAGTTTTAGTAAAGACGTGAAGAGAAAAAAAAGATGGAAAGCAGAAAGTAGTGGGTAAAAAAGAGCCTAGATATGCTACCAATGAGAAAAGAAACAAAACGACAACAAATAAAAAACAAAAAACAAAAAACAGGAGCCAGTTTTTTCGTTTTCCCATCCTTCCTTCGATCCTTCCTCCCATCCTTCCATCCATAACTCCCCTTTTTGTCACGCCATTGCAGAAAGAGAGAAGAAAGCCCAGCAAATAATGTCGCTTGCTCGTGACAAAGCTCCAGAGTCCAAAATATACTTGGAGAAAAAGAAAACACCCCGACAAGAAAAAAAAATGCAGAGAAAAGGAAACCAAAGAGCCATTAATAACTCAGTCACTGACTACCTTGCGAAACCGCCTTGGCCAGCCTGTTGACCGTGCTGTGGTTGTTCGTAGGGTTGACGACCGTAATACTGTTGTTGTTGATACTGTTGTGACTGTTGCGGCTGCTGGGGGTATCCATGTCCCGCCTGTTGTTGCTGTTGCAGGGGAAGGTAGGATGCCCCACCGTACTGTGTAAATCCGGGACTCTGGCTTCCAATACCCCTGGGGGAAGGTGATATTTGTGAGCGCTGTCCAGGCTGTTGCTGCTGCTTCTGCTGTTGTCTCTGAGCAATGGCCTGCTGGACGGCAGCACTATTGAAGTTACCACCTTGCGTCCACGATTCTCTCATTTTGCGCTTCTCTAGCTCTCTAGCCTCGATTGCCCCCAGAAGTCCCGCTCGGTGAGGCGGCTGCTTCTGTTTCGCATTATCAAGATGTAACAACGTTGAACCTGTTTGCTTTGCAACATATTCCTGCTCTCGCGCAGAGAGGTGATTTGAGATGTCCACAGTGCCGGAGGCTAATCCACTTGAAGCGAATGCCGCCTCCCCGCCGCGAGAAGCGGGCCGAGGAAGGTGTTCAGCAGAAGGATTGCGGCCGCTCGTTGGGGAAGTGCCCGAGGTTTTCCGCTGATGGACATATCTGCTTCTCGATTGTTGCTGGGCGGCAGCGGCTGCTGCTTTTTCGGCAACGTATTGTTCTGCATTCTCCCTCCGGTCTGGGCTTCGCCCGCTCCCAATCTGAGCCATTCCAGGCTGCCATATTACGCTCCTGCGCTTTGACTCTCCACTCTCTGACCCATGTGACCCCGCCTTCTCATGCGCAGAATCGGGGGATGGTCGACTCCAAGACTCCCGTCCATCACTACCACCCGAGGATCCTGAAGACCCACGATTCTGGCCCCAAAGGTCCCCACTAAGGCCCATTGACTGGCGCCGAGGATCACCACCTATTAAAGTCCCATGGAGAGAATGGGGAAATTGCTCATCCCGATCTATAATCTGTGCATTTCCCCGGTTGACACCCTTAGATTCGGCGGAGAGAGTACGTCCGTGATTGATTGTCATCCCAAAGTCAACCTTAGGTATATCGGGGGAATCTTTAATCTGGTCAGAGGTGCTAGGGCGATAACGGGCATCTCCAACCACAACCTCTGGCTCCGGCATCGTCTTCCCAACTACCTTCATGACTCCAGCCCTCGGCATGTCAGTGTCACGCTTTGGTAGCTCCTCGCGTGTAGTGTGAATACTAGAATAATCCGGCTCATCTTCTTCGTCATCTTCATATTCACTTCCACTATCAGTAAGCATTCGCTGCATCCGTTGAGCCCGCTTTCGATCAAGGGTATCTTCTTCGCCCGTCCCATGGTCCGTTCCAATCTTACTCAAGGCTTCATCACTTATCATGTGCTGCGCAAGACTTGCTATATCTGCGCTGGTGGGGGAATCATCGGCGGCCTCGGATGCGGGTGTTCTGCTGAGGTTTGTCTGGATCTCTGGGACTACTGGACGGTTAATTTGTTTGAACGGGACTTTTGCAGGGATTGGTGGCGACGGCAGGGGATCCGAACCTGCCGTGATTTCACGCCCGCTGGTAAGTTGGACAGGTGTCGGCACATCTGTGTCTTGCCATGAAAACCTCGGAGGCTTAGTCTCCCCCAGCCTAAGGCTTTCGACCCTGCTAAGGGGAGGAGGCTTCATGGATTGTACAGACTCAGTAGGATGTGGTGGCGGTGGTGGCCTGTTAGCATAGCCTTCTTCATAGGCTTCTTTCCTGTCATTGGTTGGTGGTGGGCCAGCAAGCAGAACCTGCGAATACTGTGGAGCAAATCCTGGGGGAGGCTCGATTGGAGATTGGTACGGAAGGTAACTCTGAGCTGTGATCTGGGACTGCTGACTTGGCAAAAGAGGGGGTGGGGGAGGGGGGTACATTGCGCTTATTTGTTTCGATGTTGGGGCAGAACCATTTGATATCAAGGATGGGGGGAATGCTGGCGGCAATGAAGCCGGGTTTGCTCCAGTATCATTACCGTTCCTTAGTGGCATCCCATCAAATAAGTTACTCTCAGTGGACAGTCTAGGTAAATCGTGATCCCGATGAACACCCAGTCCCACCGGTAGGTCATGTTGCGGCGCTTGCGACCTCATTTGTGGTAGCATGTGCGGAGGCTTTGAGCTTGGGGGATGTGTCATTACAGGAGTAGCCGGTACTAAGTCTGGCGACGGCTGGCTAGTCTGCTGCTGAAGGCGACGAGCAGCGGGATCGATAGCACCCTGGAATAGACTATCATCGGAGGAGGAATCACTTCTCCCAGTAGGCAGTGCTTGGTCATAGGCTTCTTGCCTCTCAGCCATGGAGCCTAAAGACGGAGGACCTCGCTGTTGTCTCTGGTATTCCAAATAACCCGTGGATTCGGAAGTAGAGCGTTGGTGATAAACTGCGGACGTCAAGGGAGGAGTACCCGCAGGAACATGCTGGGGAGGAATCTGTGACGCGGGTACAGGCAACGAAGACAATGATCTTGAAGAGTCATCCTGAAATGCCACGCCCGGGAATCTCTGTCCAGCCGGAAGACTAGTTCTCGGTCTTGCACGAGCTGTTCCGCTCTTTATCTTTGCCGCTGTCAACTCCTTCAACTTCAATCTCCACTCTGATTCTGAATTGATCGATCCACCTTCAGTCACGATTAGCCCCACAACATCCTCCCCTTGTAAATACCCGTACTGTCGCTCCCTTGGCATAGCGAACATTAGCCCCTTGGGATCATCAACACCTGCGATAAGTCTCCCCGGACGCCCATAGAGAGCAAAGACGTCGAACGTGGGAAAGAGCCAGCGGAGCATTATCTCGAACCCACTGACAGCCGGATGGGATTCAGGCATTACAAAGACGAACCCCTCACTAGTTGTTGGATGTTCTGAATGTATTGTAATCTTTCCCTCAATCTTTACCAAAGTGGACTGTTCAATAAGTGGTTTCGACTGCGGATAGATTGCATAGGCCGAGAAAGCGTCTGTAATCGTTGCTATTGGTTGTGATTTTTTGCTCTTCTTGTTCTCGTAGAACTTGATATCCCCTTTGAGAAACGGAACGGCATTGTAGGCAGATTTGTTTGCCTTTTTCAGAGCTGCTTTTTGCTTTTTGAAAGCTTTCTCGTCCGGCGGGGTTACAACGGCCCAACACCTCCTCCAAGGAGTCCCCGCCCCGAACCGAACCCGGGCCCAATCCTCATACTTGAACCTAGTCCTCTCCATTATGGTAGTAATACTATTTAATGTCTTGCCCTTCCCCGCGATCAAAGCTCCTGTGTAAGCTTCCTGTAGGCAGGAGTGCTCAAACATGCACAGCCTGATCCCAGCCGTCCATTGTGTAAGGGAGTGATGTGAGTTGAAGTGGAAGAGGTATCGATTTCGACCAGCCGTAGAAATACTAAGGACGTTCGTGAGAGGAGGCACATCCGGTAACCTTGTCGGCAAAGTGTCAATCTATTAGGCGGAAAATAGCCGGATCAGCAATCACTCATAACTAAAAGAAATCAAGGGGTCAATAGCTACCATCTTGATAGAAGCATCGGTAAGGTTGAGGTATGTCGGCACAACTTCGCCATCCTGACCCGCGGCATCGAGCTGAGTAGCGTCCCATAGCGATAGCACAGTTCCTACAAGTTGAGCAAAGCACTCAACCCACGATCTATCCTGACTCGGTTTACCATCTAATCAAGGGCCACACAAGGAATCAGTATACAATTCGCCCTCACTTATTCCACCAAAGCGACAAGCGGCAAGGCGCTGTATGTACCTGGATTCAAATCATTCAACTTCAAAAAATATCCCTCGGTATAAATCTTTTTGGAATGACTGTTCAAGAAGGTGAATACGGGCTGCAGTTCGGGTAATGTGTCTCGCTCAACTTCGAGAAGCGGCGGTTGGTAAGGCTGAACGATACTCATCGGCCTAGAACTTGGCCTCGAGCTTCTTGAGGGCGGCGGTTGTGGAGAATCCCGAGATGGACTCGCGATGTGAGCTTCGGATATAGAAGTAAAGGTGTCGCGTCTTATCTTTGTACCCTCTTTCTCGGTCGGTGATTTTGACGAGAGGAGGCTTCCAAAGGACGCGGACCAAGCTGTGATTGCACGGCGGCTATTGTTAGCAAGGCCATTTTTGGGCGTTGTTGTTGGGGTTTCTGGGGCGGCTTACACCGGGTGCGAGCCATCTTGAACTCTACGACGGAGGCGTTTGTAGGAAAAACACAAAGATATATATATTCACACACACGCACGTCCTCACACACGCCCGCCCAAACCGATCCGTAAGCACAAACAGTTTACCCTCCTCGGAGAAGCTAAAGGTGAGTGCACTGTAAGAGTTCCGAGTGAGAAGCGAGTGGAATGAAGACGCCAGTCTTCTGCGGTAGCGAGAGGAATGTCGGGTACCGATAATTATGGGTGAAGGGAACAAAAACAGGTAAACTAAAACACAACAGAGAAAAATAGGAGATGGACGAGGAATGGGAAACGAAGGGTAGTGCAAGGCTGAGAGATGTGAGGTAGAACACTAAAACGAAGGAAGGAAGGAAGGAAGTAGGAGAAGAAGACAAGAAAGAAGACAAGAAGCAAGCAAGACAGCAAACGAAGGGTTCCCCTACTCAAGGGAAGGCGGTTGGGTGGGAGTGGCTTGATGATGATGAAACGAACAGGTAGAGCAGGATGGATAGCGATGACCAATCGGATCGTTGGACCTAGACGCAAGAAAACGGGTGGTGCTTTCTTTCTTCTTTTTTTTTTTAATTCTACCTTTTTCTATTTTCCCTCTCTGAGGCCAAGGGCCTCCCTACACCGCAAGCTCTATTCCTTACTTACCCAGCCCATTGCCTCCTATGTATTGGGAGGGCTTGACAGGAGAATCTCCCACCTGTTGAGCCGTGGAATCCCGAGTGCACAGTGCCAGTTGTGAGAGTATGATACCTATCGTGCTATAGACTGACTAGACTATATGCCACTCGCACCAGACAGTAACTTACACCACCCCCAATTTACGCCTGACAATGCACGCCTTTGTCCAACCCACTCCGCTTAAGGCAAGAGGCATTTGCGTGCCAGCCATAATAAACTCATCCCAGCCATTACATGTACCCTTTTAAACTTGAGCTTCCTTTCCTTCTTACTCTAACCAGGGATCATACGGTATCCTATCATGTCAACTCACTCTGCACTACAAGTCCCCCGCCCCCTGCCGTCTCGTCCCCGCTCACTACTATACCTTAGTGGGGGTCTCTAAGTACTAGTATATGCCCTTCCCCAAGCATATCAGCCCACACATCCCACACTCAATTCTGTTCATACCACAGCAAGAATCTGTGTGAAATATCTCCTCCCCTCGCGCCCCCAATCCGCCAAAACTCCACAAACATCAAGACTTCCAATCTCCCCTTTACATTAACAGCCCCCCCCGAGATCGGATTCCAGGAAGCTTAAAGAGCCACGCAATCCACATCAACTAGCCACGATTGTCGAAAACCAAACCCCGTTCCCCAGGTCAGAGCGACATTTGACGCGGGTCGTTCTATTTCTGGCATCTCTTTCTCCCGCTTGCGCCTTCCCGAGACAAGTTATGTCATAATTAATCCCCGCGAAAATCTCCGGCCACTCTTTCCTTGCCTCTTCTGCCGGGGCAGTATGCTACCAATTGGAGGGAAAAAACAAAAAAACGAAACGAGGAAAGCTTTCTCTACTTCCAACCTTTCCCTCCGATAATTCAACGAGATGGCCAGCTCACGATGGGTTGTCTATTGAGGTGATCATGCAACGGGTGAAGAGATGAGTAATGAGAGTGTGTTTTGATTTGTAAAACGGAAAGAGAGAAAGCGAGCTTTTCTTTTTTAACGAGATACCGGGACGGATAAAAAGTGAGTGCTCAAGTACACGTCCTCGTGCTGAGAGGGAAAAACGACTGTTGCTTCTCGGTCCGCTCGCTTCCGAGATTTCACTTTTTTCTCATCAGAAGCGAGTAAGTTAACACCCATAACCTGGCGTCCAACCGTCAGGTTCAGGAGAGCATGTTGTCCCATCCGGATCTGGCTTCTGCAAAATCAATTGATCAAAAACGTAACCCTACACAGCCGGGGCCTTAATACCATGCCTATATCGCCACCCATCCTTTAAAGTACAGTACGGTAGGTACCCCCAGCCATTTTTACAGATTAACATAGGTACAGCCCATTGTAAGTATAGTTATCCCGTGAAACCAGCGCTTTTTTGCTGCTCTACAAGAACCAGACACCGGTACCGTACCCGTGCTCCCATCGAACCCAACAACAGAGGTTACGGAGATGCCCGTCTGACCTCAACTCTGCTGTCTAACAGCAAGCACAGCTGCTAGAGTAACTTACTGCATGGTGTTAGCTTAGAAGCACTGCTCTCAGCTTGTCCAAACTCGTGAAGAATGAACAGCCAGCCTCTCGTATCCGACTCTGTTGAAAAGTCTCCTGAGCGCAGCCAACATTGGTCGAGCTCCTTGCTGTGGTGGAACACATCAAATATTAATACCCTATTTGGGCATCGGTGCTTACTGTTTTTGATGGCCGATCGCTGGATGGACTCGCTCCAAGCCAGTTAAGCGGGCTTGACTGAGCAGGACTATTCTGGCACGGCCACTCGCAATATCCGGATGGTGTATTGATTGGGTTGGAGTGCAGAATAGAATTGCACTTTGATCCGGGGCTGTGGGTGGAGTGAACAAAGCCGGGCAGAGCAATCATAGCATCCTAAATCAAATACGGTACCCTCTGTCAGATCTCCTATAATTCGCTATCAGATCATCGACGGATATCACTGCATTCGCCCACAACGGGTTTAGCCTGACGGGTTAATACCTGTAGGATTGCGAATAGCCTACCATCCCTTGGCCTCTCAGAGCGCCCAAGAAATCGGTAGGATAAGTCTCATTTTGAAGCGGTGGTGATTTATTCCCGATTGAGGGAGGATGCCTTCCAGATCTCCTGAGCGCAGCACACGAAGCACGCAGACAGAGTGCAAGAAATTTTGGAGGGTGAGTGCGTAAGCGTCCTCGAAATGGATTTTGGGCAGTTTTAAACTCCCAGAGCCTCTCGACTGGTGCCAACAACTAATTGAAAAATCCGCCGCGAGGCCGTTTACCCGCTCGCCTTCTCAAGATTCTTGCTCCATACTCGCACTGTACTCAAGTAGTTAATGAGATATACTTGTAGCAGTAGGGGTTAGGCTATACCGTGTCGAGGAGGCACTAACCCTTCAGACGCCAAGCTATGATATGATAGCTGAAGCAGATGGAATACATATTATCATACCGGCAGTTGTGAATGAGGTTACCGGTATTTAGCCAAACCCCACTCTTCATATATATTACGGTATGTATGTAAGTAAAATGGATCACTTGTACATGTACACATGAGTGTTGATCTCAAGTGGCCGGTACCATACATGATAGAAACACACCTCATAGTCCAGGATTTTCCAGGCTGGGTGTTTTCGGATGGGATGGAAATTCAAGAATCTCCAACCCCTTCTCACATGGGAGATTTCCGCCTCATTCTAGCCTAAAGCCTAACATCGCAGCTGTTCGGGGGCGTTTCAAAGGCATGGCTGATTCGGCAAGTGGCTCATCTGGCAGGAACATATAGCAAGCCAAATGCTTCTCTCCTTCTTTGCCCTCCTCTTCCCACTAGCAATCATCCCCATCACGACTGATAGTAGAGCCCCAACACATACCAACTCTAGATACCAGCTGACTCCTTACCGGTGGATCTTTCGGACTTAAGGAGAGATGCTGGATGAGGAGGAGATGAGAATCACATTATACGGTAAAAACTCTTGCGATTGGCTATCTCCGTCACCCCCTGCAGGATAGGTTTAGTCTAACAGGTTAACAGGATTGCGTATACCAGTTAATGGGATCCAACATGTCCTCGAGGCTAATCTTATTACACCATCACAGGAAACCACCAACCATTCGCAGACAATTTGTCTCCGGACCCGGAGGTTAGAGGCCCCCCCGGAGATAGCGAGCTATGAGAGCTTTTACGGCATTAACCGTTCGTTGGCATTTTGAGATTATTCATCATGTTCTTTTGTCTACTACTATACCCCTCATCTAAGCCTTATGGAACAGTTTCTGGTTATGCCGGCTCGATCATCACTCCTTTCCTTTTTTTTCCCTTCAAAGAAGATTTTGTCCACTGTTTCATCCACTCGGAAATTTTGTTATTCCGGACGCCGGTGGTCCTCTAAGGATTTTAACCATTGGTAGAGACAGCGGAGGTGTGTGTGTGTGGCTGTGCATAAATTTAGATTTTACGGAATATACCGGTACCAGAACGCCACCACCGCCGACGCCAAAGTTGACCATGGCACACAAGTACCCTGCCGTACCGGTACGATGCCGTCCTGCAACCAACCCCCTGCTTTATTTGGGCGAGTTGGAGCCTATGATACTGTAGAAGAATGTGATGTCTCTGCTTACCCTGGGCTGAGGGGTACAACAGCAATGCAGTTATTCTCACGTTATGATAAGTTGCTGACTGTTTTTCGAAGGCTTTGGAATTTTGGAATGACTTACCTAGGATGACTAGCCGTGCGTTTATGCAGTATACAAGTGCTCGTACGATACCGGAATTAGCACCGTATGGCAATATCAGCGCCTCGCGACGCCCCTGCGTCTTGTCATCTCTACCTTGATGTCGTGGTGTGGCTTGACAATATGCAGGCTAACTTCGCTGCCGCCCGGGTTTATCCTCCAGCCTTATTTTCCCACCTTGATCGGCGTAGGAAAAACCTTATTTATTTAAGCTTATCGTTGCCACGGACTTACCGCCATTTTTGAATATGGCGCAGAATTACCGGTGGTTGACTGGGAATCGTTTTTTTTTTGGGCGGGGGAGGGGCACGATAGCATGGCACCCCCCCCTACCGTACGTCCAACGTTTCCCTACAACGCGAGCCTCCGGCGTAGCGAGCGTTCACCATTTATTGGCTTGTCTTTCTGGGTTGTGTGCTTTTAAACCGTGGTTCAAAGCATTTTTCAAGCTAGTGCTCGTTGTCCCGGATGCTCGTTATTACCGGTCCGCTGTGGCCCTTTTAATTTTATGCATGATATTATTCGGTGTTACATTTTAGAGCATAAAGCCCCGCACAAACATCTCTAGCCATTTGAACTAACACTCCTATCATAGTAAACTGATTTATCACACTTTATAATACCGCAAGTCACCTAAACCTCCCCAGATCGCCAATCCCGCGTGAAGAAACCGCGATATCATACCAAACAGGCTACCCCGCACTTACAGACCAACTCCCCAGTCTTCGTTCCTTCGGCCTTGTGCACATGGCCGAGCACAAGGGCAGCGGAGAGGGAAATGAACTGCGGGAACAGTGACACAACCGTCACCGCTATCTCACTTGCACCCGGTACCTACCGGTGGTATGATACATTAGCATCCCCCCCAAAAATAATTTAGAATGGGCCCTGAGATGCAGTGTTGCAAAGAAGGCCTTTGATGATCGAACCCGGGGGGTTAGAAGGGGGGGGGGGGGGTTGAATCGGGGCTTCTGAAAATGGGGATTGAAGGGGGGGTCCTTCAATGTCTTAGTAAGCAAAAATAGCAGGAACTCCGATGGGAATTTCTACCTTTAACCCAGATGTGCGAGTATTTATTGCTTGCTCAGAGGCCGGGGAAGTGGAGTGCCAGTGCCAGTTTATGTGCTTTTTCTGCTACATTTTGCCCTCTTTTCCTATCATTTCATTTGTTTCTTTGCTTCCAACTTCCTTCAAATATCATGGTCTACCGATTTGCTAGAAAGGGGTTCTAATTATCTTATAACCCCCCGGTTCGAAAAAGCGCGTTCCTAGCCTTCGATAATTTTTGTATCGAACCCCCCCCCCCCCCTTCATTGCAACATTGCTGAGATGTGAGCAGATAATTTGCTACACAATCTTTTTTGAGAATGGAAAGAAAGAAGGAAGGGGCACCAGTACAGCATACCGTATTAATAAAAACCCAATATCTTGCTAATTTTGTTTTTCCCATTTTCTCAAACTGGGCGGAGACTCGCTAGGCTGTGAGTTAAGTTACCCTCGAACGGGTAAGGGTTCAAATCGCATTATAGCTCACGAGGGATGATGATATGATATGTGCTTGTTTTTTATTACAACGTGCTAGTTAATAAACGATACCGCTCCTCGCTGGGGGTGAGTGCTCGCACTACTTTTTGCATAACTAGATGGTTGTTTGTGGGACACGGTGGGTGAAGAGGATGCCGGTATGGCAGCAATAATATGAGCATGGTATCCTATTATTTCTCACGTCTTTTAGATAATATTATCATAGTGTAGTGTAGCTTATATCTATTCATTCCATTCCGGGAGCGGTGGGCAAACTGCCGTGAGTGAAGTTACGATACAGTAAGGCAGTATTATATATATTATTATAAAGAAAGAAAGGGAAGGAGGAAAAGAAAGCCCAGAGCCAATCTATGATAATATGATCCCCATGCCAAAGGCAATTAATAAGGTAAAATGAGTATATGAAAAGAAGAAAAAAGAACGCCGGATAATAAACTCCCCTGTTAGAGCGCCATAACTAACAACTAACTAGTAAATACGATAGCAAGAAGGATAGCAAGAAATAAAGAAAAAACAATTCAAGTACTCCCCCGCACTACTTCCTCTTCTTAAAAACTGCCGTGACGACACTGATATCATCGTACTTGCCCCCCTCCATGCTGAGCCCCTCATCGATGCCTCGTTCCATATAAGGGCTTTCGCCAAAGGGATCTATAGCGATCTTCCAGGCCGCATTGACAAGTTTGTCAGCCAATCCCCTCGCCTCTTCTCCTGCGGCAGCACAGATATCCGCAATTTCCGTATCCCAGAGATTATCGGGCAATCCGTCCGTAGCGAGGATGACAATGTCGCCTTCTTCCAGCTCGACCTTATCGACGACGGCGTTGGCAGCGGGTGTGTCGAGGGAGTTAGTGCCGAGTTGGTACGGGCAGTCAAACCAGTGCCATTGTTCGGTGGACTTGTAGACGAAGGAAGAGCTGGACGGGCGGTACACGTACGCCCTCGAATCTCCGATGTTTGCTACTGTGAGGATGTTACCTTCCAGGGTGGATACACAGGCTGTTGTTGTCCCCTGCCAGACTGTCTTACCCTCGCGGGCGGTGGCGGAAACGGTGTTGTTGTAACTGCGCTGGAGGGCCGAGACTATGTCTATTTTACCTCCCCCCGCTGCTTCCGGGGATTTACGTTGCGCATCGAGGGCCAACGACCAGTAGTGCAGTATCAATCTCGACCATAACGCTGCGTGGCCGGCGACTTTGGTGTTCCAGGCGCCCACCCCGTCGGCTACGCCCAGGTGGCTGTGGTGGTGGAGGATTGCGTCGTCGCCATTTGTTATCCCACGGAGGAAGGCTGCACCTTCCGGGGTTGGGATTCGAGAGGAGTGGTGGGTCGAGAGGGCATCGGAGAGGCTAGATGCCGGCGGGCTGTTGAAGGGTGGGGGGAAAGCTCGTGGTGGCCGCTTGGCGAAGAGGGAGAAGTTGGTTTTGAAGCCGTACTGGATGGGCTTTATCAATGGTTTTGTGGCCGCCACTGTTGCTGCTACTGCTTTCGGCGGCTTCGGTGGGATGATCTGGGAGCGGAGGTGGGGGTGATTGGGTAGGTTTGCTGGGCGGGGGGAGGTGATTCCTGCGCTTGGAGGCTTTGAAGATAATGTTGGAGGGTTTGGGTTGGGTATGTCGCGCGTGCTATTCGATGACGATGATGATGCAAGCGTTAGGAAGCATCGCTTTGAGATGCTCCTCGGTGGTAGGGGTGTAGCGAGCCTGAAGAATGTCGAGAAGGACGCAGATGTAACATACATGTTTGTCTTATTGAATGCAGGTATTCTTCGCTAACGTTGGAATAGGGTTAAGGATTGTAGCGAATGTATTATGGTAAAGATTGCTTTTCGTTAAGAAGTAATTAAAAATTTAATAAAGGTTAAAAAAAAAAAGAGTAGCAGAGCGTGGATTGCCTAGTCCTTTGTGAGTGTGTGGTGTGGGTGTGGTGGAGGTAGAAGGAGCTTAATAAGGAGGTAGGAGAAGAGGGCTGGTGTTCTTTTTTTTTTCTGTTGGGGGGTGGATAGCTGTGGTGCAACCATGACCCAAAAAGGACCATGGGTGAGACACCGAAAGCACAAGCAGCCGCCCACACTCGCTTCTCAACTTGCTCAGTCTCAGCGCCTTCTTTGCTGCTGACACTGCCTGCTTGGCTTTCGGAACACCGCCCTTGTCTATAAAACCCGATTTATGTATGCACCACGAGAACTGGACGGCATCCCGGTAGCTTTGTAGGGTAAGATAGGGATGCTCTCAACTTTTATGCTGTGGCACCGCCATGGATTCCCTTCCACTCTTATCTGATCCCGAATTCCCGGGGCGCAGGGAAAAAAAGGAAGCCGCCCTCCACTAAAAATATAGCCTCACACCGTCATCCGAATGTTCATTTGATGATACTGCTGTGATGATACGGTATCTGCGCCGACAGAGTGACTTGGTACAATCTGTGACTATGGTCACCTCGCCCTACGAATACCCTGACGTTCTCTTGCATTTATGTAGAGCACTCCCCAAGATCGCCCGAATCACCTTCACTAGGGGTGTGTCGTGTCATGTCTTTTAATACCGCCATTATATCTCGTCCAACCAACCCCTGTTTGCCGAGAAGAAGTCTTATAGGAGAAAAAAAGAAAAGTTGAAATTTTTAAAAAAAACCAAAAAAAACAGACAAGAACTAAATAATATACAACATACCCAATCCCTGACCATTGTCCCTTGATCACCAAAGTGGGCCTTTAAGCGTAGGGAAAAAGACCGAACCTTCCGAGTCTTTTATTGCAAACTTACACGTCCCAGGCATATTGAACCCGAACATTTGAGTCCGAATTTAGTACGGGTCACGGATGCGCACAGACAATCCGCCATACGAATTTTTAACCCCCCCGTGTTCGGGTTCAATATGCCTGGGACGTGTAGAGTGCGAAAACATGAATGCGCCGGTACCTCCTCACAAATTTCTGTCGATCCCCCATTTTCTATCCCATTAAAACCGTATATCACAAACTAGGTGGCGCTCTTCCCCTTCCTCTGGGCTGCAGTGCTAGGTCTTGCTGCGCCTCTAGATCCCGAGGACTCGACCAACACGCCGTCCTCATCCGAGTTCTCTCCTAGTAACTCGCGCGAAGCACGCTCTCTCTTCTCATTCCACCATGCTCGTTCTGCTGCAGCTTGCTCTGCAACTTCCGCAGCACGTTCTCGAATCCGTGTTGCTTGGACGATCTCATTAGCACTCTGAAAGATACTGGTGGCCCATTCACTGCTAAATCCGTTGGCTTCCATGGCGACATCTTTTAGCTCCTATTGAACCATCAGCTTCTTCTTCTGCAATAGGCAGGCCCCACGAAGTAACGAGAGGACAAACCTCCTCAATTTCGGCTTCAGCAACGGTAAACCGGGTCCATAAGTCATCGCCAATACTGCCCCTTTGTAATAGTTGTTGAAGAGAACCTTTGGCTTGTTTAATGGTCACAATGCGGCGGATATCCTCAGTTGCTCGTCGAATGAGCGCCGCTTTAAGGATACTATCAGGGACTTTGGGGTTCTCCTGGTGCAAGAGCGTCAAGTATATATCGCGGGAATAGTGAGGGCCGAACCAAGGTTCCAAGGAGGCAGCTTTGTCTGGATCCCCGTGAGCCAAACCCCTCTGAGAAGCATCGTCAGGGATCATAGCACTTACTGGCTTTTCGCTTCCTATATAAGGATGAGAAAACTGCAAGAGTGCCGACAAGGACGGCAATGTACACCAAAGGTGCTATTATTGAAAGTTTAACCATGACGTTGGTGTGTCGCTTAAGAAGCTTGATATGGCGAAAGGTTGGATTAAAACGAGGTTCGAAGAAAAAAGGGAAGAGACTGGTTTTCTTTGCGAGAGTGTATCTAGTTGGATGCGAATCGTCGAGAGGGTCGAGAGTCGAGAAGGAGCGTGGCGGAGACGGGAAAGAACATTCCCTCACGAACAAATTGTCCCTGAGATCAGATCTGTCCTCTAAAGCGACCCAAGCAATCATGTGCCACTCACGTGATGAAAGTAAGAGAGTGGTACCTATGCTTTAGTAATCAAGTCTTGGCAATTGTATTGTATGACGCTCATGCGCACTCTAAGGAAGCAACAAGAAGCAGCCAAGAGGGAGAGCAACTGGGAGTCGTTCATCCATCCCACTCGCAAACTTACCTCACATCCCACATCGACATCTCCACCGCTTCCTCGCAAGGCTGATAGCATCTTCCATCCCGTTCATCGCCCTTTTCGCTTCCCAGTTGAAACCGCAAACCCCACCCGCCATGATTCTACGCTTTCGCTCGCCTGACGGTTCCTACCGTGTAGATGTCCAACCAACAGATGATACATCCCTTCTCATTTCTAAGGTGGGTATCTCAAGCCTTTCTTTATAAAGGATAGCTCTTTATCATTGCGAATAGTTGTCTAACTTGGCTCTTCTACTAGCTACGGGATAATCTACCTAAGGATGTTGACCCTCATACGATTATCGTTTCGGACCGTCCAGCAAATGGGAAGACAAGGGTCCTTAACGAGATAAGCGGAATGAAGATTTCTGACCTGGGCCTTAGGTTGATACTCTTTAAATGAGTTCTGTTATCTATGCTAATCTCTTGTATTATTATGGGATTCTAGCCATGGTGATATGCTGTTTCTGTCGTACAGGAAAATGGATGAGCCTCAGGCTCCCAATGGCGCCACCGCAGGCTCTAACGGGCCATCCAGTATACGGCTTAACGGGCAGCCTATTCGGCCATCAGAGGACGTTTCTCACCTGTACACGACTACTGCCTCTGACTCGGTGATTCCCGACAAGGTTTCGAATCCTTGGGAAACTGTCGTTCAGGACCAGGTTGATGAGGAGCTAGACAAGAATGATGGAAAGATACCCAGAGGCCGAGATCACAAGATGTGCAGACATGGTCCTAAAGGGATGTGTGACTACTGTATGCCAATGGAGCCCTACGATCCGGGCTACCTTGCTGAGAACAAGATCAAACATCTCAGTTACCATTCGTACCTAAGAAAGATAAACACTTCAACAAACAAACCTGAGCTCAAGTCTTCGTATATGCCCCCCCTGTCGGAACCTTATTTTAGGCTGCGAAAGAACTGTCCTGCCGGCCATCAGCCGTGGCCTGCCGGTATCTGCTCCAAATGCCAGCCATCCGCAATCACCCTCCAGCCTCAAGAATTCAGGATGGTGGACCATGTCGAGTTTAGTGACCCCGCTTTGATCAACACCTTTATCGACTTTTGGAGACAGACTGTCCATCAACGGATAGGATACCTTTATGGAAGGTTAGCACCCTACCCGGAGGTTCCGTTAGGCATTAAAGCTGTTGTCGAGGCGATATACGAACCACCGCAAATTGGCGAGCCGGATGGTGTTACGCTTCAGTTACCCTGGACTGGAGAGAAGGATGTAGCTGAGGTTGCATCACTATGTGGACTTCGGAAGATTGGGGTCATTTTTTCAGATCTTCTTGATGATGGAACTGCACAGGGGACTGTGGTTTGTAGGCGACACATTGACTCGTACTATTTGTCATCGCTCGAGATAGCCTTTGCCGCGAGGCTTCAGGCTGAACACCCCCACCCCACCAAGTGGTCAGAAACCGGACAGTTTGGCTCCAGTTTTGTCACTTGTGTCGTTTCAGGCAACGAAGATAATGGTATTGATGTGGCAGCATATCAGGTTTCGAACACCGCAGTGGAGATGGTCCGAGCGGATATTGTTGAGCCCTCGGCTGATCCCTCTGTGATGATGGTCCGTGAGGAAGATGGGAAAACAAGATATGTTCCTGAAGTTTTCTTCAGACACATCAATGAGTACGGTCTCAACGTCAAAGAAAATGCCAAACCTAGTTTCCCTGTAGAGTACTTACTTGTCACATTAACACACGGCTTCCCGAAGGACACCAAGCCTATATTCACAGCGCCACTAGGGAAGTTCCCCATAGAGAACAGAGAGATTATGGGCATTTCGCAGGACCATCGGGCTGTGGCAAAACAATTGGGCATTACTTCCCAGAGCGCAAACAGACCAGCCGATGGTATCGATGTTGTTAGCGACTTCCATCTTCTAACATTTATTAAAGGATGGGGTGTTCTCGATAAGGTATGAACTCTTCTCTCTGACGCTGGGTCGATTTATAATCAACCGAGTGATTGCTCATGATCACAGAACGAGGAAGAGCTCTTAGCAAAAGTGGCAGTCGGCCACGACGTAAACGACGGCTACAAGCTGTTGCAGACGCCTGGTTGGCAGACACTGATGACGATCCTAAGGGAGAGCGGTGAGAATGCCCCTTTAAAGCGTGCTTTTGTTGAACATTCTCCACCACCACCACAAATGCCATCACCGTTTGTAAATACGAGGGGGGCAAACGTAGGAAGTAGCGGCAGTAGTAGCAATGGCGGCGCTGCGGGGAGGGGAAGGAGAGGGGATAATAATTATGGACCGTTGGCTAAACGTTTCCGCGGATTCAGTCTGAAGGAAGAAGAATAAGCTTTTCTCGTCGTCCGCTTTTTTTCTACTCCTCTCTATCCACCTACCCACCTACCTGTTTAGAATTTCACTCAAACACATACATACTTGAAGGCAACTACTCTTTACGCGATCGGAATCGGTGGGGGAGGGGGGGTTCTTGTAGCAGTCTTTTCCTTTCTCGTCAATGGGTTGGGGCCGACGGTTGGGGTAGGGAGATTGGAGGGTTTATATTTGGTGGATGGACTGGATATGGGCTTTTCTTTCCCCTTTCTTCTTTCCTTCTGTCACGCTTGTTTCGCCGATAGGTTCTTGCTAGAATTGGTAGTGTTAGTTGTGTTAGTTTCCAGGCAGCCTAAGCCACGTGGAAAACCGCTATCAAAAGCCAGATATCACCATTGTCATTACATTTGTGCAAACCCTTTGATTTTCCAGTTTAAATCTGCAGCCCCAATCCTATCATGATGTTCCACGCCACCCCTCATGATAACTCGGGTGAAAGCCCAGACAAAGGTAACCTCAACGACCATATAGCTGCTTCACCTTGATCCCATAATACACCAACCCGTACGTCGCCAATACACTCAACCCCTACTCACCCCTATCAGCCCCCGATAAACCAGGAGAGAGAGAGAGAGAGAGAAACATACAATCGGCAACCCCTTCCCAGTCCGTAAGGCCCTGGGTACACTACTCGCCGCGAGCACAAGACTAGCCAACACGGCAATCTCATTCCCGTAAGATTGTCCCGCACGGATGCGCAGTCCCGCGCACGTGTACAGCGCGCCGACAGTTATTCCCGCAGCAATGGAAGGGACGGAACCGGTTTTACTAAGCAAGCAAGTAAATAAGCTCGTAATTTGTTATGTAGCAGACGGGGGCGATGGTGGGTGGGTGGGTGGGTTATTACACGTAACCGAAGGTACCACCGATGGCACAGAGTGATCCGATAATGAAGGCTGGGAGGTCGGTCTGTTGGTGGGTTCGTTAGTTGTTGTGCAAACTAAGAAAGAGAGAAAGAAAAAAGTTGGAATTTCAGGGAGTGATGGATGGATGAATGAATGGGGGGGGGGGGGTAACCATGTTTGTTGTTGTTGTTGTTGTTGTATGATATCTCGAGGTCAATGCTGAGAGTTAGAGAGAGGAAGAAGAAGTAAGAGTGGGAGTGGGAAGTGTAGTGTACTCGAGTAGGTAGGTAGGTAGGAGGTAGGGATTGTCCGGTATGATAATTATGTATGTTAGTGCGGTGGTACGCTACGGTAGGCGATGGAATATAATATGATCCGGGGTGATGAGTAAGCTAGGTATGATACTTGTACTCTAGTCTGTTGGATATTAATCTATGCCGTGCTGGCGCAGCAAGCTTTTGACAACTTTCGTGACGCGGCTATGTAATAAGTTACGGTGGGAGGGTACTGTACGGTGCGGTAGGTCTTTTCCCTATTGTTTGTGCCCCCCTCCGTACCGGAGAGATCACCGAGGTTGGAGGATGGGGGGGGAGGGGGAACGTTCCCGCTTAACGCCTTGGTGCACAGTACCGTGGATGGGATGGCGTTTCGAGTTCGGTTGGCGTCGAGATGAGGTGGAAGCGGGAGCGGGTGGGGGGGTTGAGGGGTTTTGGGGGGAATGGGGGTGTGGGTGTTTTATGCGGCTGTTTCCCCGGACGGCAAGTAATAGTACGGTACGGTAGGTGCCGGCTGTCAGTAGGTGGTCTACCGGTACGGTACGATAGGTGAGATGGTTAATTGCATACTAGTGCATTGAGACATTAGAATTCGTAGTACTTGTCAATGATACTTGGGGTGGCTATCGTAAGCATTTGGTCTCACTCTAGATTCTTTCAGTACAGCGTACAGAAATTTAATGGGAAATTAATTCAATCCTTCATTACACAAACTGCGGTTGTGTGGATTACGCCAAAGACCACAAGAGTCAAGGTACGGATATTTACGCTTCCCATTTCCAAGAGATGGATACCCTTTGGGACAGCGACCTACACATGCGCGCTGTTGCTATGCTACAGGTATTCAATTACGCCTACACATTTGCTTACTCTCCTCCCACTTAAACACCTTCTTGAGCGCAATTGAGAACCTACGAATCGCCTCAGTCATGTCCGGTCCCTAATGGCCGCCGATATTAGTGAAAGCGCTCCCCCACGATAACTTATATCAAACGGGTAATGGGTAACAGACCGCCTCAGTCGCAAAGGTAGCCCTGAAGAATAACCCGGTATGCTTCACGTCCCTTTCCGCGGCGAACCAGCTACCCGGAGACATAAGGACGCACTCGTTAACGCTAGCTCGGAAGATGTCATCCTCTATCTCGACAACCTCCCTTTTTCCGAAATCCGGATGCTTCTCCACTGCAATCTTGATCCAGTGGAACATCCCAGCTGCCGGTGGGTTCCAGCTTGCGAGCTCCTTGGGTAGGTGCTTCTCGCAAGCTTGGAGGATGACGTCTCGGCGTTGGGTGTACTCTTTGCGAATGAAGATTAGCCAGTCGAGGTAGCCGGCATGACCCCAGTGCTCGTCTAGCAAGCGGTGGAGAATGATCTGTGAGAAGCCTGAGGGATTCTGCGATGAGACCTCGCAGTGACGGACGAAACGTTCGCAAATTTGGGATGTGGCTGTTATCCAACCGATTCTAGCTCCTGGGGATATCACTTTCGAGAAGGAGTCCATGCGGATCACGCGGCCATCCACGTCTATTCTTAGGAGTGAGGGGACAAGGGAATTGAGGAATTCCTCGTGGGTTGCTGGGAGCGGGGCTGGGGGTGCATTGGGGCCAGTGTAGGGCTGCATCTGCAGGAAATAGTAAGGCTCATCTTCGATGATAAGTAGGTCATGCTTTTGAGCGACTTTGTAGATCTCTTCGCGGCGTGCTCTGCCTTGGGTTGAGCCTGTGGGGTTCTGGCCCGACGGGACGGTGTACAATACAAATGGTTTCCGCCCACCGCGGACCTTCTCGTCCCAATTCTCTAGCAGCTGGTCGAGGTCCTCCGGTATAAGTCCTTGGTCATCAATCTTAACACCGAGGAACTTGACACCTAGCGGCATAGCGGTCTCAACGGCGGTAGCAAAAGTGTACTCCTCCGAAATCACGTAGTCCCCACGCTCACAGAACATGCGATACAGCATGTCCAATGCAGAGGTACTTCCTACATCGACAATACATTGCCAATCCTGATACGGTGGGTTATGCACGATCTACCAATCCCATCCAAATCATTCAGCCCTACACAGCCATAGAAGAAAAACTTAGGGAAGGCCCTCACCTCTGTATGCTCCGTAACGAACCTCAACAGCTGGGCAGAGCCTGTTCCCTGCCCATAATTAAGGGCAATCGCAAGATCGTAAGTAGAATTTCCCTCCGACACGTCATATTTACCAATCTTGAAATTCTGCCCAGAGATTTTAGTCTCCTTTTCGGTGAATTTGCCGACAGTGGGAACTCTGATCTCAATGTGCTCGAACGGGAAGTAATCGCTCGACGGGAGCCCCCCACCAAGAGAGATAAGCCCTATAACCGCATTTCTACCATGTGAGTCATAGCTGTTGTTCCGTCTCCCCGGGGTGGGGTACCGAGAAGGGAAGATAGAAGGGAATGTGACATACCTGGCTTCGCGAGATACTTTGCGGCAACCTTCAAGCTAGAAGCTTTACGAGACTTGGTCTCTTCACTCAAACGATCTAACACCCCCCCTAATTAGCATCCTACTCTACCACTCGCCCTCCCATTCCCCAACAAGAACTCACGATCCCACTTCTTTCCCAATGGTTTCCACGACGACTACCATAGCTCCCTAGTCAGCCTCTTCCCCGCCACTCCATCCTACCCCCAAACCTAGTAATCAAGACGTACTCTAGATTTAAAAAACTCTGAACTAGTCGCCGCTGCAACCCCCCCATTAAAAGCCCCACTCTTCAACCTCCTCGCTGGAACTCCCGCGCAGGTAAGTGCGTTCGGAAGCTCAACAGCCGAGGCATTGGTAATGGAGTGAACGCCCACATCTCGGTAGCTTGGTAGGTCCTTTGATGGGGGAGCCATCACGTGCTTTTCCTAATGCTTGGTTGATAGTTCAAGCTTTTTTTTCTTTTGTTTGGCTGGAACGTGGTGCTTATCGATAAGATAAGGGTGATTCCGTAGTGTAGAAAGCTGGGACGTAAGGGATGACAAAAGTGCAAAAGGGTGATTTTCAGATGCGATATAAGGGGTAAGAACAAACAAAGGCAGCAGAGACAAACAGAGAGTGTGCACTAGCGGAAGCGGGAACGGATGGATGGATAGACGGAATGAATGAGGGAAGGAAGGGAAGGAAGAGGAGGGAAAAGAAAAGAAGAGAAAGAAGAGGGGAAATATTATAATAAGGTAAGAGTGCGGGGAGGGAAGTCCGGTACCGGTATCTTACCGGCCCCGGCTAGTAGTTAGCGTATATGATGTTCACTTACTACACGATAAGTAACCAGCTGGGGGGGGCAGCTGGGGGGTCAATTCGGGGAACTACAAGCTAGGGTGATTCATTTCTGGGCCATATCTATCCTCGTGATAAGGCTCCACCAGTGCTTAATTGGGGGGCCATTTATAGTAGTGGTGGTGGTGGTGGTGGTGGTGATGGTTGATGATGGTTGGACACTCAACAGAATAGAGCCGCTTCTATGCGCCTTGGGGAGTGCTAGTGGGGAGGGTTCCACCCCAATCGTCGTGGCTATCCATTTGCCTCCCCTACTCGAGTACGAGGCCGGTGGCCGGGGTGGTGAGCAGGATGGCATGTAACAACCCAAGCCATGCCGCTTTCCGTTCAGCACATTCTAGGGCTCTAGGGAACCTCAAAAGTTGATATTCTGGCCCAGAATTCTTTCAGACATCCCGCCAAGCAATTTCAGACTATTAAAGAATTGTTGGACGCCCTAACATGTACTCGAGTATGCAATGTCGTAAGGTTGAGGTTGCAAACAGCGCCAAGCCTTGACATTTCCTAGACAAAAAGGCGCACAGAAATTGCGCCAAGACCAATGTACCAACTATAGCTCCCTTGACAGTTCCTCAACCAGTCTGGGTACAGACTTCTAAAGGGCTAGAAAGTACTGTAAAATATAGGGAATTGTTGCACAAATGGGTGAGGATCTAGCCCGAATTACTTGAGTAAATCAGTGCCTATTGTAGAGGGCTGCTCATCATTCTTGGCGCCAGCCTTGTATTCATACAAAAGTGTGGCGGGCCTTGGTCGTGTGCTCTCAGCCTGATGTTGCAGATGCCCCAACAACACAACCGAACGGCGAGTGACCCGTCTGGGTGACCGAGGCAGCAAGCGCAAATCGGACTCTGATTGGCTGACAAGGTGCTCCACACCTCACTTTGCTCATTGTTCACAACGGGCAATCGCCTCCCACGATTATCCCTTTTCTTTCTTCCCGTACCGTAAAAACTCGTGAAATCCACTATCTCCGTGTTGTCACGAATATCCCTGTAAATCGCGACATCAGCCCAAGATAGGTTTAGCTAGCCAAAGTAACAAGATCCTGCACAGCCAGATGACTCAGGCTATACCGTGTCAGGAAAGCACTAATACTTCTTAAGAACTTTTGACTTAGAATCTGGAGATTAGGGGCAGACGGAGATAGTGGATTTCACGAGTTTTTACGGTACTCGAGTATTCCCATCCTGTCCTCATTGTCCGTGGGCTAGCGACTCCAATTCCCGAAGGGGTTGCAGTGAAAATGGCAGCCCAAGAATGTCCCCTTGTTCCCCTTGAACACTTGGCTGTCGGAGCCGAATGACGGTTTACTTATCAGAATGTACTGATTGCCGTAGACTATCCAGGTTGCAAGCATCTGAGCGCGGTTGACCTAACCGCGAGCAAGCAGGAGTCGAGCAGTGTGCCAACCCGCGAGTGCAATAATTTGTCCGCTGTCTTCTTATCTGAGTAAGACAACCCAACCCGTACTGTGGTCGGCGCTATCTTTTGTGAAAGCTTGGCGCCCCCCCTTGATTGGCTTTTACTGTTGGAATTGATTGTTGATTGCTTGCCGAACTGCTTCTATCCAATCCTGAGATTCGGGTGGCATACAGAGTAGCCAATGTTTGCGGAAAGCTTTCCCTAACTGCTTGTGTTGATTATATGGTGGCATTTGGGATCGTTGTTCCTCGTTCTAACCATTGTGTCTTGTCGGAGCTGGCGAGGGATTGAATGGGCGCCGCAAGCCCAGAAATACAATCAGAGAGGGCAAGTGGGGTTTTGTGGGGTAGATTGCTTCCTAAATACTTTATTACTACGACTGGCTGGCTGCGATGTGGGACTTTGCTGATAAGATACCTGCGTAATTACATTCCTCTTCCTCTTATTCTCACTCTCCCTGGGCATTCCTCCCAGGACGATTAATACCGGTAGTCTTCAAATGGTCTGTAGAAAGAGGGTTGTGATAGTCATAAGTGTGATGCGGGAAGGTACGAGTACTTCCGCTCTAGTGATGCGGCGCATTGCAAGCCACGCACTGGATTTGGAAGCTCTTCCCCCCGGCTCTCGTAACGTAACTGAATAATTTAGTTACCCATTAACTTAGGAACTATGCAATATTCTGCGCAGCACGCATTCCTTCCGCAAGCGAATAACGGTGAGTGAGAATATGTGACGGTCAGGATAATGCCCGATGTTCAAATTGGTATCAACATCCTCCTCTCTTGCCCCTCATCCCTCGTCAGGCACACACGCTCCAAAACATATCTCTAGGGGAGAGGTGGAGGGAGGTATACTATAATATAATTGTATAGGGTATCTCTCCCCCTCCCCAACAAAGCCAAACAAATTGTGGTGAAGGGAGAAAACACAAATAGATAGAAAGGACTTTGTTTCCCAAACCCGTTATCCTCCATACATAAAGGAAAGAAAAATATCAAGCCTAAAATGAGCAATAAGGAATAACAGTAGGAAACTAAACAGGAAAAAATAAATAGGAATAAGAAACAATAGCGACTCCGTTTGCGTGCAAGAAGCTTCTATCATACACCAAACCGAAACAACAGCAAGCAAGAAAAGAGGGGGGGAGAAGGAAACCCCCGCCGCCCCCGACCCGACCGACATGATCGACCCGACCAAGCGAACGGCACCACTCCCGTGAACGTTTCCTGAGGTAAAGTATTAAGAGATTAATGAAATAGACAGCGAATGTATGATAGCTTGTGACCCAACCGATATCCGAATCCATGCTTTTTTTTGTATGATTTTGATGTTTTCCTCTTTTTTTTTTTTTTTCTGGCTCCCTTCGGATCTCAACTCTTTTTCTTTCTTTTTTCTTGGTTTTTTTGATTCCCAGCGAACAGCAAAGATGAATCCAACTCCCAGGACAAATCAAAAAAGAAAAGGGGAAGAGCCACAAATGAAATGAGGGCTCTCATGTCCAAAGAGTATAGCCGACCAATAGATGAGAGAAACGAAATGGTGAAAATGAAACCCCGAAATTATATCTTGTAGGATAAGGAAAGCCCTGACGACAAATGAGAGGTAGGAAGTCTAAAAGGAAATGAGGCAAGGAAAGGTGTAGCAGGGGAAAATATATAGAAAACTATGAAGCTAGGACATCATAAGAAAGATGCCAAAAACCAGCTTTCCAGAAAACATCTGCTTTTTTCTCTTTTCCCGGACCATGAATATGCCCGTTGAGAAAAGTTATGTGTAGTGCAATGGCCTTCCCAACAAAACTCCTCGCAAACAAACAAACCCCCCCTTCCACCCCCCTCTGAAAAAAAATAAAAAATAGATATTACAGATCGGCCCCAAACATGCTGCCGCCATGATCATTTCCCTCATGGTCATGGTGGCGACCTCAACCATCCGTAACAACCACCCGTAGCAGCCACCCGCTAGTATGGTCCGTCTCCATTCCCGGCGACGTGACCATAGACGTCGTTATAACCAGCCTGGTGCTCTTCCCCTTCTATTGGAGAGGTCACCGCCGCATTTGGGCCCTCGGGTCTCCGGTAGCCTGGTGGTGGTGGTGCATTCCCGCCGGCTCCGTACCCGCCACTCCCACCCCGCGCCCCCTCTGACTGGTTCCTCTGAGATTGCGACTTCCCATGCCAATCAATTGCCATGTTCAACCTTTTGTTTTCGCCAAAAAATAGTAATAATTGGGGGGGGATGACAGAAAAGAAAAAGGAAAAAAATTCAAACAGGATATCTGGGAGCCAGGTCAACTTACTTCGCGATATTTGGCTAGATAGATCTTGAGGGCCTCTGCATAGTTTTCGAATCCGAGTGATGTCATGGCGAAGAGTATATCTTCCCCATTGACCGTCTTTCTTTTCTCCTGTTGGCATTTTTCCGATGCTGCAACACACGTGGCGCGGAAATCAACCGATTCGTCAGCCCAAAGACACTTTCGATCTTAAGATGTACGTGCAGGGAAGACCATTCCGCGAAATGTTCCAATAGAACCACTTTATATAGGATGAAGTGGGGGAAATAAAGAATAAATAAATAAACTTCCTAGCAACTGGAAAAGTCTCACCTTCGCTGGTAATGAACGAAATAAACTCGCTGACGCATTCCTGCATGCACTCTTTGGCTTCCTTTGCGATTTTGGCGTTTTCCGGCAACGCAGTTTTCATAATTCGGGCGACTGGAGCAAAATTTCGAATATCAGCATCGGCGAGTGCAGAGATTGACGCCGGGCTCGCGCATCTGGACGGGTTCGTGTGATTTTGGGTAGAGCCGTGAAGGCAAATGGGCAATCGATCTTCCTCCATGCCTGCATCCCGACACGAGTCCAATTGTGCCGTGGGTAGCATCTGAGCAATGGGTAGAGAATAAACAACAAATGGAGAAGGGAAGTCGGATATTAGGGGTGTCTAGTTAAGGTGCGGATTGCGGGGGCGGGGAAGGAGGGGGGTATGTGAAGTGTGGGTGTGCTTGAATGGGTTGAATTGCGGGAGAACGATTTTGTGTGTGGAAGGCTTTTTTTCCCCTCTCACAAGCATAAATGCAAACCGGGAGGGGTGTAAGCTGAGATAGATGGGCAAGATATTTGACTCACCGTTTGCAATTGGTAGCCATCTGTCCTGTTCTTTGACCTCAAAATCAAACGCAGGCTGTTGTTGAGAAGTTTCCGGCTGATCCATGGGCTCCTGTTCGTCAGGCGACTGCACTCCAACTTCACCCTCCAGATCTTTCGAGGGGGAAGCCGACATGATATGGTGTACTCGGGGAAGAACCTGGGATGCCAACTATGGGATGTGCTGGTCTGCTGTCTGTCAACGAACAACCAATCGTGATGACGTGTCGGTGGTTGCAAGCTTAGCGTCCTCTTCCCGGACCGAATCCCTGGGATGAGGAGGAAAATTGAAGGGGGTGGGAAGGAAGGGGGGAGGGGGAGGCGGATGGGATTGAGAAGGGGGGGTGGGGCGCGAGAGAGAGGTTGCGCTGTATGGAATCTAACTAGTATTGCGCGGTTCGGCAGGCGGTGGCAGACAGTGGGAATGGGTACCGGTGATGGTGGTGGTGGACCGAAAGACGTCGTTGGTCGACGCACACCTTCTCCTGACGGCAGAGCTGCTAAGCAAGCTCCTTGGTGTTCAGATACGGACAGATAGATGGTGGTGGTGCGCCTGGAGTTTGGAACCCGCGAAGGGGTTGCGGACAGCAGCACACGCAGCAAGAAGGAAAAGCAACCCGTTCACCCCAACTCCGCCGTTCTCCTAATAATAGTGTGTACTGGCACTACGAATACTCTCACACAAGAGTGTCACAGTATGCTTTGCCTGGCAAATATGCACAATGCCTGTTTTTGCAGATTAAGAGGGGGGGGGGGAGGGGATTGAAGAGAGGCGTGGGGGAGGTATACCAGTACAATAGTACAATAGGCAGGTCGTCCCTAGTCGCTGTGAGAGCGCTGTAAGAAACCAAGACTAAACGCGAGAGAGAAGGGTAAAAAATGGAAGGGAAGGAATCGGGGAAAAAGGGAAGCCTCACTTCACAGAAATTTGGAAGGCGACGACGCGGATAATGGGCCTGAGAAAGGTCCAAAGGGTAAAAAATAAAAATTTCGATCGGACCGAGCAAAGTTTTGTTCCTTTTCCTTACTCTTTCTTTCCCTCGACATCAGCGGATATGCTTTTTTCTGCCTCTCGATTCTTAACTGTACCGTGACAGATAATAGAGTATGACAATCGACCGGTAGCGCGTTCGAAACGATGTTCCTACCGGTACGGGTATAATATCACATCAAAGAAGAGGATGTGGTACAGTCCTAAACACAGAAACAATAACAAAGAAGGAAGGGAGAAAAAAAATACAGACCAACCTCTTCAAAAAAAAATTGACCACTCCAAAGCCAGGTCTTTCCCTGACCAATCCATCGAAAACTCTAGTATCACCATTCACCATTAAGGGATTTCGTTCGCCGCTTAGATTCTTACCCCTCCCCCAATTGTCTCCTTCTCCGTCCTTCCCCGTTTACTCTCTCAAAGGCCGTTGGCCGCTCGCCGACGGCTGGGGCAGAAAACTGTGACACTAATGCCAAATCCGTTTGTCTGAGACTCTGTGTGCAACTTTAGTGAAGGTTGCCCAGCTCCCCACCAACTCCCAAAAGGAGCCGCCGTAATGTGCTGATCTCCCAGGTATCGATTTATGGTGACGATTCTTATTCGTCGCCAACACAGCCGTGGGTGGATGGAATTGGCGGTGACTTCTTTTTTTTTCCCCATCAACCCTTCTTGTCCGCTCGCGCTCGTTTGGCCACTTTTTTTTTTTTGAAATTGGAAGGTTCGAAAGCTTCCACGCTTATTGCGGTTTCGCCGCCATCTTGAGCCTCACCATCAACCTTCCCATCACCCCTCTTTTTACTGTTTGGCTGGGATAAGCAGTAAAAAAAAAGAGGTGGAAGAGACTGAATAGAAATCGGAAGGCAGAGCAACTCCACCACCTCTTCCTCCCAACCCCCCATTTCTCCTTTACACGCACACACTCACACACACGCGCAGACACACCAAAGCACTTTTTCCTGATGTTCTCTTCACTCAACACCAAACTTTTTCACCCCTACCTATCTCTGCCCGAAAAAAAAGAAGGCAGAAGTGTTTGACGGCAGTTGCATGTGCGGTAAAGACTGGGCGGAAAGTTGGTATGGGCCGCACAGCATGATGACACGACAGGCGGAGGGCCTTGACGCTGTGCTCTCTAACTACATTTTCTCATGACAGAATTATGGATCTGCCAAAAACAGATTCTTGCCAGCATCTCGGCGTTGGCACGAAACCTCTCTACGCTGGGGTTCTTTTCATGCTACTCCTCCCCTCCCTCCTTCATCCACACCAACCCCCACACCATACTTTCTCTCGTCTAAACAATAATTGTTTGCCTGGCCAATTGTCCAGATGAAATACTGTTTTAGCCCACGATGGCGATGACAATGCACCTAGATCAAAATCACCCAACGCTCAGCGGAAGAAGTGGAGCACGGACATGGTGCAGCGAGAATTATCGACATCAACACCCATCATTATCGTCACTACTAACGATATTAATAACAATAAGCATTAGTGCAGCTAATCAATGTACTCAGACAACATTGTGGTAACAACCTACAGCTTCAGAAATTCACACAACCCACGGTGCATCCAGAACAGTTGCAACAACAAGCAAGCATTCTACGTACCGTATCGTACAACAGAACAACGCTTGCCTATTCGGATCGGATGATACAAATCCAGTGCAGGGTGCCGGCGGAAACTAAAGCTAAGCACTTCTTGACGTTCGGACTTAACCCTGTCCGTCTGTCTTGTCTTGCCTTTTCTTCCCCTTGCCGTCTGTGTTTCAGCCTTACCTCTTTCTTTAATGACGTACCGTGCAACCTCCTCGTTCCCAACCATCTCGGGAAATCAAGGTGCGGCGAAAAATGACACCTCAGAGTTCGACTACATATCTCAGAACTGTTTCAGAAGCATTTGCGTACAGTACACGCATACTATCTCTTTTTCTACTGCACCTACAAGTACGGTACATTAGGTTTAACCTACTACGGGATTATACTTTGTGCTTCATACCTAAGGCGCACATACGACAGCAATCACGCTATCACGAGTAGTGAGAGCCTTGCTGATGGGAGAGAAAATACTTTATTGGAATCATGTATCTCAACATGACTTGCAGCAAGGTACCGCCTATCAGGTAGACAACCAATTTCGTTGAAGGAAAATTTCCATCCAATTCCTCACCGTCGGGTCGGAATAGCAGCGCCCAGGGCAAGAAAAAAGCTTTTTTCAGGCGATCCTTGCGAACCATACGAACGATGCTCGAAAAATCGTCGACAATAAAGCCCTTACAAGGGTGGTTGATGGTGTAATGCCGGGAGGAGAGTACTTTCTTTTTCGTCACTTTCCTGGGCTAAGTTTGGGCAGTGTTGTTCTGCTGTCTGTGCTACCAACGAAAGACATGTTGAAAATTGACAAGGAAAAATCGGAATCAGGAAAGCAAAGAAAAGAAATTAAAATATTGGTGAATTACACAACTACAATGCAAGTATGGTGTAGTGAAACTTGAAGGGGGGGCTTTTCTTCTTCCTGCTCTGTTCTCACCATCGTCGATAAAAAAGTAAGTGTTGCAAAAAAGAAAAGAAGTCGGATTTTCTCTGAAAAAAATAAAAATAAAAATAAAAATAAAAGCCGGAGCGATGATCGAGCGAGCGAGATTTGACAACGCATCATATCATCGCGTCACTAAACCACCAAGAAAGCAAAGAATCACCGAAGGATATAAAACAATGATAAAAATAATAACAAAAATCCGCCGAACTTGAAATCAAGGCTGTGCAGTACTGTCCCTAGTTTAGAACCGATAACATGGCTTGCAAATAGCACACTCTACTAGCCCGGCCGAACTGGAACCAGAGATCAAAATCAATTGACAGACGATTCACATCAGGCGAGGGCGTCATCGGCGCTTCTCTAATTCTCTTTTCCTTCACGTCTTTTGTTGTGCCCTCCGATACCGCGTTAACTGGCGACACTGGATATGGAGCTTAATCAATTAAAAAGAAAGTGTGGCTTGATAGGCGAACGAAATCAAAGCTTTTGCGGATCCCAAAAAGTGAAGACTTTGGAAACAGCGCCCCGTGGCAAATTATTTCAAAATCCACCTGTAGGAAGCAACTTTCCATACGGTAGCCTCCCGGCATCTGTAGCTCTACTTCTAGTGACTATAGTTAATACGGTATTTTTTTTCTCTCTCCCTTCCCCCAATCTCGTGCTTTTATTTATTTATTTACTCTTATTTATTTCCCTTTCCTTCCACATTCCCATTTATTATTATCATATTCCGGACAACTCAGCAATCATCACGCCGCCTACCTATTTCCATCATCATCGTACAGAAAAAAGAAAAGAAGAGAATAGTTATCTGAACTTTTGATAGGATTGTTAGTTTAGTGTTTGTCATGTCATGTAATGTCATGTCATGTAGTGTACTGTATGGCCCCCTGCGTTTGGTCGAGTTTAGACTGGTCTGGCCTAGTCTGGTCTGGTCCGGTCCGGTCTGGTTGTGTGGGATGATGCGATATTGTGTCAGGTAAAGCCGGGAGTTGGCGGTGAGTGTTTGTTTCCTGGGTTTCGAAGAGTAGAGCTGGGGGCTGGGTTTCATGGGTGTTTGGATAGACGGATGATTGAATGGTATTGTGTTTGGTGGTGTTTGGAGGCTTGTTTGTTTACTTGTTTGTTTATTTGCCTGGTGGCTGGACAGCTTGGTAGTGAAAGTGTGATTTATCTCTGTAGTATTACACTGTGCTTTAATGGGCGATTGATTGATTGATTGATTGATTGATTTGATTTGATTTGATTGGTTGGTTGGTTGGCTATCAATGAACGGATGAGTTGCTGATGGGTGGGTGGGTGAATATAGTAGCTCGGCCCCACTTTACTTCACTCGCACAGCGTTGTAGGTACCGTATCGTAAGGTACGATCTTGGGATCGCAATTTGCGATTGACGGCCATTATTAACAAAGCTTGGCTTTTTCATTTTCATTTTTTTTAATATCTGCTGTAGATGATGACACTGTGCTGGTAGCTGTATCGCCATGTCTTACCTTACTCACCTCGAGCAAAGGAGTGACCAGGCAATTTTGCAAAAGGAAGGAAAGGAAAAAAAGGAGGGGGGGAACAGAAGCAAATTACGAGTTATGATCGATATGATAATATGATATCGGGGAAGAAGAAATGGAGAGCAGAGATGAGATGACAAAAAAAAGACCCAGGGAATCTATGATCGATATCATAATATCACAATGGTCAAACAAAAAAAGTATTATACCTTTTTCCCATTCCCCATTCCCCGTTCCCCATCTCCCGCCTCCCATCCCCCCCCCCCCCCTCCCTCCAACCACCACTACCACTAGCACTGGACCTACCGACTAACAACCTGCACATTATTCTTAACCTACCCCCAAACAAACCAGAAGACTCCATCAGCAAGCCTCCCAATCACAAAACGGGAAGGAAGGAAAGAAAGAAAGAAAGAAAGAAAGAAAGAAAACCAACCTTCCACCTCTCCATCTCCTCCTGCTTCTTCTTATACTCCTTCAGCAACCCCTCCAGCACGCCCTTCAACCCCTCCGCATTCGTCCGCACGGCCGGCACCACTTCCCCGACGCTGCGCTCCACGAGCACCCCATTGACCAGGCGGAAGCACTTGCGCCCCGGCTCGACGGGCTCCAGGCTCTCGAGCACGAGCTTGTGCTCCTCCGCCTCCTGCTCCACGTCCCCGATCTTTTGGGCGAGTTGTTGCAGCGCCGACTTGTAAGATGAGTATTGGTTTTGGAGGTCTGTTTTTGTTTGTTTGTCTGTGTTAGGTAGGCAGACTGCTAAGGAAAAGGGTGGGGGAGTGGAGGAAGAAACCTTGTTGTTTTTTTATGGCGGCGGGAGAGGGGGAAGATGTTGACATTTTTTTTAATTTTTAATTTTCTCACCAGCTCGTTTTTGGAAGGTTTGGTTGGGTAGGTAGGTAGGTAGGTAGGTAGGTAGGTACCGTAGGTCAATGGTGATTGTAGATTGTAGATTATAGTGATGATGATGATGATGATGATGATTTCGGTTTACGCTGGTGGTGGTGGTGTTTCTTCTTCTTCCGGGATGTGTGGGGGAAATGCGAGTTTCCCCGCGTTTGGCTTGGCAGAGGGTTTTGCAGTTCTCATCATAAGGTTAATTTTGTGGGGTGGTGTGGGCTACGTGGTGTGGCGCTCACGGAGTATCACTCGATATATGTGCGCACTGTGCACCACGGAATCCGGCTGTGGGGTGCAGAGAAGTAATTTAGTGTGAGTGTGTGTGTAATATGTGTGGAAGCCCTCGGGGTTTTGGCCGGTGTGGGAAGTATCATAGGTCGGATTTTGATGATTGGAGGAGCCGCCTTTTCCCCACCCCCCACCCCACCCCACCTTTCGTTCGTTCCCTCTGGGCGAAACCGACCCTTATCATCATCCGTTGGTGGGTTGGGATGGTGTTTGGCCTTTCCCTTTTAATTTTTTCCCCCTTCCGGCGAGAGTTTGGTTTCGGCGGCGGCGGGCGGGTTCTAAAGCTTGCCGAAACGGATGACACCCGGACGTAACTTTAATGCCTGAGCCGGATGATCGCATCATATTGCTTTTGTCTGTATCGGATGTTGCTATAAGAAATACAGTACCGGTAGTAGCACTGGGTTGTAGGATCTACTGCGCTGAACTATGATTCGAGTGACGCTTTATGAGTGTTCGTGTATTCTAATGATGATATCATTTCGTGCACTACCAGCCTATCATAAGAAATGTACAAGAATAGCCGATATTTCTGTAACAGCATCGTATCCGCGGCAAAGAAAGGAAAAGAAAATGAAAGAAAATGAGAAAATGGAAAAAAAATGGAAAAAAGAAACAATTAAACCACCTCTAACAGGTTCAACGGACAGGCACCCTGACTCACGAGAATGGAAGGAAAGAACCTCTGCCTAGCTACGGAGAAAAGCAAAACCAAGGGAAAGGGGAAAAACCAGCCCACTTAGGCGTTCTTCCCTGCATCCTCCTTCAATGTAACAATTCTATTGAGCACAAATCTATCACCGGTAGAATCACTATCAAGCGCAAAGTACCCGACACGGAGCGCCTGAAACCGACAGGATTCGGGACCAGCCCTATTAGAGCCCTTCTCCCCTTCCAACTCAGGCCATGGTGCACGACGGCGGATCTCGTGAATTCCTGTTTCAATGATGGCATCTTTGTAAACGTGTTCGCTGTCGGGATTGATGTCTGCAAGATAACCGTTTGGATTGTCCTCAGGGTTCTCGGACTTGAAGAGCTGATTTGTGAGGCGCGCCTCAACGCGAACTGGAGAGCTCTTGCTAGGAGCGTCGCATACCCACTGGATGTACGTCTTTGGCTTCTTGAACTTCTTAGTGTTCTCGTATTCCGCGCGGACCTCAGTCACGTTACCGGCCTCGTCCTTGGTGTAAGATGTCGCGCGAATGGTGAAGGGGACTTTGAGAAGTCCAACCGATTTTCCCGGCGCGAGGCGGAAGTAGTCGGCAGAATCCTCCTCACGAAAGTCGGAGCGGTCGATATACACTTTGCGGGTGAAGGGTACCATGTGTTCTCCGAGCTTGGTGTCATTAGGCATGAATGGGACAGAGAACTCCTCAAGATGGTTCTCTGGGAGATTCTCAATAATGACAGGAATTGGGTCAAGGATCATCATCAGACGAGGAACCGTCTCTTCTAGATAGCGACGGACTGTTTGCTCAAATCGCTTGATCTGGACGTAGCTGTGGGTGGTAGTGACACCCAATTCATTGACGAATGCAAGAATTGCTCCAGGAGGGATTCCGCGGCGTCTGGGATTTTCAGTCAAGTCCGTCTTCAGCACGAAATATGAGGTAGGCTCACCTAATGGCAACAAGAGTGTAGAGTCTAGGATCATCCCATCCACGGACATAGCCTCCAGAGACCAGTTTGGCAATCTTTCTCTTACTCATGATGGTCCCGGTTAAATTTAGACGGCCATACTCCCTCTGCTGTGGCCTATAAATCTCCAAGGCATTACAAAGCCAATCATAGGACTCTCTCGAGTTAATGAACTCCGTAGTGCAAAGCGAGTGGCTAATGTGAAATGTCAGTATGAATGATATCTTGTGAAGATAACCGGAACTTACGAGATATTTTCGAAGGAATCGCAAAGGCAGTGAGTAAAGTCATAAGTAGGATAAATCTTCCACCCATCGCCAGTGCGGTGATGTGGTGCGCCGTCCAAGACCCTATACGCGGTCAAGTCCCACATCTTTGCGAGTTAGCATTTAAATCTTTACGGCCGACACCGGACGTACCTGCGGGTTGCCGGAGCCTAGTATATCCTGCTTCATTCTTAACATTGCTTCCTTAGGCTTGTATTTTCCGTCCCTCATGTTTCTAAACTCCTGTAAACTCTCCTCAACGGGTCTGTTCCTATGTTTGCATTCCAATCTCGGCTCATGGTTGTCCTTGCCACCTCTCTGGAGGTTGACTTCCTCAGCAGAACAGTGACAAATATAGCCCTTGTCACGCTTAATCAAATCTTCCGCCAACTCGTAGAGTCTCTGAAAGTGATCACTCGCATAAGTAATCTTGTAGGGCTGAAATCCCAACCACTCAACAATCTCACGAATAGCGGTGAAATAGCGCTCCTCCTCGGCCTCCGGGTTAGTATCATCGTAGCGGAGATAGCACTCCCCTCCATGGTGCCTCGCAAACCCAAAGTTGATAGTGATAGCTTTACTGTGACCAATATGCAAGTATCCATTTGGCTACCACGCTATCAGCACGATCCACGACTAAACAGCAACAAGGAGAAACTAACCTCAGGAGGAAACCTAGTGAAGACTCTACCTCCGGTAGCTTTCAAATGGGCCTCCATATTTGTCGGGACAATCTGCTCATTCCCACCGGGCCTATGCAAACCAGCCAAGAATCCCTCCTCGAACATCCTATTCTTGCTAATCTCTTCATTCTCCGCCTTAACCGGCTTAGCACCAGCAGCCGCAGGTGCTTTCGGCTGCTTCTTTGGTGGCGCATCACGCTCGTCCTTAGGTCCGAGAAGGGCAGCAAGTTGAGCGTCGACCTCCTTTTTGAGATCGGCAGGAGGTGCCCATTTCAGATCCGTAGAAGTCTTCAGTGTTACTAGTGTAGGAGTAAACGCTTTGTACCGCTGCTCAAGAATAGTGCTCTTGTGTTCTTCAATATAAGCCTTGACCTCCTTCTCAATTTTCTCGGGGGTGAATTCAATTCCTGCTACTTCATCAGCACACTCCCAATCTTCCACCAAATTCATGAAACGAAAAGGGAAAACCTGCCGACACCACACTCCTTATCAAACTCCGCAACGTCCACGCCCCCCTTCTTCCCCTTGATATACTTAACAGCAGCCTCAATCTGCGCATTGCTCTTCAGCTTCCCGTCAAGCACCGCATTCACGGTGAAGGCCCTCTTTCCATCTGCCCCGCCAACATCCTTCGTAGCCGTGACGAGAGCAGAGAGCAACGCTCCGACCTTTGCATCCACCCCACCTTCCTCGTGAAGTTTAATTTCGCTCAGGACTTCATTCCACGCTGCCGTTATCTTTTTATTTCTCAGTGCTTCTTTCAGTGGCTTTTCACCAAGACCTAGTTTGGCGAAGTTTTCTGTGAGGAACACCTCTTCGGGGGTTGGTTCGCTCATGGCGTTTTGAGCTTGCTTTTGCTTTTTTTCTGTTATGCGGCTCCGCCGGTTGTTTGTTTGAATTCGGTTTGGTATCTGGCGTGGGTGAGGTTGCGACGATGGTGGTTGTAGGTGGGGTGGTTGGAAGATGCTACCCCGCTGTGGTAGGGTAACAGGTGTTGGTGAGTCAACAGATCTGGGTGAGCCGCTGTGGGAGTCCACAAGTATGGGGTGATGCTACTCGTAATACCGGTACGGTAGTCAGAATGCGAAGCTCAGAACCTGGTTGCTCTTTCCTAGACTCGAGTATCCAATCCTTCATTACAACAGCAACATAGAATTTGCACCCCAACCCTCTGCTCCGTCCGAAGATTAAAATTGTGCTATCATATTATCTAGAAATTCAGAAGTTTGCAGGACCCAGAATCCCCTTCGAGTGGAAGGGAAATTGCAACCTTTTGTTTTAGGAACATTATACGACTCAATCGTCTAACTGAGCTAAGTGCCATTGACTGTCTCTCTAGCAGATAAGCTGGTCTTATATTTTTGTCCCTTTTTAGAGCCTTCCAAAGAACTATCTAGGAGTTTTTAAGGCAGCAGAGAGGAGAGAGAAAAATATGTGTGAGCCACAGCTAGGCCAGGTAGCCACAATCAGCGACAGATAAATTTAGTAAATACATCACTAAAAGGGGCCTACGAAAATTTGCCCGACCGTCAAAGTACCTCAATTATCTCCTTAAATTAACGCACCTTTCTGGGGTAACTGACAGTCCTGATCTTCCATCTGCGAAAAAAACCCCCATTGTGGAGTATCCCAAAATCAAGTAACCGAGTGATAACCCATGAACATAACCCAACCTACATGGATCCCGAATTCCCCACTCCCAATGCTCATTCCCAAATGCTCAGCCTCAATCAATACACCTCCATCGCACAAACAGCCCACTCAGATCCAGAGGGAAAAAGGCCAAACAAAAAGGCCAAGCATCAAGAACTCACCCGACGACTCCCGGTTCCTGAATCCACAGTCCAACGAGGGGGGGAACACACAGATCTGTACCACATCATATACGAATCTGCTTCTCCCCCAATAGGGTTGTTGCTATTGTCCCGGGGATCGTCGATTACCCTAAGCTAGCGCCCCACGCGGTGGTTGGTACGATGTTCGATCCGGGGGTTTCACGATTCGAGGCTCTCCAGACTAGGCGATTCGCGAATCCTGAGTTACCCAAGTAGAGAGCATCACCGGAAGTGGGTAATATACCAATACTTGAGCTAGGATATGGAATCAGTCTTGGCGACGGCGTGGTGTGCTAGGTTCTCGATATGAGAAACGTTTATAAGTTATGAAAGAGCCATTGATAGAGGAAGTTGAGGCCTTGCTCCTAAGTAATCGCCCGGATCAGAAACTCTCTCTGATAGGAGGAAATTCCTGTCCTTATATCGGGACCACCCTGCTCCGATTCTTCATTTAAGAAAAATAATATAGGGCCAGGGAAACAAGAGGAACGGAACCAACCATTTCGGGGGGGGGTACCATTCCAAGATCTAGGAGTTGAGCTCGCGCACACTTGGCTAAGGAAACTTGTATGGTGCTAAAGCCATACGAGGGAAGAAAATAGCGGGACAAGCCCGATCACACCAAGATATGGAGTTTTCACGCCTTGGTATCAACTTGGAGTTTGGCGCTGGGATGAAAACGATTTCATACACTGATCTTGCTTTTCCACTTTACCTCTACTAGTACTCGTTTTGGGAATCTAGATGTCATTTCTCCTCTACTAGTTATATCGAATAGGGACTTGGAAATTCTCCCTGTTGCCGCACCAAAAAAGTGCCTATTAGGCAGCGAGCGCCGCTAGAAGTAATTTCAAATCAGGCAGTTATAACCGGCCAAAGCCGATCAACAGCAGCCAACGCAATCAGAATGTCAACACTCCTGTGGTCACGATATATCACGCAGTGCCCCAAAACACCAAAACCTTTTCACAAACCCTACTAAACTGGGGACCTAAACCTCACACCCATCCCCCACACAAAAATTCCACAGCAAGAAACCTCTTGGCACTGCCTATAAAAACCACCACCTTCCCACCAAATCCTCTTCTTTCCTCTCCAGGGAATTTGCATCACTGTTGCGGAGGAGCTCTGCGACTGTGACGACAGCCAGGGCGCCTGCCTGCCGGGAGTGTCCCGGCTCCCACGAGCAGTAATCGTGCCAAGGTTGCGGCGTCGGCCGCAACCCCCGAATGTTCGCTGGCTCACAACCGGGGACACTCTAAAGAGTGCCTGACAGCTCAACGGTAATTTACAGCTCAATGGTAATCTGTGGCTTAGCAGAGAAACCCTGTAATAAAACCCCAACTTAGGGCCTAAACTCACTTTGTGAGAGAATTTTGTTGCTGAAAACAGCATTGAGGTTTAACACATCCACTTCTTTACAGACGGTTCTTTCCTTCTCCAACTTGGCAAGGTATAAACTGCAGCTCAATAACGAATACACACCACATTGGAGCTGATCATGCTATCAATATTGAACTCACTGCTTATACCTCCAAGTCAACTGGTTGAACCATATGGTGATATCAAAGCCCGTATACTACTTCAGGTGGCACTTACCTTCCTCCACACCACCCATGATGATGATCCAGACCGCTCTGCCCTTGCTAAGAGCTATGAAATACCATGCCGGGGACTTCAGGCCCACTGGGAAGGACGCCAATCCAAGCAAGGGAATTAAGCAACATGTCAAGTTGCAGAATTAGATGTGTAATATAATACTAGTTTAAAATGTTATGTTACGCTACAAAGCTGTGGTGAGCCACAAATTCATGCTAAGCCACAGATTACCGTTGAGCTGTAAATTACCGTTGAGCTGTCAGGCACTCTTTAGAGTGTCCCCGGTTGTGAGCCAGCGAACATTCGGGGGTTGCGGCCGACGCCGCAACCTTGGCACGATTATTTACCGCTGCCTGCTAAGGGCCTGTTTGGCAAAAAATGGGACCGTTCCACTCAGCGACCGTTCCTCCCACGAAAATGGCCTTCTCTCAGTTTTGAAATGGAAGGGAGAGGGTCATTTATATGGGGTGGGAACGGAACGGAACCATTGTATCCAAACAGGCTCTGGCAAGCACGGTAACACGCCTCGTACGGAGGGTGCCTGGCAGGAAGGATACTTTAGAGGATCATGAAATTGTATCATGGATTCGGCTATCATCCGTCCAACGTGGGTTGGCTAACAAACGGATGGCTCGTGGGACCCCAGCGTGGTTGACACCTTGACGTGGTGCTGGGGCTTTTTAACTAAGATCAACCGCTGTAGACTTGGGTACCGTATTATGATAGATTGTTGCGTCGGAGGATGTGGTGATGCACATCCGGGAAACGATCAATTTTCTTACGATGAAGCGCAAGCTTTTTTTTGTATGTATGATAAGTTAGTTGGAGAAAAAAATGAAAAATGAAAAGCCTCTTTCACATGTAGAGAAGCTGCAAGCTCTGTTCGTCAAGGTCCATCGCGTAATGCCACAGAGAATGATAGTGGGAAAAAGGTACCTGTAATCTTATATTACCTTACCGTAAAAACTCGAATAGAAGAAAAATGTGCCAGGACGTTGGAGTTTCCCTTCTGAGCCACGCGAGGGGGAAACACCGCAAACTCAGCTCCCAGTTGAGACAAAAGAAAAGGAATATACGAGGCGCCTTACTAGGAGAGGCAACTCCAACGTCCTACTTGTAGCACATTTTTCTTCTATTCGAGTTTTTACGGTACTTGAGTAATTTCAGGACACTTTGACCTGACATGATATAGAGATCAGCAATGCTTCTCCTGTATAGACAGGCATTCCTTTGACAAGATCCTTCCAAAATCTATGTCGGTATCATAAATTCCCAGAGATAATGGAAGCTATCTATGCAACTTCCCTTGAATCTTAAATACCTTTGGGTGGTTAATGATTATTCTAAATACCCCCACTTTTTGGCGGGGAATCTAGTTGCCCACAATTTTATTCACTCGAATGAAGCCTTCAAACCTCTGAGCGATACTGACGCTGAAAGAGTTAAAAGGTGTGGCCAGGTATCGGAAGGGGGAAAGATCTACACACGAGTCTCACTGCACATGTTATAGGTCCCGTTTTGCTCCCTTCTCATGATGACTGGTGGTCAAGTTTTCCTCAGAGAACTGTTGGAGTATTAAGGATGATCGCCATCGGTGACCGGCATGAATGATTGATTTGGATTCTATCATCACCCAACCGTTATTAATTAATCTACTACCAAGCACTGCATCCAATAATTGTCAGCTATCAAGGCGATTAAATCCTGATTGTTTTATTGCGGAAGGCTGCATTGAAGGCGGGACTGCCGCATGCGAGGCTAAAGTGAACGCTAGAGGCTGCTGCAACCCGAACTTCCAGGCTGCAACACAACAACTCAAAACTTATCTGTGTAGACTTGTGTGCACAACTCTGAATCCCTTTCATGAATAAGCGTAACATAGTTTCATACAAGCCACCCGTCCTGTATCTCTGGGCCGCTGTGGAAACTTGCCCGTGCCGAAGCTAAACGATCGCCAGATTCTTCCCGTATAGCTCCATATCCAACTCTCCCAACAAAATGCGACGAGTCCCAATAAAACAGCCTTGGAACATTGTCCCTCCACAAATGCTAAACGGGCCCACCTCCAAACATGTCTTCCCACAACTTCGCCAACTCCAAAATAGATCATTGGCCCGATGCAAGCATCTCTCGCATGGGTGACAAAGGGCAAAGAAGATTCTTACAGGTCGGCATATTGATACAGACAAGTTTAAAGCGCCAGGGCAACCCACGATTCACAAGCCTTATACCGAGCATAACATCTCATTCTTGATGCACTACCGGTATCTGCCATAATATTGGAACCCCCCTCCCCAAACAATCGCGGCACACTGTCACTGAGCATCAAACCATCCGATCTTCACTTGGAGTGCTCCCGATCCATGCCCATCATGAAAAGAAAAGAAAAAAACCTCACACGGGTATCCTCCAAACAAAACCTCGCAGCTGATGCCCCACCACATGAAAAATTCACTCCTCCCCGCCCGAGAAATCGGATCAAACAGAACCTTACCGCATATCAAAATGCCAAGGTGCAAACCCCCTCTCGGAAACCCGAAAACCAGGTTCTCCCGTGAAGGAAATTCACTTTCATCCCAGAAGCTTTTGTCGAGCAAGGGATGTGCTCATGCGGTAGGGTCCTTAAAATAGCATGCGACATGGGGAAGAAAGGAAGTTGAATTCCCAGGGGTGAAACATTGAGTGAGCAGGTGAGTAGTCAGCAATGGGGGGAAGGAGTTGGGACGGGTATCATAGGTGGGAGGGAAGGAAGGGGAGAGGAGGGGGGAAGGGGAAGATAACGAAAGAGAGGAAGAATGGGAGGACCGGAGTAATAATGCAAGGGAATCGGTAATAAGGTATGATAGGTACTCGTCCCCCTCAAGAAGTACCCGAAAACAGGGGGGGTATATTTTGTATGGGCGCTCAGACACGCACAGACATTTTGCCATATATGTCTTTAATCCCTGTTTTCGGGTACTTCATGAGGGGGACGAGTAGACAAGGTGAGTTGTTGGTTGCCTGATTGCCTGGTCCGAGGCGGTTATGGGATGTCAATGGCCGGAGTTCTTCGCCAAGAAAACACTGTCCAACTTCCACCACCGAAGGATTTTCGCCCACCAGGTCCGATGGGAACCATAGCCTTGTTAGATAATGAGCGAATGATCCTCTACATATTGATGGAGGGTAAATAGGAATATCTCAAGCTTTCATAGAGATATTAGGATTTAGAAGTAAGTCAAAAGTTAGGTGAGAGGAGGGGAATGTTGGGACATGTTAATTATTATTAATTTCTTTAGCAAACTAGTTAGTAGATATTCACTAGAGCATTATTAACCTGTGCTGAAGACGCTCCCGGAAAATTAACACCTACTGCGGGGCTAAGACGGAGATCCGGCCTGCTCTAGTTACAGAGGTTCCTCACCATGCAGGTAGCTGGCCTGAGAAACCATATCAAAGAAGCTTCTACGATATTCACGCAATGGATTACGGACACCCACTACTCGTCGCTGTGAGCCCCTCTTCTGCCGCCCTACCTCATGGAAATCGGTAAGGCCGACTGGCTAGCAACCACCCAATGCCCGAAGTGAGAATAGAATCCCCCGCCTCATCGTAAACAATAAGGCAATGCGACCCTCTTCAAAACTACTCGAGTACTCATACACGAGCGCCCCGAAACAAGGATTAAAAAGAAATGCATGGCAAAATATCTGAGCGTATCTGAGCGCCCGTGCGAAATATACTCCCTTGTTTTTGCGCACCTATGGCCGAGGACGAGTGCTAGTACGGCTATAGTGAACCGAGTGATACACCATGCACAATCCAAGCCTCAACCTGAGAAAAGGCTTTGCGATAAACCCTTCACCGAGGGGGGGGGGGGGGGTGGAAAGAAAGCAGGGAAAAAAAAACTCGGTTTCGCCCCGAGCCCATCGCCTCGGAAGGGGGCGGTGGTGACGAGAAGAGGGGAAATGCGGGGCAGCTTAACTCATTGTATCGACAAATGGAATAGAGCTTTGCCGAGAGCGGTTATGGTGGTGTGGACATGGCGCACACATAGGCGGGCAGCTGGGGGTCGTATGTGATGTGACAGTGATAGTGGCAAGGAACTGGAGGTGTGAGGTGAGGTGTAGGAGAGAGTACCGGTGTTCTATGGGCACAATGGCGTGGATAGAGAATGGGCGGAGGCGTGAGGTGGGTTGCCGTTTAGGATAATATCCTGGATGTGCGGTGGTCTGGGGGTCAGTGATGGCGCAGATACGATACCGGTACGATCATGAGCTAGAAGGACGCGGTTAACTCCAGTTAAGCTTGTAGGATTTTTGAAAGAGTCTGGACTTTCTTGCAGGGCGAGCTGAGGAATTGCTGGACCGGTGGGGCAAGTAATTGTTATCAACACTGGTGAGGGAAACATTTTGTTTGGTTTCAAAAGGGCACAAAACGTTGTTGAACCTTGCTCTGGTAGACTGCAATTGTGAGAATGTGAGGTCGTCATAATACATGGCAGTTTTTACTCCTTATTGTGGCCAAAGTTGTGACAAGAAGAGGTTTTCGCTAGCAGCACCACAGGGTCCAATTGGCCGAACGGGCCCAACATTCCCAATTGCCGCGCTGGTTGCCTCCTTACCAGTGTCCGTTTCACCTTCAGCAAGGTTAGGTGCGGCGCGTTTCAAATTTATTCCCACGCGCCTAACGGGCACCCACCATGGAAAATCGGCAGCTGAGGTCGGACCGAGTTGCCACAAGGGAGGGCTGTCGATACCGATAGTCCAGCTCTGATTCTGGTATAGTATTTCTCGGACGGGGGGAGGCCGCGTGGTCTAGACAAGCTGAAAATAAGGGAGGGTTTGGGCACGGGCAGAAGAATGAATCCGGGACGCAAACTTTTGAGGCTGTGGGGGGGGGGAGACTACGCCACAAGGTTTCAATTGGGGCGTTGGGGAAAAAAGTGTAAAATATTAATAGAGGCTTGTGTTGAGCCACGAAGTAGGGTATTGTGAGCAGACAAAGTGAACCAGATAAGGCGCGCGTCAAGGATGCCGTTTCAACACGTCTAGCGAAGGGAAAAAGTCTAGATGTGGATTGCAGGATGAATTAACAGTCAAAATGGGACAACAAAGCCTATTGTGCGAGCTGTCGGTGTCATACATATTACATACACACACTTGCCATACAAAGCAGAGCGGAAGAAGGGAGGAAACCAACAAACAAAGCTGTTGTTACTGAATTGACCTATTGAGGGGAGGGGGATGCTCGGGTTGGGAAGTCTTGGTCACCCCTTGGTCCTGTATGCCCCTTGTTTCGCCATTGATATTTGCCGACGCGAACGCTCCGGGTGTGTGGCTTGATTGGGCTTGAGTGAGAAAGCGTGATTTTATCTGGACGGACCAATGAGCTTAGAGATCCACACATCTTTGAGAACTTGATGTTGTGCATCTGGGACATTTGGGGCTCCTTGTCGCCTCGGGCGAGACACACAGACACAGACGGGGAAAAGAGAGACGGTCGGATACAAGAAAAATACGAACCATTGGGGATTGTTATGGGGCCAAAAGGGCACGGCCGCTGAATGTTTCTTTCCTTTTTCCCTCACTCCTTTCTTTTTTGCTTGGTGTAGAGAGGTGGGACTGGGAAGGTCCCCGTTTATTGGTTCTTCTTGGTCCATTCAGAGAGTGTTTGTGCCTGGCGCGATTACCAGTACGGTGCGTCCTTTCCCCTTGCTGGCCAGTCAGATCACTCGGTCCCCTTCAACTGAACGCCCTCCCTTTCACCTTCCCTCCGCGCTTGCGAAGAAACTTCCTCTCATCGCCCTTCTCTTCGCGCCCGAGTCTCCCTTTTTTCTCTTTTATTGTACTTTACACCCGGTGTGCTTACTGCCTTTCCAGTATATCTTCCATTCTCTTTGCTGCTTCGGGCCGGGTCCTCGATAACACATCTGCTTCGTGCCTCTCATTCACAGGAAGCTGCATTCTCGCCCACTCGCTGCTGTGTCTGCATTTTTCTGCAATTTCACCTTCCTTCCTATCACCAGGTGCTTACCCGCTCATTCGAACAGCATAATTTCAATTGCCGTATTATAATAACCTGAATTGGTGTTGTACGCCATACATTTTCGTCCCTCGACAAATAATACGTTGCTAGTCAACGAACCCGTTCGATCTATCACTCATACACACACTTTGGTCGCGGGAGAAAGAAAAAAAGAGGAAGAAAGATAGGAAATCTCCATCGACAGGAACAATTGAGTAGTTTTCTGGAAAGGAGAATACTCCGATCTATTTGTCGTTAGGAAGGGATACGGTAAGGGAGAAGGGTCACGTTTTGCCACCCTTGCCAGCCGGAGTAGACAAAGAGGTCACTCGGGTGCATATATTATCACCCACATCAAACCTCGTCAGGGTTAAAGGTAGAAAAGAAAACCGACCACGGGGAACGGCGTACACCACGCACCCACCCATCGTCAGCAGACAAACCCCGCACCCATTTTTTCTCCTTTACGATCTCTAACCTTTTCCCTCCCTTCCACCTCATTCATTTCGGAATCCTGCTGCGTCGCTCCTTTTGCTAGCCTGGGCCATTCCTGCACCATCTTTTAGCACCACCCAAGGAACTAGAGAAATCACCTGTCCTTTATTTTCTCCTCATCCCCCCGCATTAATCAAATACACGGGATTATCCACTGTTTTTATCCTTCATAAAAAAGTCGTCACTCATTTTCAAAACAAAAACCACTTGTCTCTACCTCAGCTCGGGACATATCCAGACAGCGACCAGGCAAGATGACAAGAAGAGGAAGCCTAGCAAGGAAGTCATCGAAATACTTCTCGACAACGCCGCCAATGGAGGCACAATCAAAGCGCAGCTCAATTTCGAAGGTTCAAATCTCAGCGCCTCTAGAACTAATCAGCACGACAAACATGATCAGCTACACCTCGCCGTCACTGCGGTCGTCGATATCACAACCATCACCACCGACATCGAGCACAAGCACAAGCCCGACGTCATCTGGATTCCCCCCATCCTCTCCATCCTCCTCATCGGCAAGTTCAAATTCGGGCTCCGACTCAGAAATCTCCTCTCCAGATGAGCCCTCCCCACTGCCGAACCACCTCTCGATGTACTTCACCCCAGCTGTTCCCGCAAGGAGCAAATCTCGCCGTACAGCCCCTCCTCCTCCACCTCCTCCAGCACACCCAGCGCCTGCGCCAGTCGCAGGGCTGAACCTAGTCCGTACCCCGTCCCGCAGCCAGCAGAAGATGCACTCCAGAGGCGTCCGCGCTTCGAGCCCATTCGGTGCGGAATTGGCCAAGGTCGCTGAAATGGCGGAGGACATTGGCGTGCAGATTCGCGATGCAGAGGAGGAGTTCATGATGGAGCGTGGATTGCAGAAGTTTTCAGCGAACGATTATGCGGCAGAGATTGGTGGTGTGTTTGACGATGTATTGCCGAACCTGGGAGCTGGATGGATTTAAGATTGTTCTTTTTATGTGTCTGGGTGTCTGGTGAAGGGGATTGTTGGGGAACCGGCGGAAAGATGGATTGATGTGCTAAATATGTTTTTTCTTTGGGGCAAGTACACTCAAACCTGTCACAGACTGAGGAAAGTCTGCTCGTGTATTGTCTAACATCTCCATTCTTGACTTTCTTTTAGCTTTTATGTCCTCACTCTAACTTTTCTTTTGACTGTTCGCACTTGAAGTATTATACCTACCTATTGCAGCTAGCCTGCCCTATTCTATCCTATTTATCTATGACATTATTTCTTATCTTATTTTATGATACCACTTACTCCTACTCACTCCTTCTCTTTTCTTTCCTTTCCTTAGGAGTACGGTTGTTCACGGCGCGATATGTAAAAGTTCCTTTTTTCTTTTTACTGCTTATTATTTATTCCTAGTGTTTACTTCTTTCCCGTATCCATCGAGTTTATTTTCATATATATTTTTTTCTCTTCAACGTCACTATCAGAAAATTTGTGTACATAGACATGTTGGCTCTGGCGGTGTTTGGTTTAATAAACGGTGCAGTTCTTGTTATCGGTACAGTCTTCGATTCGCTCGAGCTAGCTTGTTCGCTCGAAGCGGAATGGCCTTGACACGGGGTATGGTCCGTAGACCACGGAACGGGTTGGGGGGGGTAAGTCTAAGGGGAAGCGTTTGGTGCGTACGTGTCAGCACTAACTTGATTTATTCACTCCCCCTGTACAAGTGTATATGAACCGCATTATCCCGCAGCACGGTACCATATCATAATATTGTAAAACTTGGAAAACAGGGTATCATAGACCTTTCGCTTCTTCCCTTCCCTTCCCCTCACTTCCATCCATCCTTCCATCCTTCCATTCGGTTTCGCTGGGTGAGTTAGTGTGCTCAACCTGCCGGCGACTGGCCGATGCTACAGCACCTGTTGAGTTAAGCTATTGCTATTTAATACCGCACTTACGGACGGCAGGGAAAAATAAAATAAAAACTCTCCAACCATTGGCGCAAACCCCGAAGGTTATAATATCGTTGATGTGCGCGGGGGATCGGGAGACGGGTAGTGGATCCAGATTGCTATTGCTTGCTTGCTTGTTTGTCCTGTGAGTGGGTGAATGAGTGAGTGAGGACCAGTTTTCCGCATATAGTTTGGTCGGCTTATAGCTGGGGGGAGATTGGAAGACTTATCCTATCCTAGGCTTGAAGGCCGGGATGGAGGTTGTATGATATCTATTGTAGCTGGTAGAGGCGGATATTGTAACTGTACTTGGGGCTGTACCTTATCTTCGGTGCCTGGTAAGGTACCGGTACCGTAGTAGTGGCTCGTTGGTACCGAAGAGTGCCGGGGGGGAGGGGAGGGGGGAGGGAACAACTGGAAATCAGCCGAAGATAATTTTTCTCCCTTTCTTTAGGGGGGGGGGGGGGTTTCTATTATAACTTGTGGACGGGCACCCTGGGAGGTATGGGTTCGTACCGGTACTTGCGCTTTTTTGGTTTCTACAATGTATGTTGGTGGTTCCATTTAGAGAGAGAGGAGATGTTTTCTTGGGGATGGCCAGAATTCTGAATTGTCTATAATAATAATAATATAGTAGTATGCAGGTACCGGTATGTACCGTATAGGGTACTGTACTGGCACGGTGAGCATTTTCTTTTCTTGTTAAACCTTACTTGTATTTGAGTGTATATTAGGTGAGTGATACGAATCTCCCGTGAATGTTAGTCATTTCCAAGCGCCCGGCGGGGGAGGCGTCATCACCCGTTAAGGTAGGTAGGTAGGTAAGTATGCTCTACGGTATTGGGGGGGGGGGGGGGGGGGTTCCGTTTGTTTTGATCGGGTCTGGTTTGGCTTTGTTTACTAGTGGTGGAGTAGCCAATGTGTTACTATACGGGGGGCCATCATAGACGGGGAAGTACTCCAGTATAGTATCGTGATGTGGTAAGTTAAAATCTGATGCTTGTTTCTCTCTCGTTGGGTTCCTTTCTTTTATCATGCCGACGGTTTTGGTATTATAGCTGGAATTGACACCAACCCTTCGACCTGATTATACTATAAAATACTCTTAGCATAGTACCATATCGTGCCATACCATCGAGCATAAAGTAAGTTCTATAACATCACCCATCACTCATTTTCAGATCCTGGGACTGGCATAATGGCAGTTTCCTTTCCTTCCGTGCGTTCGTTGGGGATGTATCGGGGGCTACTCGATCCCAGAGTTTTACCGTGCAGGGTGTGATGGGTACGTACGATGCCGCATTTAGGTCGGCATCGGTCGCGGTACCGGAACTGGCGCAGCCTGCTTCGCGGTAGGGGGAAGCCTTTGGTGCAGTGCTGCCTGCTGCACCCCACTGTACTCAACATCAATATGGGGTCGAGCACCTTTTGCAAAAACACCGGTATACTCCAGTACTGCGCGGGTCTTCCACCCCCTACGAAAACTAGGCTAAGCCAAACGATCCAAACTAATAAGTGGAGTATGATACCACAGGGCGTTAGTGGATGGGTTTACCGAGCCATCACGGAGGCTCACTCGCACTTCCTCAAAGACTCATACTGGATCTGGATACCTGCCTATAGAATGTTATTGTATAGCACGAATTGTGTTGGGGGTATGTCTGTGGTACATGCCATAGTATGGCTTCTATTATATATCTAACCTAGGTAGCTACGTGCCAAGGAGAATGTATGCCCTCCACAGCGATGGCAGTAGAAGTGTCTACAAGTATTTGGGGAGGAGGGAAGGGGGGGGGGGGATTCCTAGACGGCGTTGAATTCATGACTGGTCATTTGAGAAACTTAGTTCCCGCGCTCTTGCTCTCGCTTCCTGGGGCTTAGTTATACTCGTAGTGCACTTGTAGATTAATATTATGATATAATAGCGGGGGAAATAAAAACATGCCTTTTGCGCCCATTGCCTTGAGGAGAAAAAAAAAGGCAGTTGTCGATCCTGGAAGCTATAGCCATTTTAGCCGTTTTCATTCTGAAAAGCTATACTCCCTTCTGTTTGTTGTATTGTAAACATGCTTTTTTCGAGGGAAGGGGGGTATAGGTAGTGCCTAGTGAAAGATATAAGACTCAGGTGATACTGTGCTAACTTGCCAGCTTAGCATCTGATTCCGTTATTTGATGATTGGATTTTACTTCTTAAAATCCTAGCACGGTGCGTGGGTAGGATACTCGGCTACTCATTCGTGAGGAATACACCATTCCAAGTTGAGGCAAGGAAGCAGAAAAGTAGGTTACCAAAATCCCTGTTGCTGAGAGGTGCGTGGACAAGAAAGAAGAAAAACCCCCCTACTTGCTGTGTGATATTTTCCATTGGTTCAACGAGGGAGTTTTCTGCTGGGTGTGTGTTGGTAGATGGGTGCTCTGGACTAGCATATTACTGTCAACGATTGCTGCGGAGAGGGAGGCAAAACATGTAGCCAATGTATCATGACTACGGTACTGCCACAACTAAAATAACCCCCCCCACCTTGAGGATAGGCGCGGCCAGCCCCACGGTATGATACTCCACCTGTCGAGCAGGGGAAACGCCCTCCCCTCCTAGGGGTACTGTACTACAAAGTGTCGGTTCTCTTCAATTTGGCTGTGCGAGCAACGATGGGGCTTAGAATTAGCCCGGAAGAAAGAAAGGAAGGAAGAAAGAGAACTTGCTTTGCTCGTTGTCCTTTCTTCTTGCTATGTTGAAAATGATCGAAGCGGAGGTAATGATCGGCGACGAGGGTTTCACTCGGCGGAATCGAGTTCAAGTGGAGGCTGTTCATGAATGATTGAGCCGAGTGTCTAGAAAGGAAAGGGGTGGGAACAGGAAATAAGGAATGAAGTAAGGAAGAACAAATAGGGGAAATTTTTTTATAGCTTGCGTATCCCTCCACTGGTGCATGCGCGTACTAGTGCGGCCTCCGAGTGAGTCCATTTCAGACATGCTATTCTTATAATTTATCGAGTGAGTATATATGATGCAAAATTTCATCCATAATATGTCAGAATGCCGTTAGACTACCCCAGCAGCCCAAAAAAGGAAATTTCTAAATCACCATTCTGGCATAAAAATTGTGGGTGAAGTTACTAAGTGAGGACACTCTACATATGATGTAACAACAACTCTTAACTCCGCAGAAACAGCAGTCCCACCAAATAGAGTACCTATTACCTGCCCGAGTCAATAAGGAAACTTCGTCTACAAACTGAACACGATATCCCTTTTGTGTGACTTCCTATTCCACCTGTGAGAATACTTAAATCGCAACCCTCACCCTTCCGACCACCCATCTGTATTCTCCTGCTCTTGGTGTCTTTCATCTCTCTTGATCCAGCCAGCCCACTCAGACGCACAGGAACCACGGTAAATACTCATAAAACAGCTTTTGCCATAACAACTGCCGCCACCATGAGGACCTCCGCAGTGCTTGTTTCCTTTGTGCTCCTCCAAGTGAGATTGGATACTTGGCCCGTAGACTCTTCTTCTCTCGGCCTATCCGAGAGCCCCCTTTCGGCCAAACAACTTACAGACAAGGAATACAAGAATCGAAAATTGGACGAATACAGTATAGCCTCCGGCCGCGATATTATCATCAACCACTAACAAAATATTTCTATTTCCTAACAGTTGAATCAACCCTAACCAACCTCTTTGACCAGCATGATATCATCCCGGAAGAGCATTACTGGTGGGGTGAGGACTGCCCCTTCAATATTGATGAGTACTTCCGTATCACATCTCATGGTATTACCCCCCCTTTTCTCTTTCTATATGTAGCACCCGTTTAACCCTACCAAGAAAAAACGAAGGCGGCGTGGAAGAAATTCTGGGAGAGAATCCAAGATCACTTCTCGTCTAGCAATAAAATTACGGGTGGAGGGCTTGATGAAGAGGTAATGACGACATATGGCACCGATGGGACAGCCAAGGGGGATATGGAGTCCCCGCTCGACGTTTCAGGGAAGAAGGGCAAGGGTTCTTCATGGGCTGCTAGGAGGAGGATTGGTTCGGGATGGTCTGGTGGATGTGGTAGGAGAGTGTGGAGATGATTAGAGTTTCTGAGGGGGTTTCCCCCCCCTCCTGCTCCTCCTCCATTGGTGAGCTCTGGTAACTTGGATGTGTGGATGCGAAGAACTGGCATACTACGTATGGAACTAAGGGGTTTAGATAAGGATTAAGGTGGTGTCCGGAGGATGGACATCGTGAAGAAGTATCCCGGAAGAAGTCCTTAGATTCTGTTGATGGGAGGTAAAAGCTTGTTTCTCGGAGAGTCACTTATTACATTGAAGACTTTGACTGAGTTCACCATGTGTATATTGATTTTAACAATAGGAGGGGATAAAACCAAACTGTGGAAAGGGAAATTGAATGTGAACTTCCAATTTGTCATTAGGGGGTTCGACCCTTGGACAACGTCTTCCATCTGGCTGTTACTTCATTACGGTATTTGGGTTCTTCGAGGGCTTATTGTCATCCATATTTCTTGCTCTTATAGAATAATATTATGCGGAGCCACAACAAGAATCCTTTTTATATAATATATCGTCTTTTGTCGTTCTTCCTTCCTTCCTTCCTTCCATTCTGGGATTTAGTTATGCATGTACCATACCCCCCTGGTTCATTCAGCGCTGGACGTATTATGGATACGGGTAGTTTGTTCCCGGGTAAGGGGTACAAATGAATCAATAAATAAGTAAATAAATAGAAAAATTTAATAGGGATTCGCTGGAGGCGTGGTGTTGCCAAATATGAGTGCGTATCTGGGCCCCCGTGCACATCCTCGCCCCCCCCCCTTCCTATTCTCGGATACTCTTTGTCTCTTCTTCTTCTACCCTATTACAGACCTCTCCTGCGAAAGCCCATCACACATACCTTCCTTGGCGAGTGACATCGGCGACAGAGGTTTGTTCTAAGGACCACCCACTAAATGAGCCGGCAATGAAACTCCCCCCACAGCTGTCGCAAAAAAGTAAGATTCCTACGTACTGCATCACAACACCATAAACAGCGTAACCCCGGGAACCCGACGCTCACTCGCACAAACACCACTAATACCCCCCCACCACCCAAGCCCCCCCCAATTCACAAATAATCACTCGCCAAACCCTCCAAGCTCACCACATGTGATACCTTATCAAACTAACACCGGTAGTCAGTATATTTATCATACCTATCCAACCTGGTATTTTGGGAGTGGGTATTGCGTTTGATGCCGGGAAAGCTGATGGCTGCTGGCATTTTGCCCTGTTGCCATTTGCTAGTTGGCTCGGGGGGATTGGGGCTTGGAATCGAGAGGTAGGCGAACGCACCACCGGCGATATCCCCAGCCCAATCCATCTTTGTAGAGCCGACACCGAGCTCTTCACCATGCTCTGGCAGCCTTTACACGGCGGGGTGCGACTTAAAAAGGGCGTCAGGGCTTCGGGTGTAATCAACGTACGCAATTCTACGTTATTATTAACTTGTCAAACTAAACCTACCCGGGGCGGAAAAATAAAATCATCACGAGGGTCTGATAAGAAATATTTGGTGCGAGAACTATCTTATCGGAGGCACGTGCCTATTTTATTTTTCGTTTGCATGAGTATACTGTACTCGGGGGGTACCATAAGTCAGGCGACACCCATATAAAGTAACTAGGGTTTTTACCCATACAAACGCGGTTTGCACCAATTTTTTTGTATCATATAAATATTTACTTATGATGTTTCTACCTGGCAACTGTTTTGCTAGAGCTATCATATTTAGAAACGGAATGGTAGATGCCTTTTACCGTTGCCAAACGCCCATTTCGTTCTCCCATTTTGGGATGGAAGGGTTTGTACAGTATGTGACAACGGAATGGGCCCAGCACAACCAAACGGGGCCTTGGATGTTCCCGGAGCCACCCTGAATCGACCCTGGACATTGTGACTTCATAATATTATTCCTCCTATGATAACATCAATTGGGGCTCGAATCACTCATCCACGTACAGCAAATCATTCGCCTGCCATGCATGCTACCGAGCCACTTCCGAATTCCTACTATGATAGGATAAAGTTAGATTGAGCCCGCTTTATCCGGCAGGCAAATTATCAGCACAGCCACCAAATTGGCGCCAAGGCAGCAACCTGACGAACTGTAATTATGATACATGCTAGCCCCAAACCCACCACTGCGGATGTCCCGGAAATTCGTGCGTAGAAAATCAGCATCATCCGTACTGATACAAGTGCAGCGCAACTATAACCTAGGATACGCTGCTTTACGAAGGTATTCTCGGAGAGAGTTCGAAAAATACAACTCTATCAACAATCCGCGGAGTTTAGATATGCACGTTGGCTGTTGGCAGATGTATGGTGAGTCAAGCAGGGGAGTAGGGGGGGGGATTGCGAAGGGCCCACAGTGTCGTCTCTATACCGTAAGAACTCGAATAGAAGAAAAATGTGCTAGGACGTTGGAGTTTCCTTTCTGAGCTACGCGAGGGGGAAACACCGCAAACTCAGCCCCCAGTTGAGACAAAAGAAAAGGAATATACGAGGCGCCTTACTAGGAGAGGCAACTCCAACGTCCTAGCACATTTTTCTTCTATTCGAGTTCTTACGGTAGTTGCGTATACTTGGCGGCCATTGTAGGGATGATCACTGCGATGTGGCTATCGCTCTATGCTTGGATAGCGGTAAACCACCAGCATCGCACTAGGCCACAAATCATTAGCCCATCATACCACAGTAGGATGCTTGGGTGTTATTAAGGAAGAATACGCAACCCAAAGTTGAGAGATAAAGAAAAAAAACTTTAAGTCACTTGCTCTATAATACTTTGGTTAGCTCAATGAAAAAGTTTTCTAAGGGGTACAAAAAAATTTGGGCCAATAGCTGTTGGCCCAATTTCCCAAAGCCAAAATCATACATTGCCGCTACCTTAAGAATCAAGGAAATGAACTGAGAAAGAAATATGAAATGAGTAATGCCGAAGGAAATACATGGCTATGTCCTCCACTTAGCCGTGAGTCTGCCAGTTCCACTGCCTGAGGCGTTGGTGAGGTTGCCGCTGCCCTTGCCTGGGGAGATGGTTACCGCTGATGTATCCCTGGTGACAATGAGGGCGCCTTAGTGTCGTGTGGGGGAGGGTGGTGGGAAGTCAAGAACGCGTGGTGTAGGGAACTCGAGAACGGGAGGTGTAGAAAGGATGGTGTTCTCATCGTCGAATGGAGTGCTGTGGTAGTATATGTATAGGGGGGTCCACGGACCCGTACTTTCTAAGCTATGGCCCCGCAATGCCCCGGCAGCCGGATATACCTTTTTCCGCCGCCTTTTTTAGACATACTGTACACCCCGTTACCCGAGCTCTCGCCCTTGTGCTTTCCCAATTGGCAACGGGTTGTACTATCCCCTGAACCGCCAGCAACTGCCATTCACGTGATGTCACTAAGTCAGGGTAGGCCCTGCTCCCTATACAAAATACATTTTCATCTCTGAGGTCATTTATCGACTCCTGTGTAGATAATTGAGCGATGCAGCCTAGTCCGATTAGGATATGTCACATGAATGACAGTTGCTGGCGGTTCAGGGGATAAAAATCAAGGGTGTACAGTACCGGTGTGCTGAGAGCCGGCTTGATGGGACACTCTAGCGGTTCGGAGGACACTTTTCCACCCAACAGAACACCCTGTTAGCTAGCCTTGGCGCGCACGCATTCTCTGCATATAATCCACCTTTATGTATCATAGTTTAGAGAGAAGAGACCGGGGGTGTCAACACCTAATAGACAACGTTCACTTGCCCTTTTAATTTACCCAAGATCTTCTTCGTCTATCCCACCCTTGTTCGTTTGATTAGACAATAAGGTGCCAGGTCAACTCTCTACAAACCTTTTGTCCGGTTTAGCGGAAGGTCACGACAACACTCACACAGGTGGATACGGCTCGGTCGAACACACCATCCAACTAGGGGAAGGCGAAGGAATACCCCCCACACCGGTACTCGGTACTCCACCTGTCAAGCAGAGGGAAACCCCCCTCCCCTCCTCCCCTCCCACCGGTACAATTACAAGATGTCTATTCCCTTCACCTCGGCCGTGCGAGAAATGATGATACATAGAAATCAACAGAGGGATCATGAAGAATGAAACAGCGAAAGAAAGAAAACCATAATACCTTGCTTTGCTCGTTGTGCTTTCTTCCTGCTGCTATTCTTATAATATATCGAGTGAGTATATATGATGCCATGCTTCATCCATATGTCAGATTGCTGTTAGCCTACCCAAGCACTCAAGCTCCCCAAAAAAAGGAGCAATTGTGAATCACCGTTCTGGCATAAAAATTGTGGGTGAAGTTACTAAATGAGCACACTCTACACCTATTATGTGACAACAACTCCTAACTCCGCGGAAACAGCAGTCCCACCAAATAGAGTACCTATAACTGACTCCAATCATTAAGGAAACCTCATCTGCAAACTGAACACAATATCCCTTTTGTGTGACTTCCTATTCCACCTGTGAGAATACTTAAATGACAGCCCTCACCCTTCCGACCTCCCATCTGTACTCTCTTGAATTTGGTTTCTTCCATCTCTTTTGATCCAGCCAGCCCACTCAGACGCACAGGAACTACGGTAAATACTCATAAAACAACTTTTGCCATAACAACTGTCACAGCCATGAGGACCTCCACAGTGCTTCTTTCCTTTGTGCTCCTCCAAGTGGGATCGGATGCTTGGCCCGTAGACTTTTCTTTTCTTAGACTACCAGAGAGCCCCTTTTCGGCCAGACAACTTGCAGACAAGGAATACAAGGATCAAAAATTGGACGAATACAGTATAGCCTCCCACCTCGATATTATCATTAACCACTAACAAATATTTCTATTTCCTAACAGTTGAATCAACCCTAACCAACCTCTTAGACCAACATGATATCGTCCCGGAAGAGCATTACTGGTGGGGTGAGGACTGCCCCTTCAATATTGATGAGTACTTCTGTATCACACCTCATGGTATTACCCTTCCTTTCTCTCCCTTTCCTTTTTCCATATATAGCACCTGTTTAACCCTGCCAAGAAAAAACGAAGGCGGGGTGGAAGAAATTCTGGGAGAGAATCCAAGATCACTTCTTGGCTAGCAATAAAATTGTGGGTTGAGGACTTGATGAAGAGGTAATGAGGGCATATGGCACCGGTGGGAGGGCCAAGGGGGATAGGAAGTCCTCGCTTGAGGTCGCAGGGTAGAAGGAAAAGGGTTTTCAGGGCTGCTGGGCGGAGGATTGGTTTGGGATGGTCTGGTGGATGTGGTAGGAGAGTGTGGGGATGATTAGAGTTTCTGAGGGGGTTTTCCCCCCTCCTCCCAGTGTTCCCAACAGCCCGGGGGACTGCCGAGAGCCCCGGACGGGAGGGGACGACCTAGGGGCAGGACAGCCGTCTTTGGACAAGACGGCGGGCCCTACTGGGTCAGACATTTTAGTTCAGCGTAGGGGGGTGGACTGCGGGGGACTGCAGGGGATGGCCGGAGACTGTGGGAGATGGCCAGGGAGGGATGAGGACAGCAGGGACTGTTGAGGATGGTTGGGAACGGGTGAGGGCGGCCGGGGACGGTGGGAGACTATGGGGGCGATGTCTCATAATGTGAAAGGAATTCGTTTGGAGGTCTATGATTTCAGCTTGGCTAGCACAGGAGGTCCAGGCACTGGAACTGTAGTCCCCTATAGTCCGTCCGGTCCTCACCTTCTCAGGTATCATATAGTCCGTCCTAGTACCCCCAAAAAGAGACAGACTATGAGTCGTAGTCTGTGCCGCCCTCTCCAGAAGATGGACGGACTGGACGGTTGGGAACACTGCCTCCTCTTGCCCCTCTTCGGTTGGTGAGGGCTGGTAACTTGGATGTGTGGATGGGAAGAACGCTCATACTATGTATGGAGCTAAGGGGTTTAGATAAGGATTAAGGTGGTGTCCGGAGGACAGCAATTGTGAGGAAGAGTCCCGGAAGAAGTCTGTTGATGGGAGGCAAAAGCTTGTTTCTCGGAAGGTCACTTGTTACATTAGAGACTTTGACTGAGTTCATCATGTGTATATTAATTTTAACAATAAAAGAGAAGAAAATCAAACTGTGGAAACGGAAATTGAATGCGAACTTCCAATTTGTCTTTAGGGGGTTCGACCCTTGGACAACGTCTTCTATCTGGGCTATATTTTACAGTACTAAGGTATTTGGGTTCTTCGAAGGCTTATTGTTCATATTTCCTACTATTATAGAATAATATTATGCGGAGCCACAACGAGAATCCTTTTTTATATAGTAATATATCGTCTTTGGTCATCGCTCTTCCTTCCTTCCTTTTATTCTGGGATTTGGTTATGCACGTACTGTACCCCCCTGGTTCATTCAGCACTGGACACATTATGGATATGGGTGGCTTGTTTCCAGGTAAGGGGTATAAATAAATCAATAAATAAAGAGAAAATTTAATAGGGATTCGCTGAAGGTATAGTGCAAAGTGAGTCAAAGCAGGTCCTTAAAACAGGCAAACGCAATGTTGGACTACCGGTAGTTGACCACAACAAGGGGTTTTTCCAAAAAAAACCTCTGGGAGGAAGCTATTCAGGAGGAGAGGAGGCCTGAGGGGTTTTTATATAATTAAGTATTGTATGAAAACATTAGTTCAAGTTCAAAAAGTGGAAATTTTGGTCAGATTGAAGGATGTGATAGGGTGTGCGTGGTGATGGACCGAAAGGTATGATACTGAAGAGTGTGGATGACTAAGATGCAACTTTACTGATGTATGTGGAAGTCACTGTTGTGTATCTTTAGATCAAGGGTCTAGTTAGAACGCCTTTCTTCTTTAAATACATTAGGCTTAATACATTAGGCTTATTCTATCGATTTCTGCTTTATTGACCTCTCTGCTGTTGCTCGCAGGCGTATCATATCACCCCACTCAGGTTGTCTTGGCAATCCCGGCTCAACTAAGAGCGTTCAACCGGAAGGTCCACCTTTGGGAACTTTGCACCGTATTACGGAATATCGGTGCGTATCTGGACGCCCGTGCAAACCCTCTGCTCCCCTCTCCCTATTCTCAGATACTCTTTGCCTCCTCTTCTACCCGATTACTGACCTCTCCTGCGAAAGCCTAGTACTCATACCTTCTGTTGGAAACGATATCATGCTGCTCGACATGCCCTCCAGATGTCTCCTTTGTGATTTAGATAGCTTCCGGGGACGTGCTTCTTTGTGGGTTCGGAAATGCGCTTAGGAATTGGGCATGTGTTTGTAGAAAGCATTTCGAATGCAGGAATGCACGAGGGGTTTGGAACTGTGCAGCCGGCGGGAGAAAAGCGGGAACGCTGTAGGGCCGACATGAAAGAGCTGGAAGGCCTGAGGCAGGAGAGTGTTTGTTCTTTTGTTAGCATCGGAGTATGGAAAAGGAAAGGGGGACACACCTGGGAGAGACTGGCCCATGGGAGAACAGGAGGACTTTGTGATGATATATGCTCCTGTCTTTGCCTTAGTTAGTTGTTATTGAAGTAGTCGTCGTCGAGCGTGAGCATGAGGTTGTTAGTGAAAAGATTTTCCCCGCCCCTGAGTCTGCGATCTTTTTCGTTGTGAGTTGCTTGGCGTTTCGTTTCGTTTCACTGCTCATCACTCGCCGGGTATCGTTTCGCAGTTGAAGTCCAAAACTTTCTTTGGTGTGACATCGGTGACAAACGTTTGTTCTAAGGACCGCCCACTAAATGAGCTAGCGATGAATCTCCCCCTACAGCCATCGCAAAAAGTAAGCATCATAATATGTACTGTATCACAACACCGTGAACAACGTAACCCGGGAACCCGATGCTCACTCGCATAAACCCCGCCCCCATTACTGTTAGATATCATGGGTAGCGTTGTTGGCACTTGAAGTGCCTTGTGCCATGCCAATATGCCCGGCACGGCACTGCGAAAGGCCAGAGTGTGGTGAGATTAGCTAATCGCTCTACTTGGTACGATTCAATTATTGTAGGCTGGTTTCTGTTATTGAGGGAAGCAAATGTTCATGTTCTTCAGCGCGGCGGGGGCTCAGAAGAATGGGAAATGAGGGATATTCAATATCAATTAGGCTTGTGGATAGTTTCTTTGTTTTTCCTCTTAAAAAGTCATTTTATTTTTGCATGTATGATATTCCTTGGTCACTACACAGTGCTGTGCGGGCACATCGATTTGAAGAGTTGTGCCATGGCAAAAACCCCGGCAACCTAGTCCCAACAAAGCTAATCAATGGTTGCCTACCGGAGCTTCGTCATAAGCTCTTCTTGGCTGTCATTGGCTGCGGGGCTCGCTTGTCTTCCTCTTAACACGACACTTATCTGAACCCTAACCTCTCTCTTGTTCTTACCTTCATAAAGCTCTTCTCGTATTTTCTCTATTGAACAAGCGGCTGCGCAAAAACTTTATTCCGCCTGCGGTTGGTGGGGGTTGGCTCACCATCTAACAAATACCCCTCCACCACTAAACCGAATTCAATTCACAAATAATCACCCACCAAACCCTCCAAGCCGACCACATGTGATATCCCATCAAACTAATACTGTACCAGTAGTCAGTACACCCATCATACCTACCCTACCTGGTATTCGGGAGTGGGGTATTGCGTTTGATGCGACTGGTGACATTTGCCCCGTCGGCCTAGGGGATCTCACAGCTAAAAAGGACGATCTCACACTTAGGGGGAAAATATTTTCTCTAAAAACACACGCTCTCAACAACCGCTGCAACAACAACAACAACTAACTAAGGCAAAGACAAGAGCATATACCATCACAGAGTCCTCCTATCTTCCCATGAGCCAGTCTCTCCCAGGTGTGTCCCCCTTTCCCTTCCCATTCTCCGATGTTAAAAAAAGGAAGAACAAATATCACTGCTCACAACCTTTAGGCACATTCCCTCCAAGCGTCAAATCCCCTTCCAGTCTCTCCGGCGTTCCTTGCACCCTTTCCCGGCGGCTGCATCGATCCAAAACTCTCGTGCGTTCCCGAAAGTCAAAACATGCTTTCCTTGAGGCTATACGAAGAACAAACAAGGCGAATATCCTGCAAGCATGTCGAGCAGCCTCTTGCGATTCCCGACGATATGGGGTGCCTTTGCTAGCAAAGTCTAGCACTTTTTATTTTATTTTTAGTCTTAAGCTGGGGTTAGGGTGGCCGGTTTCAATGTGTCCCTGCGAGTACTATATAGAAGTAGCACTAAGCGTGTTCCTTGTAGCTGTTAGCTCTGAATTGGGTTGGTGAATGACTACTTCTTTTTCCTCATCACAAGCACGATTTATTCTTTGCCTTCTCTCGAACTCGGTCAACAACCTCCCTACTCCAACTGACATCACAATCACTCGGCCTGCCAAAGATGCTCCCGTCATTGAGGTATTCCGTCTCGTGTGCGCTAGCGTTTCGTCCTTCCTCAAGACATATTGTCCAGCAATTGACCTCTCACCGGAGGCTCACTGTGGCTAGTCACAAGTTAGAAGGTAATGCTACGCAGGCTCCAGACTCTGACCATAGTGCGGAGGATAAAGTTGAAGAAAAGGGGAAGCAAGAGTTGCTGGGCCTGCTGGAGAAGCAACAGGTGGGGTTCCTCCAGTTTATAGAGCAGCAAGAGAAGAGGCACGTGGTGGAATTGATGGAGCTTCACAACACAACTGTGGATGACTCTAAAAGAGACGCTAGCAAAATTGCCGCCCTTGTGGTGAAATCTCTGGACTCTTTATTCACCTTCTCATTCTGATTTGTTGTTAGGGTCTTGCTTGGAAGGAAAGTACCGCAAAGCGCAAGTTGCAGCAGAAATTCAATGTGCGCGGAGCACTAGGTATAAAATCCCCTCACATCTCTGATAAGGTGTTGCTGAACATTCCACTACAGAATCCAGAGCCTTCTACTGTACCCTGGATGATTGTCAGTGGCATGGTTATCGGAAGCATGGGCATCCTGGCGGTACCCAAGGTAGACTTAACTACCTGTCCCAAAGCGCTGAGTTTAAGGAAATTCTTGACTCTGAGGCCAAAGCACGCGATCTCGTTCCAAGTCAAGTTACCCAGTGTGTCGAAGGACTGTACCACAGTCTGTCGAAATACGCTCATGGCCACGATGGTACCATTATCCTAAAAGCGGCTGATTATTGTCCCAACGAGTTAGCTGCACTGGTGGTTTTTTTCAAGTTTCAGAGTACTCGGCCTGGGGCGTTGGCATGGAGGGAGGAAGCATCAGAGGTCACCGAGTGCGTTATGCCGGACGATATGGAGAAAGCTCTGGGGATCGAGATGAGGGGGGGTAGGGAGGGCGATGGAGGGGCGGTTGCGGGGGCGGAGATGGAGGTGAGTACGAAGGATGACACGCAGGAGGCTGGAGGGGTGGATATTCTGCAAGCAATGGAGGAGGAGGAGGAGGAGGAGGGGGGGGCTTAATTCGTGGTCAGTGTTGTCCTCTATCCTGCAAGGTAATGATAACTGTAGATGGATACGGGAAGAAAAACAAAAAGACATGCGAAAGATTGAAACTACCCCATTTTCTACGCAGACTACACCCCATCCCGCTCGCCGCGTGCCAATTCCCCTAGTCTTAAATCAAGCTCGGTTTTTACTACCAGATCTCCCTTCATACTGCCCCCCCTCTTTTCCTTGCTTACAACTACGAAGCTCTCAGCTTCAGGATTAGATATCGTAGTATCGTGATGTGATTAACGGCAATAGGCGTAGCAGAGGAAGGATCCCCACCCGCTACTTCTATACTTGCACATTGCAAAAGTTTCCGGAAATGTGGAGACTAGGCTTGGCACTTTTTATAATAATTATTATGGAGATATCATACTTAAGTTAGCGCCAAGCTAAAGTCCACATTTCCGGAAACTTTTGCAATGTGTAAGTAACTCCCACTACTTGTAAAATTACTTTCACCACGTATTCGGAATTAGGTAATATTAGAGATTTATGTCTTAGTACTATAACCAAACATGGATAGCAGTAGTTACTGGTACTGAAAATGAAGAAACTCGGGATAGTGTATCTACTCTTCACAACTCAAGAGGTATGGGCGAACAATTATCACTATTAGGAAATCCCTTCCAGAAACAAAAGCCACACAAGTTATGATCAATTCAAGTCCGCTAAACTAACTCGCGAACCTTCTATTCAAAGCCAACCCAGAGAACCGCAAAGGAGAGAAAAAAAAATCCAGCCGAAAGAAAGCCCAACCTTACTAGCTGTCAGACTATCTCGGCACAGGAGATCCTCCTCTCGTTATCCGCTGCCACAAATTTTCCTTCTTTGGCTGACGGCCCAAACGGTTCCTCCGTTGTGCTGTGTTTTGGACTTCGGTGGTGAAAACGATAAACGACGAAACGATACAGGGCGAGTGACGAGCGGTGAAACGAAACAAAATGCCAAGCAACTCAAGACGAAAACGATTGCAGATTCAGGGGCGGGGAAAATATCACGCTCAGCGACAACTACTTCAATAACAACTAACTAAGGCAAAGACAGGAGATATGTCGTGACAAAATCCTCCTATCTTTTCAAGGGCTGCCGCAAAATACCCTTTCACAGTTTGCTCTTTTCCCAACTTTTCCGAACTTTCATACTAACAAAATGAAAGAACAATCATCACTTTCCCTTCGGGTGTAAAACCCTTCTACAACCCCTTCGCTTTCCTTCCGGCTTTCCTTACAGCCTCTCCGCTTCCATTCCGACAGCTGCATTCCTGCATAGGAAGTGCTTTCCTCAATGTCCAAACAAAATGCCCGATGCCGAAACCATATGCCTGAATCCTGAGCGCATTTCTGGAGCTGCGGGTGAGTAGGTCCCTGGGGGCTGGCTAAACAACAAAGGAGATATTGGGAGAGTATGGTGAGCAGCATTTCTAATACTGTGTTGCTAGGATGGGAAGAAAGCACGAGAGAAGTGAAAAATCGTAGTTTACATACCCGTATTTACTCGTGTAGGTCGGATTTGTGCCAGGAGAGACTAAAGCCTTGCTAGCGAGTGGGGGTGGCAAAAATAGGTTAGCCAGTATGAAAATTTTGTTGCAATATACGATCGGTACTTGGGCGAAGTACAAGTATCAGGCAACAAGTATTCGAACTGTGGATTGTAGTTAGAGGAGTGAAAATCAGGTTACAAGTATCCGAACATGAGACGTATGGCGCAGAGACAAACTACCATATAGGTTGAATGTTGCATGTTCGGATACTTGTTTCCTGATACTTGTAGTAATAGATAATAATTAAGATCTCTTATTGCCATAACTCTCATCCATCAAATAATAAGCAAGACAGCTATATAGTAATGTGGTTTAGCTCAGCCGTTACCACCGGGATCCCTCAATAAGGGAAGTAAAAATAAAGACTGTTAAAGAAGCCACCTGAAAGAAACAAAAGAAAAAATGAAAGAGCACACATTAACCTTCAGCCATTAACCCTCAGCCAGTATTGAGCATCGAAAATATAGAGAGCTAAATGAAATAATTGAGAGGAGAAAGAAACCATAATTATATGAACAATTTTTATGTGGCAGAGCAAATGAGAGATTATGGGTGCGAGTTTGCTGTTCATATTATGTAAGAAGTAATACGGAAACCTTGGATTATGGACTGATTGCTTTGTAATTTTTGGCCTTGATTTTTAATGTGGTGACCTATGACCGGAGGTGGGTATCACCACACTTTGCTCTTTGTTTCGCTAGCGCGAATCTGACTTACTCGAGTGTGATACCGGTACGTGCCCGATTAAATACGGTACGAGTACTTGCAATTTTATCGTGTATTTGGAATTGACTACTAGTAGGAATGCTAGTCCTAGGAGTAGATTCTAAATAGGTATGAACACTAGCATCTTAGGGTTCTTGTAATATATGATTTTAATAGATAATCAAACCAAGAGGTAGGAAAAATGACCAACAGTTACAGAAATATATTTGACCTATCCTTCAGTTAACATCCTCGCCAGCCTAAACAATACCCTTCCAGCTACTGCTCTTCAGTTCCAGCCCCACTTCAATTGCTGTTTTTCAAGTCCACCAAGCCTTACACAATGTATCCTGCACCTGGGGCCATTCTACCTTCCATTCATGTTACAACCTGCACAGCCACTCTACTTATATTCTGTAGTCTATATTTTCTCTGTACACAGTAAGTATTCAAGTTCGTACTAGCAGAATTGGGAAATACACTCCTAGCAAATATAAAGTTCACTGTTGATTGGTTAGACCTTCATAAACCTAGACTACTTGTAGTAGGAGCTAATAAATAGGAACTGTGCATTTGGATTGAGTGTATGTGTTTCAATTGTGAGACTAAAAATAGATGGTTGAACTGGTTGAAGTATAGGTAGGATACGCATGCAATCACTGTCTGTTACTCACTTTTTCCAAATGCTTGCCATGAAATTCATTGGCACTCTGAGCACCCATGACTTCAATGATTCATCATGGTATCGAGGCAATAAGGCCATTAATGGAATCAATTCGAAGATTTCCCCACTACTTAAGGAAATTTTGGGTATAGCTATCAGTGCATCTTGATCGTCCCACCCAATGCTTCTCTTAACTCCGTTCTTAATATACTGCCAAACCTCTTAAATGGGGTTCAAATCTGGAGTAGAGTTTGTTATGGGTTGGGGTGGAGCGGGTTTTCACTTGGCAGGCCCCCCCTTACAATTGGCTGGGGGGTTATTTTGGAAGTGATCCCCACCCTGCCCCTGTCCTGGGCGAGTCCCTGTTTATTCCCGGGACAGGCTCAGTTTCTCTCCACTTGTTTTAATAGGGGCTGTTTGGGGAATGGCTGGCCTGGGGGCTAGTGGCATGGGCAGGTAAGTTCAAAACAACTTGAATAAGCCCCGCTCCAGGCTGCGCAATAAGGTGGGGCAGGGAATTGGGCGGCGGGTCAATGTTTTTCGGGGCCCCGGAGGCCTGTAACGAATACTATTCTGGAGAGTATAGAGCAAGTGCAAGTTTCTCAAAGCCACAATCTAGGGCTTTAGCAATCTTGTAGTCTTTTGTATGTCAGGGAGGACTATTCTCAAGGTAGTAGTAAAGTGTCTGCCTAATCATCATCAGTTGAAATAAAAAGGGAAAGATTTTAGAGTGAGGAACTTGTTCCCTATATATATACCAGTTAATCTCACCATTACCTTTGGTATTTCGAGTATTGTGAACTGGAATGGTGTGCTATTCACCAAGTTCAATAAAGAAATTCTAGTAATTTGAATCATTATGAAACTCTATTTCCAAATGGATGACTGACACATGAGACTGGGATGAACTTGAAGTGTTTCCACAGGAGAAGGGAAAAAGTGGCATGGGAGCTGGGATCTATCATAACTAGCTAGTATACCTCTTCAAAACATTGGTGATATTACCCTAGCGGGAATAGCTTACCTAATATTTAAGAGCGAGGTATATGGCTTCATAAGATGACCATATATTCAAACTTAAGCTTCTGAAGTTATAAGCTTCACAGAGGCATTTCAAAGCCGACACAGACGACTGGATGAGAGAACATTTCAAGATAAGTTTAACTGATTGGAACAATGTTTAGAGAATACTACTCCTCTCATTTTCTAGTTGCATATGCATATTGCTGCAGAATACTTTGATAGATGGATATTGGAACTGATCACTCCATATTCCATATTACTATTAGTATGTAGGCATTTGGACCGCATATTCATATATAGTCTATCATAACGAAGACATTGAAGCTGTCTATTAGTGGAGTAGGGACACCCTCAGATGAAATAGCAGTTCTGGAGATTCTCTAAGTTGAGCTGGGCAAGATTTCAGGGTCAAACAGTGTTCGAACTTTGTTCTGACGAACTGAATTGTTAAGATACTTTTTAACTAAGAAGTCGAAGTAGCATGAATATTAGTATGAATAGTAGGTCTCTCCCCGCCTGGTTGAAGAATCATCAAGCAACGGAGAAGAGACCTTAACAATATAACAAGTTGAACAAGTGAGTTATATTCTAACTGTTTGATATTTGACTATGCTTTATATCTATACCTTTACCAAACGATTATCTGTGAGCCTTCCTGACTATTAATCTGTTGTCTCAAATATTCTCGGCCTAGTTTGCTTGGCCTAGTTTGCTTGGAAACCTACCCTGTTAGCTACCCTGTAACAGGTGAGCAACATTTGGATATTTTCAATCCAGGTTTTGAGGCAGGTACTACTAGTACTGCCTACTAGCACAGTGAAGAATACTCTTGCATGAGAGGTTCATAGGATTCCAGCTTCAAAGTGTGATTTATTGGTAAAAAGAACATTGCTGAAATTTGAAGTTTTCATACTTCAAAGGCCATTTAAGCCTTTGAGTCTTAGCTTTAACGGTGAGAAAGATTTTTGTAATTAGTTGGCACTGGTGTATTTCATTTGTAGCAAGAATATTTGATAGAGGGTTACTACAAATATTAAGCTGTGGTTCAGTAATCAGTTCAAGAAGTGGCTTCTTGCAATGAGAGGCATCCAGGAGAGCACGGGCAATGACCGGGCACCTGTCTTCAGCTAGCAATGTTTCATTGTAACCCTTTTGTGAGGTTGGGGTTAGTCATTGGTTTTCTTCATAACACACATCTCTGATATGGGTCAGAGGAATATGAAGTGCAGATAGTTGAATAATATCAGTAAACATAGAGATAGGTATATTTGTAGCTGAAGCAGTTACTTGTAGTAGAAGTCTCAATACTCCTGGTAAATTTGCCATGCTGTAACAAACACATTTCCGACGGTGCTTCGTTAAATGGGGAATGACTAATCGTAGTGCATATCGTGATCGTTGACGATTGTCATAGTCTCATGAAAGGTAAGTCTTAACGCTATAAGACCGAGAGGTACAAAGTCCAATCGCTAGAGGACTAGGTGCTCACGTTCAAGCCATAAAGGATTGGGTAAGAAGTAGAGTCATAGGATCGCATATCTTGCACCACGGGAAGGTCACTGTCAAAGGGCTTGGCCCGTGCTCCAGTATCCAAATGTTGTATTACTTAGATGGTTGCGTGAAGATCCTATTCCTTGGTTGTTTTTTTTTGTTTTTTTGTAATCAGGCGTTATTTGTTTCTAGGTACAAAAAGCCTTATGCAGCGCGAGCAATGAAGAGAAAAAAACCTATAAATGCAAACCACCGCCCACTTCACCTCTTCATGGGAAAAATCAAACACCCCGAGTCCATAGGAAAAGTCTCCCCCGCCTAGCACCTAAGATAATATACCCCAGACAGGTAAGGAAACAATACATAGAAACATACAGGTAGAAAGACCCAAACCCTGCAGCAGGCTCCCCAAAACAAAAGAAACCGCCTGTTCGAAAACCCGAAACGCGGGCCTGAGGGGGTGGGTAGATGATCGCCGACGGGGGAAAACACCGGTACCATGGGCCCAGTATAACCGCTTGCGCGGTCGCGCAGGTCATTACATCGATCCCAGGTGTTGCACAATAGCCATGGAGGCAGTGCTATACCACGACTAGGCGTAACCGAGTAAAGGTCAGACGATCAGAGGGGGAGAAGGGCGAGGGGAAGGGGAAGGATCCCGAGCGGGCTAGCCACAACCAACAAACGGGCCATAGCAAGGGCTTTTGGGCCGACGACGAAACTGAGCAGGACAGTGATGTTACTAACTGAGGCTTTCCCCATCAGAGGTACAAGCCCAGCAAGCCGAGGCCTACTTTGACCGAGAGTCTGACACCGTAACGCTGACCGTGAGCGTAGCAAGAAGCTTTCCGACTGTGCAAAATGCTAAGCGAGGTGCAAAGCAAGTGCGGGGTAAGGGGGAGAACTGAACTTCATGAGCGGGTCTCAACGATAAACGGGAACAAGAATCCAAAGGAGGGGAGGCAAGCGTGCCCCAGAGGAGGAGGGTAGATAGCTTAACGTCAACTCCTAGGCAGTAGCCATGGTGGGAGAAGAGAGGTGGGTGGGGGAAAGTGACGATGATTTCCCGTGGTGTTGAGATTTCAATCGCCGGAGGTGGAGGAGGGATGGTTCGTGGTCCTATCCCTTGGACGTTTCTTTTTTTTTTTTTTTTTTGTAATCATGTGTTATTTGTTTTAGGTACAAAAAGCCTTATGCAGGGCTAGCTATGAAGAGAAAAAAACCTATAAGCCCAATAACAACCGCCCGCTTCACCTCATCATAGGAAAAATCAAACCCCCCGAGATCAGAGAAGAAACTTCCCCTGCCTAGCACCTAAGACTCGCACCTCAGACACGTAGGGAAACAACTTATAGAAACGTACAGGAGAGAGACCCAAACCCTTCAGCAGGCCCCCTGGTAACACCAGGAAAAGAATCAAAGAAATGACGAGATGTAACTACTATTGCCAATATGCCTAACAAAAAGGCCTCACGGCTAGTCGCCGGAAGGGGCAGGCTGGTTCACGGTCGGGACTGACCGGAAGATGGTGACACGTTGGCGTTTAGGAGAGACCAAGGAGGCAGTGCAATACCATGATCAACCGTAAGCTAAGCGAGGTTTGCGACCATAGAGTAAATCGCGGAAGGAGAGAGGTAGGTGGGCGAGCGGAGCCACCGGGCAGAGGGGATGCCAGCCAACGATGATGGGCAGTAGGGTGCCAGCCGGTGAGTAGCAGTAGGGTGCCAGCCAGAGGGGAGCAGTAGGGTGCCAGCTGGGGGAGGAGTTTTAGCAGTAAGGTGCCAGCTTATGGGTCAGTACGGTGCCAGCGGACGGAACCGGGAGGGGGGTAGAGGAAGGATCGCAAGCGGGCTAGCCACAACCGACTAACGGGCCATAGCAAGGGCTTTTGGGGCTACAGCGAAACTGAGCGGGATCGTGATGTTACTAACCGAAGCTTTCCCCATCAGAGGTACAAGCCCAGCAGAACCGAGGCCTTACTTCGACCGAGAGTCGGGACGCCATATCGCCGACCGTGAACGAACCGAGAAGCTTTCCGACCGCGCAAAATGCTAAGCGAGGTGCAAAGCAAGTGCGGGGTAATGGGGAGAACCGAACTTCATGAGCAGGTGTCAACGATGAACGGGAAAAAGAACCCCAAAGGAGGGGAGGCATGCGTGCCCCTGGAGAGGAGGGAAGATGGCTTAACGTCAACCCCTAGGCAGTAGCCATGATGGGGGAAGAGAGGTGGGTGGGGCAAAGTGACGATGATTTCCAGTAGTGTTGAGATTTCAATCGCCGGAGGTGGAGGAGAGATGGTTGGTGGCCTATCCCTTGGTCGGGGTTTTTTTTTCTTTTTTCTTTTAAATCATGTATTCATTGTTAAGGTACAAGAACTCGCATGCATCGTGAGATATGGCGTAAAGAAAACCTTAATTCCACCAACCGCCCGCTTCACCCGGGCCTCTTCATGGGAAAAATTAAACACCCCGAATCCATAGGAAAAATCCCCCTCGCCTAGCCCCTAAGACAATAATTCCTCAGACACATAAGGAAACAATTCATAGAGACGTACAGGAGAGAGACCCAAACCCTTCAGCAGGCTCCCCTAAAACAAAAGAAAGGATTGGCTCTCGAAGGCCCGAAAGGGCCCGGGGGGGAGGATGTGTGATCGCCGTTACCAGAGAAAACCTCTGGACATGAGGGCCGACATTGTAACCATAAACGTACAGTCGCGCTGGTAATTACATCGATCCAAGGCGTTGGACACCAGGCACGGAGGTAGTGCAATACCACGACTGGGCGTACCCGAGGAGTGGACGAACAATTGGGGAGGATGAGGAGGCAGTAACGTGCCAGCTGCTGTAGCAGTAATGGTGCAAGGGGACAGAACTAGGAGGTGGGAGAAGGAAGGATCGTGAACAGGCTAGCCACACCCGACAAACGGGCCATAGCAAGGGCTTTTGGGACGACGACAAAACTGAAGCGAGACCGAGATGTTACTAACCGAGGCTTTCCCCATCAGAGGTACAAGCCCAGCAAGCCGAGGCCTACTTCGACCGACAGTCCGACACCGTAACGCCGAGCGTGAACGAAGCGAGAAGCTTTCCGACTGTGCAAAATGCTAAGCGAGGTGCAAAGCAAGTGCGGGGTAAGGGGGAGAACCGAACATCATGAGCGAGTCAACTACGAACGAGAACGAGAACCCCAAGGAGGGGAGGCCGACAGGCCTCAGAAGAGGAGGAGGGTTGGCTTAACGTCAACTCCTAGGAAGTGGCCATTGTGGGAGAAGAGAGGTGGGTGGGGGAAAGTGACGATGACTTCTCGTGGTATTGAGATTTCAATCGCCGGAGGTGGAGAGGAGATGGTTCGTGCCTATCCCTTGGTCGTTTTTTTCTTCTTTTTTTCTTTTGTAATCATGCGTGATTTGTTTTAAGGTACAAACAGCCTCATGCAGCGCTAGCTATGGAGAGAAAAAAACCTATAAACAATAACCACGGCCCGCTTCACCTCTTCATGGGAAAAATCAAACACCCCGAATCCATAGGAAAAGTCCTCCCCGCCTAGCACCTAAGATGAAAACCTCAGACACGTAAGGAAACAATACATAGAAACGTACAGGTAGAGAGACCCAAACCCTTCCGCAGGCTCACCAAAATAAAAGAAAAGACTCTAACGGCCAGAAACGCTGCCCGCGGGGAGAGGATTGTTGATCGGCGACATTGGAAAACTCCAGTAGAGGGCCCACCGAAACCATGATGTACGGTCAGGCAGGTCATTACATCGACCCAAGGCGTTGGAGAATAGCCACGGAGGCAGTGCTATACCACGACTAGGAGTAACGGAGGAGGGGCCAACCGATCGGAGGGGTAGATGGCGAGCGGAGCCACCGGGCAGAGGGGATGCCAGCCAGGAGGATGAGCAGTAGGGTGCCAGCCGGTGAGTAGCAGTAGGGTGCCAGCCGGTGGGGAGCAGTAGGGTGCCAGCCGGTGGGGAGGATGTGCAGTAAGGTGCCAGCTTATGGGGCAGTACGGTGCCAGCGGACGGAACCGGGAGGGGGGTGGAGGAAGGATCGCGAGCGGGCTAGCCACAACCGACTAACGGGCCATAGCAAGGGCTTTTGGGACGACAGCGAGACCGAGCGGGACCGTGATGTTACTAACCGAAGCTTTCCCCATCAGAGGTACAAGCCCAGCAGAACCGAAGCCTTACTTCGACCGAGAGTCCGGACGCTGTATCGCCGACCGTGAACGAAGCGAGAAGCTTTCCGACCGTGCAAAATGCTAAGCGAGGTGCAAAGCAAGTGCGGGGTAAGGGGGAGAACCGAACTTCATGAGCGGGTGTCAACGATGAACGGGAAC
>Ga0307513_10000048_pt1 | contig 154153 bp, 166 predicted proteins | sample 15_EM_MG_FD_202174 | JGI IMG/M metagenome (GOLD analysis project Ga0307513, IMG submission 202174) | Populus trichocarpa ectomycorrhiza microbial communities from riparian zone in the Pacific Northwest, United States - 15_EM | ecosystem: Host-associated > Plants > Roots > Unclassified...
GTGATGAAGTTTCTTTTGTTATATTAAGGTTTTTCTAGGCCATACTTAAGGGTGCATGCCGGAGTTTTCCTGTAGTTAAATACAAAATAAACTCATAGGATTTTAAAAAAAAAAAAAAGGTGCCAGAAATATAGTTGGATCCCCCAGCACAGACCGCATCGGCTACTAGGATATTGACGTGATATCGGGTCCTACCGTACCCAGCCCTACAGTACACATCGTTGTGCGAATCTCCCGCACACAACCCCCATCATTTCCATCTCCCCTCTCACTTAGCGAACATCCTCGAACAAGCTGTCACCAAAGCTGTCACTCATACTGGTAGTCTGGGTAAACATGGGTAAGACCCCTGCAGCGAAAACCCCACTCACCACTCACCACTCACCCCCACACACCCAAAATATCCCCCACACCCATGCAACACTCACCTCCCAATAGAAACCCCTTCCCGGAGATCCCTAATGGAAAAGGGAGCTGAGCTTTCAATCAATACTACTGGAGCCACAACCTGCAGAGGTGAACCCACCTCCACAGCCTCTCACTCGCCATTCAAAGACAACCCTGGTAATCTCGTCCAATCAGCGCTGGGCTATACACATCCTCCCGGCTGAATTCCGTCCCCCCCCCTCCCACCACCAAGCATCTCGGTTGGCATTTACGCGAGCTCCGAGGTGGCTCGCTTACTTGGTTGTCCCATGGTAGGATACGGAAAGCAGGGTAAGAAGGAGGGAGGAGTAGTGGTTTACGGATTGGTAGTGGGCTTTTTGTACTACTAGTAATTGAACGACGTTTTGTGAAACAGGACCAATATTGCACGATACCGAGATCCGGGCAAAAAAGGGCTGAATTTCGGCCGTATGCAGTGGCTGTTGTTTTCACAAACGTCATTCAATTACGAGTAAGGGCAGTTTTTGCCCGCAGGGTGGATCGTAGTGGGGATTGTTGGCGATTCGCTGGGTTTTGGATGTTTTGTGCGTGGTCTTTGGAGTAAAGAAGGTTGGGGTAAATAAAGAAAGAAGGGAGGGTGTAGGATGAGGTATTTTTACTGTCTGTATCAATTGTGGGTTGTCACTTGATAGGCATTTGTCGGATAGTCTTTTTTAAGACGGCGGGGGGAAAGTATTTAGCGTTGGTAGGATTATTTCTGGTCTCGGATTGCACTGGTGGAGCCATGGGGTTGTTGTGGTGGTATGGGGATACTCAGATTCAAGGTCTGGGGGTGGTGAAGATACTGTAATGTGATAAGGCGGAGTGATTGAATTGTATTCATTGATCCAGCGAGTGAGAAGGTCTTTGGAGTGCTTATCGATTACCCTATCCAATTTGGCTGTATTAGTAGAGTACTACAAGTACTATTCTAGGGGCTGTTATTTACAGTACGCCAACCTGGTAGTGATTGGGAGTTAAGATGTCCTTGCATACAGTACTGAACGCACACCGGTCCAATGAACCCTCCCGTCTCGGTAGATTTCCATCAAACCTTCAGGTGATGGAGCTGCATCCCAATTTAATGCCGACCGGTATCAACCTGGGCACGGCATGATACCTACCGCCCGCGGCCTCTACGCCCATCCACTAAAAGACAGTGACCGTATGTCCACTCCTGAAGCCGCGCTGAAGGCGATATCGGTATCATCGCAGCACCGGTCAGCACTACAAAACCCCGCTTGATAGAACGTACCACCCGACCAGCGTTTCTGAAGCAGCCTGGAACATCTCGGGGCAAATAGATCTGGGGGGCAAAACAGCGGTTTATGGGGGATTGTTAGTCGGGTTCCCGGCAGACGTCTTCTATTATGGGTTCTTTAGGTTTGTGAGCTCGCGGAAATCGTGCACATCATCATAGTTGTAAATATTACCGGGTTCCCTTTTCCTTAGCAACTTCCCCCCGGAAGTTCCCGTTCCTTCTGGGCGGGTTGTAAACTCGATGTAGGACAAAAGGGGAAGAAGTCTCTGAGATCTGATTTCTCAGGCATAGGATTCAAGTGGGCGTGTGGCTTTCTGGAGACTTCCGAGACCCGGCTGATCCGTGTTGCCTATCATTGGTCGTCCTAGAGGATCTGCGGCGTTAGGTAGGGAACGACTATGCAGGTGATATTTTAGTTGCAGGGTGGTGTAGTAGGATTCAAGTGCTGACCAATACTTGTAATGTCGAAGCTTTTTTTCCCCCCAAAAAAAGAACTGCTATTGCATACTACAGTACTTGTACAGTATTCAAGCCAAAGGGTCAACTGTTGGTGGTATGCGATAGCAGTCTTTTTTAAAAACGCTTCGACATTACGAGTTCTCAGCTACAGGGAGTCCATGCCGAAGGGGACGCCACCGTTCTGCTCGTAGACAATCAAGTTGGTCCGATAGTGTTCCTCTTCTGGATCTGAATTTTTTCAGATTGCCAAATGGAAGGTGTGTGGATGCGCCGAATCTTAATTTTGATGTGTGCTCAAGCATTTTACATCCTAAGATTCCCGCTTAGACCCTGTTGCTCTTCCACTGCAAAATGTAGATCCCCGGTCCCGGGGGTATTAATTAATAATATGACCTGCGAGTTATCGCTTGTTATGTTCCTGGGTTTGCTAGGAGCGCAGCTATGTCGAGTTATTCTCATTATTTGACCAGTGGAAAAGGGCCTAATGGTAATGGCCATCTAGATATTGGGATAACTTGGGGTTCAAGTAGTAGGTGTTTTGGAAAGTGGATTTTCCGTAGGGTGAACCGCGCTTTTACAGTGTGCGTGGGCTTTTCGTTACTTTAATCTGGTGTCTTGTGGATTTAAAGAGGATGGGGGGCGGGGGTGGGGGCTTCACTGGCAAGAGCTCTATCACGAGTGATGGATAGCACTATGGTGGCAATGATGGTGATCGTGGTGAATATGCCGCAATAGCTCTGTTATTTTGTCCTGTGCTGTACTGCCCAGTACCAAGGAACGTAATGTGGGTAGGCGATATTGTCACGACTTGTGGGAGAATCTGGAGAGAGGGAAGGTGCTCCAAACGGCTAAGCACGACGACGATCGATGACAGCAGAGATCTTGGTCTTGGATTTAGACAAATTCATGTCTTCATGAGATATCAGACTATTTCCTGAAGGAGCATCGGTATAGGGAAGGGCTCGGGAATAGATGCTCTCTTTCTTGTGGGATAATGCTCACGATGGCAAAATCCCACATTCTCGGGTCAAGGTGTTGCTAGTACGAAGGTTTCTTATATTGAGAGGTTTCGGTATAGTATTCGATCCCCATCTCCGAGTGAAGTATTGTCACCGCCCAAAAGCAGCTGGAAAGGTCCCCGTATTAATAGGAAAGCTTCTGCAAGACTATGGTCAAGAATCTTTGCCGTGAATAGTGTCTACAAAGCTGGAAACTAAATCAGTATGTACTTTTCGTCAATCTACCACCATCAATCCTACGGCTTCGAGACAGAATTAAACCTGCCATTCACAAGTGCTGAGGAATCCCTCCCCTCGCCGTCTGTAGCCGTTCAGTTATCTTTGATGGGTAACAATATATACGGAGCCTACAAATTATCTGTTGACCCCTTTGACGGCTCATAGCTAATCAATTCTACAAAGAAATCTCCCAAAGTCTTCACAAGGATGTATATAAGTACTAGGGGAGATGTTTTCGTACGAGACAGGGATTGTTTTGCTTGTTAGCTACCCCTGTCTTGTACGAAGGCATCTCCCTAGAGAAGCATCGATTTCACAAAATTCGAGTGAATTAATTGGTTTATTTCGTTTTAGATAGCTGAAAGCCGTAATATTTCCCCGCCTCCCTTCAGTCCCTAGAAATCCCACCACCAGATCCTCCTCATTGGTTTATCTCCCACGACATCCTAAGCGGCGAGGAAAATAATGCCTGGGGTCTTTGATGATAGCACCCACCCATTTAGTACTACAGGTATCAGTGTGCTAAATAATTATCCAGTCGCCCGGGATGATCCAAGTCCTGGGGTGGGTCACCATTCGGGCCGGGCATACGGCATCGAGGAGTCCGAGGCGGTCGGGTAGATAACGTGGAGGGCTGGCTCCTAAAAACCACAGAGTACCAAGGCTAGTCTAGTGGCACTTTCCATGATGAATCTGATCTGCGACCTTGTTTTGCTACGGCGGTCTGGGGGTTGGAAAAGCATATATTAGGTAGGAGAGGCGGTCCTGCAACGTTAGTTCCCTAGAGACTAACACTCTGTGTGATCAGGCCAAAGAGCGAAATAATGCAGTTGCCGGCTTCTACTTCTACTCAGAGCCCAGAAGGAGAAATCACTAACAAGAAAGTCAGGCCTTCTACTGAAACAAGTCGTTGGTGGATCGGAAAGAATCCTAGATGGCCAAACTCCACTTTGATTGGGGGGCTGGGAATGAACATGAGGGAGTTGTGAACTTGCTGCTAGGGGGAAAAGAGTTTACCCTAATATTTCGGACGAAGGTCAAACGCAACTCTTGCTTCCCGCTGAGATGGGGCAAAGGGGGGTCGTTAAGCTTTTCCTTGGACGGGGGGACGTGAGCCACGACATGCCTGACTACTCCAGCGTAACACCCCTCTCGCTAGTTATATACCGAGAACTTCGACAAACGGGTGGTAGCCCTACTACGGGCTTGGGAGACCCCAACCCCCAGTGCAGGGGAACAGCCCCGAGAAGTATTCGGGGGTCTCCTGTCTTCCAACGTATCATAGATACCGGCTTTTGCCGCTTTTGCAACCTAACTACAGTATATACACTTATCCGGGAACCCCGGACCGAAAGCTAGACAAATGTGAAGGGAAAGAGCTTAGGAGTACAGTCTCTCATGGGGTCGTGACGAATATCAGGAGGTGACGAACAGGGGTATTTGGCAACAAAAAATCGAATTCGTCAAAGGAGGGTAACAAAAAAATACCTGCTACGGATCCCTGTTAGTCACCTCCTGATATTCGTCACGACCCCATGAAAGACTGTAAGGGGCAGGAAGAGAAAGTCTAAATAGGGCATGACAATATTGCGGGGAGTCCAGTGTGATCGCCAAAGTGCCTAGTGGATGACTAGGGCCTTTGTAAGCTCTAGAGTGAGTGATTATTGAGCCCAGGTGGATGAAGGGTTGAAGGGCATAGAAGGAGTAAGTAATGCCTTAGGTTATCATACAACGGTCAACTATTACATGAGAACCGCAAATATTGGCGCTGTTTTTGTGTCCGGTTGGTCCCAGTCTAGGAGTGAGCCTAGAGGTTAGGCCATCTTAAGTCGCAACCACCCAGCCCGGGTAGGTATCACCAGGTTGTAGTTGAAGTGCTGTTTCTTCAATAACAGCAGAGTGAAGGAATAATCACAGTAAGTTACTACTATACATAGATTGCTATAAGGGAGGGTGGGGTAATTTGGGAAAAAGGGAAAGTGGACAAAAATTCGGAATGTATAAACAGGAAATCGGGATTAATCTATATCTAAATGCAGTATTGTTATACAGAAAGGAGGAAATAAAAACCAAAAGGCAGAGTAAGCGTTGCCACCTCAACTACAAGAGTAGTATATCTAGACATGGCGCCGGGTTGTGCTACCATAGGATCGGGTCTGGAGGGAAAGAGAAGGGGGTAAAGGGAAGACAGCGGTGCCCACGGCGCATACTCCCGGGAGGGGGGGAAGGTGGTGTGGTGGAGGGGCGGGCGGCGGTATATATTGGAGTGTTTATTGAAATGCGGAGAGGGCGGTGCATGGAGGTTTTTGAGGATTAGAGGAAATAATTGGTACTGTTGGGGTTAAGTCGTGTTGGGATTTGCAGATTTACCGGCTTGTAGTAGCTTCACTACTCTCTTGTGCCGATGCTGGGAAGCCAACCAGAGCGGTGTTCGGCCATTGTTGTCTGGTATATCGGGGCTGACGTCTTCCCGCCCCAACAGTAGCTTCACTGCTCCATCACGCCCATTCGAGGCAGCCCACGAGAGCGGTGTCCAGCCACCATTGTCTGGAATATCGGGGTTGACGTCTTCCCGCTCCAACAGTAGCTTCACTACTCCATCACGTCCATTCGAGGCAGCCAGCGAGAGCGGTGTCCGGCCACGATTGTCTGGAATATCGGGGTTGACGTCTTCCCGCCCCAACAGTAGCTTCACTACTCCGTCACGTCCATTCGAGGCAGCCCACGAGAGCGGTGTCCAGCCACCATTGTCTGGAATATCGGGGTTGACGTCTTCCCGCCCCAACAGTAGCTTCACTACTCCATCACGTCCATTCGAGGCAGCCCACGAGAGCGGTGTCCAGCCACGATTGTCTGGAATATCGGGGTTGACGTCTTCCCGCTCCAACAGTAGCTTCACTACTCCGTCACGTCCATCCGAGGCGGCCAGCGAGAGCGGTGTCTGGCCACCATTGTCTGGAATATCGGGGTTGACGTCTTCCCGCTCCAACAGTAGCTTCACTACTCCATCACGTCCAGTGTTCCCAACGGGCCAGGCCGGCCAGGCTTCGGTAAAGCCGGGCCCGGCCTGTCCAAATTCTCTCGGATCTAGCCTGGCCCGAGCCTGCAGGCCTGGTTAAGCCTGAGCCTGGCCTGGCCGGGCCCGCCTATAGGCCATATAGGCTTTTTCCCGGCTGCCTGATAGGCCGGCCTGGCCTATATAGCCTAGGCCGGCCTATACGGCTTCGGCCGACCCACTCATAGTGAGCGGCTGCTCTGTGTCAACAGCAAAATTTACGGTAAATGTTTCCCAATTACGGAATATGATTAAAAATAAAGTAACGGTTTCGCTTATTAGCAAAAAAAACACAAAAAAATACTAGAGGTAGTGAATTAATTATTTGAATCACTCGTTTTGTGATTAATTAAGAAGTATCATAATAGCCGAAGGTAAAGGAGGGAAAAAAATCACAGGCGATAAACTCGGAAGAGGGGTGGGGGTAGGGGGGTTGAATACCCTTAACGCAATCTGTTCTCAACGCTAATCTCCGGGCCTATAGGCGCCTATCAGGCCTGATAGGCTTTCGTAGGCCGATCGAATTCGGCCTATATGGGCCTAGGCTGTCTTCCGGAGCGGCCTGCCTTAGCCCGGCCTACGGCCTATAGGCCGGCCTACCATCGGCCTGGCCCGTTGGGAACACTGATCACGTCCATTCGAGGCAGCCCACGAGAGCGGTGTCCAGCCACGATTGTCTGGAATATCGGGGTTGACGTCTTCCCGCTCCAACAGTAGCTTCACTACTCCGTCACGTCCATTCGAGGCAGCCAACGAGAGCGGTGTTTGGCAATCAATGTCTTGCACATCGGGGTTGACGTCTTCCCGCCCCAACAGTAGCTTCACTACTCCATCATGCCCTTTCTTGGAGGCCAACGAGAGTGGTGTCTGGCCAGTTTTGCTGCATGTGTTGGGGTCGATATCTTTCCTCTCCAATAGCAGCTCCACTACCCGCTCGGACCCACCTTCAGCAGCGGACAGGAGTGGTGTCTCACCATTTTTGTCTGGGCTATGGATGCTAACATCTGCCCGTACGACTAGTAGATTTACTACCCTCTCCCGCCCTAAACTAGAAGCGCATAAGAGAGGTGTACGGCCGTATCCGTCTGCCGTATCGGGGTTGACATCCTTCCTTCCCAATAGTAGCTTCACCACTCCTTCGTGTCCCGCCTCAGCAGCCAGCAATATTGCCGTTTGACCGTATTTGTCTGGACGGTTGGGGTCGACACATCTCCTTCCCCGGACTACATTTATCACTTGGGGCGTCTTGCCCCACCAGCCATCTGTGCCATCTGGCTTAGCAGATGCCCGCTCAAGAAGTAACCTCACAATTCCCTCATGCCCCCTCCTAGCAGCCCATGAGAGCGCCGTTCGGCGAAAGTACCTATCCGATTTGTCGGGGCTGACAGCCTGCCGTTCTAACAGCAGCTTTACTACCTGCTCTTGTTCGCATATAGTGGCCCATATGAGTGGTGTAATACCCAGAAAATCCCTTTTGTCGAGATCAAGATTTTTCTGGCCCATGAGAGAAGTTGTGATTTCAGCAATGCCAAAAACTGATGCACAATGCAGTCCGGTGAATCCAATCAGGGGGCCGTGAGTGGGGATATCACGATTATATCGACCGGTCATCGATATGAGATTCACCAGAAGTAACTTGGTGGATATATGGCTTTCGATTTGACTGAAGAGCTTCAGCGCAAGTGATACCACGTTCCCCGAAGCTTCTCTCCTGGCATGGGCGCCCCAATATAAGGAAGAATATTTGAGGAATGGAGTTGACCGAGGCAGGGCAAGGATTGTGGGAATCTCCTTAATGGTCTAAAAATTGAGGTATGTCAGACAGGTTTCCGCCATTACCGAGTGAGTTGCACCAAAAAGGTCGGGGCGGGTGTGAAGGTACTCCTGGAGAGTAAAGTGGATCAAGCGCACGGTCAAAACCTCCCTATCAACGACGACAAGCCCCAAGCAACAGCTCAGCAATGTCTCCACCGAAGGAATCCTTTTAGCATTGAGATCCGTAGATCCTATCTCGACCGCTAGGGCGTGGAAAAGTTCATCAAGTTGTAATAGTCTCTCCGAATGTGAGATCCACATCAGGGCTCTCATCCCGAGCCTTGCTTTCTCCCCACCCTGCTCCTTTATCCGCTGAAGGGTCGCGCCGTACACATCCTCCAGATTCAAGTCCTGTGTAATTGTCTCTAGCCTTTGTCGCCTACCATAGGCTGTGGTTTCCCCAAGGATTGTATCCATGGTTAGGGAAATTAGTAGAAACCTAGACTTGTCTGTTAGTGAAGAATGCAAAAGAGATATTTCAATCATGTTGGGCACTTACGTCTCGGGAATATTCTTGGCAATGCTTTTGATGATTTCGGCCTCTAGACTACCATCCATCGCGTCTCGACACCTGTCCTTACTCAATCTCATTCGGATGTATCCCACGATATCATTGTTGCTGGGTTTTACGGATAAAGTTGCCGCTCTGGGGCCAAGATGCCTTTCCATCTCGCCCCGGATGTGCCGTCTTGCAGTTAGAAATATTCGCGTGTTCGAGGACTTCTCAAGTATTTGTCTCAACGAACTTAACACCTCAGGTTGGTGGCCTTCCACACATTCGTCTAAAGCATCAACACATATAAATGTCCGCTGTAACGATGTAACAGTCTGTAGCATCTTCACAATTTCCGGCACTCGTAGCCCCCTTCCACCAATCACCTTTTTATGATTTTGAAAGGTCTCTCTTATCTCCTCCGGGATCCTTTCCAACCCAGCGACAATCTGTTTCAGTAGTGAACCGAGCATGTTTGTTGGGGACTGCTCCTCCCGCGCCGCGAAATCGACGTAGAAACATGCAACAGCTATATTTTGCTCCCCGGCCCTATCGCATAGCCTATCTACCACGAGTGAACTAGCACCGATGCTTATCAGCGCCACCACCCTCCTGTTTCTACCCGAAAGTTGTTTCTCACCTGAGATAGGTCTTGCCGACTGCCGGATCGCCGTAGCAAAGTAATGCAGCATACTCTAATCCAGACTGCTCGGTACCATTGCACCACCTTTGAAATTCGTCGGTTTGTAGCAGCCATTCCCCAACGTTGTCGGCACGGCGGGTTCGGAGGTCTTGATGTCGAATGCGGGGCTCAAGTGGGGACAACCATGCTAGAATCTCCGACTTCTCGTCTGCCGCACCAGGGTTATTCACATTCAACACAAAGTCATTATTGGAAAAGTGGGTATAGTTGAAAGAATGGGTGTTATGTGAGTAATGGGTGCCGCCGGGGGGGTGGGTATCACCACCACTGATATGAGGATGTGACATTTTCTCGCTAGCTATGGTGTTGTAGTGGTATGAATTGCTGGGATATTGGGTTTGGTTAGCGGAAGTTGAGCGGGCAGATGGAAAGTGGGGTCATCATAATATCTCAGCCTTGTGCTCCAATCAACCAAGTTGAACCTTGTGCAACCAATACTATCCGAGACCAATCCTCTTGCTTGCCCAGCACTTGTACTTGTGCGGGTTCAATCAAATGCAATAAGGATTTCGCACTTAAGGAACAGAAACTACAGAGAGAAGGGAATACAGTAGTGGGAGTAGTTGCGTTGGCAGTCAAGTAGGGGAATTTCTCACATTAATGTGGCACAGGAGTTTGGTATTGGGACAAGAATAATTTCATACGCCGGTCCAATTGCTTCCCCACTTTATATCCCCCCGTCTTGAGTGTATAGAGATTTCAAGTAGATTTACAACTCAAAAGTCCTCCTCTTGCGGCGCCAGAAATGGAGGTCGAGGGGGGGGCTGTTGGAAAATTCCGATTCAAACAATTATAGATGGGGACCTCTCTAATGAGAAATTTCTAAACCCACGCGAGTAATTCCTAAAGGTAATTGAAGTAATCTAGTGATCTACCCAGTGCCTTAGGTTTGAAATACCTTTGAGCTGTCGGTAATTGTTCCGAATAACCCTGTTTCTCGCAATTTTCTTTGCTTCCCACTAATTTCACCGTTAAAATCCTTTCCTTTCTATATATATAATAGGGGACTACCGGCAACCTACCGCTAGTTGTTACTTCCCTATCCTCCTTATCTCGCGATATTTCCCCCACCCTGGGCAGCGGTATAAGTTTGAAAACCCCAGGGAGAGTTGGGAGGGCCGTCCAGAGGTTTCCCAGAGGCTATAGGGCAACGAAGATGTTTAGTATTTGGTGGTTGCCCTCCAACGTTGCGGGAGGATCTGGAAGGATGCAGAAGTGCCAGGAATACCTTCGATACTTTTCCTTTGCTGACACGCCATATTCCTGAGTGCCGATCGAAGCCGGCAGAAATATAACTGTAGGGGAGATATTGTATACATCCCTAAGCACCGTATCTCCTTCAGTGCTATCACCTTCATCCTCACCGCCGCCCTCCGAATCCTGCAACTTCCTCCTGCTCGGGTGATAAGGATAATGCTCTCCCTAGGCACCCACGCCCTTGCCTTACTTCTCTTTCACTTCTGGGCAGTCCGGGAAAATTGAGCTAGGGGGACCATGCCGGGCATTAGTGGTTGAAGAAGATCAATGGATATAACCTAGGTTTGGTTTTTACTAGTGTTGAAACGACTTTTGTTGTATTGATTGAGAGAGAGAGAAAGGGGGTGACCCCGGCTATGTAACAAGAAAAGACCCAGCCACAAGTTCCCCGGTTCACACAGCCTCACTCGCCGCTGCATCACCGCCACATCCCCGCCGTATCACCAGCTGACCTGCTACTGCCCCACGGGCAACCATACCAGATATGGAAGGACACTCCAACAACTAGAGTGCTTGAGAGTCCGAGTGATGATTTATGAGTGTGTTCATTGTTGGAGATAGGCATTGCTACTATAACTAGAAAGACAGCTTCATGCGTCTAATTCCTACTTATTCTACTCAGTTGTTCTTTTTCTGATGCTCAGGGAACGGTGTTTGTATTGTTTCGTGCACTTTATTTCTGGGTTCCCTGTTTTTCTTTCTTCCCCCTCCAAAAAATAGATATTAGAAGCGAGTGGAGAATAGATGGACACATTACTTCTACTTCTGACCAACTTGTCATATGAGCGGCAGTGAAGCTCGAAACCAGAGTGCTCGACAATTGGGAGTTTGTGGAAATATAATTTACCAACTTAGCCTATTGCTCGGAGATACCTGAAGCTCCAACTCTTTCGGAAGGTATCTATTCACGGCGAGAACGAGACCATGCCAACAAGCAAGGAATCAAGCCACCCAGACGGCTTCCCTTTCACCCTTCAGACCATGCCTCCTACCCCCAATTTTAAACAACGGCTCCGGTTTTGTATCTTCATCTCATGCACCGCTGCAGATACCTAAGTGTTCCACAAACTTGTTAATTCTACAGCCTCCACCGTAACTATCTTTACCAACAGCCAACTTCCGTGTCAAAAAAAGCCCAAAGTCGTTGCGATAGGAAAGGAGCTAACTTATTCGCTAGGACAAGTTCCTCAAGGAATCGAGTGGCGGGAGACTAGGGTGTTGTTTAAAATTGTAGAGTTCTTCTGCTGGAAGATATCAATAAATGGAGCAGTGATCGCAATCTTGGACTCGAATAGGGCTAGACTATAGGAAAGGTATGATCGGAGACTTCGTTCCCTCGTTACTCAACTAACTAGTAAAACATGAGTATATGATATATAAGGTATCGTAGTCATCTCGACTCCATCGCTTCCCACACTCGCCGATTTCCCTCCATGTATGCCCCCATTTGGTTGTGTGCTTCCGTAATAATAGCAAAGGGAAACCATGACCATAGAGCCATCTCTGAATAATTCTAACTCCAGAACAGATGCAATCGCCAATGACATTCTGTAAACCTCCACTGCCAAAAACTATACACCCTCTACTTCCGGCGACTCTCACATCTATCTTTATCCATCAACTCTAACAACTATCCGCTTCCGTTAATTCTAATATCTCTAACGAGTGGAGATAGACACATTTGTGGTTTACTGAGATTTGTTTATCATCTTATGGAATAATTGATAGTCTTGCACTATTGCTATAATACTTATTCGAACAGGCGGTTTTCCCGCTGATGCTAATTCCTAGCCTCAGGCTCTGAATTTCTGATCCGAGAGCGACTAGATTGTGGCGTTTATCTGCTCTAGTAATTTTGATATATCTTTAGGTGAACGTCCACGGGTTTTGGCATAATATTTTGTGGAAGGAAATCATATTTAAAGCGACCCTTTTTCTCAAAATCTATCAGCGTCGTGTCGTGTAGCCTGTGGCCTTGCTAACACATAAAGTACCTGCTATTTCGCTGTCCGTCCGAGTGACTGGCCCACACACGACGTCACTTTCCTAACCCCCTATGCTTGTCCAGCGGAGTCAAAGCCGAACACTTTGAGTAAGAGTTCCCACCTCAAGTATCCGGCTTCGATTCGGCCACGCAAGCATTGCAGTGTTGGAGCTTAGGACGACTAGATCTGATCAAGAAATTATTCCAGAGACTGAAAATTCCCAATGCCCCAAACGTCCAATACCGGGAACTCAAACCAGGTACACAAAACTATGATCAACAACGCACCTGCGGAGCACCCTCGGAAGATTGTAGGGGTGGCAGGAGTGAATCACGCTAATACCCGATTATTTTGCAAGCACTGTTATACAAATTGAGGCAGTGAAAGAAGGCAAATGAGAAGTGACCGCCGCCTCAGTTATAGTTTGGGCAAGAAAGGAGGCATCCGGGGCGATACGTAGAATCCAGACATGCTCTATATACAGGGCGAAGTATCACAGTCAATACCCTCTTCTCACTGCCCAATAGCATTTGCACTACGGACCCTCCTACATATGCAACTGCCTAAGGCAAAGGTGTCCGACCGCGCCTATCTGCCACGCGGATATTGACTTCCTCCCGGCCCATCAGCATCCTGACGACGCCTTCATACCCGCTCGCGTCAACTCAAGAGAGTGCGCTATATCTACTTATATCTTCCGCCCAGCTAAGGCCGATATCCTTACGCTTAAGCAGTAACTCCAGCTCCTGCGCATGCATACCCGAGCGCGGCAGCCAATGGAGAGGCTTTTGGTTGCAAATCCAAATTGCTAGACTGGTCCGAGTAGCTAAACGGAGTCCGGAGCATCTAGTCTTCCAAATTGTTATCGAGAGGTTTACTCTACGCTGGTTGGCACTAGTAGTCCTAAAGGATAGACGGAGAAAGGTGTATCGTTGAGCCTCCCTTCGGCTCACCGTGTACGGGGATTGACTCACAGATGCCGCAAGTGTCGCTCATGGCTAAAAACTATTTCCCTGAACATGGGGTTGTAGCATATTGTCTCTTATAGGATGTGAGGACAGACGGGACAGATTCTGCCAATTTGGGTTTGTATCAGCAAATCAACTGCTCCACCCCAGGCTATCTCAAGCGGAGGTGAGGAGGCAGAAAACATAAGCCAAGTAACACGTTAAGGTAAAGTACGATGTTGAATTATATGTATGGTCATTGCCTCCTCTCGCCTAGCATAGCGACCAACCAGGTTCCTAGTATTGATGTATTATATCCTAGCCTAGTTCAGAATTGGCTATTGAAGAAACATCATTAGGGCTATGTTATTAACCCCCAGGATATTGTCATCAATGAGGTAATCATCCCATTACCATTTCCTTCAGCTCTCCAGTACTGTGAATCTACCCATTTCTAGGGAGGGGAAACGTTTGGCCCCCTCAGAAAATCCGTGTTCTCGAAGGGGGGGAAACAATCCTTTTGTGAAGGGTCGAGGGCATGGCTAATAGAAGTGGAACAATGCTTACTTTAGCTCAGGCTAGGTCCGTGGGTCTGGCGGGAGTTTTTCCAAGCATCCTAGATTCAGTTTTCTCTACGATAACTTGATCAATGCACCAAAGGAACTGCAAATCACCCTAGTAACAATTCCATTCTCAACCCACTATTCACATGCTCTTAAATGCAATTTCTCATCCGGACGGGCACAATACTCCTATTCCATTATCCCTACTAGGGATATCCGTATTATCTTCGGCAATACTAATAGGTCTAATAGTCTTATTAGTAGTCGGGGGACCTAGCGCATTGATTCGTCAGAATCAAACTTTCGCAGCTTAATCACAAATTCTCACTCGTGTTCTAGAAGAGTTAGAAAACGCCGGGGTTGACGGTAGCAGTACGCGGACACGCTTGTTCCTTGAATCTAGCTGTGCAGCTTAAGTTTAGAGTGTAGAATACCATAATAATCTAGGCATCTAAAGTTAACCTCCTCAAGATGCCTTTCATCAGCCATTAGATATCCGCCACCACTGACCCCGCATTCAAAAAGTTTGAGTCGATAGTTCGATGGGGATATGAGGAAGGCCCGGAAATTCGGATCATAGAACAGTGGGGGAAACGAGCCTCTGGCATGTTTATTCTATGGTTGTCCGACAAGCCAATTTGAGTAATATTTCCCTATCGGAAGGGTTGCATGGCCTTCGGAGTCTGGGCCAAATGGCGCCTCAAATCTGGCGAATGGAGTCGAAAAAGAGAAAAAGAAACTATTCCTTATTGCTTCTTCCCTCCCTCTCCCCCCCTCCCTATCCCACCCTTCTCCCGACACTTTGCTTTCTACTCGAGTTCAATAGGCTTAATCATACCCGCAGCTTTTTTTATCTGGCCATGCTTAAGTCACTTCTGCTACTACCTCGCCCTTTTATATACTCTATACCATCGACATTGGGTAGAGACCTAATGGATGTCACAGGTGTATTCTTAATAAACAATAACTAGCCAACCACCCCTGTTCAACTCCCTTCAATGTTCCTCCCCATAAACCCAAGCCAAATACCCCCATACGAGTAGACTTTTTCCCCTCACCCCCACACAACCATTAAGAAGGTGTTACAGCAAAAAGAAAAGATACCACAATCCGCATCACCTGGCGGCAGCGCAGTACCGGGACCAGTGGCACTGTAGGAATGTGGCAGCCTCCTACAAGGTTTTTCGGGGATCTCGGTAAACACAAATAAGATAACAAAGAAAAGACTCCGACGGGCCGTTTTAGAGATTAAGCCTAAGATGCATACCATACTCTACTCGTAATTTCCTGACGTTTGTAAAAACGACTGCTATTGCATACGGGCGAAAAATTGCCCGGAGCCTCAAGATTTTGCCCATATGCAGTAGCAGTCGTTTTACAAACGTCAGGAAACTACCAGTATCTGCTGTATTTCCGGGAGGGGAGGAACTTTTGTTATTACCTGGTGAGACGAGTGGCATTGTGATAGCAGCAGTGGCCCACACAGTCTAATACCTGCCAGACATGCCCAACATCCACAAAACACTCTCATTGACCACACCTTGCATTTGTCCTTCGAAAAACGGTCTTGGCGCCGGCTCGATCTGGAGGCCGTATCAGTTGATGTATCCACCCAACCAAGGGGCAGCCTTCTACTAACCAGATCTTTCATATGTAAAACCCGCAGCGTTGGGGGAGTTCGTGAAGGACGTATTGACAGAGGTCAAAATTACGCGACTAGTCAGCGTTGTAACTCATGTACCGCTACTCAACTCCACATAACTAGTTCACTACTGCCAACACTCTCGCTACATTAATACTAGTACCCGTAGTGTAGGCTTTTGGACTCCAGTTTCTTCAATGGTTTAGCTAGGAGCATGCTTAAGAGGATAAACGCTAGTGAGTGGTGTGCCACTCATTTACTTCTCTCGATTTTATTATTATTTTTTACTAATATTGTTACTTGTATTGTAATTTCATATATCCCCTTGAGTCGAGATACTCGTACATGCGTTGCAACGCTGGCCACCTGGCTCACGGTAGCGTAATTTTGACCCCCGTGGATATCACATGCAAAGTCTGCTCCATTTAGGAAGCCAATAACCTACTACAGGGCGGGAGGGAAGTGGCAAGCGGGTGATCGGTGAAAAAAAGTGCTCACCAAAGGGGATCCGCGCCTGTGGCTACTGACTATTCCCTCGGGCCCCGGCTGAGCATTAGCGGTGTCGGTGGTGTGGCTTTGGAGTTGTGGTTATGCCTGGACAGTTTGGACTGCGTGCTACCAATAGGTTAGTGAACATCTGCCCTAAGCACTAATCCCAAGTGTCCCGACAGCCCTGTAGGGACCTACCGAACTTTAGTCTCGGGGTGTGGGGCGGGAGCGTCCTTCCTTCAGGAAATGCTGCCGTCCAAGAGGGTGACAACAGGTTCCTATAGTCATCAACCGATCGGTAACTCCCGGACTATACCTCCAGTCCCCGCCCGTCATCTGCGGTTCTCGCCGGGCCCGCCCGCCACCTACAGTCCCCGCCTGCCACCTGTCGGCCGCCAGTTACCTGTACTCGTAATGTCCTGACGTTTGTGAACACAACTGCTATTGCATGATGCCAAGATCAGCGCAAAAAAGCTGAATTTTGGCGGTATGCAATAGCAGTTGTGTTCACAAACGTCAGGACATTACGAGTAGGGCCTGCCCGTTACCTGCAGGGACCCGGCAGACTCCGCAACCCGAGATACAGTACCTGCAGTCGCCCGTCCGTCCGTCCGTCCGGGGCAACCATCCGGACGGACGCCAAAATGCTCGTCCCCTCGTCCGGACCCGAAGACAGACGGACTAGACGCTTGAGTCACTGACCCTGAGCCTGTTAGGGTTTCAGAAACTCCGCCGTGAAAGACAGAGTCAGACAACCAGTTTCTAGAGGAAGAACCTTTGGTTCGAATGCCAAACCTCCGCTTTTTTAAGATTGAAGTGGCTGGGGGGTTTGTGATGCCTATAGAGGAAAACTCTCGAGCTGGTCCCATCTAAGTCACCTTCCCCCAGGAGTAAGTGAGTTCCCTATGCGATGCCTCGTGAGCTACGCCTATTAGATCTCTTGATAACCACCGCTTCCTCACCTTTAAGGCACATGAACAGGAGGCTCTTGATAGGCGCCATGAATTCGATCAATGTTCGTGGGCTCACCCTATGTGATGAGGGGAACACACCAAACCAGTCATTATTCTGTTACTCAGCTACATTCCCCAATCTGCCCTAGAATGGGCTTAGCATATGAACGGAGACTACCGCGTTGCTTGTGCTGTGTCTATTCCGGATCCTTTTTCAGGTCAACAAGTGTCTAGACTCGTCTACCCAGCGGAATGGTTTAGGAAGTAGAAGCAGTAGCACAGACACCCGCCTTCCGGAGGAAATGACAGTCGTTTTTGATATGGAAGGAAAGGCTGTAGCTCGCGTGATATCAGGGCCAAAGCCGGACGCGCAATTAATTTGTATGGTGGCTAGAGTTAGATATAAAATGCGGGGTAAAAATAGGGCTACCGGTTGGAAGTCTACTTGTATTGGTTTAGTTGGGCAGGGGTATATCAGCGGTGAGGTCCTATGGCCAATAGGCGACATAATTTCGAAAGCCTAACAGGCATACGGTACTGCTCACGCCTTTGATGGTAGGGTAGAATATAAATATTCGAACGAGTGCCGTACCGCTGACCTCCGTATGGGTCTTGAATTCCTATATTATACCTGGAAAGAAGCTAAAACCTTGCCCAAGATACTGGGAGTGGAAACTTTAGCAATACGGCACCAGAGCTCCAGTAATAGAAGAAGCAGTAATAGAAGCCATAAGAGAGCCAAAGTTGATCTAAGCTCTCACACTGTGAAGTAGCGGAACATCCGGGACCGGTATGCTTTACTCGAGTACGCTGTGGAAAAGCGCCACACACGCCACAGAACACCGACACAGCGCCACACACCCTGCTAAAAGTAGTTTTCCAAGACAGCCAAGATACAAAGGCTAGGCGAATTGGGCGGTAGCCTGCCTAGATTACTCCGCCACCCCAACAAGCAGAAAGGTCCCGACTTATGACAGGAGCAAACCATCATACCTGTGTTAAGACCACTGACCACGCAACCTCAACTTACAGAACATCCACCTCGAGTACATCCACTCCATCTCCATTCAAACGCCAACACCAGGACCCCAGCCATGTTCTTCTTATTTACCTGTGGAACCCAAGACTTCTCCGGAGCCCTCAAGGGATTTGAGCATATTCGCGTTGTTTGTCCGGTATGTTTACTCGCTAGCCAAATGTGACAGTGATTTTGTGAAATTCTAATTTGCCTCGCAGAGATGTCATAATTCCTCTGGTTTGTTTACCCTGGACCCCTCTAGCATCAGGCGGAATGCCTATTATGTTGAATACTAATCTATTATCTATTACTCGAGCATAGTTGTCGCGATCAAGCGCAGGAACTTCTTTACCTTCTGCTTCATTCCTATTGTCCCTCTTAGCTGGGGGGAGGTCGGTTTCTCCAAGCCTATAATGGTGGGTGGCTATCTGGGCGAAGGCTAATGACTGGTGTTATATAGGAATTGAGATGCACTATCTGCCAATACCATCAATCGACGTTTGTCCTCCCCCGCTCTTATTATGTTCCAGGAATATGAGAAGTCAGATCGGTACTGATAGAGAGAACAGGAGTAAGGAACAGCTCATTAGCATGCAATCACAGGGTGCACCAGCGGAAGTCCCTCAGTCGCAATATAAGTAAACGAAGTCACAGGCACTAGCGCGGGGGGCTGGGCACCTGATGATCGAACGTGGATTTTAAGCGAAAGTGTTCCGGGTTAACACTTTCTGGGGATGTCTTTTTTTTTCCCTTCCTCCTTTCATGCTAAGGTTGTTTGGGGGCTTAAAGGAACGCGGGGGGGGAGCGGGTGCCAGCCTGCAGTTGGTTCCATCTTGAATTTGTCGCGGCTGAATTGTTGGGGGAACTCTATTTTCTTTTTCCCACCCCCCCTCATTTTCTCATTTCTATGTTGGATTGGGGATACGGGCACGCGATGGTGGGAATTGTAAAATTTATCAAGTAATCCCTTTGGTGTTTTAAGTTGTTTTCTTCTTTTGGGTGGTAATGGAAGTGGGGAATATTTGAATTTAACCAAACCATTTTATTGGGCTTAAGCTTCTGGTAAGCTTTTACCAGGCTGTTCTCTTCACTGCTTACCACTTTCTAATTCCAGTACTGGAATACCGGGAGAAATTATGGATGGGTACTGAATTCTGGGTCCTGGGTTCCGACACCCTAGGTCGTATCGTTGATCTAATCCTCGCGTGAACTGTACCATTCCTACCCTGCAGCAAGCAAATCGTTTGTGACCGATCTCTCTCTTTCCGCCCGCAGGCGCGAGATAAGGCCGAAGATATCTTTACTCGATCGTTTTCCCCAATTTCATCGCAGAAGACCGACAGGGCATTACTCATTCGGCGGAAGGGGCCATTCACCGGTCCTCTTTCGTTCCGCTTGTCCAGGCCTATTATTTCCAAAGCTTGCTAAAACGCTTTTCGGAGCCTCTGAGATGTTATGGCTTTTACTAATTATCCGTTGTAGTACTCTTGCCGTTATATCAACTTGGCATTGTCAGCAAGTTATCCCATCCGTACATCTTATCGTCTGGTTATTTAGCGGGACATCAGTTTGCAAACCAGAATTAGTCGCAACCTGGATATGGAACGAGCCCAGCAAGCCATACCGGTTGATAAGGAAAGCGGTGGGGGCCGGAATGCTTTTTTTGAAAATAACCCTCCTCTTATCAGTTCTGCGATATCATTTCCTCTTCCGATGAATCCCTCACAAGAGCAGTCTCCCCTGCCAACCTAAACCGATGCTGTAAGGTGCCACAGAGGGGCCACAGAGGGGGCATAGGCAGCAGGGTAGTTAGATCTTACCATAGCACAAAAAAAAAAGCTCCCCGGTTCCTCGTGGATTTTAAGATCAAAATTGAGAAATATTATATATCCGCCACGAACCCAGTTCCACTTTGTCTCCCCCCCTTCACTTCTTCGTTTGCGAGCTCTGAGGTTAAACCGAGGGGAATAAAAAAACGTGTCTCCAATGTCGTCTCCACCGTTGTCCCAAGGGTTTGGATATGGAATTGTCCTGGGGTTAGGATTTGCTTTTGCGCTGGGAATGATTGGGACTACTTGGGCTCTCAAGAGGTATGATAGCCAACCCTTCATACCTAGATTAGGACTTTGTTTCTCTCCTCCCCCCCTTCCCACAATAGTTGTTGATTGATTATATAGGTATCAAAATGAAGTCCAAACATCTGAAATGTTCAGTACTGCCGGCCGTACAGTCAAGACTGGTCTTGTAGCCTCGGCGGTCGTATCTTCATGGACCTGGGCAGCTACCCTTCTACAGAGCTCCGGAATTGCTTACAAGTATGGTGTATCCGGTCCTTTCTGGTATGCCTCTGGTGCAACGGTCCAGATCCTGCTGTTCGCTACCCTTGCGATTGAGTTGAAGCGGAAGGCTCCCAATGCGCACACTTTCTTAGAGGTCATTAGAGCTAGATATGGAGCCGCGACGCATATTACGTATATGGTTTTTGGACTTTTTACGAACATCTTGTGAGTGTCCTTGGTCTCGGAAGGGCTTTCAAAAGAGGGAGTGAAAAAGGAGAGGGCCGGCGCAAACAGATCTAACAGACAATCGGGAGCATAGAGTCACGGCCATGTTATTAACAGGCGGAAGTGCCGTAGTCAATTCCTTGACAGGAATGCCTACGGCCGCTGCGTGCTTTCTCTTGCCCGTTGGTGTCGTCATATACACTCTCTTTGGTGGTATCAAGTAAGTGCCTCTCTGTAGTCCTCATTGGCAACCCCTCGGACTCTAATTGTATCACAGGGCAACCTTCTTGACAGACTATATCCACACCGTGGTAATTCTTGTAGTCATCTTGATCTTTGCCTTCACAACATATGCAACTTCCGACATCCTGGGCTCTCCCGGCAAGGTTTACGACCTACTCCTCCAGGCCGCCGCCAGGCATCCTGTCGATGGCAATGCCGGAGGCAGCTACCTCACCATGCGCTCCAAGGAGGGTGCGATCTTCTTCGTCATCAACATTGTCGGCAACTTCGGCACTGTCTTTCTCGACAACGGGTACTACAACAAGGCCATTGCGGCCTCCCCAGTTTCTGCTCTTCCAGGATACGTCCTCGGTGGTCTTTCCTGGTTCGCCATTCCATGGCTCGCTGCAACAACCATGGGGCTTGCTTGTCTTGCTCTGGAGAATCACCCTTCATTCCCAACCTACCCCAACCGTATGCCCATCGCAGATGTTAACGCTGGTTTGGTCTTGCCCAATGCCGCGGTCGCAATGTTGGGACAGGGTGGTGCTGCTTGTACGCTGCTTTTAATCTTTATGGCTGTTACTAGCGCTAGTTCTGCGGAGTTGATCGCTGTCTCTAGTATCTTTACTTACGATTTGTATCAGGTTTGCACTCCACTATTCCCCCCCCCCCTCAATACTCACCACGGCCATGATGCTAATGAATTGTGCGGTAGACATATTTCAACCCAACGGCAACTGGCAAAAAGCTTATCTATATGTCCCACACTATGGTCGTCCTTTTCGGTGTCATCATGGCGGGGTTCAGCACCGGGCTCTTCTATGCCGGTGTCTCGATGGGCTACCTATACCTCCTCATGGGAGTAATAGTCTCCAGCGCGGTCCTACCAGCATCCCTAACTCTTCTCTGGAAGGGTCAGAATAAATGGGCCGCCATGCTTTCACCAATTCTCGGATTAGCCTGTAGTCTTGTCGCCTGGCTAGTCACCACCAAGAAGCAGTTCGGTGAAATCACCGTCACTTCTTCGGGAAGCAAGTAACTACCCCTATTTCTCTTTAAACAATGCTCCGTGATAAGCCCTGACAATTACCCAACAGCGACCCCATGTTAGCCGGCAATGTCGTCGCCCTCCTCTCCCCCTTAATCTTCATCCCAATCCTAACAGCCATCTTCGGCGTGGACAACTACGACTACGAATCCATGCGAGCAATCCGCAAAGGCGACGACCACGATATCGCAGCTGAAGCCCATGTCGATCTAGAACTAATCCCAGGCGAGCGCGCGGGCTCGAACGGCAGCGATAGCGAAGAGATGGAGCAGAAGAACCTCGAGAAAGCTGCCAAGATCGCCAGACTCACCACCGTTGCGATGACGCTGATATTGCTAGTCCTCTGGCCCTTCCCGCTGTACGGCACGGGCTACATATTCTCGAAGAAGTTCTTCACCGGATGGGTTTCTGTGGGCATTATTTGGCTATTCTTCTCCATGCTATGCGTGGGGGTGTATCCGCTCTGGGAGGGAAGGCATGCGATGGCGCATACCACGAAGAGCATCTGGCTGGACATCCAAGGGAAGAGGAAACCCCCGATCCAAGGCCGTATGGCGAACGTGCAGGACGAGAAGTCTGCGGAGGAGGTTGGCGAGAAGAAACTGGCCACTTAGTTCATCTTATTGTAGTCCTTTTTTTTCCCGTCCCTTCCTTCTCTATTTTCGACTTGCTTTCGCGTTTCTCTCATGCTTAATCGCTTGAGCCTCGTTCTAAAATGATGGTTTTCTTTGCCTCCTTCTTGTATCGCACAGCTTCCTAAGAAATGATTACCCAGATTTTAAGAAAGATAGATTGGTTTAATTATTGTAATTTGCATCCAAGTGAAGTGAATTGATGTGAATGGTATCACCGAATACGCTAAAGCGAAAACGGGAAGCAACAAAACAACAAAAGAGAAATCCACCCAATCCCCTCCGACTGACACACAATTGCACTAGCACCCAACATTCCCAGCGAGAATAAGCATGACATCTACCCCAAGCAACAGAATCGCAATCGCATCGTAAAGGTCGTAAAGGTCGTTAAAATAACCTCCCCCCTTTCTTCCCCTTCCCCTTCCCCGCCTATCATCACCCCACCAGACCCCCCCCCCCCGGACCTCCCAACACCGTATCATATAACCTCCATCCACCCACCGCCCCATCGCGTTGTGGGCACCCCCCGACCCTTAGCCCCATATACACACACTCCCTCCCTCTTCCGATAAGATCCAATGCACTTGCACCAGCACAGTACTAGTGTGTACAAGTGCTCAACGAAAACAGCTCAACCCGCACAGCGAGAACCTAACATGCGGCTTAACGCCATGCTTATTCGCCGAAACTCCGAACCCGAAGCGTCGGCCGCCAAAGTGCTTGCTGTAGCCGAAGGGCATCGTTTTGCTTGTTTGTTTGTTCGTTCGTTCGTTTCGTTCGTTTCGTTCGTCTATCTGGTTTTGAGAGGATGAATGAGGGGGGGGAGAAAGGAAGGAAGGAAGGAAGGAAGGAAAGGAAGGGTTGAGGCGGTTGGTTTATATAACGTTATTCGTGGCGGAATGGACGGATGGATGCATGTATGGAGAGAGGTGTCAGTTGTTGGCTGGTGTGTGGCGGAGGGGTGGGTGCGTTGTTGGAGTGTGGCTGTGTAGGATTGTGGCTGGGGATTTGTTGCTGGTTGCCGGGTGCGGTCTCGATGCGTCTTTCGGAGGTTTGTTGATGGATGGGTTTGAGTTTGAGTTTGATGGGTGGTTAGTGAATTGGGGGGTTTTCCTTCCCACTTTTCCTCCTTTAATGTTTTTATTGTACGAAGGGGCGATAATATTATGGTATGGTGCCGTGGTCTAGGTGTGCGGTAAGTTCGGAGTTTACTATGGTGCACGCTCAGCCCTTCTGCTTCACAACATCCGGAGACTCACTAGGGAACCGCCCTCGTCTACGAGTGAGACACTGTGCATCATACAATCCAACTATCATCAATTCATCCATCCAGCATCAAAAAGAACGAAAACGATGAAAACTTAGATACATTTCAAAGGGGGGTCCCCAATTTTGTTTCGTTTCCTTAGAACGCAAGCTTCGTGTGAAGACCATCCAGCTCCCTCTCCCAGCATCTATGCTTCGAAATCTCATGCGCGAAAGCGCTCGAAAACAAAGTGCTAGGCTCGATAGCGAGGCTCCGGAGGATCCCCACGGAGCTCTTCCAACATGTTACGACGCCGTAAGAAATAACCACTTCATCAGAGTTGGGGTCGGCGGCCAGGTCTACGCCGGGAAGGACAACGGCTTGTTGCAGGAAGGATACCGCGTCGCCGAGGGCGCCGATGGGCTTTAAGTGGCCGAAAGCCTCACGGACCCAGTGGACTGCTCTTCCGTTCTGTCGATAGGTTAGCCGCGGGCCTGCCTCGCTGTGTGGGGGGAAAAAAGAAAAGTGGATACCTACCTCCCGAAGAGTAAGCGTGCTCTGCGCACCGGGACATACAAATACCGCATCAAACATGGTACTCCTCTGCCCCTCGAGGTGGTGATCTGCCATTAGGCCGCCTGTGCCGCTCTCTGGATCGACACCGGTAGGGAAGATCATTCCTCTTCTAGGAGCAATTACCCAGGTCGTTGCGCCCTCGGCTATGAGCGCTGTGCGCACCGCGGTGAGAATGCCGACGTCGAAGCCGTCCGCGATGATCATCGCCACCCGACGGGTTTCAATGCTTGGTCTAACAGCGGGTAAATCCGTCTGCGATAAACCCGGCGCTTTGTGGCCATGGTTCTGGCGGCCCTCTTTCGGGATGTCGCCGCCAACCATCTTGGCGACGTTTTGGGCGAGGGTAAGGTCGATGTCCTATTTTTGAGGCACACGGTCAGCTATTGGGAAAGCGATAGAACAGAGGGCGGGGCGATTGGGAGGGTAGATGGTACAGCGAGTCTCTCAGAAACCCTCTTATACACGATTGGCTCGTCGCAGTGGCTCAACTCAAACGCGAGTGCAGCCTGAACGTGCTTCTTCTCGTGCTCCGCGAGGGAATTATAAAACAATTGCGCCTGAGCAAAGTGTTCCCGGAACTTCGCTCCATTGACCCTCAGTTTCAATCCCGCGACTCTGGCAGGGTACTCCTGGTACGAGTCCGTCTCCTGCTTGTGCGACGCGGGGGGAACGGCTTCGAAGCGATTTGGCCAGTAGTTGACCTTGCCTTTATGGATACGGTGGTTGAGTGCTCCGTCCCGGTTAAAGTTCATGACGGGACAGACGGGGCGATTGATGGGGAGTTGCTCCCAGTTGACTCCCAAACGGGTGATTTGCGTATCGAAGTAGCTGAAATTTCTACCTTGCAAAAGAGGGTCGTCTGAAAAGCCGATTCCGGGGACAACATGAGAGGTGCAGAAGGCGACCTGTTCGGTTTCGGTGAAAAACTCGTCGACGTTCCTGTCAAACGGTTAGCGGATGTCCGAGTGATACATCACGAGAGAGGAGACGGCACCTGTTTAGAACTAGTTCTCCGATATAGTTGACGGGAACCAGATCCTCCGGCCACAGCTTTGTAGCGTCCAGGATATCAAACTCAAACTTATCCTGATCCTTCTCTGCGACAGTTTGAATCCCGAATCGCCACTTAGGATAGTATCCGTTCTCAATGGCCTCGTACAGATCCTTCCTGTGGAAATCTGGGTCCTGACCGCCCAGCTTCAAAGCCTCATCCCAGACCAGCGAGTGAACACCCAACTCAGGTGTCCACACGAACTTGACAAACGTCCTCTCACCCTGGGCATTAATTAACGAAAAGGCTGCCCCCAAATCAGCCATTCCCCATCACGAAAACAAGAGGAGAAAATCGAAACCCACTATTAACCCCAAACCCCTGCATCATCCTAAAACTCCTAGGAATGGCCCTATCACTCATGGCCCAAACAGACATATGTGTCGCCTCGCTATGCATGTATTGAAAGTCCCAAAAGTTGTTGTGCGCCGTCTGCGCCTGCGGCACCTCATTATGTGGCTCGGGTTTGGCTGCGTGGACAAAGTCCGGGAACTTGATGGCGTCCTGGATGAAGAATACTGGAATGTTGTTGCCGACGATGTCCCAGTTGCCCTCCTCCGTGTAGAACTTCACAGCAAAGCCGCGGACATCGCGGACCGTGTCTGCAGAGCCGCGGGACCCGGCTACTGTTGAGAAGCGCACGAATATGGGTGTGCTGCGCGCTGTGTCGTTGAGGACTGGAGCGCTGGAGAATTCGGGGATGGGCGTGTGTAGCTTGAAGTATCCGTGTGCCCCGGCTCCACGGGCGTGGACTACACGCTCAGGAATGCGCTCATGGTCAACTGTATTGTTTTCAACATTCGTTAGTTTCAATTACTACTAGACCGCCGAGTTCCCATCACTTGACAAGGGAGAGATAGAGGTGGTGAAGAGGAAGGTGATATATACACCGATGAATCTTCTCCCTCGCGATCTGGTCCTCGAGCAAACTCGGCCCGTGATGCCCAGTGCTTGGGTCAACCACCTTGAGCCAATGATCTGTGTCATACACCTTCGTGCCAGAATCAGTGGTGGACCTGTTCTCGCTCTTTTCGACAGAGACTTTATTCGGCCACATCTCCACGATCTTCTCGTTCATTGAAGCGACCTCTTTCACCTTGTGCGTTGCCGCAATCTTCGCCTCATTCAGAGACTCCTGCAGCCTTTGGAATGTGCTGGTCATTGTGTGAAGGTATTAGGACGATGGGTCAATGGCAATACAGGGCAGTGGTCGAGTGAGATTATAGGTGCTTGAGGAGGGCGAATGGTAGTTTCCATAGTTGCGAAAGAGCTCTCTTATATTCGTTGGTGGAGCGCTAGGTGGCAAGCAGTCTCTCCCCTCCAGTACAGCACCCAATCCCCGTACGGCATCCAGCGCCGTAGTAGGTAGGACTGCCTTCACGAGCAGGAGTTCTCAAGTGTGGCTGCCGTGGTAAACGGTACATTATTACTGACGAACTCATGACGTCTAAGCTCTGCAGTTGCGGTGCCAGTTGTGCTCGAGTACGCTACAGGCACGACTATGAGTGGGTGGTTTCGTTGCAAAAGTTAATTAGTCTGTCCTACTCAGATAATGCCGGTAGTAAGCACTTTAGTAGAAGGTTAATAACTCGTTTACCGGACAAATTACACTCGCAGCAGACGTCAGAAGGAAGTTGGGTCCGCCAATCATCTAATCACCCAACCAACCCTGCCTGCACCCTATATGCAATGCCGTGAGGTGAGCTACCGGTCTAGGCGATGCTTTCGTCCAACAATACTCGAGTAGACTAAATGTTTGATTACGCCGCAAGCAAACCAACAGCATTTCCGAATCTAAGCGACCAGGGAAAATCGGTCCTTGGAAACAAATATTCAAGGAAAGAAAAGGATCAATCAACGGGAAGATAAAGGAAAGGAAAGGACCTCCTCAAGGGGGGCTTGGGAACCTAGGAGCAGACAGTCCCAGACCCGAGCAGTTTTGTAAGGGGACGTCTGGCCACCACCCCCAAACGTTTATTTTGACCCCGATTACCACCCGAACGGATAACACAGTCGAACATGTCACCTGGCCCGTGCACTTCCTCATTTCTTAGTGACGAGAAACCCTTTGCCCAGAAGTTCTCACCCCTCAAAGGCCGTCTTTGCGCTCCCCACTCAAGTAGATTGCTCCAAGTTTCTCAGCACGCTGTGTACGGCCTATGTGACAAGCTTGGCAGCTTCATCTGCTAGGGGATAGAGGTTTGCGGTAAATATCTATCTTGCTCCGGTGGTGGGTCTGGTCGACACCAAAACGCAGCAATCGGGTTGCAATAATGAGGTCAAACCGAAAGTTTGTAACAATGAAAGAAAAAACCCCTGACTTGACCATCAGCACCATGTAGATAGCATTAGAGGGAAAGTAAATCTTGAAACAAACTCCGCAATAACTCAATCATCTCGCTAACTTAATTGTGGGAGCTTGGGCTCACTGTACTCAAGTAGGAGTCTACGGCACCTCCGTCTCCCCGCCCAGAATTGGCACCTGGCTCAAGATACCGGTCCCCGGTGAGAGTGGGAGCGTTCGCCGCAAGAGCCTATAGATCGTTTTTGTAAGAACTTTCATGTAAACTTGAGAGCCTAAGCCTATGGAAATTGTAACGAGTTTGGTTCTTAATCGAGGCATTCAGTACTCGTACCAGGGTTTGGAACAACTGCAATCAAGGTTCGTGATACGGAGCAGGGCCCACGCTACTCGTCCCAGGCAGGAATTACCCGGAAGTAGGGATTAAAAAAAATATCATACCGTAAAAACCCGCTGTATCCACTATCGGGGATCGGGCTCTTGACTTTCGCAATCCGAGACAAAACACCCTGTGAAGGAATAAAGCTTTCCACACAAAGTATAGCTTGGGCAGGCGGAGCTTGCTGGATCTCATTAACTGGTATTCGTTATTTTGTTAATTTGCCGTGCTAGGTCTATTGTGGTTTGGCGCTGTAGCACAGTTGAGATCTTCGGTAGTGGATACAGCGCGGGTTTCTACGATATGTGAAAACCCCTGCGATTGTCTGAGCGCCCATACAAGCTCAAAACTCGTATTTTCAAATACTCCTTCCCTGGGACGAGTATCTCCTTGACCGCAACGCATTGGAAATTTTGAGGTGCAGATGACTGAGGAGCTTTTGAACCACAACCTCGTATTCCTCATTAATTCAACATATTTACAGCTAGCTACCCACAGCAACAAAACCTGCGTCCGTCAGTGGGACCAGCGTAAATGTGGTCATGTAGCTGACTTGTTTGAGGTCTGAAGTATACATACCTGCGAAATCTGAGTTATCAGCAGTTGGCTGTTTATTGACATCCGCCTCAAAAACTGACCCTGGTGGCCATTCCGGATCGGGTACCAACTCTCGGCGTTGAGGCAGGGGAGGTCTCCAATTCGATAAGGAGCAATGCCGCACAGGTCCATCCGGTGGGATACTAATAGGGCATGAAGAGAACCCCTCGCCATCAAAATTAATGAGCGCCGTGCTCTAGTTTTGGAACTATAATTCTTGGTCGCTATGACTTTACTCTTGGCCCGGACAGTCGACATGCCATTGCGGTATCGCGGTTTCTTACTGTGATCCACACCTTACCGTTGGCAAGGTAAGTTACAACCCCGCCGATAAGAATCATGCCTAAGCCACTCTCACATTTAGACACAAGCCACACACCAGGCCCCAATACTTTCAATGCTAGGGTAAAGCCCCAACCAGTCACATCAACCCCCCCCTCCAACCAATCAACCGACCCCCCCCACAAATCACAGGGGCTCTCGCTGCTGCCACCCACGATAGAAAAAAGAAAGAAAAAAGAAATAATTACAAACAGGTGAGGACGACCTCCACCACTACTACCTCCACCAACTCCTCCACCACCACCACCACCAATCCAGCGAAAAAACGATCAGAACAACCGTAACATTCCCGAAAAACTCAGCAGAGGAGGAAGAAGAGAACTAATCTCGAGGAAAAAGACAGAGATGCCCAAAGCACCGAAATCATCCAAGCCCGGCCGCAGCGCCCTCGCCGACGTCGTTGCTAGGGAGTACACCATCCACTTGCACAAGCGTGTACGTTTCCGTCTATATATAACCCATTGTCGACTAAATGGAGAAGAGAAGAGAGGAGAAGAGGGGAGGGGAGGGAGAAGAGGAGCTGACAAATTGGTTCTCGCAACAATAGGTTCATGGCGTCTCCTTCAAGAAACGTGCTCCCAAGGCTATCAAGGAGATTAGAGCTTTTGCTACTCAGTCGATGGTATTCTCCCTCCTTTTGCGGCGTCAGAAAGCCCGGCTGCGCGCACCCACCTCACTAGCAAATATGCCTGACTGACGTAATATGTGTGAAGGGCACCGAGGACGTCCGCCTCGCACCACAGCTGAACAAGGAAGTCTGGAAGCGCGGTATCAAGGGAGTTCCCTTCCGTCTGCGTGTGCGTATCTCACGGAAGCGTAACGACGAGGAAGGAGCGAAGCACAGGCTCTTCTCATACGTTGAGGCTGTAAACGTTAAGAACCCCAAGGGAATGCAGACCACTATTGTCGATGAGCAGTAGTGGACTATTGAGGGTGTTGACCTTTCTCTTTTTTTGCGGAACCCTTTTCACTCTCTTTTTCTTTCACTTTTATTAAGCCGGGATTCAAAAAATAAATTACTGGGTTTTTTCTGGTTGCATTGGGCTGGACTGGATTTGGGTTTGGGGATATTATACAACGTGGTCCGTTGTCTTGTGTGCCCGGTCTATGGATGTGGCAATAAGGGGTGGTGGCGATGTGCTTTGATGGGGAGTAAGGAGAGATCTGCGTCTTGACAGCTGGTTTGGATCGGGGGAGAGGCATAGCATGTGGGGGACACAAGTGTTGTTTCACCCTAGTCCGGACGCAAATTCCATCGTGGTATATTGCCTAGAGACATAAACACTGTTCCTGATCGACTGCAGGCCGAATTTATGCAATTCCGACCCCACCCTCCAGACGGGTAAAGAAAAGAAAAATAGAGAACGAAAAACAAAAACGCCAGAATTCCCATGCACTCAATCCACCCCAGAGATATTAAGAAACAATTCATGCACCAAAAAACGATCCACTCGTAACCCAATGGGATAGTAACAAGAATGCAAATGATAGAACACAACGCCCCCTCGGGCTGAAAGAAAGATCAATATTCAGATACGATATTAATGTAGCAGTATTCTACGTAAAGCCAGGAAACAATGCCCTTATAGCCTTTCTCCCTATTGAGCGTCAGCATCACCAGACCTCACGAAGTGGAATCGAAAACATACACCTCGAACGATTATTCTCCTCCGCTTCTTCATCGCTCAGGGATTCTCTTGGCCTATCCGCGGGCAATCGGCTCGATCTTCTAGTGTATTCACTCATTTCTGCCACCTGATTGTTTCGCGCTACCGCCATTCTTGCAGTGTTTCGGAGAACACGCTCTTCCTCCTCATACCTACTTAAACTCATGCGGAACCTGAGCCTGGCCCACCAAGACAAAACGCCGCCACCGGCATCTACCCGGGCCCGCATCCGCCGAAGATTCCGTTCCCGTCGCACCGTAGCATTGGTCAATTGGGGCGGGACATATCCTCTGGGTAACGCTGAAACCTTGCACAATGGGCATAGAGAAGATTGGGTTTCGAGAAACTGGTCGATGCAATTAGGATGGAAGACATGAAGACAAGGTAATTCACGGACAGCCGTAGAATACGGAATAAAGTCGTCTAAGCAGATTGAACACTGTGATTGGGAATAACCGCGCTGGAGAGTTGTGTCATGTGTAAGATGATAATTGCGCCGGTCCTGACTTTGACGTCGTCTCGCAGGTGTAGGCGAAGGCGGTAAGGGTGGAGAGGGAGGGGCAAAATATCTAACGGGCGGGGGCGTTCTTGGTGGGTTAGAGATAGGTCGAATAGGTCGAGGGGATACCAGCAAGGAATTGGTGGATGCGGGAACAGTGGGTGTCGGTTCCGGAACATATATCCGAACTGGGAACTTTTCTAGAATTCTTCGTGGGACAGAGAGCCGCTTTATGCCTAATGCTTCAAGATCGACCTGCCCATTCGCAACTCGACGGCGAAGTCTTTGCAGATGTCGGTATTGAAGCATATGCATGCTAAAAGAGGTCAACCCCACAATGCCCAGAAGCACGCCGAGAACTATCAGTAAGAACAGCCAGAGCCCTGGTAATGGATTCCGATGGCCTACAGCGAAACAGCATAAGCACATTCTGATATGGTACCTCGGGCGCACATACCTGTATCCACTTCCATATAAACCCTAGCAAAATCTCCCGGATCATAGTAGGACGTCAGATTCTGAACCTCCCAAACCTCCGACATATTCCCGGAATACTCGGCAACCTTATCCAACAAAGGTATGCCATCCCCCCCGGTGATGGCATATATTGGGAACTCGAAACGATCGAATGGAACACCGCTCCAATAATGGTCCTTCGTCTGGGGAACCTTCGCAGCTCTATCTTCAAGATAAAATATGAATCCTTTAACGCTTGCGTCCTCCTGAGCGACCTTCAAAAACCTAGTGCTGCAGTCCCTCGATATCCAGGGCGCAAAGGCAATCAAATCGTAGATGGCATTCGGAAGGTCGTCCTTGCGCGTAACGTTGGCAGGGACAGAGGGACTGTGGCATGTTGTGGTCTGGTTTACCATGGGCACATAGACCAAGCCAGAGATGCCATCACCCTGCGAAGCAATGCCTGTGTGAAGGGTCCGGATATTGGTAGAGATATCGATAGCGAAAGTAACGTTTTTCTGTGGGGTAGGACGACGTCAGAGGGGGTGGAGATGATAAGGACCAAGACTCGGATGCTTGGTGCTGGGCGACCTACCTTCACTCGTGGTACTCGAGCGAGGTGTTCCGGGCTCGATAATTGGGGATTAGGGAGGATAAGCACAGACGCGTGGAGACTACGCGCAGCTAAAGGAAAATATTAGCGAATTCAGTTGGTTGGAAGGAGGGAGTGAAACAATGAACAGAGGCAGCCTACACATATGGGCTGTATATTACTAACGGCGGCTCCAAGAGCCCCTGTAGTTTGTACCGACGAGCTATGATTATGGTGGTGATGGTGGTGGTGGTAGCGGAATGTGTCGATAAAGTGAGGGCTGGTGGGGCTGAATACCGGCACAGCGATATATATCTCGGGGATGAGATCAAACACAATAAGGAGGGATGGAGGAAAAATAGAAGGAGAGAGACGAGAATAATGGGTGAGGAATATAATAGGATGCTGTTGCTGCTGTTGCTGCTTGCAATGTGGAGATGTAAGCTTGGGGGTGAGAATACCGAACCCCTACGAAACTTCAGCGCAGTCGTGGAATACTATGATAGTTTAATATACGCAAACAAGCACAAACCTTGTGCAGAACCGTGTTATATTATGATACACTATGAATCACAGCCGGACAATAAAGGATGAAAGAGAGGGAAAGAGAGAAGGTGAGAGACAGAAGGATGGCTGCGAGGAAAATAAGGCGAAGCGAGGAAGTGAAAGAGATATCGGATGGCTTTTGTTCAGTCTCTTAATTTCTCTACCCTCTCTCTCCCTCTCTTTTTCCTTCCTCCCGCTCCTTCTCCTTCTCCTCCGGCTCTCACGGCTCCCACGGCCCGAGAACCCTTGTTTCGAGGCGGGAGTGGCTTGGAGATTGGCGGCCTCGAGAGAAAGCGGAGTTTGAGGTCACCAGGTGTCTCGAAATGGGATTAAATTGGCGGATCAAGGTATTATTATTGCTCACTGGACATTTGAGGACGGGGTTGCAAGCAAAGAGACCTTTGCAGTGATTGAATTCTCATTAAGAGGCATCTACTGTGCCAATAGCATAAGGAAGGCTGAGTGTACGGTACTGTACTGTATGCTTGCGTGTGATCTTTCGTCCGGTTTTTTCTCCTGCCCTGTCAACAACACTGCGGTACGTCATCAGCCCCAGGCTTGTGTTACAGCATAGCATCCCACAGGCACTCGCCTAGCAGCTACTACTAGGGGTTTTAAAAGTTAAAAAAGTTGACAAAAAGTAGCTTACTGTGGCGTTTCAGGTAAGCTTGGCCTACACAAAAACAGTTAATTTACTCTAACTTTACCTTACTATACAATACATTTTTCTTGGGTAGAGACGGAGGTCAAGAGGTCGGTAATGAGCCAAGATCACAGTTTAAGTTTTAGTAAAGAGACAATACTTCAATGCAGATTAAGCACCGGAGTCTTATGATCAACCACCAACAAGTAAAAGGTACCACAACTTCTTAGTTGAAGATGGCAAAAATGTTCAGTAAGATAGTCCCTGGGCAAAGCAATTGTAGGAAGAAAATTTGACAAAGTCCTCCTATTTGTTGACCTCTTATATTACAGTAAAAAATAAAAGAATTTTCTTTACTCTTACAGTATTATACTCACCTAAAGAAAAAGTCTTTTCCTGACCCTTAGCGATGTATCTTCTAAACCCACCCACCCCTTAGCACCTACAGGAACAGAGTTTTTCTTTTTGTGCAAGTATCATACCTGAGTACATACTAAAACTTGCTTACTTTACCCAACCCCATTTTTGGGGGGCTTCAAATATGTCACTTGAAATCCCCTGATACAATTGGCTACTGTTGATATGTGCCCTAATGCACACTAATGCATGGCTGGGTGCCAATCATTTTACCATCGTCTCTCTTCCGAACTTTGAAAACCCCTACTAGGGGTATTCAAACTTGAAAAACTTGAAAACCCTTAGCTTACTTTGCTGTTTCATGTAAGCTTGGCAAAGCCAAAGAGAGTTAATTTACCTTACTTTACCTTACCATACAATACCATTTTTTTTGTATTAGGAGTATCATATTCAAAGCTGGAAAACATGAAAAAACTTAGCTGTCCCCTAGCAATATGTCTCAATACAAAAAGAAAACAAAAACCAGACTGTATTACTTGCTTTTATATTATACTTACTTTTTCTAATAAGTGAAGTGAAATTGGATACACTAGTAAACTAGGTGTTGATAATACTAAGTTTTACTATCCTAATTCTACTCTAAAACTACCCTTATTTTTATCTTTACTTTTGCTTTGAGTCTTCAGTACAATTACAATCTTACAATCTTTATTCATATAAAATACACTTCTTACAACTGGGATTCTGCTTATTCATACAAACAAGTAAAAATTAAAATATTTATTACAATATCTTTATTATTAATAGTGATACTATTGTGAAAATCTGGCTATAAGTTTTGTAAAATATAAGGAATCAAAATATCTACTCTTAATTTCATATTAATAAATTGTTGTAATATTATAGTAACTATAGATTTCTTAAGTTGAAAAGAATAGTCACTAATTTCTAAGAATATAAAATTAGAAATTCCTTCAAGAAATATATTATAGAATAGATAAGAGTATACTATATATCTTATATATTTAGAGTGAGTTGGTTTTAATTTAGTTGAAAGATATTTTTTAAATTAATAGTATTTGAAAAAGATATAGCAAACAATATACACATTTTGCTGATTTTTCTATACTATAACTAAAAATATAGTCAATCTATTAACTCAAATCTTTAAAATCTACCTTCTTATCGCTATTTAAGTATAAATACCAAATTTGAAGTTTAATAAATATTCTTTTGAATATTCTGTGCTTTAATCATAGCCAGGCATGTAATCATTTTTGCTATATTTTAATATTATTTAAAAAATTTAATTGCCTATTATATTAATTAATAATCAGTTATCAAATAATATAATAGTGTAAAATATCAAGTTGCACTTACTAGAGTATGGTTCTGGAAGGCTATACTCTGTACTCACTTTCTGACAAAAAATGTGACAATTTTGCCTGTAATGCCAAGTGTAACACCTTGGAATCTTTTGTATAATTTGTAGGTTTATAAACCTAATATTCAAATACCAACTATTTACTTCCAAATTACATAATATAAGAGTCTTACAAATATATACAAGCTGTAAATATAGAAAAGTAATATATAACATTCAGATAATATCTCTCTCACAGGTCTTGGTTGATAGTATGATATTATATAATTCATATTTCAGTGATAGGTTTCCAAACCTACAAATTACTCACAAAATTGGCAGGCTTTACACTTAGAGTTACAGGAAAAATTGTTACATTTTTTGTCAGAAAGTCAGTATAGAGTATTGCCTTCTGGAACTATATTCTTAAATATCAGTTAGTTTTTAAATGATAAGTTAATTGTATTTTAATTCATAAAAGCAATATGTTTTATAAATCATAATATATATATTAAGATATGCATAGCTAATAAATATACTAAGTATTTACAATAAAACACTAATACTGGTAAACCTATATATAAAGTATAATTTATTTTAACAAATTAGCTATTTAAATTGTACAATTGAAAAAGTTCTTATTTACAATATAATATTATTCAGCCTACCATTCAGGGTAAAGGTAATAAAATATATATATTTTTAACTTCAAATACTCTATACTTACTTAAATAACTATAATATAGTAGATTTCCAGAAATTAAGTCAATAGGTTAACTAAGTTTGTAGTTTTAATATAGCAAAATTGATATAATATTATATATCTAGTTTTCTATTACATTTTTAACTTCTATTTCTTTTAAAACTAATTATAAAGTAAAATAAAACTAGATCACTCTGAATATATAAAACTTGTATTATCCTTGAGTCTATTTTACAATATCGTTCCTGAAGAGATTTGTAATTTTATATTTTTAGAGAAAAGTACAAATCCTTTTTCAAATAATGAATCTTACAATTGCTATAACAGATAAAAACAATAATAAAATTAAAGATGAATATTCTGATTGTCTATATTTGAAAAACTTATAGCGAGATTTTTGTACTAGTATTTCTAATATTAATGAAAATAATTGGAGAATAAAGTTTTTATTTTTTTCCCTAGTTGCTATGTAGGTAGAATCCTAGTACTAACTGAAATCTCTATCATTTATATATTTCAAGTTGTAGTTACTCTAGCAAAGTAGATCACAAAATAGCTTTTGAGACAAGTTTGAAATAAGATGCAATTTTTTTTCTATTAAGTATAACCACTATGTAGACGGTAGTAGAATTCAAGAAAAAATCAAATAGAAACAAAATATGATAAATACCCAACAATTAGCACAATTTAACAAATATAACTTTTAAGATCAATTAAGTATATTAGAAGAGTGAATTTGCTTTACTTTATTATAATCACACTAATAGTATACCTGTAACTATGCATTACTCTTTCTTCCTCTCTTCTTATATTTCCACCTATTCTTCTTGCTTTTCATGCTTTCACTTTCCTTAATGTCTGCCATCTTTTATTTCTTTTCACTTGATGACTTGGACATTTTATCTTCTTTCTATACTTTCTTCTTGGTTTTCTTACTTAATTCCTTCTTGTTATCAATATTGTTTTCCTTCTCATTGTCTTGAAGAATAGAATTATCAAATGCTTGACTTCTTATTCCTTTCTTTGCTTTCTTCTCCTCCTTCTCACCCTCCTTAAATGATCCTAATAGCAACTTACTTCTAAATTGAATGTTTATCCTGTAGTTGGCAGATTTTATTAAGGTACTGTAGTTTGAGATGATTCCTGATTTCTTCAAGGGTGCAATCTTATAGCTTCTTCTGCAAGTAATTTATGTTGTAACCAACATATAATCTCATAGTTCTTGTAGAGACTATCACAAATCAACTTTGCTGTTTGCCATATTAAATTGTAGTAGGTAACAACAATTGCTCCCATCATGCCCAAACGAAGAGTTCTAGTGACCTTCTAGACCTACGCCGTGCCCCAAACCGGACCAAATACTCTTGATAATTTGTGGCTCCACTCACTGGTAGGACACAATATCCTTCATGTTCATCATCAAATCCTAAAGTCCTTTTCCTTGAAGAAGATCAGTTATTCCCCTACTCCACATATGAAAATTTGTTCCATCCAGCTTGGGAAAATTCATTCCCCTCAGGAGTAGAACAGGAGAAAAGCACTTCGGTGTATTCATGACGATGTGGATGTATGGTTCCAGAAAACTAGAGGTGGACTGACTTTTCACATAAAATCTGTGACAATTTTGGGGTAACTGAAACCGTGATGCTTGAGATTTGTCTTGGCACAATTGGTTAAAGATGACAAATCATTATTCCAGTATATTAAATATAGAGTTTTTGAAACATGGATTAAGATGAATAAAGAGTAATTAAAATAAAGCTTGTAGTTTCACTTACAAGAGGGTCTACTGGAAGGAAGATAACAATAAGATAAACTATATAATAGAAGAAAACAAAGCATTTAAGAAACATGAAGTAGAGACTCAAGAATGCGCCTATGTGAAGAATAACCAGTAAAAACATGTTATGCAAAGACAAATTACAAGCATTACGGTTGCCGTTACCCCCCAAATTGTCACGGATTTTATGTGAAAAGTCGGTCCACCTGTAGTCTTCCGGAACCATAGGACGATGTGGATGTACTGTAGATGTTTAGCATATAGAGCTCTCTACCGCTAGCTCTAGACTAAATACAGGTAGAGAGCGAACTAAACAGGAAAAACCCACACAAGAGGAAATACCCACAAACAGCGGTCACGATTTCTAAAGCGGTCGTGACCCAAACTAACTAAACTATCGTACCCTAACTACTATCAGCTGGGATTTCAGCTATCAGATCCTTCATCGCCATCGCCCATAACAATATCTTGGTCGATAGCCCTTACAGCAGCCTCGGCTACCGCTTGAGCGGCCGACGGAGCATTTTCCGCAACAGTGTCCGCGTCAGGGTTATACTTTTTAGCCTCCTTTATCTCCCACTTCCCAGGTGCTCTCGAACCAACGATGGGTGCTGTGTTGGCATTGCCGCGAGGAACAGCCGGCTTGCCCTCAAGTTTCCGAACCCTGTTCTCAATCATGGCTCTCATCTCCAGACCCAAGGCCGCTGATTCATCTTTATCGTCGGTCAGAGCGTCAACCCTCAAACCAAGGGCTGTCTTGGTAGCAAGCATGCGGGCAATTTTTCCTTTATTCTTCCCGGTTGATTGCCCAATGAGGGATGCGTGGTAAATCAGTCCATACTTGGGGGTATCATGTTTGGTTTTGAGAGCCCTAAAAAGGGCCTTTTCAGCACCGAGAATCTGGACAGTTGAAGCAGGAGACTTGGCAAGGTTCATGAGGGAGCCCGCGTGTGCAATGAGACGAGCACCGACAAGTTCACCAACAAGGACCGTGAGGTTGGGAGCAATGGCGGTCATTCGAGCGGAGAGGTAGGAGGAAAGCTGTTGCCTGTACTCTGTGAAGGAAATAACCTGATCTGCGAGTAGCGTGATATTGTTGAGATCCTCAGCTGCGATTTCGGTCCCCATTGAAACCTCTGCTGCTGCCTTAAGGGCAGATTCGATCTCCTCGGGAAGAATTTCCGCGAGATCTGTTGTAGCAGCAGAGGCCCTCATGCCCATTACCTTGATAACCTTGGCATAGGCAAGGTTATCGTTGATAATTTTCCCCATCTCAGGGAAATGCCACCCATACCACTCCTTGACGCGCATAGCGTAAATATTAAGCTCCTTGTCAAGATCATCGAGAAGCGCGATTGCTTGCACGATCATGGTATCGACCTTGTCAGGACTGAACTTGAGCTTGTGCCGTGACAGGGAGTGTGATAGACCCAATGACATAGTGGAAACATCGTTAGGAGTCAAGCCTGGAATCAATGCAGTAAGGTGCTCGCGTATTGCTCGATATAGGTCATTGGTAGAGGAGTCCGAAATTATTCGACGAAACGACAATCCAGGAAGTTTGTTGATGGCATTTCCTACCCCCACCATTGCGGTTAGCGACATTGTGACTTTTGGGCGGCGGGGCAGCGATTGAAGAGTAAAACATACCCAATTTTGGATCAGCAACAACGAGAGATGCCTTTTTTTCATCCTTGACTGAGTTTAATAGACTGGAGAGCATAGGCGAGACTTTATTCTCCACAATACATGATACCTCCTCCAGAGCCGCTGCAGCACTGTCGAACTTTGCAAACTGTTTCAATTTCAGTCTGGAAAACTTTGTTAGAAGCTTTGGTCAAACGTTGAGATAAAGGTGCAAGTGCTAGGGAAATTACAAACTAGCGGCTCCCTCGGGGGTGCTCATCTCTTTGGCTAGGTCATCTTTCTTGAGAAGTTTCTTGTCCTTCGCTTTGAAAAGAGCATAGCCAGCACTGGTCTCACTGAGAATTAGGAAGGCCATTATTTGGCGATTCTCGTGTCGGCGAAGGGAATTGATGCGAGATGGCGAAGGGCGTTTAGTATTGGCAGAGTGGTTTTGGAACGTTGGCAATGGGAGTCGAAGGAGAAGGGAAATCTCTTTTTCTTTTTCCAATCTGCTTGCCTTGGGAAAGTTTTCTGCTACGAGCCGCTGCCTCTGGGGCTTGGCATTAAATGGGCTTGGCATTAGCTCACTAGGTAGGGGCCGTAAACACTGAAGCGGAACCTCCATTTAGAAACTATTGCTTCATTCACCTCTCTACCTAAATCCCCATCATCCCCTCTTTCTATTCTCCCTCTTTCGCTCATTGCATCACTTAACCTTCCCCTCCCCCAACATTTAAAGTAAATAGCAAATTTGGGCATCTCCACTTGAACAAACTCGTTGCTGTCCAACTCCTCACTACCTCTCGTCGCTACTAAACCCTATCCCTCGCTTATCGCTCCTTCTGACATTGTGACGAACGCGCTACTACTGAAAGCATATAGCAATGCCGGGAAAAGGTGGGAAAGGCAAGGGCAAGACCCGAGCCAACGGACCCGGCGGTGCTGGAAATTCGCAGCGTCGCTCCAGGAGTAGGAACACCACTCCAGCCTCTACCAGCGCCTTTTCGGAGACGACGCATCTTTCTTCTGAGCTGATACCAACTTTACGCGCAAATTATGAAGACATACTTGAGAGATATACAAATGGTTCGACAACAGATACCTCATCTATCCCTACGTCGGGCAACCTGTCTTCGCTAAAATCGGATCTGTTATCGCTCAACGCGAATGCGAAACAGAGGAGCAAATCTTGTGAGAAGAGTATGAGAGAACTATCTTCGAGAGTTGAAGTTAGAAAGGTTGAAGAGAAAGAACGTCAAGCGCAAATCGAGCAAGAGGAAAAGCGGAGGAAGGCAGCCGAGGATGAGGAACGCAAGGAACGGGATAAGGTTAAGGCAGAGAGGGATAGGAAAAAAAAGGATAAGGGTGAGAGGGACTCGGACAGCAAGAGGCCACCGGCCGTTGGTGCCCATCAAGTGACAACTCAAGGCCCGGAGGCAGTCGTGAAAGGTCCGCAAGTCTTTGCGGCCCATTTACCTGTTGAACCCTTCGGTCCATAGAGGAGGTTACTAACTTGTGCTTCTTAGGTGATAAGATAAAAAAGCGCAAAGCAGAGAGCCCTCCGGACGAAAGGCCGACCAAATCCAGTACCTCCCCTTCACGGATTCGAAGTTCGGAGGAGCATCAACCTGTACCTGCAGCTCCTTTCCCCGTACTGGAAACACTTGAAAACGATCCGACTGTATATGAAATCCCCGCGGTTACGGATGAATCCACATACGAAGAGAAGGCGAATGCTTATTCGGTCACGAGATTCCCCGAGGTAGACTTAACAGACCTTGGGCCTGGGGACCCTCCAGACGCGGACTTTTCGAATCCAAAGCCCTTTAACCAGGTTGCCATGAACACCTTTAACACCTTCGTAGAGCCCTATTTCAGACCATTTTCGGAAGAGGATCTGGGTTTTTTGCGGGAGAGGGGTAATCGGTCGACACCCTATATCATTCCCGCCTTGGGAATTCCATACGCAGAGGCATGGGCTGCAGAGGATAATGGCTTTGCGTCCCCATTAGCGTCTACCAACGGACCCAGAAACCCCAATGCCCCAAAAGGAAACCCAGATAACCTCACTGATGATATATTGGAGAAGGATGACGTTATCTCTTGCGGGCCCTTGCTATCAAGGGTCATAGCGGCCATTATTCCGGAGGAACCCAATCCAGATGCGTCGGTGGGAGATGGCGATGCTTCATCATCCTCGCAAACTCAGGCCAACGGTGAATCAACTCCACAGGTGGTCACTGCATCGACCATGCCGGAATCGACACAACCTGGCTGGAAGGTGCCCGTTGGTAAGTCTGACTATCAGACATTAGAGGAGCGGATCCAACGCGAAATGGCATACATAGGACTTCTTGGCCCCAACACTGAGCCAGACTGGAAGTCTCGAGAAGATGATGATGTCTCGGCCCGTCTACGCATGCTGCAAGCTCAGCTCCGCGAACAGGCCGCGTTAAACGGGGCACGAAAGGCCCGTATTGCAGAAATTCTGAAGGAGCAATTGGCGTATCAAGAATATGCCACCATTCTTGATGATCTAGACAAGCAGGTTAATAAAGAGTCCATTTCTTCGAACCTCAAGAAAAAATCCTCAAGAATTCCCCAAGATGCCCACCATACCCAATATCTTCTTCGGAGAAATCCGACGGGTTTGTCATCACTCAAGCCTTGCTCTATTCCGGAGAGACAAAATACTCTTCCCCCTCCTTTTATTCTGCCCTTAACTTTGTGTTTCGGGAGGTACTTGGCTAATGAATTGAAACTCACTCTACGGCAGGTTGAGCAAGCCTACTCGAAACGCACTCGCAACATGAAGGCTACCAAAAAGAAGAAGGTGGTTCCCAATGGTGTTGGCGTCGCTCAAGCTCGCGTCGGTATCGGCGAGGCCGCAAGAACCCTCATGGAGCGCCGAAAGAAGTGGATGGACTCTATTGGTCCTGTCTTCGAAGAGGGTCTCACGCGCTTGCCCAAGAGCTCTATATTTGGCGGCTTGGAGGGACTGGTGGAGAAGGAGAAAGAGGGGGTTGCCGAGGAGGATTAATGCAGGGTTATGAGTATAGGCTATAGCATTCTGGCTACCTAAAGTGTTGCTAAAATTTACTTTTTTGTGGTGGGGTGAGAACTCCCGAGGAGGGGCTCGGGGTCGCCGTACGAATCATTGGCCTGAACCTGGGGGAAGCCGAATCGCCTGGTTGGATTGGGATTTTTTACTTTTTTTTTTGTTCAGGAGGCTTTCTTGTCCAACTTTTTCACTCGCTTTCTCGACGGTAGGGCGGTCTGGTGGAGTACTGTTGGTTTATTTTGTTATCGGCCCTCTCTTTTTACTTTGCTTGGGGCGGGTCGGATTGGCGGACATGAATGTTCTCGGAGTTGATAGATAGGGTGGTACTCGGGTCGCCGGATTGTAAGGTAGCGAGAGGAAGGTGGCTCTAATCCGACAACTTGAGTTCAGTCATGGTATATCACTTGTACAGTACAGTACTGTAGTTAATAGTGCCCCTCTAACTTCTCTGAGGACAGGATAGCGTGGTAGATTGTACGAGTCACATTTTGTGACCCTCCACAAAACCAGTGCCCGTTACTAGTTGGGCTGTAAATTTACGCTACAGCTCTTGTAGCGAGATCTAGGGGGGGGGGGGTTTACCATAAGAGAAAACCATTGGTATGACTTGTGCCACTCTCGGGTAGCCTATCTGCCATACACTCGTAACGCTGACTTTTGAAGCCGGTCGCAATTCCCTGAACGGGATTATAATGAGCCAGTAATCTTATGTACTAGGTAGTATAATACTACGAGTTTGAGAAGTGCGATCTGTTCATCTAATAACCCAATCAGATGCCAAGATACGAGTACCAAGTTGGTAGTTATAGTATCGTGCAGATCTTATTTCAACAGTATGTGTTTATCTTGGCTGTCTGGCATCTGCCAGTCTTATGTCTTTCGCCAGGCACTACACTATCTGTACCTCCCTTTGCTTAAAAAAGCGATGTGTGTTACAGAGTAGTGAATAGGGAGAGCATAGCGTGCGGGGGGGGAGAGGACATGGTAGAAATGTCTATGGCTTTTAGGTCCTACAGCTGCTTTTGCAGGACGAAGAAGGTAAACAAGATTTTTTCCTTTTTTTCTGTTACACCACCGATCACCAATCTCAAGGTTTGGAGTCAGATTCTAGCGCCTCACAGAAGAATTGGTAAGCCTCATAGCTCGATTGATGAGGCTAGGTTCTCCAATCTCCTAGTCCTTATAGGCCGAGATTTTTTTTAATTCTGTCTTGCATGACTTGTTCGGAGTGTAAGTCGAACTCCTGCTTATTGTGGCCGGCGATAATTGGTTCTTGACATCTCCAGCCGGGTATTTCATAGATTCTCAACTTGGGAACAAGCAGTTATCCCACTGAAAGCTGGATTTCAAGATCGATGGGAAGGGTGGTGTATATCTCCCTAAGTTGTTGGCGGATTTCAATGCAGACATTTTTTGCTCCTCGGGCGTCGCCATTAGTGAGATTCTCTTGAATTTTGAATAGAAATGGTGCTTTGTGCGCTCACTACTCCTATACAGTAGGATATGAGCTACACGCTCGAGCCATGTTGGTATTGTAGCACAGTACAGTACCCTTATGTTATACTCACCAACGCACAGGTGTCTGCCCAGATCCTTTATCCCATTCTCGCCCGAACCAGCACTTTTTTATCATTGTCATTCCGTCTGCCATTGACCTCTAAATTGAAAGGATCTTGTTTCACCAACCAGTGACCAATGCCCATAAATTCTCTTCCGTTGAGAATACATCTGCTTCTGTAATATTTTGATCAGTGAGAAATAACATAGACCGCTGTCCTGAAACTATAAACTCGGACGGAAGAATCCAAACCACTATCATAGCAGGATAACCATTCGTTTCCGCGCTAACGCCTGGTGAAATACATAGTCGGTAGGGTAGCTGGGAGCGAATTAGCCCCTGTGTGGTTAACGGGAGAGGTATCCTTTTTAAAATAGTTTGTCAAAAGTCTGCCACAGCCTGTGTCTCTTGGTTAAGTCATGATATAATAGCTTGAAATCCTCAATAAAGCTTCTCCAACTTCTCGCCCTCTCTCCGAGCAAAAATTGGGCGCACTGTTTGATTCGTCTTTACGAGCCTTGGTGGCGTGTTTGCGGCTTGGTTGAACAGGACCAGAATGCTTAGATAGAAAGTTTCCTTGTGTAGGGATACTTTGGGTAATGATACTAAAGCTACGACACTGCTGGGGGGAGCCCCTCTGCTTTATCTGGTGGTGCACAAATTTTCATATGAGATCTTAAAAGAAAGAAAGCTTCACTTCTCCCAGGGTATTATAGTAGAATCTCAAATGGCCAAGCTTCCTGCGGTGTGTGTGCCGAGCCGTCACCTATCGTAAGGTCTGGTCCTGTTTGTTTTTTTTCCTTTCTTTCCCCCCCGTCCCCTAGAGTGTCTTGACGGCGCATGGTTCAATTATTGGAGCTCCTATGGTGGTAGGTAAAATAAATCGGTGGATCTCCGTGAGGCCCCGTAACCTGTAACAGGGCTGTTTTGTCAGGGTGTATGGAAAATTGGCTTCTATCTGTATGTAACAGATGGTGATGCATTCAAGGATGATTAGGTAGGCGCTTCTCCGGAAGTCAGAAGTATATCCCACCCCTGAGGAAGCATCTGCTCCGAGTGAGGTTTCGTCCAGGCGATTAACTAGGGAGGAAGGGGGGGTTGGCGAAGTGTTCAACTCAAAGTTATACCTTGGGTTTGCTGTTTTGGGGGCTTGCTTGTGTAAGATCAGACCTTAATATTATAGTAGTAATATTATTATCATCAATATAATATTTTGTAGAAGGAATTTACTCATTCGAGCTCCCCGAGGTACTAGGGCTAGCACTTATAAGGTCAAAATGGAAGGAATTGTAAGGCAGTTCTTGGGTAATGCTGTGGGCTATGGCGCTGTGCACCGTGGATACCACATTGTAAATTATAGTTGGGAGGTATCATACAATGCCGGAAAAAGGTATTTCCCATCTTGAGTTTTGGGCCCGGGTGATCCTGCATTCCACCCCACGACTTGAAGTCAAGTTGAAGCTATCATTCATAATGCTGGTGGCTAAGGAGCCGTTTGGTACGCCACCTTTGTAAGGTATACATTTCCAAACACCTGAAGGAACTTTTGTAAGGTAAAAAAATATCTACGGCTATTTGGGCTCAGACTCTGAACTAGAGTGGGGAAAATAATGATATTGTGTTGTGGTCAAAGCAGCTCAGCGGGCTCTGAGATATGCAAGCCGCTGGCGCTGGTTTTTTTTTAAAAAAATAATCTTGAATCCTAAATTGCCACGTTTTCAAACTGCATTAAATTTTATAAGGTTTGCAAATCCTGCATTTTAGACAACGTACTATATACCAAATACAGCTAACCTCGCAAACTTTAGCATGCTAAACAGCTCCTAATCCTGTTTAAAAAGGTCAGACTGGGGGTTTTCTTTTTTGCCCGATCGTAGATGGTCTCCTCCAAATATCATGCATAACCCTTGCCCATAACTAAGGCCCGAGCCGCTTTTTATGCTGGCCTGGGGTCTTGTGGGCTAACTGTAGGTTACCGCACCTGTCGCATTGTATTCAGTGTGAGCTCGGGGTTCGGACCTGATTATTGAGCGAGTGATAACCGATGACTGAAGATTGGCCTTCCTTTCGTGCATACCGGATGACTTCCCCTAGACGCTAGAAACAAATCTAGTTTTCTGTTGGCTAGATGTTTTCACTGAAAAGGTGCCGATGAAAATTGCAATGATAACTCGCTGGATGTTGAAAATCTACCAGGTATACCAATAGAGGTGAAAATACTGTGCTAGGGGTGTTGATCAACGCCGGGTCAGCACAACTAGAGTAATATATTAAATTGAAGTTGGTGGCTAGATTTTGAGATTTTGGAAATCCCTATCTAAGGGAAGTTATCTACTACAGTTCCGGGTTCTGGTCACCCCGGGGGATGTTTAGGTGGAACGGATATTTTTGTGGACTGTATGCAGCACGTACCGGGAAGGGGGAGAATTACCGTAGGGGGAATAGAAGAATTTGATAAGAAAGCACAACGCTGGACCCCAGTAATTCCCCACACTATCAGTCTTGAGGTTTAGAATAATACCGCAATGCCTTCCGAAGCAACCGGCAGAGATCCGAGTACCTCCCACCCCCCCGGGCCCACTGAAGCTTCCCCGCTGGTAGTAAGCCACCCGTTTTGAGGCCTATTTGCCTCTAGACGCAGCCAGCTCTTAGCTTTGTACCATAAGATACCAGTAAAAAAATCATACGAAAGACCGCCATAAAGTCTTCCCACCGGCCGAAGTTGCCTACCTGCTGAGCCCTTGAGGAGCTAGTAGTAAACAGGCGGAGTGTCCAGTCACTGAGTGTTTGCCCCAAACAAAAGGAATTTGGATACTCGAGTAGGTGATGGTAGTTTCCATCTCATGCAGCCCCGGCTATCATTGGCCCTAGGAGACACTGCCTTACCCGGCACGTACGTCGGGCCACCTCATCTTGGGCAAATCGGAAGTTTTTAAAGAAGAAAGACTGTTTGGTGTCGGGGCCGGATGGCTCCCGTCACGTGGGTTTGTGTCTGGGTCTCGCAGAAATAGCGCCAAGACTGTCTGTCTTAGGCTACCCTTATCGATAAGTTATTCTTGGCATAGATCCTTCGCAACACCCGGCAAGACAACTGGAGCAAACACCTCAACACCCAAGCTCCAGAGCCAGCTTGACAACTCAGCTCAAATGCCTGATTCACCAGCAAAGTCCTCTATGTCAAATAGCCCTGTTATGCCAAAAGGCTCTACAGCTTCAGATGTTCGAGAAGCGAAACGCCGTCGGCTCAGTGTAGCAACAAACACACTCTCAAAACCCTTCCGCTCACCACTGCTCTCCAAACCTCGTTCGGCTGCTACAACCCCTTCTCCTACGAAATCAATTGCCTCATCAGCAGGCTCTCCTACCTCTCCGGCTGCTAATGCACCAATAGCTACAAATCGTCGCCGTCCGAGCCGTTTGTTTACCACCAGGCAGACTTCGTCGACCCCTCAAAACCCTGAGTTAGCAGAGCTGTATAAGCAGCAGTCAACCTTAGAAGCGAAGTTACGGGAGAAGGAGGCCTTGTTGGACACTGCAAAACAGGCTCTGAACATCGAGACGGCGGCCGACGGGCACGGCGAAGAGAAATTGCAAACGTTGATAGAGACATGGAGGACGGCATCCAGGCGTGCAGCAGACGCATTATACGAGATAACTAGTCAGAGGGTAGCGAATGCTGGCCCTGGAGGTTGGAGGGAATTAATTAGGAAAAGAGACTGGGACGATGATGAAAGGCAGACTGCTTATGAAAAAGGTGGCGAAGAAGATGAGGTATACAGTACCCTCATTGTGTTCCTTATGTTGGTGCGATGACTAATCCCGATAGGATTTTACAATGGGGGTAATGCTGAAAACTTTGGGAATAGACCTGAAGTTGATTGGGTACGACCAGGATGGCGATTGTTGGAAGTGATTGGATTTGTGTTTCCGTGCGGTATACTAGGACTTAATGGGGTTCGTTACGGTGAGGTGCATAACCAGGTCTGCTATGTGTTACCCCCCGAGTCTCTCCGACAGATATCATAAAAGTACCGTAATAGAATCCTTCCATGAAAATTAGCATAAGTGTTTTGCTAAATGTTTCGCAGAGCATTTTTACCACAGATACCAGGATTGGGTTTTATGTCTTAGAAGCTATGGTTAGCAGCAGAGACAAAGACCTTCTGGGGCTACCCGGGTGGTCGCTTCTGATATACCGAAAGGTTGCGCGTGCTTTATGGTACATAAGAACATTATATTCTAGGTCTCGAGCTAGCTGAGCGGATAGCGGTGCTCAAACATAAAATCCAATTATCCTTTAAACCAAGTGAGAGAAAGATTGTGATGGGAGAAGCAAGGGGGGGGTATCTTACCAGAAGTGGGAGGCATTGCCGCAAGCCCTCACTGGATCAGAATTGGGTAGCCGTGATGCACCCCACTCAATCCTAGCAGCATAATAGATCACACAATTGGTCAATCTGTCCGAACCGTCTCGTAAACGCTCTCGTAATTGCGGTGCTTAAGCTGATCCGGGCTATATTACAACTTTGTTGCGCTTGGGACGCTCTCTGTCTCCGCACCCGGGCCAGGATCTCACGTTTCACGGTCCTCCTTATAGTTGTGAGCACTTAATAACGAGATCTTAAAATATTCGTGGCTACCTCGCCGAGATGAAACCCCCCAATTATTGCCACCGGCTATGATCTGCATTCGCGAACCCGCGGCACTCCTGAGATCAATGCCGGAGCATTCCGGGTATCACACTATATCACTCGCACTCTTGATGGTGGGCTCACTTTACCTAACATTAACCAGGCGGGAAGCTGGATTCATCCTAGCCGGTTGCTCGTTGACGGGGCCCAAATCCTCGGCGAACCCCTCGGCTTAGGACAGTAATTGGGCGCCTTGCCTTTTACAAAGGTCCCGCCTTCGTTTCCCTCAGCATACAGTTGGCAGGGGCTGGGAACCAGAGAACAACCCTTCAAAAGCACCTAGGTATAGCATCATCATGCTCTCTCGACCCTCGTGCCATCCAAAACCGTCCGCCCCCTCCTGGTAAGAACCATATAGATTGCAAATAATTTGACTTGCTTTTTCCTCTACATGGTTCCTATGAGTGTGGTTGGCGTGAGAGGGTTGCGTTCCTGTAGGTTGCCGGAGCCTACCGGAAAAATAACTGAGGGATTGGTCAATTTAAAGGGAGCAATCAGTGCCAGTTGTGCAATTTCAAAGATGAATTGTCAGAGCCAATGATGTGAACGAGCGGCAAGCAACATGATGCCACTACTCCAGCTTTTGGATCTGAGCTGCATTCACTGCGGGCCCAGCCTCAGCCACCTCATCGATACATTTCTTGCATGATCGTGCGATTTGTGGGCTCGCCGCGAGCACTTTCCCAAAAAGTACACTGGGAAACTAAGTTTGGAGGCTAGGCTGAAAAGCACCAGGTGCAAGGGCAATTACACCCTGCTGTGGAGGCAGGCTTCATAGAGGGCATTGGGTGTCTTTTGAGGGCCCATTATATTTGATATTCCCCTGTGATTACACCGGATTCCAACAGGCTCTTCCGTGGATTGCACGGATCGAGTGACATCATATGATCGCTGACAGCCTTGCACTGGATTTAGCCCCATACAGACCGACGAGAAATCCCACGAGTGTTGGGCGAGGAAAATCGACATCGAACCGCTAGTGATTTAAGGGTGCTCACTCTTAACGCATAAGTATTCCCAAAATCGAAACCTGAGAGGCCCAAGGTTGCGGTGTCAATTGCCACCTGAGCCCCTAGATCGAGTGATAGATGCTCTCTCAAGTGGGGTAAAATCCACTGCCAGCGCAGGGTTGGGAGCTTGCCGCCTGCAACTTGGGGAGGATTATTTAGCTAAAAATCACACAATCTGATATCGGCGCAACCAAATGCGGTGCCAGCTGGTCAACACCCTTCCTCAGAAAATAGGTCGGCCCATCACTAATACCTGTCCGGGCTCAAATTATGCATCCAGGATAGGTACCAACTTAGGAAGTTAGAAGAGGCGATCCGAGCCCCCTCTTGCTTCCCATTCGCTCATCACCGATTGTTGGCAAAACGCTTGCGCCGAGCAGGGTCGCACAGCTTACCAACTACATAAGCAGTCGAGCTGGTTAGGAAATAGCCTTGGGGACAGTCATGCTAGCACTCGTCTAGAAAATCGGTGTGCAGTTGTTCCTTATTAAAAGAGGTGGAAAGGCCACACATAATCTGTGGAGAGGAAGCTAGAAATCAAGGGGCAGTTTATATAAGCCTCGGCCCACTTTTTGTAGGAATACGCAAATAGCAGCGATACCATCACAAAAGGATTCATGAACGGTCACTCGTGGGAGAAGGGTACTAACTTCTAAGCTCTCTTTCAAGCGCGTCCGGAAGTCTGGTTTATGCGGAACCCTAAAGTCATGGTAGAGCTTGCGCGGAACCAGTATTGCATTGCACATTACTCTAACGAATACCTAGCAGTATCTCCATCACAACCGAGGAGTGAATCATCCACTTCCGATTCTCGGCAACTCTTGACTGTCCGCGGGGCCCTGGGGCAGATGTTTCACACTGGTGGCCAATGCCAGCCCGGTATTTGGAAATCTAGAAATCTATATTGGACTGTTGTCGATTGTTGCCCACCGACGGCATTACCGGCCAGTACTCGAGTACAGAGAATACGCTACGGAGCCGGCTATCTCACTCTACCAGGAAACTATGCCTCCCCCTATCAGCCTTTCTGACGTTGTGTTTTGCACCGGGCGTAAAACGCGAGCCTTCTCTTAAAGAGAATTGTGCCGATTATTACCCATCCCTATTCCCCGATCTTAGATGCATAGATATTGTTGAACGTTCATAACCCCGCACCGAAAAGAAAAAAGGAAAAAACAGACATGGTCCAAGCTTCTTTTTTTTTTTTTGAGGCTTTTTTCCCTCCTAAAACGACAAGCTAATTCTTAGTCTCTTCGGGTCCGGTAGATGGCTTGCCCACCTCATTGCCATCTCGATTCTCCAAGTATCACTCGAAGTAGGAATCACATGCGTCCTAGACCCCCTCCTGAACAAGATGCCACCAGTCTCTGGCATCAGACATTCGGCGAAGTTTAAGCAACGACAACAGATAGTTTCACTTGTCACGTGAGAATCAAGGCTCAGGCTTTAGATTGCCGATATGGCACGGAAGTTCAAAGTAAGGGGATATACTGAATTCATTCAAGAGGCCCATTGGTGCGGAAAGGGTATGTGGCCTACTTATTGGAAACTACATATGGCAATGGCTCCAGAAGCAACAACACAAGGAAAAGGTTGTTTTTTTCCCGCAAAGAAAGTTGCGTTTTCAACGAGCCGGGAGGGTGGGAAAGTGAAAAAATCACACTCTTCCTGCCCATCCTCCTCTATCAACCGTGATTGCACTGGTAGCGAACCAGGGAACCTATCTCCGTTTTGAATTCAATGCACTCCCAGCTGTTGCCAGTATTTAACTCCTTTTTCTTCTTCTTTCGTTCATCCCTCCCCTTTGCATCATAGGGTGGAATGCTCCTTATGAATGGTATACTGTACAGCACCGTTGCTAGTAAGGGGGTATTTACGGTACTCGCGATGGCCGCCCATGTGATGTCGGGAAGTTCCGTCATATCTTTCCAATTACCTTCTCGGCACATGATACTCCCTTTTCCAATGAGATTTAGAAGCAGGCCAACATCGACAACCCCAGAGACCACGATCTAAAAAATGGAAAAGGGAATAACGGGGGGGCAGAGAGAAGGGGGAAAAAAATGTACCTCAAGTAGTTTCCACATTCACGACCACACTTTGGTTCTAATCGGGATCTCAATATGGTTGCCCCGGAAGCGCTGACCGGATCTTGATTGCGGCTCCATTTACCCCGCTCTTCCCTGCATACATTGCTTGAGGCTTGAGAGTCCGCACGATTTCGTGGTGCAACGAAGATCGGACATGGGTTTGGAAAAAGTTTTTTTTTTCCAATCCCATACCCGGACGGAATTGCAACACTATGGAGACGTCATGTTGTACACTACCGTGTGTGTGTGTGCACCGGTAACTTTTGGAAGAGAAAATTGAATGCAATTTATTCAAAGGTGTGGTGGTAGTGGTGGTGGAAGGGATCTGAAGGAAGATACAAAACTTTTGTTAGACAGACAAGACAATAATTCGGCGATCAATTGAGACTGCCGGCAGCAGGTACAGCATGATCGAAATGTAGGTTGGAGGCTCCATCCAGCTGCCGCATTCACAAACGGTGTTTCCACTTACAGCGCTCTAGAGTGGGGATAAGTAACTACACCAAGTGCGGTGTGTGGGTAGCGCCTCTTTTATCCATAACAAAGTGGCTCTTTTGTCGCTCTGGTCGCGCGGATAGAATTGCGATCTGGCATCTTGCGGATCAAGAGACTCGATTTGGAGGGGAACTGTTAGCAGAATAGGCCCGTGTCGCATATATGACACCATACTGTCTCATTGCTTGTTCACAGTTTCTTCTACCCCCCCATCTCAGACTTGCCTAATCATATTTGAGCAGTGAGCAACAGCAAGCGACAGGCGCGGGTGTTTCCTATCACGCGGCCTACGCGCCCAACTTGACGCCGAGAACTGCTAGCTGTCGGTGTGCCTGATGTGCCCCGCCGGCTAAACAGCCGCGCAGCCCATTCGACCCTCGGGGAGGAGTCGTGGCGGTCGCGATGGACGAATTTTTCTTTTTCTCTCTCTTGGTTCCCCCACAAGCACCTCAATTGACCGAAAAGACCCAAGGCCCTCCGAGCCCGGGGTTATGTACGTATGCACTTGAATGTACTTGAGTATGTGCACTTTTTTTACTTGCCAACTTGAAGCCCTCACCTTGCAGAAAATCCTCCTCTTTTGTAAAGGTCCGCTGTCTTCTTCAAGGATTGATCCAGCTGAAAAGTACCTCTTACGGAGTTGGAGGAAAAAAAGGGCCATTTACAGTACTCGAGCACAGCTTTCCCCTTTTTGAAGCCTAACCCGATCTAATTCGTTCTTTATTTTTGTCTACCGTTTTTGGTCTACACATTTAGAGCTGACTGTTTTTGGTGTTAATATGTTACTGCAATGGGGTGATGAACCCAGGAACAGGAAGAAGAGGAAGAAAATGTCGTGCGACGTTTACACTACCCTACATGGCATATGCTACTGTATGCTTTCGGTCTTTACCCACTATACCGCAACAGTGCAGTACTATACAGTGCAGCACCGGCGACTCCAAAAAGGGAGATATGAAAGAGCCACGCATAGACAATAAATCAAAGTGTAATTGTAGTATCATACCATTCTCCTCCTCCTCTCAAAACAAGAACCCTCCTCCTCATCGCTACGATAATTACTTAAACAAGCTCGGGTAAGTGCACTACTCCAATAAACGGGAAAAAAAAAGAGACAAGGCTATCCTTCCCTTCCTCCCTCCTAGCGATCGGGGAAAATAAAAACGATAGCCAACCCACCACCACCACCACAAAATCAATTTGCTGCCCTTATCATCAGCTGATTTAAAATTCATGCATGCAGCTCGGCTCTTGCAACGTCGCTCCCTATATTTTTTTAAACTAACCTAATTAGCAAGCTACTTGTACCCTACAGGAAGTTGACGACATCGGGTTTTGAACCGTTTGATTGATTCGCCTGTGAGTGGATTTTTTTTCTTTTTCCTTTCCCGTGCTCTCCTTCGGTAAAACGGGGGTAGTGACGTTTTGTTCCGGGCTGGTTTTTGTTTTTGTCCCTTGCGAAGAGGTGGGTTAAGCTGGGCAAGATTCTGCATAGCACTCTACCCGGGTACTGTTAGGATACCTCGGACCGTAGCGCTACGAGTACGACGACTGACTAACTGGCAAAGGCAGGAGGAAGTATACTCCGATGAAGGAGAAGGGGGTGTTTAAGCCTTTGGAGTCCGATTGTTACGGTCTACTGTCGTCTTTCATATTATCCATCCTTCCGCAAGTGTATGGTTAGTTGCTTAACTTACTGAGTGAGCTACCTGACAATTACCCATTCCAATGCTCGGAATGGATATTATCTGGGATGGAAAAAAGTATTCACGATATCTCTCAGCTGTGCTCTACTTCTATAACACTCTCTGACATTCGCAACACACTAAACATCGCTGAAACGCCCACCCGTTGATTGTTCCGTGGACACTCACACACACAAGCGCCTCAGGTCATCGACCGGGGAGGGGAGAAAAGAAAAGAAAAAACTACACTCAGACAGCCGATCAATACAAGTAGAACTGGCTTCTCCTTCTTTCCTTCTATTATTCATACCGCAATGACTATCTTCTTCTCCTCCTCCTCCCCCTCCTCTCCTCAATCCAAACACGGGGGTGGGCTTCCAAATGTTCCAGCGCCCTTCTCAATCATTTCAATCTCCACAGCAGGTACTACTGCACATAAAACCACATACAGTATTCCCCCCCGTGTGCGAGCACACAAGTTATGTACTCGAGTATGTGCTTCCGTATGGGTGAGGACGTGTTTGTTTACTTGTGTGTAAGTTGGTCTTGATTTTCCCTCCCCTCCCCTTTTCTTCCCCTTACCTTACTCTAGCCGGAGGAGAGTGGGGGAAGGGATCACTGGACCTCACTGGTACGATCGTACATATTATGATACTCGAGTACATACTACACCAGCTTAATCCAGTACATACGGTAGATCTCCCATCGTATTGTTCCTTCCCCAGCAGGGCATGATATCGGCACATTAGGTTTTAGCCCCCATTCGCCTTCACGGGGATGATTGAGAGTTGATGAGTGGGGGGGTCGTTCGTTCGTAGGGTGGGATGAGAGAGAGAGAGAGAGAGAGAGAAAGAGAGGGGAGGGAATGAGGAAACTTAGCAAGCGCTCGCTTCCAAATGGTATAATAAACTTCCCACCACCACCACTGCCATACCACACACAGACTCGATTCCTGAAGAAATATAGTTATAGTAAACTATTCGTAACCGTCCGACGTTTGTAAACACAGCTACTATTGCATACGATACTTACTTACTAATTAAGATCCTGAGGCTCCGGCCCATTTTTTTTACTTTTCTGGCCCGTATGCAATAGCAGCTGCGTTCACGAGCGTCAGATGAAAAAAAATCACAAGCAAGCAAGCAGGCAGGACAGCCATGACGGACGGTGGTAATGTCAGTTAGTGGGGGTTTCTTTGTTTTTTTGTTTTTTTGTTTTGTGGCCTTCCTTTTTTTCTTGCTTTTCTTGCTCTTTCTTTCCTTTTTTTTCCCTCCCCCCTCGCAGGCGGAGGGGTGGGGTGAGATGTATGGAAGAGGCACTGTCGTATATCATAAAAAGGGACAGAGAGGGGGGGAGGAGAAGTACTCGTAGAGGAGGGAAGGGAAGGGAAGTGGGAGATCTACGGGGGGATTTTTTATTTTTTTTAGCACGTGGAGGGCATGGATGGTGGAGTATGTCAGGAGAAAGAAGAAAAGGAAAAAAAGGAAAGAAGGAAAAATGGCACAGTTAGAGGAATTTGTGATGATCTACCTTTTTCTGATGATACAGGAAGGAAGGGGTGGACTTGCTCTGTCGTCGTCGTCAATATTGTTATATTTCTTTTTTATCATTTTTCATTGGTTTCTTTTTCTCTCTCTCTTTATTTCGTCATGATGTTATGATGATGATGTGATATGGGAGTTTCCTTACTGAACTGAGATGTGCTAGTATCATGCTTTTGCTTCTTGTAGCTCCGGTTTCATGATATTATATAATAGTGCTGTTGTTAGGAGAATGCCCTGTGCTATTGGAGTAGTGGTGTATTGTCCTCCTTGTCCCGATAGCAGGAGTAAGTGTCACAAGATAGTTAGCTAGTTAGTCTTAGGAAAGGGAGTCCGGACCAAGCCAGACCGGACCAGACCAGAGCTGTATCACACCACAAAAGTATCATTCCAGAGTCATTGCACTTTAGTATGCCGGGGCCAGACAGGCCCTTAACCATGGCAGTGTGGTCATTACAGGATAGCATCACGCCTCGTGCTTTGTACTTTACGTAGCAGATTGCGCCATAAGGTTTCGCCAGAAAAAAGGAAGCCTAGACCGAGGTTTTTCATTTTTTTATATCGCAATGGCAATCTCCGCTCGACCCCGATTTTTTTCGAGGTTGTCCGTAGGGGTGTACAAATAGACAGGTTGATATCATACTTGGACTTCTTTAACACACTCGTAAGGATGGTGGTGGTGGCAATGATAATTTGAGAGTTGAAAATACCATTTCGATCGTGAGAAATATAAACCCTCCAAATAGCTCATTTATACATGAAGATTGAAACTAAAATGAAGTGTTTGTCAAAGTGGTGAAATAAGGAAATGAAAGGAAAAAGAAAAGAAAATGGACAAAAAAGAAACGCACGTGGTTGTGATGAGAAATACGCCGGCTGCCCTAGGTTATGATGATGATCACGAGAATGATGGTGAACCCCTCTCCCGCCCTTTCCTCCCTTCTTTTTTTTCTTTCCTTCCTTCCATTCTTCCATTCTTCGGCAAATTAACGGGAGGAAGGGGCGGGGGGAAGAAGAAAACAAAGTAGAGTCAAAAAACGGCAAACCATCCAAAGAAAAAGAAAAAAATGACCCAAAAAGGGAACAGCAGCTCGAAATTTCAACCATTGGCCATGGCCAAGGGAAAAGGGGACAAGCAAGGAAATATGAAAATTAACAAAAGTGAAAAAGATAGATCCCGCTGCAAAAATTGAAAGGCAAGTTAGCCCTCAATGTTACCATACAAGAAAAAGCGAAAACATGAAAAATAGCTAAGTAAGTAAAAGCATACCAAGAACACCAGGCGCCGAAAAACACCGCAAGTTTTATTTAATCGAGAACCAAAATCCGAAGGGGAAGGGGGGAAAGGGACAACAACAGCACACGCAACCCCCATACACGCCCAGCACCCCCAAGCTCGGCCATGGCTACTACTGCTACGGCCGTAGCCTGTGGGGGGAGGTGGGGGTGGAGATGGTGGCTGAGGAGCGGCCCACATCACGCGTTCGTGGCCTCACCCGCCGCCGTCGCATCCTCACAGGTATCGCACTCGTACTCGTGATCGACTTGCTTCGCTTTATATACAGTGCATTTCCCGTTCGCAGTTCGAGAGTTTGCACATGTGACTGTTGACACCGTGTAATGGCCACAGGTGTAAACATGCGTGAATCGTGTGCACATGGTTGGAATTTTGTGTGTTGGGGGAGGGGGGGGGGTGAGTTTGTGTAGGTTGGTTGGTGGGGAGGTTGGAGTATGGGCTTTTGGGCGAGCGAGTGAGCGGGTGAGTAAAGTTTGTAAGGTTGGTATTGTTGATTGTTGTATCTGTTGTTATTGTGATTCGCCTTGCGTTCTCGTAAGAGGTTCGTTTGTTGGAAATGTGTGCGCGGGAGTTTGTATGGGAAGATTGGCGATTGTCGATTGACGGGGGGCTAAGGTAAGGTACGGCAGGCACGGTAGGTAGGTATAGGCAATGTGCAGAGAGTAGGCTATGTTGTGTATGAAGGCAGGCAGGTAGGTAGGTAGATATGTAGGTAGGCGGTGGTGCTGGTGGGTTGTGGGGTTTCGGATAAGAGTAAGGGCTCGAGATGTGATTATAGAGTCGTTATCGGAGAGTATCGTCTTTCTTCTTCGTTATAGTAATAGAAAGGGGGAAAAAGCGGCAGTTTCTCTCTCTCTCTCTCTCTTCCTCCTTCTTCCAATTCCCTTCGCCGTGAAAGGGAAATAAAGTAAAACAAAAGAAGGGTGTGTGTGTGCAAGTTTGATCTTTCGCAAAAGGGCGAGGAAAAGTGCAAGAGCGAACTTTATAGATAGGGAGCCTGGAATAAAGGAATCACGGATTGTCGCAGTCAGGGGAAGGAGCAGCAAGGATTCCAGCAGATCGCCCGGGAAGCACAGATGCTGGCCAGGAGCTGGAGGTGCGGAGTGGGGCTCCAGGCGAGTGAGATGGGCGAAGCTCGTTGATAGGTTGAGCTTCTTGTGTCCGGAGTTCCTTAGCGTGAGCACGGGGCGCAGGTTTAGGAAAGGGCTAAGTGAAAAAAAGACCTCGGAGGTCCTAACGGTAAAAAAACGGAGCTCTGTCGAAATGCAAGAGAACGGGGGATAATGAGGAGAGGGCCTTATCGCAAGAGCGGGGAGAAGAAGGGGATGTGTAAATAGGCGGAAATTGAAGAGCTGTCCAAGAGAGTCGTTTTCTGTGGGAAAAATGCAAATAAATGATTGATGACTTCAAGATTGCTTATGGCTGCGTTTGTGGGGAGAGGGAATCATGTCCTATCTTATATACACATTCAGAAGGATCCCGAGTTCGCGGTACCGGCCCGTTTTTAGTAATTATTCATTTTATCTGTATTTGCCTGCTCTCTTCTTCCTTTTTTGTGGATTGTTATTGTCCTGTTGTTGATCCAGTATTTCGGTTCTCTGACGGAGACACAGTGCAGCGTCTGGTTACTATGAGAATGGCGGAGGTAAGATACTAGATACAGCAGAGCGAACCCATCCACGATATCACGGGGCGTGTCCCTCAGGAGCCTTTGGCCATATCAGAGGTTCACAGTATTGGTAGCTATCATAACTAGAAAGGTCTATACCTATACCGGTCATCCATAAATGGTCGATTTACTCACCCTCTTCAAGGTTTCCAATTATCTGATTCCTGCCCTGCTTTTACTTTTCTCCGCCAAAGATGTAGATGGGATACAAGGCGACATCTGCGAAACATTGGCTTTCCTACCTTTACTCTCCCCCTCCTGGCCTCTCCTTGCTGATTAGCTGGCTGGCCTGGCCCTCTCTGCCAAAGCAGAAGACATGAAAGGTCTCATGTGGGGGGCCATTCATACATACATACATACATACACATACATAATACATACATACACATACGCACACTCCCTATACACTGGTGCACCACTCAGAAGCCGCGACAAACCAAGCCCTGAACGGACCACGAGCCAAAATACTACATACAAAACGATATCTTACGCTACCTATTCTGTCTGTCCGTCAGCTAGGCGGCGAAGGTGATTTCGGCTCCCCCAAGGGAGAAGGGGTAGCATAGCAGAAAGGCGTGTGTATGGTAGATGGAAAAGAAGGAAAAGAGGCACCGGGCCTTTCTATTTGACGCAACTTTTTGTACTAGCAAGCAGGTCGGAAGCCAACGAAGAGCAGATAGTTGGACCAAGAATATGCGCCCCAGGCTGTATTGTACCCTAACGCCCAAGTTCGCAAGGTTCCACCGAATCAAGACTCTCACACACCGCCCTCTTTTCCTTTCTCTCTACTCCCATGATACAGAGGGCGATCCTTTAGCCGTTTCGCTCATTCTTTTCCCCATTTATTTTGTGGCCGCCACCCCCCTCACCCCCCCTTTCCCTTGAAAATAAAATGTAAAAGGGTCAATTGGAATAACGAAACGAGAGAAAAGTTGTTTGACTGGCTGGCCAGCAGGTTAGTTTGTACATTTAATAACAGGTCCACTGGGGGAGCCCAAAGCCACAAGTAATTTTTCCGCAGAGTGTTAGGGTGTTCCGAGACAGGTATCTATAATGGCTTTCACTGCAAATTAACGAACCCCGAATACAAGACGGACGAGTGGATGACATTGCCCAAGAGCATGCGAGCATGGGAAAGGGTTCTCCTTTCTTTTCTTTTCCATTTTGACAGGCATCATTTTAGGAGGCGCGCATCCGAGGTGACCAACGCCCCCGAGATCACACCGATCTTTGCCGAGACTCCTTCTAGGCAAAAGTATCGTAATAAACGCGATCGGAACACCTCCTGTGAATAGGTGAAAAAGGTCTTATTTTGCGAATTGCCTTGTTGGCAAGCTTATGTAGGGTAGGGAAAGAGTTGGGATGCACTAGTAGAGTACGGTAGAGTCAAGAAAGAGCTGCTCGCAAAGGGGACCTGGGGTGATACCCGGAACCGTTATGGGAAACCTTTGTTGTGTGGTGGGGGGCCGTTGGCAGTTGGACGGGTACCCTACCCTTTGCTTGCTTTCCCACTCTAGTACAGGCGTTGTGCGTGTGGTTACATGTAGCCCAATTTCAATGTACTCTACTGAATCGATCCAACTGCAAACGTTTTCCCCCTCCCCTCTTAATGTTAGATTCGCCAGGGGACCGAATGAGTTGATTGTGAGTGTTATATCTTTTTTGAGCTTGAGGAACTTCAAATAAAATGCCTTGTCGGACAGGGACAGAAACACAACGCATAACAATGACTATTCCGGGGACTTTAGACGCCTGCCGCGGTCGAATTGGATAGTAGTGATCCAAACGTTGCCATTCGCTACCTACCCAACCGGATGCGTTTCCTCTTGCACCTTATAGGCTTCTTTGATATTGGTGAGTAAATTAAGGGCGTAAATATCGAGGCAGTGGAGCAGATGAAACTCGAAGAACTGTTATGTTGACTGCAGTCGGTGCAACACTTACCGGTACCACAACCGGCACGAATCGGTCTGCCGGTTTAAGTTATCCTCGAAATTGGTATCGCCGATGAGGGACACACAGTCCAGGAATTGATAAAAAGATACATGACTGGCAGCCCGTCCAGTCATCAAGTGTACATACAGTGTACAGTACGGTACGTACCCACCGCCAGCTTCCAGCCGCCTACATACGTGTGAGCACCCGTTCCGAACGCCGAGCAACAGCAATGCATAACGGATTCTTCTTGGGTTGTCCTTTTCAACAGACCAAGTCATGGGGAGTGAAGTGCCATCATTCAGCTATCATGTATTGACCTAAGTGTGGTAGGATTCCGTGTTCATTACTTTTTGTATGGAGAGTGCAATGAGACGTTCGTTGAAACTAATATATAAATTATAGAGAAGGGGCAAAGGGGGGAAAGAAAAGGAACTACCAAACCCTCAGAACAATCGACCTCAAGTACGAGCAAAGTAGTACAATAGAGTACTAAGGTGGTAACCCATGCAGAACATCAAAGTTCGGCTGCTGGGAGGTTTGCAGATCCCGCAGCGGGTGACTAGAGATAGATACGAGCACTCAACCCTATCCTGGGAATAGTGAAATGAAATAATTCCTCATATCCATGCATATATGGACTAGTACTGTAGGTAGAGATTAAAAATAAGAAAAAAACAGAAAGGAATATAGAGTTCACACCGTCTCTCATTAAACTTTCGATCTTTCCTCCCCTTGATCACTCGCAATGAATCGCGTGATGTAGCATGTCGGTTAGGCCGTGTCCGCTACGAGCTCTTGAGTGCCGGCACAGTACCGGTACTTTGCACGGGCTGTCAGGATACGGCCACCGCCAGGCCCTATGAGATACCTTCCCTGATGAGGTATCGGATCGTACTTCTAGGACCGCGCTATGCTTGCAACTTTAGGTTCTTTTTTTTTCTTTTTCACCCTTTTTATGTACTCAGTCGGCCCTTAACACAAATAGGTATGGGGCATTGGACATCCTTACCGGGATACACGCAAGACTTGTGACAATGCTTATGTCAAAATGTACATACTGTACTCTTTCCCTGGTTTTCAAATAACGGCCTGATTGGTGTCTTTCTTCTCGGCAATCGAGTGCCCCATGTCGGCCTTATGTGAGAGTAATGATTGGAAGCTTCAAGCGGAAAAGACAAATGTGTCAGTCAATAATGCAGTGAATTTTCTTCCACATACAGAGCGGCATATATTTCATCCTTCCCCCTTCCCCTTCCCCCCACCCCCCGGTCCAAGGAATGTATGCACATCTTAGTTCCACATCAGACCTTTCCCTTCTTTCCGTAACAAAATAAGGGAACAAGAAAAAAAGGAAAGAGAAAAAAAAGAGAGGCGATGTAGGGCATCATTTCTCAACAGCTACCGCTGCCAACGTTTTCTGCGATCATTTCTGAGGAGAAAAAAAATCTCCCGTGAACGACACGAATACACTGGGTGTTAGAAACCCCACGGGCTTCGCGATTATGCAAAGGGAAAAAGAGCTCGTGCCTCTTTTAGCACACGAGTGGAGTACGGTATCGGAAACCCCGCCGGTAGGAGCAGTGAGTGCAGGGTCTTTCTTTAACCACCTTAGTGAGCGGTCATTAGATATGTTGATCCTTGAGGCCAGACTTGGCGCTCCATCTTTCTCCGGGAAGGTTAACTTTCTTGTCCGCTTTCCTCCAGCAGAGTGTCGACCTATTCGGGATTACCCATAGGCGATCGGGGAGAGGGAAAAGTTAAACACTATTGGTTCACCATCTCCCACCCTCTCTCCCTCCACTTGGAAAATGCAAACATAGGCTCTTCCACTGGAAACTAACCTCTCGTCAATGATATGGCCGTTTCCCCCTTCGGCAGGGAGACCTAAGAATTTGTAGAATACAAAGTTATGAAGAGCGCCTTTTTTTGCTCCTTTCGTTAGTGATAAACTGAGCAGGAAAAGGTGAGAAAAATAAGAGAAATGGGGAGGGGATAGAGTGCATCGATAGTTTGCGGGACTACCTTTCCCCCCCTTTTTGGTTTGTTTGATGTATTAACGAGAGCAATGACTTAAACATATTGTATCGTGGGGTTGTCTTCGTCAGCAAACATGGTCCGTATCGGTAGGTGGTATTCGAGTTGATGGAACTGTATTGTAAGTTTAGGCTTTGCGCGACGCATCATGTAGTCAGTTCCACCCCCAACCCACCACCCCCACAACAAATTGATCGCCTTGATAGGGAGAAACCCGCTTCTCTGCCGAAGTGGAAGAAAAAGAAAGAAAGAAATATCCCTTCAGATGCTCGCAGTAAACTAATCATGAACAAACTGTGCCATCTGACACTTTTGGTTCAGTCCTATATTCCCCGGATTTACGGGGGAAACAAGCCACAGCGGCACGCAAAGAGGGGGGAGGGCAAAAAGAAAACATTTAAGATAACGTCTTGCACATCCGGCGTACCCTTGTTCACCTTCTCCCGTTTAAAAACAAAAAAGGAAAAACCTCCTCAAGTCTACGAGTAACGAGAAAACTAGCCAAAGAGCTTTCGTTATTTACGGTGCCCTTACCGCACAGTATAGTACTGTAAAAGTAGCGTTATGCCCCTCTTCTTCTTATTATTATTATTTGAAATGTCTTTGATAGGAGCGCCTAATGTTGATCTTTGCCTGCGCCTACGGCATGCATATTATTGCATGTCCAAAAGGAAAGTTGAGAAAGGAAATAAGAAGTGCTAAGAGAGTCATGTTTTTCCCTGTGCCACGAAGAATCTCGCTATTTGTCCCTTCGAATGCAGTCTTGGTCGGATGCTTTTTTTTAAACCCCCGCCCGCATGACGGGTCCCTCTCCCTCTTGATGCACAAGTATATACGGAACGCAAGGTGAGACGCCAATGTAGTGGGGGGTTTAAAAGAGATGGAAAACACAAGAGAAGGAAGAATTTGTGATAAGGTGGCCAGAAAAAGGGAGCAAGAGAGAAAGAACGTAGAGTGAGGAAAGAAGAGATCTGCCAGTGTGACTTGCTTCTTCTTATGATGCCCTTTATTCTTCACTATTCTTTTTTTCTTCTACTCATATTACCTTTCTCTGGTACAGTACTTGTACAGTGCATGGGTCAAGTAGGAGGGTGGCGTATTTTGAATAAACCCCCTTGAACAGGTAGTGCATGACGATGCATCAGCTAATGCTCTTCGTAACTTGACTACTGTATTCCACCTCCTCCATGAGGAGGAAAGTTGGCAGGTTAAAGAAAGCAAGTGATGTAAGGTAGATCTAATCGGACTTTAAAACTCAGCCCAGTCTAAGAGGCTCAAGAGGCTTTCTTCCTCACTTTCCCTCTTGCTCCTCTCCCTGCTGAGCATGCGCTTCGAGGTCCCAGGCTATCCCTGCCATTTTTTATGATGCGATGAGCTGAGATTCCGATTTCTCTTATTCTCTCCATCTATCCAGACAGTTAAGGATGCAAGCAGGTAGTGCAGTAGCTTCAGCATGATCAGACATGCAACTCTGCTTCTCCTACGTCCTCTTCCTCCATCCCTGCCTTATTATGCTCCACCCACCCCTCCAAAGATCACGCCAACACCCCGCAGTTGCGAAAGCTAGGTTGAATAGGCTGCATCCAGGCCAGGTAGGCAGGCATGTGGAAAGGGAAAAAGAAAAAAGAAAAAGAAAAAGAAAAAGAAACGTGTCTGGATGCTGCGGATTTTCTCTGCATGGAGTTTGCACAGTACCAGGTTTTGATGAGACTACAAGTAGCTGATATTGACTGGGTTATCCTGGTGCGGTATATACATGGCGTCTATCTTATCCCGCTTCCCGCCTACATTACTCGAGTAGGGTATGATACATTCCCGCCTCATCCTCATCCTCCTTCTAATCCTCCAGAAACGGTTTCCATGGTCATTGTATGTCGGTACTACTGTGGGGACTTACGCGTGTGCCTATGCCGTAATCCACCTAGACAAAGCCCTCCTCCTAGGCAAAGCCATTCAGCCCCGGACTGAAAAAGCATTTATTGAGCCCAGGGTTCGAGTGGATCTGTATGCAAAAATGCGTTACCCACACCAAAGCCTTTCAACTTGAAAACTTGCATAAACGTCTTTCAATCCTAGGACTAAGTGGCTCTAATCCCTTGGCAGATTTTCTCTATTTTTCATAATATAATTTGAAATTCGTGACCAACCAAGCGCTGGCTACCCCTACCCCCTCTCCCCTCCACAGTCACTGATCAGCGCCAAATAAGCATTCAGACAGGATCGATACCGTCGCACTGCCAGCCTCGTGAGCCACGGAGTCATCTCCCCATCGGCTGACTGGAGAGTAAGGCGGGGGGGAGGGGAAATAGAGCAAAATCGCGCCTTGATCGTAGATGCTACCAACCTTATTGACTCCATCCACCACCACTTCATGATCGCATCCATGTAACTTGCAGATCACCCGCCCCTCCCTTTCCCTCGCCTCTCGGTACTTGGCGGATTGATGTTTCAAGGAAGGAAGGAAGGAAGGAAGAAAGAAAGAAAGGAAGGAAGGCGTGATGTGCTGCTGCCCGAGGCATAAAATTAAAAATAAAAAGCGTCCGCCAACTGAAGGGTAGGGCAGAGAAAGATGGTAGGCATCACATGGTGAGCGGGATTGACGGAGAATGAAAACAGAAATATTCCACATATGTCGAAATCTTGGAGACGGCCTTATTAGCCTGAACAAAAGGAGTTTATGGGGAAGAGGCAGGGAGGGGATTTGCTGAGCATGGGATCTACGGTACGGAGGGGAAGAAGGAAAGAAGCAATTTTTTCCTTCCCCATTGCTGTGATGCTGTGGTACTGCAATGCCATCGGGATTTGCCATGCCGATGCATGTAATTTACTCGTACAGTATCTCAGTCTTCGCTATGGGCTGCCATAACCATGATTTGATTTTGTTTTCCTCTTATGCAGCTAACTTAGCAAACCGGTGTTGCGCAGTTGGTTGATTAGCCAGTTGACCTAAATATATAAAAGAGCTCAACCGGGATGCAAGGGGCACAGCACAGTACGGTACAGCATGGCCATTATCAGCGACGGTTTTTGACGGCTGTATGTACCTATGTACTCAGCCCGGTGGGTAGCACTGTAGGTTGACTCGCGGTAGACTTCTCATCCAATCGTTATGGTGTTCGTACCTGCACAGTAATGCACTGCACAGCACTCCCATAGCGATCAGATCAGGAACGGAGGCGTTAACAATATGGGAGCTAGCTAGCCAGCGAGGGCGGTATTTTATTATTATTATCCTTTTCCTCCGTGGAAACCTCCATCTGATACTCGTCTCAGTCCAGATGCATCCGGAAACAGGGGTCGAGGGTTTATCTGGGCGCTCAGATACTGGTACGCACTGATCTTTTGCAATATATTTTGTGAATCCCTGTATTCGGATAACTTCCTGCCTGAGGCAAGTACGGCGCAATACGGCCGAGTGACTGATCGGGCTGAGATGGTACCCTATATTGCTCCGACTTATTATTGTTATTTATGACAGGCTAACTTGACTTTTCTTAGTCGTATCTCAAACAATGTTTCAGTCGGAGTTGGAGATATCCTCGGAAGCAAATCACCACTTAGCATGGCGGAGAATTTCTTGCTCAATCTGTCTTATCTATGCGACGACAGCGGGAGAGTCGTATCACATTACCGTATCATATCTTGTTCCAAGACACTTTTTTCCTTTTCCTCTGTCTCGCTCTGTTTTGGTCTAATGTTTTCGTAGGTCGCATAAACACCTCTTGCTCGGTCCGGATCCTGACGTAGTGAGAGAGAAGGAGATGCAAAGTTGTGCAGAGAGAGAGAACCTCGGATGTACGGTAGGGATGTGTTCCGTAGCCAATATACCTTTCTATCGAATTTTGGGGGGAGGAATTTGAAATTTGATATATTTGTGTTGATTAGTTCTGGACCCGTGACCACATACTCCCTGGCGTGGGATATCGTGCGATGGGCATGGTGGCAGCAGGATAAGTGCATGCGGTGCAGTGCAAGTGCTATGCATACCGAACCTGTCTATCGTTGCGATGAGAGAGGACTCGAATGCTCCATTGTATACTGCACAGTAATATGGCCTGCATAAAGGTGTTCCTTGCAGACAGCACACATTTTGTCTGCCTACACATCCTGGCGCATCGCAATCCACCCCCCCATTTCTCAGACCGGCGAAAATTGAGATAACCCGGAGAGCGCAACTGCGTGCATATATACTCTCGCACTCTGCTGATATACCCTAACCCACCCCCTCAAAAAAAAATAACATTTTTTTATAATATTCCTATACTCAACGTTAGGTTAATTATTACCACCTCACCTAGGATGTTACAAGCCATTCCCTTGTTTATCCGCCAGTAGAGCCCCCCCAGTCCGGTTCGTAACCTGATGTTTTTCTTCAAAACATTTACCCTTTCTCTTACTACCGTACTTTAGTAGCTTAAATCCTTTGCCTACCGTGAGTGCCTTGATTGTTCACCTATGGCCCAAAATGTCCCGGATCGATAGGAAGTATTGGAAATCGCTTCTTGGGACGGAATCAGCCTCGACCCCCTGGGGGAGTAGAGAGGAAGACAGGGGGAAAAGCCCTCAGGTATGATAGGATGTGCTCAGCACACACAATTTCCCTAGTCATAATTAATCACTCGCTTTATCCGTAGTTTTGTGAGCGCACAGTGAAGTATGAGATATAGGGTGTTGTTGTTTTGCATGCATGAATAAGACCCTGTGATCTTTTCATCTCACGGAATCATTGGCGATTACTGTCTTTGTTTTTCCCCCTACCCTTTACTTTTTTATGTTTGTGGAACGCCCCCCGCGGTGGAGAGGGGGGGAGATGTTGGTTTTTAATGAGTGAATTAGATGCGGGGGGAGTTAGATCGCGGCAGGTACTTGCGATTTTTCTTCCCTTTCCTCTCCTTTTTGGCTGTCGCGGCACAGTACAACCAGCAGGGGCCACCACGCGACCACGAAGGTTGCCGGATGACTTAGAGTAGAATCTCAGAAATCCGCACTTTCTGTTTGGGGTGTAGCAATATCTGATCTAGGGGCAAGTGCTCCTAAGGGAGATTAGTGTTTTCTTAACGTAACATAGAATTGGTCTAGCTGGTCTATTGAATCTCGTCTACCAAAATTTGTAATTCATTTAACCGATTGAATCAAAACATATTCTGGGCACGCTAGACAATGCTTACCTACTCCTGGTCTGGAACGAGTAGCTGCAAGTCTAAGATACCCCCGCCCGGCGTTCTAATTAGCAATAGCTTGTGACCAACGCATGGAAGGCAATAATGGGCATCATCCTCACAGATTGCCCTGCCAACAAACGGGGGGAGATCTAGTGAGTAAGAAATAATCAAAGGGGTGAGGGGTAGGAGGAGGGAAACAGTAATAACAGAATTGGATTATGATACATATATCCAATGAAAACCTACGGGTTCTGAGGGTAATCCCCATGATTGATTGATGGGGTTAAGCATTCCACCCCCCAGAGTGACTCTAGATATAGACTATATTCAATATGCCGAGTTTCTACAGTACCAACTCAGGGCAGAGGGGAAATAAATAAATAAGGGCGAAGCAAAGCAACTGCCGGCGAGTTAGGCTCCAACGTGCAGTTGTAGAGATCAAAACCGAGACATAAGGGTTATCCGAGAGCTGCAAGTAACCTTTGCTTACCCATCAGGGTCCGCACTCCCCCTTCATCCGTTTCAAAGGGCCTAGCCTCCTCAACTCACAAGCACCCAGTACGTTATACGTGCTCGCCCATCTGAGTATGGGCGCTCAGATGTGCGCGGGTTATTTTTCATACTCGAGTGCTGGTTTTTGGCCCTTGTGTTTGGGTACTTCATCCCTAGCACCTATAGCCTATTTATCTTCTGCGGATGTTGCTATACAAATACGGAGAGGTTCACGATAGATCACTCGCCCCAATCAACCTGATTTATGGAGCACCCTAGTTTGTTATCGTTCCTGAAAATATTCCATGTGTTTCCCACTCGAGCCTGCAGAACCGTTTCCGAAATAGCTTCTGTAGCGCTGTAACAGTTTGTTTGCCGAGGTCTGCTCCGGCCTTGCGAAAACGAAAAGGAAGGGAGAAAAAACAAAAAAACCGCTGGCCAGGATATTATAGAAGTTTCGGGCAAGGCGGAGGCGACGGGTGGCACAAATTCCGGCCTACAGTACTCGTACTCTCGTCCTTACCCTCTCCCCACCCCACCCCCCTTTCGAATACCTGTGCGGTAATCGAAAAGGAAATTAGAATTAAGCGAGGTAGTGAGTGGAACCTGAGGGGGAAGGGAGTCTGGTTGCCTCCCCTCGTTAAAAAGAATCAACTGGGACAAGCTTAAATAGATTCACACCAAGCTAGGAAATGTTTCCAACCCTGTGGATCTACCGGCTATTTCCAGTGACGATCTTGATACCACCATCCCATAACCGCCCTCTTCCACTGCTCCCTGCTCTCGGGGTTAGTAAGTTAATTTATTATCTTTTCTTTTCTTTTTTTCTTCGTATCGATGCTCCCCCTCTTCGGCTATTCTATCAAGGTTAGTTCCGTTAACCAATTGACGATGGTGGTTGAGTGGCACGGGTGTGAGACATTGGAGCTGCTTGAAAGAGAGAGTGAGAGTTTTTTTTTTAACCCGCTTTCTGCCCACTCTCCATTTTATACGAGCCGCGCGGTAGCGTTTCCACAGGAGATCACTCGAGGACTTGCGGGTCGGCTCAGAACTCTGTGGGGAAGAGGTGGAGGAGTGGGCGGAGGAGGAGGGGGAGGGAAAGGCAAGGTATCCTGGTCGTGTTAATTCGGACAGTCGGCCTCTGCCCAAAATGTGTACCGTTATTCCCTTCTTTTTTTTCTTTTCTTTCTTCACTTTTTATCGTCCTGCCTCGATCGCTTCGCTTTGGTAGTGTGTTGTACTGGCATAGCGTAGAAACCACGGGACTAACTTGAACTCTAGTGTATGTTTGGTGGTTGAGGAACAAACGGTATGCACAACCGTCACTGTGCTTGCGTTACTATGCCCGGGCAGATTAAGGCTAAGGCAGGGAGGCAGGGAGTTCCGGCCACATAATCCTGGCTAGAGAGCTTGAGACGGAGGAATAGAGCTCACGTGCCATGAATTGAGCTATGTGTTGACTGACTACCGGTGCCTTGAGTGACTGAAGCGTTGTGAAGTGCCGGTATTATGTTTGTATACATCATCGAAGGGATGTGTTTTATCCTGAATAACTAGCACATCCACTCCTACTGGTAGTACGATATGCTTCACTAAGGATCTGAAACTTCAATATATAATTTGAACCTTTTGTAAAGTAAGGAAAAATATGTTACTAATATTGGTTATATGTGCTCGGGGGGATACAGACTCTTAAGGCAAGCCTTCCTATTTATAATGCGCAAAATGCATAGGCCTACAATACCTATGACCCTAGCCCACCGTTAGTTGTGGAAAGAGTCAATTGTCACCCTCTGGTGTAATATAATTGCACGATCGGTGACTAATAGTTTCCTTGTATTGGATAATAACTACTAAGTGGTGCAACGGGGAGTGGGCTGAATAGAACATGACCTGGCTGATGTGTAAATAACTGTGGGAGGGGCATAGTCATAAGCTGTTATCTTTTGTTCAGCACACCTAGTGAACTGATGGCCTAGGCAGGAGTATATATGGGCCATGAGAAAACCATCTTGGCCATTCCGTAGATCACCATGCATATAGATTTTCCTCCATGCATGTCCCCATTTCCTTGCCCACTCCTGCGATAGCAAAGGAAAAACATGTTCATAGAAGCTTCTCCGTGGACCATTCTAACTCCAAAACAGAAGGAGGCGCCCCCAACATCCTTGTAACCTCCGCGATCAACCACAGCTCGCTCCCAGCCTCTGTTAACTCTAGCACCTTGGGGGTTCGCGGGCATATTTCCTCTACCCAACAGCAGACAGACACTACCGATTTCGGTCCACGAGACCTATGAAAACAATTCTCGAACGGGTGTCTTGTGAGGTCATTTTCTTGGACGTATAAATTGCGATCCGCGAGGATCATCATAAAAAAAAGCCAAGCTTGAGAAATAATAATAACAATCGCACGTCTTGAATACTCTCAAAGTTTTATGGTATCGCGGCGCCGACCAGCTGGTCCTCTCAACAAAATGGAGTCCAAAGTCGCCGTGATGGTCCGGAAATTCCCCGGAGGTGACATCCGCTTCCTTCTTCACATGGCTGGAATTGTTTAGAGATGTGATTTTCCTTTCTCGAGTTCGTCCTTTTTATCATGAAAGTTTTCACAAATCGGGATAAATCGCTGTCGCAATGAAGTCCGTGGTAGTCATAAGCAGAGCGTAATTTGGTAGTATTTGTTACTGCACAGAGATTTACAGCCGGAGCCTACCTTACTGTTGGGACTGGCACTGGGGGTGCTTCGGAAATCATCTGAGGGAACAGATCATGCAGCAGGATGTTCTTTCTGCCCTAGTTGACTGGGGGTGAATTGCCGGCAACCGTTGAAGCCTCCATGCTGGTGATATGTTAGGTATGAGAGGGCGAGGATATGAACATATAGCCTCTAAATACCGTATAATCTCAAATAATCAAACCGGGTGCTATGTCGTTGGAGTTGCCCCTTCAGTAAGGTGTGGTGTTTTTTTCTCTTTCCGAGGGGCTGCGCGGCCCACCTTTCGCCGTGCTTTTCGCTCCCTTTCCAGAGAAGGAAATTTTGGACTACCTAGCACACGGTTCGATTATTTGAGATTATACGGCACGTGAACTGTGCTCGCGCTAGAAAGGGTTTACGGTGGGTCATCTGTACAGTGCAGATGACCATCCTTGTTTATTGTAGGGGAGTTTACAATAAACCTCCTTGATGATTGCGCAAGCCTGTCGGAACATTAATTGAATATACTAGGGTCGTGATGGTGGTTAAACTATATGGAATTCGTTTTGTGGACATACTGGCCGGGGTTGGTGTTGGAAGGTATTTTTCTGGACAGTTGGGGTTGATATGTCTCTTTACACAATTGTTGCTAGAGCTATTTGCTCGGTCAACCGTCTGTGGTATCGGGTTTGATAGAGGCTAATCAAAGAAGTAGCTTTATAATTACCTCATGTCCTTTCTTACAAGGTAGAAGCTCACAGGAGCTTGTCTAAATCAGGGAATCAATCTGGTAGGTGAGTGATGACTGGCTTTTGTTCAAACAGTAGTTTTGCTACATCCTATCTACATACCGTAAGAACTGGAATAATTGAACCCCGCGCTAAGGCGTTCGAAATTCCCTCTCTCTTGGATAGGAGGCGAGGAGCGCACAGCGAAAACTGACCCCCTCAGACCGAGCTTAAGGCAGAAAAAAAAGAAAAAAGAGTCAGACCATACCAACAAAGGCAACTCCAACGTCCTAGCGTCAGGTTCAATTATTCTAGTTCTTACGGTATGCTGCAGCGGGTGGATGTATTCGTGGTATCCCTATGAATAGTCACCTAATTGGGTCCACTAGACCGCACTATATATTAGCCTTGGTTATTGTTAATTCTAACAGCTCCGGTGGTCCAGACAAATTAAAATCTCGACGGAAGTGATTTCCTAGGCATTTCCACCATTAATACGGGTCGTACTCCACGCAATAGCCGCAAAAGGTCGGTTAGTATATATAGAGTTTTCAATTTGATAGAAGGGTTTGAGGAGGGCTGGAAGTGGTGCTATGGGGTCATGCATCGGAAAAAACTGGGATACGGAGATACCTTTCAATGCTGTACCGATTGGAGTAAGTATAATTAATACTCACCGAGTGAGCACAAGTGCTGTGATTTCGGTTTTCACAGGCTAAAATTTGGTGGCTTGGTGAAGCCTGACGAAGGGTCAATCAATAGTGGCTTTATTTTGAGAATGGGAAATTTTAGGTGAACTCTGCTCTTTGATATCGCAGGTCATAGTTTCGTGTTCCTTTGGGTTGCAGCTGTCTATGAGACGCGGTTTCGACACAATTTCCCACGACCCTCAACCCTCAACCTTTAGAGCCCTCTCTACCTTCCTAGCCCTAACCGTCACAACCCTCAACCTTCACAAACTCAACCTCCACAACCCCCACAGCTCCGCAACCCATAACTCTACCATACACTGACAACCACAAATAATATTTTCTCAGCCCATTTCCCTAGCTCATTTTTTCAGTTCATCTTTCCAGTTCATTTCCCTATTCCATTTTTCTAAATTAGGGTTCATAGACCCCGAATATCCTACTCGTATTGCAGTAGTTTATGGGTTGTGAGTTCGATTCATTTTCCCACAACCCCCTCGGCCCCCGTAGAGCTACAACACACAACTCTATAACCTACTAACAGCAACAAGCATGTCAGATTCCGTGCCCCCCCTCACACCAATGGCCCATTGAATCTACCAGTGCTCCACGGCCCTTCCGGGTATGCTCCTCCTGAGCTGCATAGTGTAGGTCGCTGCCAGTGGTTCTTTGCCCTTGGTCCGTCGGGGCACGATGGCCGATTATCAAACAGTTATATACAGCTGTTGGTATGTTTTTGGCTAAGCTCCTTTCGTGATCGTTTACTAACCTCAATTTAGATATGTCGCTACCCTCCAGCTTAGTGATGGCCTTAGGGCTGTCCAGTGTTCGCAAGCGGTCAGTCTGGCCGGGCTTGGGGCCAGGGCGGCCGAGCTAGGCTTTCTTTTGGGGCGGGCCGGGCCGGACTGTGGGCTACAGTCCGGCTTTAAGTGCCTACCTGACTGGGCCTGCATATCTGCAGGCATCTTCAGATATCTGTAAGCATCTTCAGATATCTGCAGGCATCATCAGATATCTGCGGCCAACTTCAGATATCTGCAGGAATCTTCAGATATCTGCAGGCGTCTTCAGATATCTGCGGGCATCATCAGATATCTGCGGGCATCTTCAGATATCTGAGGCATCTTCAGATATCTGCGGGCATCTTCAGATATCTGAGGCATCTTCAGATATCTGCGGGCATCATCAGATATCTGCGGGCATCTTCAGATATCTGCGGGAATCTTCAGATATCTGCGGGCATCTTCAGATATCTGCGGGCATCTTCAGATATCTGCGGGAATCTTCAGATATCTGCGGGCATCTTCAGATATCTGCGGGCATCTTCAGATATCTGCGGGCAACTTCAGATATCTGCGGGCGTCTTCAGATATCTGCAGGCTATCTGCAGGCCCCCCTTGCGAACGCTGGGGCTGTCCAACATGTTGGTGGACTCACTCAGTGTTCCCAAGCGTCCAGCCCGTCCGTCTTTTGCTTAGGACTGGACGGACGCAGGATCTGGGACTCTGCCCATGACGGACGCCTGTCCTATAGTCCGTCCCGTCCGTCTTTTGCTTAGGACTGGACGGACGCGGGATCTGGGGCTCTGCCCAGGACGGACGCCTGTCCTACAGTCCGTCCTAACCGCTGCCCGGGACGGACTGTAGGGCCCTAGAGGTGTCTCACTCCGAAATACCTACAACCAGGGGTTTTTTTTGGATGAGCGGACGCCCTACGCCCAATAGCCAAAGACCCGGACGGGCTGCGGGAGCGGCCATCCTATACGCGGCAAACTCTGTCAACTATCATTAGCCCCTCACGCCCCCGCCGTCCTTTATATTATGCGACTATAGTCAAGTGCCTCTCACGGTGGTACACGATCCCATTTATCCATCACTCGCAAGCACATTTAACTTGGGCACCCCATATCGGTGGGTGCTTCACCATCCTACAGAGATGGGGATATGGTTACCAACCCCGTAATGCTTCCTTAGATTGTAGAATGCTCCTAGGCTTGTTACTAATTGAGGGAGCAGGTAAAACCCCAAGATTCATTCCTGAGCAGAGGGCATTTCTGTGGGTTGGGCTCCTGGGCTCCTGCCCAGGTTATTCATTCCACTTATTTGACCTGATTTCGGAATCGATCTGGAGAGCCGAAATCATGAAACATCACTCATCCCTTCTCCCCTTCTTCCACGGCCCGCTGCTGTCCTGCATCTCCCCTACGGTCTCTTGGCAAGCATGCTATCCCACCCCTACCCTCGGGAAGCACTTCCTCACCTCATAGGGCCCGAGGTCCGAGCCAAGGATGGCCGTCCCGGGATTTCACCAGTGTTCCCAACCATCCAGTCCGTCCGTCTTCGGGGGAGGACGGGACGGACTACGGCTCATAGTCCGTCTTTTTGGGGGTGCTAGGACCACGCCCGGGAAGGTGAGGACCGGACGGACTATAGGGGACTATAGTCCCGGCGCTTGGGCCTCCTGTACTAGCCAAGCTGAATTCATACACCTCCAAACGAATTCTTTTCACATCATGAGACATCACTCTTGCCCCCACCGTCCCTGGCCGTCCTCACCCTTTCCCAGCCGTCCTCACTAGTCACCTGCCGTTTCCTGCAGTCCCCCGCCGTCCATCCCCTGCCCTGAACTAAAATGTCTCACCCTGTAGGGCCCGCCGTCTTGCCCAAAGACGGCCGTCCTGCACTTAGGCCGCCCCGGACGGACTATAGATAGCCGTCCCGTCCCGTCCGGGGCTCTTGGCAGTCCCCGCCCCGCCGGGCCCCCGGACGGTTGGGAACACTGGATTTCACCGCCTTAGACGGACTCCTAGAGGCAGTCCAGTCATGCCCCGTACTCTTGACAGCCACCCCGCCGGACCCCTGACCGTTGGGAGCACTGGCTCGACACAGGGTAATGGGCAAGTCTCATAGGGGTATTGCCGGAGGTTTCTAGGCTTATATATTTTCAGGATGGTTTCACTTGCGTTTTCTGTTTGCTAGCGAAAATCCTTATAAAAATTAGTTCTTCTCCGTTTATAGTTCAAGTCCGGTTCCTCTGGTGCCACTGGCTCTTTCAAGAGTAGCGCCCTAGCAATAAGGCCTCAGCAGAAATCTCTAAGCTAGAGGTTCTTCAGGGAAGAGCTACCTATGAGGAAATTAGTGGTGCGGTGGAGGTAGAAGATACCGGAGAGGAGCCTGCCCCCTCCCTAATATAGTTCAATGAGGTACAAGCACAAATGCTTGCTGGGGCTTCGGTCTCACCCATAGGAGTATCGCTTAAGCCAGGAGTGTAAGTAATGTCATGTTTGGCTATATCCGTAAAATGGTAAGGTTAGGCGTTGATATTGTCCTATTTCTGTCAGTACTGGTATCCAAATTCCCCACCATGGGACCCTCTTACAAGAATGAGGGTCATTGCTTACTTCGAATGTTCGATATCTGAAATAACCGTGCCAGAGACTCCCTAGATAAAGTAGCCTTTACCTGTACCTGACACTTGTACCTGCTATTGCGTTCCCGGGTTTGAATACTTATTAGGTGTAACCTGTGATTCCTATCGCTGCGATTATAATTTCTGCTTATTGAGTTTTAGTGGTTTTATGGGGGCTTGCAGAGGAATTCCGGGGGCTGAATGTGTGGGTGATTGTGTAGGGTTGTTGACAGTTTGCGGAATTGTATTGTCTTGGTATGATAACTATTACTATTTCGTGAGCATGGCAGTCAAATGTGAACTATGTGGGGTAATCTGATAGAAAAAGTAGCGTGGAGAGGTCGTTGGGTTTTTTTTTCGTATTATAACTCCCTTCCCCCAAACATATTCAGGAAAGACTAGAGTGATAAATCCAAATCCAAACACCATCTTTCGCTCACTACATACATATGCCCACCCTTTTTCACAAAATCCTCCAACAAAAGAACAAGGCAAATAACTTGGAGAACTTTCTCGGAAATAACCAAATGTAAAATACGTGCCAGTAGGACACACTCCCGCTTGATAGAGCTTTCTACTACTGTGGGCGTAGCAGGTTCCACCATAATCTCCCTTATAATATCCACATACCCGCCATCTAGCTTCAAGTACCTTCCCACATCAATAGTGATAAGAACAGGTATGTTTGGGGTGTGTGGTTAAAGTAGTCGTTTTTGTGATAGGAGTTTCAGGGGGCTTACATACAAACTTCCAAATGTAGTACAGTCATTAAGAAATCGTAATCATCCATAAAGTAGCCATAGTCTTGCTGTTTCGGTAAGGTATGGAGCTTTGGCGATGCCTGGGATGATTGATCCATCAAGCCCAGTGGCCCGCAGTGTTGAATGCCCGAGAACCAAATGGACTCCGTGGAGAATATGGAGGTGATGGCGAAACATACTCGGGGTGTTAGGGTATTATCGACCGAAAGCTCTGGAGAGAGGGAACCTTTACTTGAAATGTCTTCCCTTGCTATCCCAGGAGGAAGCAAGGGAATAAGGATATGCGTTAAGGAAATCCGAGATGCGCGACCCGCGGGGGGGTCTGGATGATTCCATTACGCTTTGTATATACTCCTATATTTACCGTTAGTTTAGAGAGCAAGGATATCAACGAAACGAAGCTTCCAGCTCATCTCCAAAGTCTTGTCATTGGAACCGTATTTTGTTGCACCCCGTTCGAAAAGGCATGCCAACCCAACACAAAGCCCACCCTATCTTTCAGCACAGCCAAAGCCTGGCGGTATGGAATGGGGTTCGCTACGAGTGAGTGAGGTGACGCTTGAGTTTTTAAGTGGTTTATTCACATGGCCTTACTGATAATACTTGTGTATTTACTGGGCTAGATGATTTTACCTAAGCCCACTAGGATATCGGTTTATCTTATCAGGGGCTGATGCTGCACAGCGGACTAGCACTTGGAGATGTGCGGAAATTTCCTATTGCGCTGGCAGAGTGCTTTCTTGGAGATCGATTAGGCGGCCCGGAGATATCAGTCAGGTTCCACGAAAATCGCCGCCTTTCCATGCCAGAGGAATTCCCGTACCGGTAGCGACTAACTCTACCATCCAGCCTCTACAACATCCTAAGTAGGAAGGAGCAGAAAATGTCTCAATTATTCAGTAACAATATTAGCTCTTTGAACACCACTGTCAATACCTTTACCGTCGCTGATCTAATGTCCTGACCTAGTTATCCCCACGGATCCAAGGTTACGCTATCGGAATATCCTAGACCTTAGAGTTGAGAACCTAGGGGAACGGCTCTTAAAACCGAGGAATTTAGAAGTTGGTGCGCAGGCAGTGAGGGGGTGAAACGATAGTGTAGTCTTGTTTTTCTATGGAGATCAGGAGGTTAGCAAGTACCTCCGGGCTCATCCCTAGCTTTTTTGGTACTACTCGCTCGACAAAGGCAGAGACTTAAGTTATCTGAATTTCCATTAGGTCAAGGCTCTTTTTACCGGCCCCTCTTGCCATTTCCTGGGCACACACGTTCTGGGATATTCTCTTTATCTGAGCGCACAATTCCTCGAATATTCTTTTGTATATTGGGGAATGCACCCAAGAGGAAATATTTGGGATTGTGCAAAATAGCTTGCCCAGCAGCTATTCGATGGCTACAGCAACCGCATATTCACAAAAGCTCTCTAGAATGCAGGGAAATTGAGTTTCCCCCATCCTAATATCGACAAGCTTTCCCTGTTCAGTGGGCTACACCATGCATCGTTTTTGGGTAGTCTTGAGATGGTAGCTAGTTTGGTGGAGGTGGGAGGTTGGGATATCAACCAAACAGATGACACAAGCAGCGCACCTCTCCTGCGGGCTGCCTTCAATGGGCATGAAGGAGGGTGAAACCGCTAAAACAGGGCGACTTCAACTCCGGCAAACTGGATATAGATGACCGAGCTCCGTTCTCATGGGCTGTCTGAAGTGGGCACGAGGGAGTGGTGAAAGTGCTTCTCGGACGGAATACGTCAATCCCCACAAACCGAATGCCTAGGCCAAACACCGCTCTGGTATGCTGCTTAGAGTGAGCGCGGGGGAGTGGTGAAGATACATCTCGGACGGGGCAACTTCAACTCCGACAGTCCAAATATCGATGGCTGAACACCACTCTGGTTTCCCGCTTGGAGTGGGTACCAGGGAGTGGTGAAAATATTGCCCGTGAGCAATGTCAGCCCGACAAACCGGATAGGTCCGACCGAACACCACTCTGGTGTGCCGCACGCCGTGGCCGTGGGGGGGTGACATCTCTGCTACAGCCCCCAGAATCTATGACTCTTAGCACGGCATTGCTTCCCTCCCCGTTTCAGATGGCCGGTGCTATACTATCAGATTATCAGTGTGGGCAAAGATTGCGCAAGGTCAGGCTAACTGCGCAGTGCTATATAGAAATAAATGATACAAATTATCACTCCATCCTTTCATAAGTCCCTCTAGCAATAACACTCTAAGATATCAAACTATTGCCTGCGTGCGGGTGCTTGCTCTATAATATCTTGAGCAAGTTTCTAAGAAGCAACCCTCATCCAATCTTCTACAAGGAAGCAAGATAAGAATATCAATGCCTGTCCCCCCCTTCCCATGACCCCACTCTAGAGTTAATTCAGCATCAAATCGCGGTCTTTGAAGCCTTCTTAGACCCTGAGCCTTCTGGTAGAAATCGTTTCTACTGTGAGAGGGGTTTTCCAACCGCCCGTCCGGTTTTCTCCTCTTTCCCCCATTCTCCGCTGCATCCTTCCTCTGAAAATCTTCTGTTTCCGTCTATCGTCGAATAGCCACCAGGCCAGTAATTGGCCTCCCAGTACTGGATATACGAAAAATGGCTTCGGAATTCTTATCCAAGATTTTGCTATTAAATGTCCTAGCTAGTTCTCGACAATTTTAGTTGGACTGAACAGCCATTAGCTGTGCCTACTCCGACTTCCGGCCCGCATGATTCGTGACCCTTCCCATCCACAACCCCCATGAAAGCGCCCCGATCCAAGAAGAAAGCAGAGCACAAGGTTATCAAGGAGCCATTCCCCGTGCTCACCATGTCTTTTGGATCTTGGGACACCGGGAGGCCGAACAAGAGCATACTTGGTGATATTTCCCCGAGCTTCATTCCAAATTTGTTTCCCTACATCTAAGCCTTACAGCGGTGGATGTAGGCCAGAGAATATAACGAAAAGTGGCAAGTTGCAATCAGGGGCTAAATGAGAGCTACCGGGAAGAACCCGCTACCCGAAAATAATGCTTATTGACCGCCCCGATGTTTGAGGGTGAAGCTCTGCGAGTTTTGTTCGCAGTATAGGCAGCGATGTCGATACCAGAAGAACTGAAACAATTGAGCTTCACGCTAGGGCGTGGAGCAGCTCTCTCCTAGCATGGTCCATGGTATTTTCCTTCTGTCATACCCCTCTGAGCGGGAGGTTGAAACCCAGTTTCTCTCCCGGGTGATTCCCCCGTTTATCTGAAGAGGGGAATTCTAGTCGTCATAGCCCGAGGTGCAATTTTTCCAGTCCTTAGCATTGCAAAAAAAACAAAAAAAACACCACAATACCACTTAAAAGGGGAAGCAAGTTGTCAAACCTCTTCCTTGGAAGCCCCTTCATCCGTACTCACCGTGGGATTAAGCGTGAACCTGCAGCAAACAGGTGATCCCAATGCCTCAAAATCACTTCTGAAGGCTCCCTTGACAAAAGGAGCCCTCATAGGTGTAGAAGACACACAAAAAGGAGACGACGCCCACACACATGAATGAGAGTCAGAAGTCAGAAATAATGAAGTCATGGTAACCGAGCCTGGGGCAACCCCGGTAATGGCAAAGAATACACAACGAGCTGAACCCCATCCCATATCTCTGAAGCAGTTCCCCGCCCTCCCAACCCTTTCCTAAGAGTTCTAGTTCCCGATATCCAGCCTTCCACCCCAGGTAAGACACAGTCACTCTACAGGAAAGGCAAAAGTGGAGGCCAGCCAGGCCAGGAAGCTTCGAGGATCAAATGCAAACAACACCGGAAGAGAAAACGCACACTATTTACCCCCGCGGCCCTGAATTCCCACAAACAATTCATGCCCTTTCCTCCGCGCTCCCTAACAGGTCGCCCTCCCACCCTTCAGCGGCAGTCCAATCAACGCTTCAATCCTATATATGCCCCTACAATCTCGCGGCGAGGACTCTGCTTTACGACCTTTTTAGATGGACCTAGGGAGCTCCAGGGTTCCTAGAAAGAGCGGGGGAAAAGCGTAACTCCTAGCTGAACAAAGCCAGGACTCTATCCCGATGCAAGGAGGCAATTTGCGGCATGGCTAGGCTGACCGGACTGCCTTTGCACACGCGGGACGCTCCTACCAGCGAGCTCCTCTATCCCGTCCAATCGCAAGCCATACAGTTTACAAAAGGAATATCCACAGGAAATTCCAAATTCATAACCCCAAATACTCGCCAATTCCCACAGCATCCAGGAATGGAGAAATAAATAGCTTAGCGCCAAGCTGAATGGTCATACAGTATGTCAGCGTCTTGTTTCCCAGTGAGATCTCATGGTGGCAATAAATTGAGTTGACCAGACCGTATAAAAGCGCCCCCCCAAGTGGTGCCAAACCCGTTTCTCTATTTCCTATCACACACACCGGCCCATGCATGTGGTTGTGGCTGTTACCCGGTTGGCATCGATATATGATACTACGCCAGCCAAAACTATATGCATAGCCCGATGTAGCTACGAAATTTTTTCAAACAGTAGTGCAGATCGCCGCAAAGTACAGCAGGTAGACAGATACATACAAGGTCCCTAACCCCACTGCCCCATCCGCAGCGACTACCACTCGAAGCGGAAAAAAATACTGCGAGTGATAACACATGACGCGATCATCCTTTTTATCCTCCCTCCTCCGCCTTCTCCTCCTCCTTCTTCATGCCCCGCGCTCCATCGCCCAGATTAACGGCCCCCCTCAAGCCCCCGAACGCCAACACCTCCGCAATCCTCTCGGCCCCGGCGAAGACCATAACTAATCGGTCAATACCGACCCCCCATCCACCCGTCGGCGGCAAGCCCCACTCGAGTGCTTGGCAATACGCCTCGTCGACCCCCTCCCCATCCTCTCCACCCCCAATGACATCATCATCCTTCCACCCGGCTTGCATAACGAGCTTGCGCCTCTGCTCTATCGGCGAGTTCTCCTCTTCGTAGGCGTTTACCAGCTCCTTCCCGTTCACGAACAGCTCCACACGTGAGGAGACGCGCTGGTTGTGCACCAGGCTAGTTTTCGACAGCGGTGAGAGGGCTTCGGGGTGGTTTATTACGAATGTTGGCTCCATGCATTGCGGTTCCAGGTATCTCGAGGAGAGCTTGTCGAGGAGGCGGGGGATGCTTATCATTGGGGGCGTGGGGATAGAGAGGGTTTCGAAGAGTGAGAGTAGTTCTAGCGTCACTGTCTCAGTGTTTTCATGCAGGATGGGCAATTTATGTCCCATAGCTGCTTCCAGTGCCGGGATAAACTCGAGTCTTCGGAAGGGCGCCGTGAAGTCCGTTCCTATCTCTGGGAGATCTTTCAGCTTGCCCGATTTTAGCTCTGAGACCTTCCGCGCCATGCTCGAGAGCAGCTGTTCCGTCGTGCTGATGATGTCTTCCAGTCCCGCGTACGCTTGGTAGAACTCACACGTGGTGAACTCGGGATTGTGCGTGCTGTCGATCCCCTCGTTGCGGAATTGCGCGCCTATCTCAAAGACCCGGTCCAGACCGCCAATAACCAGGCGCTTCAACCATAGCTCTGGTGCGATGCGCAGGGCCAGTTGCTTCCCGCGGTAGGCTCTCGTAGCCTCCGTTAGGAAGGGTTTTGCTACCGCACCGCCGAAAGTATCCGATAAGATGGGCGTCTGGACTTCTACGAAGTCCCGTGAGATGAAGAAGTCGCGGATGTGCTGGATAATATGAGAGCGGAGTCTGAGAATTTGTCCGGCCTGCGGTCGGATCATTAGGTCCACATGTCGATTGTGGAAGCGCGTTTCCGGATCCAGAATTGTTAGCGGGGGGGCGTGGAGAGAGGGAGCTAGAAGTTGTAGATGCGCTGTTGCAAAGATAGAGAGCTCCCCGGCCTTGGTACGGCCTGGATAGCCTGTCACACCTTTTCCATGTAATCCCGTTAGTCCACACAAACAATTATCACGCTAGGGAGTGAGCAAAGACTAACTAACGACATCCCCAATCCTCGTCAGCATCGAGATCCTCCTAAATTCCTCCTTCTCCCCGCCGACCCTCGCGCAGTTAACCACAACTTGCATCTTCTCCCCATCCTGGACGAGATCGTAGAAGATCAGTTTCGAGCTCACATCGCGGTAATTCTTGATTCTGCCTTCGCCGCGTAAGGTGGAACTCAATCTCATTATTACAATAGACAATAAATACAAGTACAAAATCCCTCCCCCAACAACGTGTTGGTGGTGGTGGTAGTGATGAAAACCCACCTCTTATGGTAACCAATTTTTCAATAGAAACGCTCTCATCGCTGCTGCCATTGCCTACGATGATGTGCTCATACTCCCTGCATATCTCGGCTATGCTCTTTACGTTCATGCCTTGGTTGTGGATATGCGGGTAGAGAGGCACATCGCTATCCTGAAGGTTTTTCCGACGCGCCGAGGGCTGGAGGTCTGGCCTTGAAGCTGCTAAAGAGCGCTTGAAACGCTGGGTTATTCGGGGAGTAAATTGTCTACTAGCGAGGATCAAGCGAAGGAGGAGGGGGGCCCGCGAAGTAAACATCTGAGAACAATCGTTAGCAATTGGTCCCCTTCGATAAAGTTAATGATGGTGAAGGGCAGAAAGGGAATCAGAGAGAAGATTTGCATCTTAAAGTCACACGCTAGCCTCAGAGCCAGCGTCATTCGCAACGGTTCTTAAATTCATCTCATCATTTTCCGGGCAGGTTTTAGCAATAGCATCAGCAAACTTAAAGCATACCTTTGTTCAAATTGGCATCCCCACTTCGGTCTTCTTTGTAGAGAGGGGACGCGTTAGTGATCGCTATCGCTCGTATGAGGAGAACGATGGAAAAAAGTGAGGAAGAAAGCGATTCCCACAAAAGCTTTCCCTCCAGCGTGCAGAAAACGCTGGGCACCCGGTTGGCCCGAGTGCCATTTCGGTAGGGTAACCCCTATGCGCCTGATAGCAGTGGGTGTTGAAAAGATTAATGGTAAATGCTTCCTAGTTATAATAAAGAATAACATTAAAAATACAAGACCAATTTCGCTTCGTTAGAAAAAAACACCAAAAATACTATCTGTGATGGGCTAATTAAGTAAACTAGTTGTAGGAAAATAACTGCTCTTTCTATGGATTAATAGTACGTATGATAGCTAGCATGCAGAACTGAATTTCAGTCCAGCATGCAGCATGGATCAGGGGCTAATGATGGTTATTCAAAATGCTTAAGCATAGAAAAATAATTTCTCTTTATTACCAAGAATACTTAGAGGTGATAGATGATTTCTCCAATCTCCTTTAGTACTTTTTTACGTTTTTAATGTTATTTTCTAATTGGAAACATGCCCACTCGATCCTGCCTAGTGATACCTTGCTTGTGGTTAACAGTTGACCCACCGCAACAGCAGCTCTTTCCCTAAAATCAACCCAATTAATTAACCTATCATCTCCAGTATTTTTTCGTATTTTTAGCTAACAAAGCGAAATTGTTCTTGTATTTTTAATGTTATTTATAACTAGAAAATATCTACAGTGCCTTCCGTTGACAACAGCACACCAGCGCGCTAACTCAAGAACAGGTGGTTACCCTACCGAACCAGCACTCAGCGTTGCAAAACCAAATTTCCTGCACGCTATTATCATACACTTGAACCCACCGTTAGCCCCACCACCCACCCACCACCCACCCACCACCACCGTCACAACTCAAACCCCACCACCACCCTCCAAAGCTCCAGCATCGCCCATTATCACCAGCAAGACAACAACAACAAGATCCCCCCCCCAATCACAAACCGCAATGTCATTCCTAGGATTCGGCAAGCCCCAGCCAACTTTGGCCGAGAAGATGGCCGCGGCGGAACAAGAGCTCGAGATGATTACTGATATGTTCAATAGGTTTTTTTTTACCTTCCTTCCTTCCTTCCTTCCTTCTCTAAAACCGTTATTTTTTTCATATTTATTTTTCTCACAACAATCTCAACCTCAATGCACACACACAGGCTCACCCGATCATGCCACAACAAATGCATCCCAACCGATTACAAAGAGGCGGACCTGAATAAGGGCGAGTCGGTCTGCCTCGATCGTTGCGTTTCCAAGTTCTTTGACGTCAACATCCGAGTTTGATCCCCCCGACCCCCCGGAACACTACGGCAACGCAAACCAAGCTAATCGAGGTGGGGTGGTGGTGGTGATAGGTCAGTGAAGCGATGCAGAGCCAAAGCCAGGCCATGCGAGGTGCTGCCCAGGGCGGCAGTGGCTTCGGTGCTTAAGTTATCTATTTTCCTCCCCCACGAGGTTAGAAGGTATACCGTACATTGCGACGTAATGGGAAACCATGGAAAAGAAAGGAGAGCGCAGGCCACAACTTGTGCTTGGGGTGGAGTCTTTTTTTCTTTTTCTTTTCCCCCTGTACCATATATGCGCCTTACTCCATGTCACCCTCCTCACCATCTTGGAATAATCGGCGTTTGAAAAGTTGAGATACGATATGTTTGGTAACTGCTTCAATTTCCCAAACACCTCTGTGTTTGGATGGAGTAGAAATACACAAAAACTAAAAAGAAGGAAGAAAGCTCCCCTTCAACATGTTCTCTACAGCCACAACCATTTCCACCATCTTCCTGCCGAATTATTAATAAATGTATTGGTACAAAAATGTGTCAAAAACAGAAACTCCCATCACGCCTAGAGAACAATCGACTCCTCGCATTACAAAAGAAACTTCTATGCTCCGAAAATGGGCCATCATGCTTGGCCCGTCAGCTACCTCCTCTTGATCCAAACACAATCGCAAGTAACCATTCCCCCCAACCCCGTTCTATAGCCTCTCCGAGCCCCGAAGCCCTCTCCTCCACCTCCTCAACATTTCTCCCGAAGCCATCTACCGCGTCCTCCACATCTGCCATTTGGCCTCGCACGCTGCCTAGCTCATATTGCAGCCTAGCTCCCAAGGCTTCTACCTCCCTCATTGCCGCCTTCAGGTCCATTGTTTGACGATCAATCATATCCCTCGTTGCCTCTCCCATTGAGTTCACCACCTCCGATCCCCGGCGTAAGTCGCCCTCGAGCTTACCAGCATTAGAGTCTAGATAAGCAAAAATGGTCTCAAGGGTAGCCAACTTGCGGTCCGTCCACTCTGAAACACGGTCGTCTGCAAGTAGGGTTTGGAGGTTTGGGGCATGAAGAGAGAGGGTGTCTAGCGTCAAATCGCTTTCGTCCCGCACGTCATCGAAAGAGGGCAGCAGCCCAGTATCTAATACAGCCTCCTCTGCAACTGAGAAACTTAGCCTTCTTGGCCAATACTCCTCGTGCCTGACTTCGTAGCACTTCTTCAGATACTCAGAAAAGCTCTTATTTCTCTTTCTTCCACACTCTAGCACCCCACCTTCATCGTAATCTATCCACCGGCGTCCTGGTAAGCTTGCATCCACAAACTCCTCCCCGTCTTCATCCTCCTCAGCATCCATTGCTTCTTTATACATACTCGCCGCGTCGCTGTGGTTTCCCGCTGTAACACCGCCATCGCCCGACACGGCGCTCAAGAAGTTGATACCCCCAGCGCCAGCGCTACCGACCGGACTGTCGGTGTGAAAAGGTAACTTTAAGAACGAGGCGACGGAATGTTCGCTCGACCCTTTATACTCCTTCTCATTCCGCTCTGATTCTCTAAGGCCAGATGGAGGTGTTGTCATCCCGGTATGTTCTGTTAAATCTTCGTAGACACCGAAATCCTTTGCAGGTGGTCGTCCGTAATGTCCACGCCCCCTAACATAATCGGCACCAGCCGAAGCAACACCTTTCATGCCCTTCATCCGTCCTGACATACCCTTAAAAACAGCCTTCCTCAGATCTGAGATGTCTTTGCCCTCGTTCTCCTTTTCCTTCACCCCAGGGCTTGTCACAGAACCTCCACCATTGCTACCGAACGAGCTGCTCGTCGGATTGCTCACTATATGGTAGCCAGCAGCAGCAGCATATTCTCCGGAATGTCGAGCCATGCCCTCACTTTCACTAATACTCCCTCCACCAACGCTATTTCTTCTGCTCATGCTAACTGCGGCCGGCGGAGTCTGAGTACCCGCGCTCCCGCCAACCCCACTTCCGGTAGCAGACTGGCTCTTTCGCGGCTTCCCTTGCCAGAGATACTTGCATCGCTCGCCACTCAAGTGTGAAGAAAACCTCTCTATGTCTACTGTTTCGACGCTGGTCCCCTCTACTTTGGCAGAACTGCTACCAACAGCCCTTCCACCCAGATCAACGACAGTACTTTTAATAGCCCTCGGGACCGCAAAGATGTCCCCCGACGATGTCCCACTCCCATTCTTCATAGCAGCTTTCTGTAGTTTATCCATAGTATCCCTATCTAGTCTCCTAGTCCTGGGTATCCTCTGCTGCCGTTGAAAATGATATATCGCCTTCTTCAGCTGCGGTAAATCAAAAGCATCTTTGGGTATTGGAGCACCGAAAGATGAAAGCCTATTCTTTGCACCTAGTACCATGCCTAGCAATGCAGCAACCGTCGTGGGTCCAAGCGTCCCATCACTTGGCTCGATATTGTAAAACTCTGTACCAAATTCCGTCCACCAATCATATATCCCCCTTTCGGTGATGTCACACAGCAGCCCATCCGCATAGTCCGGCTTCAACTTTTCAAATAAAGTCAATGCAATCTGGCACAACCGGACAAGCTCCATAACAGAAGTGTAAAATGGTATTTTATCCGAGGTTCTATAGAGTTGGTGGAATTTCGTCTGGCTAGCATCTGCAGGCATGCTCAAACTCAAGGCGGACCTCCCCGAGCATCCCATTCTCTTCAAATCCTCATTGACAATGAAGTCCTCCCTATGGAGCCTGACGTCTCCATCGGGGACCGGAACAACCGTCAGTGCGCTCGGGAATGTTGACAGGTTCGTCACCATGAGCCTCCCGTACGGAGTTTCCTTCGGTCGGGCATGGAACTTGGTAACAGCTCTGAAGTATACGCGTAGGCGCGGCGACCACTGAGTCTCATCACGAGGTATACTGAGAACGCTGATTGTTATAACATGACTTGGATCGCCGGTATAGGTCGAGATGACAAAGGTAGGGTGGATACGGGAGCAAGCCCATTGCTCGACAAAGTAAACCTCGTAACCGAAAAGGGTGCGGTGACGATGTACAACGGTAGTGCAAGCCTCCTCTTCCAAGTAGCGAAAGGCTACCTTTTTTCTGATGTTAGTATTGTGAAGGGAGCTCCGGAGAGCTTCACGGGCAATCTTACCGGATCACAGAGAACAAACAATTGTCTATCCGCAGGTAAAATGTCGGCGTGACCCCCCCCTATTCCTTCCATTACTTCCATCTCGGCGCCTCCACTTTCCTTCGGAATGAAGGATCCATTTAAGGAGGTGGAGGTTCCAGAGGTCTTCCGAGGCGGGGTTTGTAACTGAACATTGTATGGGACCGAGGAGGTGGTGGTGGAGCTAGTGGGCACAGGGACAGTAGGCATGGTCCACAGCACCCTATTAATTAACGTCGGTTCAACAGATATTTGGTCGCACTTGTTGTAGATGAAACGCGGCGTCGTTCAAGAACAAGTTCAAGTGCAGGAGGAGGGGTTAGCGAGTTCATCGGGGATCCCAAGAATTGCGAAAAGCCTAAGCCAGGGGTTGTGTTTGTCGATGGCGTGGATAAAAGTTAGACAGACACCGGTAATCGATAGCACCAGCACACCTTCCACCAGAGAAGAGCCGCAAACACGAGGAAGAAAAAATCCACCTCGCCAAACAAGATGAGATGTAGTGTTTAGCCGTTTATATCTCCCTTCTTCCCCCACAGGCCCTATGCCGTGGGATCCAGGCGTTTGGGTAAGCCGCAGAGAAAGAAGGCGCTCATGATCTCCCCGCTCACGTGAAAACAATAAAACCAGGAATGCCAGACAGTACTCGAGCACGGTACAAAAGCTGCGTGAGACGCACAAGAAAACCCTGTTCGAACCAGTTTAGTTGGACCACCGGCTCTTTTCCTTGCTTCGACATCTTTGCGAGCAAACAAGCAACCTCGTTTGCACTCAGCGGGGGATGTGATCGTGAGCAAACAGCCGCCGTTCGGCTTCGAATCTTCCTCTCCCAGAATGCATGACATGCCTGAGGCGATCTGACAGCGCCGGTACAGTACCGGTACAGTACAACGGCTGTTCGCCTTAGTTTCTTATTGGCTCAAGTATTTTTATCTTTTTTCACTTTCTCTCGAAAGAGAGAACGTTGCTGTTTGTCTGTGTCACGTACTTGCACGATGACCATCATCGGGGCCTAAGATGCTCACTGCCGATATTGGAAATTGTGGCCTGGTGCATTTGGAATATCTAAGCATAAAGTTTCCTTCATGTCCCCTCCATATCCTGTCCCCGGAATGCCCAAGAACAGTGATTCGGTATTCTACACCTCTGCCCGGACCTACCGGTATCCTTGGATTAACCCTGGAACAGGGATCCTGCGGCAGAACCATTCCATCAAGCCCACTTGAGATTGATTAGGCTATCAGAACATTAGGTTGAGATAAAGCGATAGGTCCCCCAGAAAAGCATCCATTCCAATACCCCGTCCGAACTCCGTACCACAAACTCGGCGTGCAGAGTTGAAATCGAGCGCTCAACCAGAAAGTCGATGAAAAGCCTCCGATGCAAGGAGTGCAATCCGGGGCATATTTGAGCTTAGTTCTAGCGTTTCAGTGAATGCAAGCACCTTAAGAGAAATGGAATCCATCAAAAGCTGAAACCTGAGCGAGCTTCAGAGAGTCTGGGCTCTGGCTTCCCGTTTCCCGCGAAAGTTTACTCTAACACCAGACGACTTAGCCGTGACATGATTCATCACTGGCAAAGGGAACAACGCGTCGTGTTGACTATTGAGTTTTGCGGAAAGAACATATCAATTCCTCCCTAAGGACTTGCTAGCCATGAGTGGCCCTTGCTTTGTGCATGTAGCTTTAGTTACCGTATGGGTTTTCGCCACCATATCACAATTCCAATGACCATCACGAGCATTTATCCACCCTGGCTACCACAAGCTCTCTTAAGCAATCAAAAAAAAAAATTTTTTCTCGAACAGCAAATGCCCACACTACCAATATACCCCCCATAACCCCCACAGCCGCCTTCCCCTAATTATGTGTTTCTGCAAAAAATCTTAATGCCCCATGCCGAGTGACAAAGCATGATTACAAGTAACAAGAATAAAATTAGGAATTGTAAAAATCAAAGCAAGAAAAGGGCCTAAAGGATTATTTCTCGATTCAGAGTCATCATGGACGGAGCACCTCTTTCAAACATGAATTCCCGAGTTTCTAGCTAAGAAGGTAGTGACTTTTTGACACCTGTCCCCCACCAAAGCCAGAGCCCCAAATACCATATCTAGGCAAGCAAGGTGGCAGCTACATGACCGCCCACTGGATTCTCTATCTCACTGTCTCAGTGGAGGAATCCTGATGATGCCTGTATCAGCAACTCCTTCACCATTTCCAATTGCGGACCAGCTACCCTGGACTCCTAGGCTACTTTCACTTGCTCAAAATCCCCACAGTTAATCCCCCGATCGTGGAGGCGGTACCATGAATCCGTATGGTATTGTACAACAACAATTAAGGCAGGGTAGAGGGAGATTAAATACTAACGCTGGGAGCAACGACTAGAATCTTTTAGCCTCTGTTTCGAGACATGGATGCGTAAGTTAGACCCTGTCAGGGCGAGAGATTTGCTGCGGCCCTTTTGCCCACTTTCCTTGGCGTTTCAGTGCGGTCATTCATGATCACTCGTTTCTGTTTTCCCTCTTCCCCTTGTGTATTCTGGGAGGATGAGCGGGTGCGCAGGTGGGCGTTATGATAATACAAGATGTAGAGTCTAGCCCTATCTTCTGGAGGTATCTTCGGTCCTCGGGACGGATTCAAAACCCCTGGGCCTTCTGGCCTTTAGGCTATGATACTTTCTTCCCTGCCAATGTTGTCATGATAGTACAGTACCCAGCTGCAATAAAGTACAATGTAGTGCTAGTAGACTCTAATTGAGTTATGATATAAATAACATCAACAAGCCAGCCCCACACTCAGTTAGGTTGGGGGCTCTTCCTTTTACCAAGGGACCCGGGTTTGGATCTTAGATTGGGTAGTTTCCTTGGTGGGATTATGCTTTGATAGGATGATAATATTATGTTTGTATTGGGGCTTGGAGTTTGTTATGTTATTAAAGTTTGCAGGCTATATCACCGGGTGATTGTAATGATTTTCCTGAACTGGTATGATACGAATAAATCGCGGATTTGACCAAAAAAAAAAGCCAGCCTCAGCACTCCTCAGCACCTCCGCCGACACCGCCGTCCCCATCCGCGGTCGAACCTCGGAGTAGTCGATAGTACCGTAGCTACTCGCGGTGAGGGATACGATGCCGTGCAATGCCACAGTGAAACACCATACCGGTAACCCGTGTATGACAAGCACTTTGGCTTAAGCAAATAAACAAACAAACGAGCGGACACAGGGTTAGGCCAACCCATCGGCATCCTATCCAGGTCACCCCATCCATCCCACGACCCGCATCCTCTAACCACCCTTTACTCCTATAGTGGTCCACTACTCTTGCATCGAGCCAGCTAGACGGTAAGCAGCAGCACCGACATATAGAGCCCAGAAACCAAACTCGTTAGGCTAGTTGGTCGAATCGGAATGCGGTGTCCGGTGCCCTAAGACGGGATTAAAAAGGAGGTGCCGCCTCGGAGACGTCTTCAAATCCTCTAGCCAGCCGCGTGGGTCGCAAATGGCTGCCTGCGAGTTGGGGATGACTCGCGATTGTGTTGCGTTACGCGCTTACCCCAACAAAGGGTTCGTGCCGGTGGTTTTGAGTCCGCTTCAAGCTTCGGCTAGTAGAGGGTAGATAGCAGAGCCCAGCTTTGGCGCGCTTCTTACTGGGGTGGTTGACCCTTATGTAATATTACACCGTACTGGCGCCGTAGGCTATGGAGGGTGAGAATGGACCTCGCTACTTTCCTTGCCGCACGGGGCGCCGAGAGGGAAGTCCGATCCCTTAGCTGCGACCAGACCCACCCTGTGCGAGTGATTTACGGTGAAGTAGTTGTAGGGCAAGCAGATTGTGATGTCACGGTGTTCGGGTGGTGAGCTTGTTCTGCGTTGGAACACGGAAGGGAAGATTGACACTGATATCTGCCGAGGTTGCTCAGGGAAACGCGATATCATACTTACGGATGTGTGCGATTTCCTGTGACCGCAGTAGATAAAGCCGACGATTATGGGTTCGCTAGAGGGTAGGGCACAACATCTTAATGTGAGTGAACTTGGCTTTCACTTGACCTTGGTCTCAGCGGTGTAGGTATGGGGTGGTTAATCGACTGTCTAGTCTACCGTATCGGTTCTAGAAGAGGTACATCGAGCACCACGCCAAGCCATGCTACAACGAATGAGAGCGAAATTTGTGAAGTAGGATAGGTACAGTATGGTACAGCCCCACGGGGAGCTGTGGTGGTGGTGGTGATTAAAGCGATTCATTATTTCTCTTCTCTTTTTCTTTTTCTTTCTAATTCCCCTAAATTGGGCTCGCGCTTTTGTTGTGGTTGTGATGAGTTTCTTCCCATCCCCGAGTTATTCTCGCTATCTGCACACCTTCCTGGATATCGAGCTGCCGAGCAAGGAAATGAGGAGGGGTGAAGCGAGTTGGTTGGTAATGATGCATGGGGGGAGGGATATAGGAAGGAGGTGGGAGGAGAGATGGATGGGGTAAAAAGGAAATAGCAAAAGGATGGGAGGGGTAAGGTAAGAATAAGAGATACAATAACTAAAGGAATTCAATCAATGTCGAGAGCATATCCTTGGTAACCTGTTGCCACTCATCTGACGCTTCGGTCATGCCATCGATTTGTTCTAGTGGTGATCGTTGGTGTTAGTTCTTTGTGCTATATAAGAGTGGGTGACCTTTAGTGGTGACCGAGAAATTTTACCCTTAAGTGTCCTCCCGACATCCTTTAGGCTACCACCAGCTTTGCCCAGCAGCCCACCAATCCGCTTTTTAGCACCGTCGTCTTCGGCACATAACCAGGCAAGTATTCGATCAGTCATCTATTGTTACCAGGCACTCCCACACACACGGCACTTGTATTAGCCCCCACACGTTCCCACTCATATCGTATTCGTATTATGTCAAGGATAAGCAGTGTACACAAACCTGTAGACAAAACAACCCAGCATCCAATCGCCTGGAGAACCACTCCTCAGCCATCTCCTCCTCCTCAACGACTGACCCCAAGTCATTCCGTTGGACAGCGATCTCTGCATCCACCTTGGCCATTCGTAACGCGTAGTCGGTACGCAATTTAGTCAATTTGACAATCTTCTCGTAGTCCTTTTCAACAAACTTTGCCAGTGTCCTGATGCGTGAGGCAGAGTCAGCTGGCAGGTGCATCAATAGCGCAGCAAATATGCCAAGTAGATGTTCTGTTGTCTGGTTGTCTTGCTGTAGCAAAGGGGAAACGGATAGATTAGCATCTGGTTTGCATCAACAGATCAATGAGCTGGTTGGTTTGGGAGGGTTTACTTTCTTCATAAACATGCCGAAAATGGTCTTGAGCCCTGCTGCATCTACGAGTTTTTGGCAGACGCTTGCCCCAGATTGCCCTCCGACGGCGTGATCCAGTAATCTTAATGCTCTAGGTTTGCTCATCTTCCCCTCGCGGAGCATAATCAGGACCAGTTCCACCCCCTCTGAGTCAACGAATGCCTCTTTGCCTTCTAATTCGTCGACCACACAGGTCACGCAGTCGAATACGTTCTCTACAAACTCCTCTTCGTCGCCGCCTTTTACTGGATCACGCTTTCGGTATGGCGATAACAGTTGCAGAAATATATCAGTTCCGTTGAGCTCAGATAGTTTTTTGCGGTTAGCTGGTGATGATTGTAGGAGAATTGCTAATAGCTCCGCTGCGTATTGCTTGTTCTGAGAAATTGGTGATTCACGGGCTTGGATCCTTTGTAGTAAATATGGCGTTATGTTTGTTTCGCGAACCATTTGCTCCGCCAATAATTGCTGTGATGCGAGATTTTCAAACACACCTGTTTGTATAGAAATTAGTAGGGGTTTCCAGCTGTAATGCGATTGGCTAATTGGGTTGGGTGTGTTACTCAAGGTATGATATACTCCATTCCTATCGCTCTCATTTCCTTCATTAAGACGCGAAAGATTTTGCGTTAGCATTTCTAGAAGTTGAGCTTCTATCATACCATCTACTATCGCATTCCACTGCTCTGGTTCAGCCTCTACTTCATCGTCGGTTAGTTCGCTAATCACCTCGACGACGTCGATCGCTATGTCGGTATTTTCATGAGCTAAGAGTCCAACAAGGCTAGCTAGGCAACCTAGTTTTCGAAATTCCTCGTACAATTCCGGATGCTCCGACAGGACCGAGAGCGCCTTTATACCAGCGTCAAGATCTGCTTCAGAAGCCATGAATCTATTTCATGTATTAGCGATCGGTGCCAAGCTAACTATATAGGCGCAGAGTGAGAGGTTTACTTGTGCGGATCATCTTCGTACTTTCCTCTCATCTCAGCATTTTTATTAATCTTCTTCTCGAACCCCAATGCCGTACGCCGCAGCCACGCCACATCAATCTTTTCAACAGCAGTCGTGTCGTCTCGGTCCCGCTCGTCCATGAAGTCCAATATCTCAGCTGTTTTCTTATTCACCCCTCCGCCAAAGAATCTGCCGCCCTCCTCATCCTCCGGCTCCTCGGCATTGTCGAAAAAGTCGGCGGGTAAGGGTGGGCTGGCTGTGTCATCAATGTCATCCTCTTCCACTGTTGCCGCGCGGGATTTCCCTTTGCCGTTACTTGGAGCTTCCAGCTTGGCGGATTTGTAGGCGGCGACTATAAGGCTGGTTAGGAGATAGCGGTCGGGAGGATAGAGTTGGACGGGAAGGGGAGCGGACCTGGGTCGACAGATGATTCTAATTTTCGCTTCTTAGAACTATTAGAAGAGGAGGAAGGGAGTGCTGGTTTCTATATAGTTGTTAGTTGATCGCTGCGATCGATCGGGAGGGCAATGGGAGCCGCTTAAGGAACGCGAACCTTGAAAAGGCTGTCTAAACTCGCCATCTTCTGTCTGAGATTTTAAGAAATTATTGCTAGACGAACCAAAGAATTCTGTAGGGCGGGCGTAATTGAAGATCAAAAAGATGAAAAAGAGAAAAGGTGTTGAGGTTTTGGAGTTGAGAGTTCGTGTTAAATGACAGCAAGCGGGCGGACAAGGTTGAAGTGAGCGAGTTGTGTGAGCGTGCTAATGGGGAGGCTCTGGATCTGAAGTTCCTCGCGCAAACCCACTCTTCTTTTCTTTTCTTGTTTCACCCGAGAACGGAAGAAAAGAACGACAAGCCACTACCGTACCGGTACCTTAGGGTTTAACGTTATTCCGTGGGACACTGCAAACCTTCACTTCAATTTTCTCTTCTCCCCACTGGAAATAAAATATAAAGGAACACCCAGAATAAAACCGAGTACGGGAACAAGCTCAACCCGCTCAAACACTACGACTACCCTGCGGGGCTTGGGATGGTCCCAACTTGACCAGAAACTTCCTCTTCTCCGAACGAGGGGGGCTATCCTGTCTCGTTTAGCCTGCCCAGGGAAAATCGAATCTCACAAAACGAAATATTGAGGGAAAATCAGGAAACTGGCAGGGGAAGCAATGACGGTATAAGAATAAACACCTCAGGAAAGAGAGTGTAGGAAAATCTGGGCCGGAAATGAGACAAAAAGAGACAAAAAGAGGGCCTGGGAGAGAGGTAGGTGAGAAGATCAGGAACGGGGATTCCGTTTGCTCCCCTTTTACGGAGGTACGGGCATCACAACTGCCTAGTTCACACATGCTTTCCCTCAGCATCCTTTCACGGGTAACTCGGTAAAGGGAGGGAAAGGTGAAGAAGGGGAAAAGAGATGATACCAGCAAGCAAAGCAGGCAAGCAAGCAGGCGAAAAGGGACCTGCAATTGATGACGTGGATTCTTTCATCTATCTCCTCTCTCTTGTTGTTTCTGTCCCACCCCTTTACCTTTTTTTTCTCCCCTTCTTTTCTTCCTCCTCTCCTTCGTCCCATAATTTCTTATCTACTCAACCCATCACAAGACTCCTGATCCTCTCTGATCAGCTGTAGCGGGAGGAATTGTACTCGGGTACTTCTGTTAAAACATCTTTTGACACTTTATCGCACTGACGATACCGGTGCCTTATCATGGGCGACAATACTGGACTCGGCTGGGTTACGGTTGGCAGGTCCGTATAGTAAGAGATCCCCTAACCCTCAACGGTTCCTGCCAGACACTCAGTTTTATCCCCTGTACTGTACCTTTCATTTATCCGAAACCTTAACCCCTCAGATCGATCACTCAATATAAATCAAAAACCTCGTTTATCTCTTGTATGTAAAGCAGTAAACTCTATCTCCCCTTTCTTCCGTCAAGTTACCTTTCTTCGCCCCGTATTTGAACATATCATTACTACTCTGCTTTCCTTTTCAAGATCCTCGTTATATATTGCTTCCGCTATACGGATATCCCTTCTTGTCTTCAATTTGTCTTTTTCTCTCTGAATTATTGCAGTCGCAATGGTCGGATTAAGGGAATAGGCGGAGAGTAAAACAGATACAGGTTATTCATAACTGTCATCCTATAGGATGTTCATTAACGTATAGCAACACGTGATCGTTAGTGTTATCAAACCTACAATGGTCAGTTCCATTTTAAACGGGGTTTGCAGACATCTGTTGCTAACTCATGCAGTTGGAGAGCTTCCTGCGTCTAGGAGAGAGAAGAAAGGGGAAAAAAGTAGGGGATGCTCGTCCCAGGCAAGAGGTACCCAAAGATTGGAGGTATAATTTTGTTTGCGCTCAGATGCGTTCGGGTAGCTCTTGCCTGACGAGTAGAAGGTTCGATTTCTCCCCACGAAAAGAAAGCTGTGGTAGGAGAGGACAAGAAAAAAAGGGCCAATGGTGTATGAGGTATGGAGCAGTGGGGTGCTCGAGGAGATACCCACTTCTCCAAAATCGGGAGCCGTGTCGTGGAGAGAAGTCCCGAAGCCGAGGAAGAAAATGAAGAGAGAAGTGTGAGAAATTCGGTTGAAATGAGAATAAACTTACACAACGCATATTGTGTTAATAAGATACTGGAAGCCGGTAATTGTCGAGTTTTCATTTGAGCGATTGTCAGCCTTTCTCGATCATCGTGAAGTGCTGTTGTAGCAGGATCTCAATGCTGAAACAGCGGAAAGCGGAAGAGAAATCCTTACGCCGATAATGCCGACATTTCCAAGCATTCTTCACCAAGCGGCGCGAATATATTCGTCAGATAAACCTGAGAGGTAGCAGTCGGAGCTGTAATGACAGTTCAGCTTCCGGCTTCTTTTACAAGGCACCTATCAATTGAAGAGAAAGGGGCGTCCGACTTGTCTTTCCTCCCGTAAGAAAGAAGAAAAAAGAAAAAAAAAGAAACCAACAAAAACCATCGCGCCGGAAAGGACAGGGGGAATAAGATGGCAATGATTATTAGGGAAAGCGCAATAATCAAGAAATTGGCAACTCACCACCGCTGGATATGATCATGACGAATTCCAAAATCTTATCATTCGGATCAATCCAGTTGGTCCTCTTCTTCAATTGCGTTGTCCAAGCGATGCCGATAATAGGACCTTGTCACCTCCCCGCATCAGCCAACCTTTCATTGGCCGAGAGCATCCCTCAATCGAGCAAAAACAATCCTATCCTCCCCCATCACCCACAACCCACAACCGGGAAAACCAATCACCGATCTGGTGGGCCTCGCAGGTCGGAGAATGTAGGGGGGAAAGCGCGTTCGCCAACATTGCAGTGGGAGGAGGGCTGGTGACGAGAGGAGGGTTATGCCGAAGACATTGGGAAACCAAAAGTAAAACCTACCGAGCACCAGCTTTAGCAACGCCATAAACAGGGCGGTCTTCCAAAACCCCTTTGGCAGATTATTCGTTGAAAGCCGACTCAATGCTGCACCAAGCATCAGCATTCCCAGCATGGGCACAGATGGCCCGGAAAACGTCGCGATCTCCATAATAAAGTCGAGCGGGGGTTTATTATCTGGGGCATTTGGGATCTTGGACTTTGGCATCGTTGGCATGTGTACGAAGAGTGCCTTCAGGTACGGCACGTTTGCTATTACGAGGGAGAACACGAGTGATAGCGACGGTGGGGTCAGGAATGGCTTCAGGGCTGTCCAGATCCGGAGGGGCATGGAGGTTGGCGTGAGTGGGGAAGCTAAAGAGGAATCTGAAAATGTAGGTGCTTGGGGCATGTGAGTTTCCGAGTTTGTAGTGGCGGCGGTAGTGGTGGTTTGGATGTCTGGATGTCTTGTTGATGATGGTAATGGTGGCCTTCCTAATCCTTCTACTTTTGCTGCTATTGCTGGCGGTGTAACTGGTGTGGTGGGTTCTTCGGGGGAGGAGGTCCCCTCGGAGAAAGAGATCGTCCTCTGATTGAGCTCACCTGATTTCTTACTATCGGGCACACCTGTTGCCCACCGTCTTGCTGAAGCAAGCCGCGAGACCAAGTTCTCCGTCTTCTGCGCGCTGTTTGCCAGAACTAAAGTTGTGGGCTTTGGTGGTGTCTTTGCTGACTTTTCGACATCTAGTAGGTCTTCGTGCGGGCGGTCGAAGTCCCGTTTGATGAGTTGCAGGCCACCAAGATTGAATCTGGAAAAACCCATCACCCAGACGACGGGATCAGCTCACAGTCCTCTTCTCCGTTAGGATTTACTAACTGGTGGGGGCGAAAGGGAAACTAGGAGGTTGTTTGATATGCGGAGGGGGGAGGGGAAAGAAAGGTGTGGATGGATGGGAGGTGTGAGAGCCCCTACATCGCTATCAAGTGAACGACCACGAATATGGATGCATAGGCAGTCCCTTTCCCAACCTGAGGAATCAGTATCAAGAATGGACTTTTTGCTGATCGCAAGAAGCGCTTCGTAGGGGTAGGAAGGGTGAATTACGTCTCTACCCGGGTCGAAGGGTGCCGATTTCGCTAATGTAGATATATATGCTATGACCTAATTGAACGTTAAGAGGAAGAAAAATCAATAAATCATTAGGTTTATTCATTTGTTGAAAGAGAGCATAGGGAGGGGAGATCTCAAGCATAAAGATGGCATGAATATGAATATGATTCACGTTTTATCACTCACCAGATCGCCCACGTTACAGAACGTCCCTACTTCCCCTCTCCCGCACACATACACACATTATAATGAGCAAGGGCCAACCGTACTACAAAATCGAGGAGAGTGAAACGGAAGCGTGCATTTTCTTCGCATTCGCAGGGCGAAGATGGAATAAAAGGTCTTACCAGCAGCTAAAACTCCCCCCCTCCAAGACTTAGGAGTAGGTGTGAGCCAGCGAACGATCAATCCGAAGGACAATCCCAAGACTATAGTAATGCCGTATTAATATATATATATTTCTCCATAATCCATCCGCTATATTGTGCGGCAAGTCATGCCTAACAAGAAGGAGGAGGACGAGGGGAAGGAGAGCAGAATACCTAGGTAAAAACTCCCGGTGATGGTGATGGCGAGGGCGGAGTCCATGTTGCTAGGGTCGAATGCGGGGACCACGGTCGAAAATATTAGTAGCGGTAGTAGGAGGTTCATTATTAGCGAGGAGTTGGCTTTGCAGACTTCGGGGGTTAGGTAGCCTGTGGTAAATTCGTGAATATTATTACTATGGAGCAGAGAAACGAGTTATAGCTTGTGAAGGGTAAGGTGATAACAAGTTCTAAAATGAACGGACGAAACCTTTTCATTCTTCTTTTTACGGACATAATAGAAACTCTCTCTCTCTCTCTCTCTCTTTCTTTCTTTTTTCCATACCTTTCTTTGCGGAAACTGCACCTCCAAAGCACAGGGCGGCCATCTTGATCATTGGTTTGAGCGAAGTGAAGATTACTGGTTGGTTCCCCCAACGGAGGCAATGATTTGTTAAGTCAGGTTAGTCAGACGGTAAAGACGACGTCAATGAAAATCAATTGATCAATCAGAGAACGGCTACGAGCTCACCTTTGCCAATTCCAATCTTTTCGTTCGACATTTCTTCCCCCTTTCCTTTCTTCCCCTTCCCGTTATTTGGAATGGGGGAATGTTTCTGGGTGAGAGGAATTGGATTGAAGGGGTATTATCGTTATCGAAATTGTCTGGGAGGGGCGGAGAGGGTGGGGAGGTTTCTGTTCTGTTCTGTATTCAGTTCAAGGTCCGAAGTGAGCGTGATCTTGGGCTACTTCTTGGGTTCAATGAAGGTTCTCCCTGATCCCTTCTTCGTTGCAATCTTCCTGTTCGTTCGTGAGTTAAGTTAGGTGGGGAAAAGGAGAAAAATGGCGCTGTCTGTTCAGTCTGGCTCACGACTGGCACTGTGTAGTATATATCAAGAGGATCTATGATCGGGTTTTTTCCTCTCGATTATTCACTCAAGCACACCGAAGGTTTTGGTTTTTTTACTTTTTGGCTTTCCCGCTCGCTTGGCTTTACAATGGTAGTTAGTGCTGGCTGGGTTGCATTAGTCCCGTGGATGGGTTTCTTTTCTTTTCTTTTTCCTCTTTATCTCGCCCGTTGAGAAGAGGGGAGCTTGGCCCCGCGATACGATGGCCATGGGCGGATGTCGGGTGATTGCGCCACTGTGGTTGTGGTTGTAGTGGGTTGCCGTACCAGAGACCCCAGTGTCCGGCAGGCGGTTTAGATTGGCATTTGTTAGACAGATGTCGTCCGGGGGACTCTTGGTTTATTACTTCTTTTTTGCCCTTTGGCCTGTGCACCGGGAGTTTGTGATCGTGGTTGTTTAATCTAGAGTAAAGTCCTAATAGGATTTAAGGGTTTGGAACAGTAGCTTCAAAGGTGGCTGGGGGAGGGGTGCTTTCTTCCCCCCTCTCCATCGCGTTTAACTACAATCGCGATAACGCAGCGCCGTTTTGGCCACATGAGATGAGAAGCACACGTACAGCTCGGCACAGTACTCCGACAATCAAACATACACCTACCTACCCGTACAAGGTGCTGAGCGTGCAGGTACTGTACATGTGAAAGAAAGAAAGGGCAATTACTTACTCCATATATACCCCCCCACCTCCAGACAAAAGTAGAGGTCATTCATGTCCATCTTTGTTTCTTGTCTCCCTTTTAGTGAGGGTTATATGCGCTCTTATCCGGAATGATATCAGATGAACTATTTCGAGTTATTTCCCAGCGCCCCTCACTCTGGTCATCCCTCGCCGTTTCTAGATGAATTGAGATATCATACTTTGGGAATAATTGGGCATTCCTTCGCGTCCTATTTTGGACTGAAGAATCGCGTGGCGCGCTCTTTGAAAGGGTTTCTTGCACCCATTTCTGCTGAGAGAACCCCTTGCTTCAGTTGTGTTCCCCTCTAGCTACTACCCCACCTATCCATTTTCAGCCAACGTGATGGGCTCTACCACACGACCCTCTGTGCCTAATGAGGTAGACTTCACCAATATTCACGACTTTCTTGATCAAATGGGGGCCAAGGTATATTGGACCGGAAACCCTCTTTGAACAAAGGAGGGAGAGGGGCAAAATGGTCGCGAAGGAAAAAGCCCCCCCTTCATTCCACCTTTTATCATGGAGGGCTCTTCCCCTTCAAAAACGGGGAGACGTATAGATTCCTTCTAAGAATGAAAGACCCTTTTTACATCACGAGAACCTCCTTTCTACAACTCGACTCTCTCTAGTTTACCTTTTTGCATTTCTCGGATTGTAGGAAGTGCTTCCCCCTCCGTTCTTCAAGATATTTTGTTCCTGCAGGGTTTGGTTTGGAATTTTCAAGGGAAAGTGGAGAGGAGTAAAAGTACCTTTATCCTACGATTCCGATACTCCTTATATCATTGAAGGAGCTTACTCACTTGCCCTCTTTTTTTCTTTCCTTCTATTTTCTTACCTTCCACTAGTTCCAATCGTTCCACTCTCTCTCTTGGACTTGCCTTTCGTTCGAATAGCCCACCGCCGGCTTTGCTTCAGTTTCTTTTCTTGTTCCTCCGCAGTTCTCTCGGTGTCACTCCTTTCACCGCCACTGCCAACGCTCTTTTTAGCTGTGTCCCCTCTATACCGTGCCCCGTTCCTTAATATTTTTCCTTGATTCTTTTTGTTTTATTTTATTTTACAGCCTTCCAGGGTGCCCATCCTGCCGCCCTACCCCCCTCCCCGATCAGCCCCCGAGCCCCGTTCTGTGGTGACAGCAGTCCTACCCTTCGACATATCTCCCCTTTTTTCCAGGGTTAACTACCAGTTTCCCCCACACCCAGCCGGAAGCACTCACTAGCTCCTCACCGGCGGCTGCAACGCAGCACCCCATCTCCCATATCCTAGTCGATATTCCCATGCCCAACGGGGACCAGGGTCTAGACTAAATCCAAAAAGAGTTGCTACCGAACGGTTGATATATAAGGACGCTTGCATTCCCACAATGGAACCACTTCATTACTCGGCCATTGCCACCACCACCATCAATACTCCCACCACCGCTGCCACTACTGCCACTACTTTATATCACAACCCCCAGGAACAACAACTCCAACAAGAGGATGAGGATTACCTTCTCACACCAATACTCACTTCATCAAGATCATCACTGAGCTCGACCACATCCTCTCGTAGTAGTAATAGCAACGGACAACGAAGAGCGCTTGAAGAAACCTCTTTGAATGCGAATCACTCTAGTCCCAACAGTCTTAATAAGCTGCACTCAGAAAAGGTCGCTGGTGCGACTACTCAGCATTCTTATAAAAGGAACCTGGACAAGTTGGAGCATAAGAAACGTTCAAGAGCTGTTAGGGGAATCACAGGACCTATGGCTCCATCACGAACACTTTCTGCTTCGGCGGTTCAGCGAGATCTAGTACCCTACCACCAGTACCGGGCAAGACAGAGGAGAGACGCCAGTATGGAGGGGGAGTCCGTCTGGGACGAAGAGTTGGAGGAAGCCTTCATGGAAGGTTTGTTCGGCACCTTTCCGATTTACTTCATTCAAGTAGGATATGGCTTTGTTTGGCTTTGGGCATTCGACTAATAGGATTTATGGGATTCAGCTATCCAAAAAATTCCCAAGATTGGTCGACGAAAGTTGTCAATGGAGGGAAAACCATGCGGAAGAAATGAGCTGATTGCAGACTACATCTTCAAAGTCACTGGAAAGCGGAGGACAAGGAAGCAGGTGTCGAGTCATATCCAAGTCTTGAAGAACCTCCTACGACACAACCCAGATTGTAAGCCCAACCCCCGAGCCGGGGATGCCAAAAGAGAACAAGAATTAACATTCATGGGATTATTGGACAGTCATGAAGCATGTTACAACAGAGAATCAATCTCCCGGATGGGATGCGGACTCCGGAGCTTGGGACTCGAACAATCCGGCAGATATGGGGGAGCTAAGCCCTAGCGTCCATACTATTTCCATCCCCCCTAGTCGGGCCCCAAGCTCCCACAGCAATGCCACAGACATAAGCCTGTTCGACAGTCCACCAGACTTCTTCACTCAATTTCCGGATACGCCCAGGATCAGACCGATCAACTTTGCAATGTGGGTGGGATCACCATCCCAGGTTGGGGGAGTGGACGGGTGCTTTCACTCTTACACTCGACTCACCGAGGACAACGCAGTGCTACCTGCAGCGCCTATTGCGTCAATCCCCGAGTGGAGGACGCGCTTTCCGCACGTTGCGGATGTACTCAGCACCGAGTTGTTCGAGACTTGCCCAGTGTTACACTTCCAATCCAGCGTCTCGGTCATGTCTGAACTCCCCACACAATCGTCAATCCTGTGTACAGAGTTCGAGATATCATCGTCCGGCGGTAATATTGGTAGTGGTAGCAATAGCATCAACGGCTCAGCCTGTAACCCTCACCACGCCCCATACCACTATCAGCAGCTATCCCAAGAATGGGAGTGTATCACCCGCATATACGCACCTGGCAAGAAGGTATGGGAGCTGTCACACACAGTCGATGCTACCGAGATAGATGGTAGCAGGAAGCTTACTCTCCCATTCGCCTCTGATTTTTGGGCTGCATTCTACACCGGACTTTCGTCTTCCTCGCCGTCCGCAGCTGCATCTCCCCACCGCCGCCAACACCAATCAGATCGGGCGGCCACTGCCGACCAAAAGGAGAAGCTGCGCCGCAGACGTGCTAAAGAGTGCAGGGCCGCAATTAAAGGTATTACCGTCGTGCAGGAACTATTCTGTTCTACTCCCAATATCACCACCTCAGCCTCATCTGTTGCAGGGCACAGAGAACGGGCGGCTTTATTTCTCTGGGACTTTAGCAAAGCGGAGGCAGGCCAACCGGGGAGGACCACCTGGCGGGAGATTATTCCCCCAAGCCCGGTCCCGAGGACAGGCGTATTGACAAATTCTCCAAGCAGCATGAGGGGAGGGGCAATGCCCCCGAACGAGGTAAATGCAGACGTGAAACTGAATGAGGGAAACGGGGGTGAAGGGGGAGTGTGGGGAGTGGCACAGATGCCCCTGTCACCATTCGATCCGCTGTCGCCAATATCCCTATCTTCATACTACACTATGGCTTCCCAACCACCTTCTGCTACAGTCACGCCCACGACAACTTCCTCAGCAGTCGCTTCTGCGAGCATATACTCTCCCGTGGTTTCCACCGCTGCTACGACCCATGTCCCGTCCCAGGCTTTGTCTCTAGCTATGGGTGATGTCAATTTCGCCTTCGATATGCACGCCCATCATCAACCCTCCTCACTCGCTCCCTTCAACACCGGCCTCCTCTCATCCTCCGCCGCAACTGCTTTGTCAGACCCTTCCGATTACTTCACTTCATGGCCACAAGGGTTTTCTCCTGTATCGGATCATGGCCAACTTCACGCAGTATTATAGAATAAATTAGCATAATGTTTTTTCTTCCCTTTCAAGCCTTTCATTCTCCTCCTATCGGGAGTTTGTTGATGGAGAGCGGAGGTGGAGTGGAAGCGATGGGGATGCGGTCATACTGTGTTATTGTAGATGGTGGTGGTGTTTTTTTCTTTTTTTTCTTTCTAGTTTCTTTTTTCCTTTTCCCTTTTGCTGCATGTCGTCTACAATGGTGTTTTATGCGTTATCTGCTTTTTTTCCCTTCTGCTTCTCACTTGCCGTTTCCCTCATTGTATCACTTATCCTCATTGAACTGTACATAGAAACAGGGGATCTTGAGGGGGTGTATGCGCGTGGATGGGTTGGGTGGGTGAGTGGGTGTGGGAATTCCGGGGGGTGTCTGATTTGGCTTCGTCTTCATTCATTACCTGTGCTGTAACTAATTTCTGGTGTTCTGGCTACCGTAGTATCCAGTCGGTTAGTATTAGTAGCTTTTGCTTTCCTTACAGCACTGCCGTACCGCTCAGCCTGGTTAGCCTCTGGGCAGCTTACAAATAATGTACAACATAACACAACACTTCTGTTAGATATCCCACTTAATTACTTCCCTTTGAAAGGAAACCAAAATTTCGCTAGACATAAAAAGGTAGGAAAAACGGAAAAGAAAAATTAATTTCTGCGGTCTCCGGCAGTCCATGCTGCCATCAATGATGCCCGGCCCCCACACAAGGTATGATATAGACAAAAGCAAGTAAAGGAAAAGCAAGCGTCTATAAGATGACCAATCAACTGAACAGACCGGCACTTTGCCATCCTTCTTTCTCACACCACACCAAAAAACCTGTACGACCGTTCTAAACAACCAAGAAAAAAATTCAAAAAAAAAAGAAGAAAATAAACGGTTCGCAGTGACTGAGCAGCGCGCCTGTTTTCTTTTTTTCTTTCTTTTTGCCCCTTCACTTTCGCTCCCTTCCCCGCTCCATCGGGTTTTCCAGGGCAATGCCGGACGGGTACAAGGTACCGGTACACTTGTAAGTCCATCAGCGCGTTTAGTTCTTTTCTGGACGTTCGCAGTTATCGTGCAGCCTTCACTGTGACTACGAGGAAACTGGGGCGGGCCTGCGACGAGCCGGAGTGTTTGATGGGCGAAAAGAAAAAGAGAAAATCGTCAGAGCAGGGTAACAAAAAGATTATTTGTCACTGATCCCTGTTTCGTGACCTCCGCAGTTTTGGCTGTGGCTGCGGTGAAGAACTGTAATCCACGGGTAGAGCGTGGCTCTGGCTTGCTTGCTTACACTAACTTGCCTTGGAGTTTGGCTGGAGTGCGTCAAGTGACGCATGAAGTACTTTGTACCATACCGTAGGGCTGTATGGTGAAAAGGAAAAAAAAAATTAAAAAATACCCTCCCTGCTTGCCTGCTTGTGGTGTACCGTTATTGTTCCCGAATGGTTGGTTGCTCGTCGAGTTTCAAACGTCACTCGCGGGGGATAGTGAGTAAGAGAGGAGGGCGGTTTAGCCGAATGATAGGGAGCGGTGGAGGAGGAGGCCGGGGTGAGCACAGTTGTCGGTATTGATGATAGGAGAAACCCCCTCTAGGCATCATAGGCCACAGGAGCCTGATATGGTATGATATGATACAGTAGCTTACGGTATGCCGGGCGCGGACAAAGAGCTCACACGGGGCCGGTACTGGTAAAGTATACTACCGGTACTCGTACTGTAGCATTGTTTAAGCGACAATCCCCCGTGTAAAACGGTGCAATAGTGGATGTATCATGGTCATATCGTATCCTGCTGTATCCGTAGGGCATGGTAGGGCTGAGCTACGGTCCTGCGCCATGACTCGCCGTTCACCGTGTTATCACGCCAACTTACCGCACTTTCTGTACGTCTGATAGGATCTTTCTTTCTTTTTTTTCTCTTACCAGAAACAAGGTGAGTATTGGTAAGGTGAGAAGAGATTGATTGGCCAAGCGCGGAGATCACAAGTGTTCATCTGCACTGTACTTACAATACAGTGCGCCATCCGGGTAAGTTCAAGTACTGTGTAGGTAAGGATAATCCGGAAAAGGTAAAGTGTTCCCCTTCTTTATTTCTTCCTTTTCTTTCTTTCCATGAACACGATGGGGGGGTTTGGATACCGGTACCTTCCTTCCTTCCATCGGGCACTCTTGAGGGCAATCTATTAATTCCCTTTTCCCTACAGTTATTGTCGTAAGTTTTCTCTGGGAACGCAGGTGCCGGAGAGGAAACTTTGTTTGCCTCGCTTGTGGGTATCGTACTATATATCATGAATGAGTAGGACGATCAATCTACCAACCAGTCCGATTGTGATCTTCGGTCTCATTAAAGCTCGGAAAGAGAGGGGAGTTGAGTAAACTAAGCGCTCCCATAAGAATTTGTGAGACGACTAGCCGTTCTACCTATCACAGGCCACGCTTAACTTTGCTTACTCACTTACCTCCCTGCTCCCTACCTGCTTACGGGCACTTGCTTTACTTACTAATTTACCTGTTTTCGATGGAAGGCCGGTAGACTACGGTACCAACTGGCTGCCTACGTGCGTCCCACGCGTGTATTTCAAACCACCACCACCACATCTTTCTTTCTTCCTGTCTTGCTGCTGCCCTAGCCTCGCGTTTGCCTTGCGTGATTTTTTCCATATTCTAATCATCGTTGTTGTCTATTATTGTTTTTTTTTTGTCCCGTTCAAACAAGGGTTTGGCTGTGATCGGTTGGTAGGAGTGCCAGTTACCGGTAATTAATGGGGAAAAGTGAGTGAATGACGGAGTGGGGGGATTCATGGTTCGTTGCCAAGTACCGGTACTACAGTAGTACTAGTACACTGCCCGCGTCAGCGCTTAGTGTTTCCTCTTAGCCGGGCCTTTATTGTCCGTAAAACCGGAATGGTTGAGAATGACGCTAGGACGTCCAGAATTCCCCCCTTTGGAGTGAGGGGGAGAGAACATGACCAAGAGAAGCCTTAGTTGGAGCAGGTATGATAAACGGAACGGAGCTTGCCAGGAGGGGCAACTCTAACGTCCTAGCTACAAGTAGATTCTCGGTTGTTCCAGTTTCCACGGGATGTTTGTAGTAATATTACACTGTTTCTTTCTTTCTCATCTCCCTCCTCTGTTTCCCTCCCACTTCTTTTCTTCTTTTTCTTTTGATTTTCCAGGACTAGGGTCGAGGGTTGTCAGTCTTTTCCACGGATGCGCTTGGGATGGGTCTGCAGTTAATGTTGCTGTGCCGCTAAGACTTTCTTTGGTGTGTGGTTCTCTCGAGTTGCAATCTTCTGTGCGAGTCTGTGCGTGATCATTTTCCTGTTGCGTTCTCAGCCCTATGAGCTAGAGCCACTGATTTCACTTCCGTGGATGCACCGTCAGATCTTGGCGCACCCGTCCCTCATGCACGGGAATCCAGAAGGTCATGCACGTATCATAATACCCACCAATACGGTGGGCACCATGAACATAAAACCTAAACCTGAATATCCCCACACCGTGGGCGAGGAATGGGATCGTACTTTGTACAGCACCGTATCGTACTTGTCCGCAGGACTAAAATAATCTTTCCCTTCCACTTCTTCCTCCTGCTCTGCAGGCGCCAGTTGAGTTTGCCGCCACCTTCTTTACTCTTACCGAAAAGTTATTCCTCCTTGGTACCCTTCGCCATTGTTACTGGCCTTGTGCAATGCATATCGCAAACCCAGACCAATCCTTCCCCCCTCCGCCAACCCCGTGCAGTCCCAATCATAATTGCTTTTCCCAATCTTACTCTCGTATCGTAAACGCAAGCGCAGTGCTGTCCTGGGGACACAGCTGCGCACTGCGGATGAAGTAGGGGGAAGGCGAGAGGAAGAAGCTGAAAGAAGAGACAATAAAGGGAGGGATGGCTGGGTATTTGGTTTATGGGACCACCACAAACACAACACAACATCTTGCCGTAGATTACTTAAGGGGGTCGTATAGCTAATGAAATAGGTTGTGATAGTGTTGTACTCGTATCTTGGGAAATTATGCAGCTCGTTGCTTCGTCACAATATATGGGCACTGTGCTGTGCTGTTCTGTGCTTGGAGTACTGGTATCATTGGCATAAGGGGCTACTTTCACAAAAACTCTGTCTTGCTATGCAGTATAATAGGTTTAGGCTTTCCGTCGTCATGTCGTAGGCGCAAGACCGGGGCTTGTCTTGTATCTGGCCTATTAATGCTAGTATTAGGCGTAGTTTATGAGTGTGTGTGCTCAACATGAATGCATGGAGGAGTGTCATACGGATCTTGGCTAGATTCCTTGGATAGTACTTGCTGGGCGGGGGCTTCTTCTTTGCTTAAGGCCTGGTTGTTCCTAGTATTGGAGGTGCAGAGAGACCCGGAATTTTTGGTTATGGTGGTTTGTGATTAGCATTGGCGGTACAATATGGCACTGTCTAAGCCAACTAGGAGGAGGCACTGCGTGCTGGCTGTGGGCAGGCGGTCTTTTGATACTCGGAAGGAGGGGGCGAGAGCCCCTATCTGTCTAACTGTATATGCTAGCAATTTGTTGCGATTGGAAGGGAAGCATTGGGTTAACCATTACAGTCGCTAATTTGTGCGCTAACTATGCTATGGCTAGCGAGCTAAGTTAGCGCTCTACCAAGAGCTGGTTAGGCCGTTGGACTCGGTACTCGCCTTAGGCAAGACGTACCTAAATACAAGGATCGGAAGAGCGTGTCCCTCAATCTTCGGGTACTTCTTCCCTGGGACGAGCACAAACGAGCTTAGCTAGTTGTCATAACTAGCTCACTAGGCTGACTCGACCTTCTTCTGACCCATCTGTCTGTCTGTCTGCCCGTCAGAACTCTACTCATACTGACTGCACTTGTAACATCCACACTCTCAACAGACCAACCTTCCTGTACTAGTATCACGGTAACCTGAAACGTTCCCTCGCAGCAACTCTTCCCTATGAACGCACACAATCTAAAAATAACCCTAGACGGGGACCAAACTGGACTTGTGTCATTTCGTTTGATTCGCTTAAGCAACAAGGAAGAGAAATAATACAGCCACTTCCAGTCACTGACATCAGGTCAAAGCCCCAATACCAGCCCAACTCTAAAGGTTTATTCTAATGTTTGGGTTTACCGGTATAGCACCGCACGGTTAATACCGGATTACCCTCTGGGTTTTGCTCTGGTGGGGTTTCGTTTTGGGGCTACGGTGATATTGTTCATGCCTTCCAAAGTGGGGGGTGGTTCCCTAATGGGATTTTGAGCACTATACCGTAGCACTTGGCGCAACCACAGGTCAAGGCGTTTGGAAATGCGTGGTTCTAGACCGAATAACCGAAGGCTTTGGTTTGGTTTTGGAGTTGTGGCTGGGGTGTGCCAAGGTAAGAGGTGACATAAGCATGATGCTGTGTGATTCTGGGGATCAACTTTGATGATGTTTGCTTGACGGTTTTAAGGACTGAGTGGAGGGAATAGACTGGGAGGTTAGAACACGGGTCGGGCTAGAGAAGTGTTATAGAGTAGGGGTGTTGATGTTTATTTTGGTTGAGGTTATTGGTTCGCCTCAACCTGCTTGTCCGAGAATACAAGCCTTCCATTGCCCAAAAAAGAGCCTGGAGAGAGTTATTTATTTTTATTTTTGATAAATGCAGCGGATTGGAGGGCTGTGTGAAGTTAATAAAGTGACAGCAATGCCAATCATACAAGGAATCCGTTTGATTGCCTCAACTATGATCAAGGAAAAACTCAAAACCTTAGGTGGTGAGTTTTCTTTCGAGATGTTTACGGGAATTGGGGAGTGATTAACTGAACCACATACAGGGTTTATTATGGGTACACAAGCGCTGATTGCTGCCGGACTTGTTATCACCAACGGACGAATTGCTGGCAATGCCTGCAAAAACGAGCTTGAGGAATCATTCAGTAGAAAAATTGATGACTTTCGCCATGCCACTGATGATAAACTAAACACCATCCTCGACTGTCAAAAAACCACCAACAAACTCATGCTAAAGGCCGCCATGAGTACGATGAAAGCTGTCGATGGTAATAAAGAGGTGTTACGTCTGTTCGTTAATGAAATGCAAGAAGTTATCAACATGGATGGAAGCCCTAAGAAAGCATAAAATAATTGTAAGTGACGGATTTCAACTACAAGTAGCATGCCCCCAATTAGTTTTTTAGATCAGCTGTTTACTGTGCTCCCCCGTGGGGCTGATTATCTCCGTGCGGGGTCCTCGTCTCTGCACACGGAGGTATGATACGGCCTCCTAGTGTGAGGACTGGGGCCCTGCCTGGGGGTCATTGGCTTGGTGGGGGCGCACTGTAAGCCAAGAAAAAAATTTCCCCCCCTGGGGGTTTTTTTTAACCTACTCCTATCCCGTATTTATTATACTAGTGAAATTTGCTCCCCGAGTATCTGACCCACCAACCATATCCATCCAAAGTTAATTGAGATAAAAGGAAATAGAGGTCCTCTAAGAGCCATGTTTCTTGGGGGTACTGTAGTACTGCTACTGGAATTTTAGTTATGCATAGCACCCATTCCTTTATCCGTGAATACTTGTGGTTGCTTGGCCTAGCTTTAGTTTGGCTGTCGGCTGAGCTACCGGTAGTGAGGTTGTTAGCCGCACGTTACTATTTCCATCTGGGTCAAGTTACACCAAAATCAGCAATGGAGTAACGCGCCACAAACGTCTTGCAGCGGATACCAGCGGTAAAGTCCTTAGGCATTCTCTCTCGACGACGGTGACATGAGGGCTCAATTATTCCCGGAGGATTGGCTGTTCGCCTAACGAGCTTCTCTGAGGTCATCCGTAGCCGCAATGCAACTGAAAACACGGACTAAAATACCCTATGCTATCTGTTGGGAACAGCATCAAGCCGCCCCCCCTTAGGTATTGTGTGCTTAAGGCGCCTGTGGGAGGGCGTATACTGTACCTGTGGTAACTTAACCTTTGGTATCATACAATCTAACTACGGTACCAGCAGCATCTGTCTCCCCTTGAACCCCTGTAGACGGGTTTTCGGATCTAGACTTGGGGCGCGTGTAGTAGATTACTATCCATCCGTGTGTGATACCCCCACAGTAGTGCAAGGACCAGTTTCGTCACCTGATTCTACCGCCTTCCGTATACGATATACTAGAGTATCATAGCCCAACTTCAGGGGCGGGGTATCAGCCCTACCGGTGAAATGGTTCTCTTTCGGAAAGGGAAGGAAAATAGGGTTGGGATTTAAGTATTATTCTTTCATTTTCATGGGTGGTATCAGTTTTTCTGCCTTCTTGTTGGGAGTGCGGTACCATATGTTTAGTTGTTTTTCTTATTAGTTTGACTCTAGTTTAGCTGGCTGTTTGTTGGCCGTCACCCGAGAGTTTATTCCGGCTAGCAAATGGTTAAGGCCCGGTAAAGATAGCATCTTTTTCGGCCGCAGGGCATTTAGATGGGCTGAAAAAGTATTTTTTTTTAATTTTTTAATTTATTTATTGTACTGGTAGGCGTGACGGGTGCTAGTGCAGATCCTTGGCGGTGCACCCGGTGCACCAATTTTTCCGGTTTGTTTTGGCTGGCGGTACTTGCGCCCTATTGGTTGGGGGGAAGGGAAGAATTATCCGTAAATATAGGAGAGGAAGGACTGCCAGCTGGGGGAGGGCTGTCGCACGGAATATCACACGGTAGGATATTGACCAAGCGCCTGTTCTCGAATACCGGTAGTCCGCAGTCGCGCCCCGGCCATCCTGGGTACTAGTATTATCGTGCTACTAGATATCGATAATGCATGAGGTGATGATTCTACCAAGACAAATTTATACAACACCACTAAAACTCCCTCTCAAGGGTTTTACTGTGCCTAATTTAAACATACTCAAAACTGTGACAGCTGAAGTGTGGCCATGCTAATTGACGCATTACCTGTATCAAAAACTGTGAACTGCCGCAGAGCTGGGTTTTCTTATTTTTCCCCCCCTCCCCCCTCAATGTTCTGGGGCAGCAATACCAACTGGAGCCCGGAGACAGTAGTACCCTAACCAAACTTTGACCCTAACCAAACTTTGTTTTTCTGGTACACTTCATAAGGTATATACAAATTGTAAGAGCAACTAGGCTCGTGTTTACAAGGGGCCAAAACGACAGAGACAGTCCCCCCATGGGCTATGTTAGGAAGTTGAAAATACCTCCCCTGTACATATCCCAGTGGTAGATTGGCAGTTTTGCCTAGCAGTGAATGAGTGACATTAATGCGTAGAACTCTGACGGGGCTCCTGTAGTTCCTCTGGTAGGTTCTTTCGTCGTTCGGTTGAGAAATTTTTGTGCATTTTTTATATACAGTATATATTTTGTTTTTCCGGGTTCCATCCGAGGAAGGACTTCAGGCAGTCTGCACTCTCTATTACAATTTTACAGTTTAAGGATGTCAACGGGTTGTAGCGTAGGGCGGATATTGGTTTGGGGCGCGTCTTCCCGCATCATAAGATGCAATTGGAAACATAGCCTTATGCATCGGATGTCCCGTTCCCCTCTGTCAGATTGGAATATCGTTTCCTGCATTGGGAGTCATTCCCATCTCCCGGCTAACTAAACGCTAGATATTTGCCGCCCTACTGACCCCCATCATACTTGGCCAATTCTCGAGCCCCCGGGTCCCCCCAACCTTCTCCAAGTTAATTACTGGTTTAGGTGTGGCCGGTTATCTGCTTCCCCTTGGCTGAGAGCTTAGCTTCTGTCTGCCCTATGGCGAAAAGTATATACAGTATAAGTGCCTGTATACTGCTGACTGTGTTCCAGAACTCCTGAGAGACGGGCTACAATGCCTACCACCTGGCTGTCTTGGAAATTGTCTCTCCTGATCAGCAATGGCCTTTACTGTTTATCTCTTTCTCAGAAACCTGACGACCGTAGTAGCATCACCTAAGAGGTCTCAGAGAATAGCCTCACGGGTAACGTTGCCAGAATTGCAAAGTAAGGCCTTAGGGTTAGAGGAATGCTGAAGACATCAAACAAAGCCAAGGTATGACACCATATCACGCGCTCATCTCAGGAGTCACGGAGAACTTCAGCTCTGGTGTTACATATTGCACGCTTGAAGATTTCTGCGATGGGATCCTTGGACCCAATTGAATCACCACCTATCGTTTGGTCTCCAGACAGGGATCTCCATCAAACTGGTTGAGAACCGATGCAGGGGGACTAGGAAAACTCGATACAATCGGAAACAAAATAGATAAAATCCCGGTTCTCCTATACGCTATCTTGCAGTGCTGCACTATAGCCCTGCTGGCTAGGGGGGAGTGAATCCAGCCCAAACATACCGTCAACCTCCCCCGCCCTTTTGATTCCATGAAACTAGGGCGAAGCTTAATAGCTTAGGCTGGATCACTACGTGCAATGCCCTAGAGCGCAGACCAACCGCCAAGTAGCAAGTAGGTAGGTGGTCTGACAGTTCGAACTGGGCAAGGGTGCGAGAACAGTGGTTGGGATACTTGTACCGAGATTCGTGAACCCTGGATACTTTCGAGATGGGGGGGTATCTGTTTTCCGGGGCGCCTTTCAAATGCCTTACTAATCAACTACTACAGCTTGCCACGGTCTCCAGCGGGTAAGCTGAGGTACTTACAAGCGCATTTGCCGGGGGGCTCCTTCTACTTTTCCCTTTCGATTAGCTTTGTTTACCCCCCCCCCCCCCCCCCAGAGGCGTCACAAGGATGAAAATCTTGGGTAAGGGTTTCCGCAGTATCGAGAGAGTGTTATTGACACTGGCCGTGTGTGTGTGCCCTATAAACGATACTTTCCTCACACTTTCGGAATTAGTGGTGCGCTTGACCCTCTTTCCCTTTTCGGGGCTTCATCTGAGCCCTTTACAGGAATAATCCTGCCTAGATTGGCCCAGGAGGTCTGGCAGCTAGCATGTTGTGTAACCGAGGAAGCACAGGATAGCAAATTGAGTTGTTATTCTATCGTGTCTGTTGGTAGCATTATATATCATACTTTTATGGAGTCCCCGCTGAACCGTTTACTCTCTTTTCCTTGTAACCTGCATCGCCGATTATTACTTTTTTCTTTCTTGTTTTGGCCAGCAGATGTTTGTAAAGTGCACTATCCTTCGTTAGGACACCTGAGTTAGTTATATGTAGAGCCCAGGTTTTGGTAGTGCTCGTAGCACTCCGGCGAGTTGATAACTTCCATTCTTTTCTTTTTTGCTTGAACCTTTTACGAACCCTAGAAGTTATTGGATATGTGGAACTACTAAGTGAAATAAGCCACTAATGCATAGTAGGAAACTCAAACAGGGGTACTTTACTCCCCCGAGTGACCGGTTATGTTTGTTGCTGCATTCAGCGTCTAGCATTGTTCCCACAGATTTGACACATTGACCGGGTATCAAGGCTCCGTCAAACGCACCTGCTACAAGAGCGCCACGTCACGGGAGTGGAGGCAACGGGACTCTGCCCGAAGATTTTTCCCCAGGTAAAACAAAGTGAGGGCCAAAGCCAAAATCGACGTCCTTCCTAGTACGCTCTCCAGAATCCTAGCAGACCAATCGCATTCAACCGTTTTCCTGTGGAATCGATTTAATTCTCACCAGGTAAAACTCCACAATACATCACAGATTGGGAGGACCCCTCTTTCACACCTACCAACTTACTCTTTGGGAGAGAGGCCTGGTGATCAGAGATGAGGTTCTCGATGTATCCTGCGACTCGCACTCCTGCAACAGGGGCGGGAAAGAGAGAATCCAATGGATCATCTTGCCCTTTTGGTTGGCGATAGCTAAGCTTAGGGGATTTACCTCCCGTAGCGTTACTCTATCCTAGGAGCTCAATGGACGAACGGGAAAGGACCTTTAGCAGGTTGCTTAGCATATCAGGGGGTGGGAAGCGCTCGAGTGCAGTCAATAAAATGGCGCTGTCTAAGACAAGCTAGGGTGAGTCAGTACCACGTCGGGGGCTTTATGAGGGCTATGTGGACCGGCCACAACGCATTTTCGTTGCATAATTTAGATGGGGCGAGATTCCGTTTTAAACCCCCTAAAGGGAAATTCTGCCAAAAGGTAATGACTCTTCCTGTTTCCAGCCATCAGGGCCGTATTCGATGGGATTGGTTGATTGGAAGATGGTGTTGTGATCTCCCCAACCCAGCCCAAACGCCACCACAAAACGGTAACGCCTCGCGGGTGTCATACACTACTTAGAAGAGAAGGTGGCAATAATAATAAGCTCCGATGAATCCAGGTTCTTAGACAGCATTGACCTCACTGCGCATCCATCTCAGCCCTCTTTCCCATCCTCCCCTTCCTCTCAGCATTACTTCCACCCGAGACAAAAAAAATGGTTTCGGGGCTGTCAAATAACCATAACCTCTAGCGTTTGGCAACTAAGTCTTGAGAGGGTAAGTTTTGGCTGTATCGTTACCATCGCGAAACCTCCTGTTCACACCGGCAAGGAGGAAGGAGGAAGGCCCATTATCAGAGTCTGTGAGCCACCGTTCGGGATTTTTCGGCCGACACAGTAGTTATCCATAAACACATCTATACTCATCCAACCAACCGCCAACCAGCCCACAGCCAGCCAAGCGAGAACCCCTCTGGTGCGGCTTGTGTCCGCATGATATCCGGGTATTTGCGGGTATATGTTGAACGCATGCATGCTGTCAAAGATGCATCCTACGGGACCATTTTTCCCTAATAGCATCTAGATTGCAGGTGGCTTTGTTAGGTAGCCTAATTGGATCAGAGGGGAAGAGCGTGGGGGGTTGGATGCACTTTTCCTCGGGGAGGATTTGGGGTACGAGTGATATATTGTGATTGACTGTGTCTACTCTCCAAATTAGAAAGTCTATCCCCATGATATACCTCCCAGCGCCAACTCAGCATCCCCTCTCTCGCTGGGTAGGATTAGTAATAGTAAATATAAAAAAATCTAGCACTACTTTCCTTGCTTAAATCAAATGGCTAGGGAGGTACTGCCTCTGGTGATTCCCTGAAATGAAAATAGCTGCAATTGGTTCAAAGGACTGGTTCCGTGGCCCACACAGTGTAATTAAGGCCACAGGGTACACTTCTTGCTTTAGTGAGTACTGTGGGCTAGACCTGGAAATCAGAAAACAATCCAGAAACAAGCTCAAGAACGGGTGAGAACAAAGATTGGACCCCCCCCCCGCCCCAGAAACGTGTGCCCATGAATGGTTCAACCTTATGAAAACCCACAATCCGTTCTGAAATCAATGGCTGATATGGAGAGGGAAAGCATCAGTGTTACCACACCGTTCCCGATCCACAAATGAACCTGGAGCCGTAAATGATGGCAAACAAATCCAAACTCGAAATAACTGATATACATGCTTAAGAGGTGCACCACTTTCCCATTGCGAACAAGGTTACAGAAAAGCGAGATAACCCCCCAGTTAAATGACGATGTGTTCGTCGCTATCTGAAATGTACATTTCCCCATCCCCGTGCTGCATCCCCCCTCAACTACCTAGCAATACCCCTACTCCAGATACCCAAAAACTCAGACAGCAGAAACAGCAATAAAGGCCAAGCGGTAATTGCTGTTCTCCCTCAAGCACTCTCTTCAAAAACACCTTGTCTCTTGCGCCAAGAGCATTTATGAGATATTCCCACATAACCCCAACCGGAGCCCCCCTCTCCCATAGCCAAAACATCACCTTTTATCCCAAGCCTCACCCGACTTCCCATTCAGCCCTCATAGTGGGTCGAGCATCCATATTGCGACCGGTGTGCCGGCCGAGAAAAAGGGGAGACAAGATATAGAACTACATAGAGCTTCCTGAAAGGTGGCTCTGTACCTAATATGTAGCAGTCCACTGGTGCATCCCTCCTGCAAATATCCTGGAGGATCCTGTCATGAATTAGCACTCGCTGCTTATCACACCGTGCACGCACCACAAGGAACCACGAAAATAGCCCACATCGTGGTGCCCGACTTTATACGCCGGTGATAGCACCCTGACTTAGGTGATTCATCGAAATACAAGAATATATGCTCTGGGAACATCTACAAGTTACGGGCATACAGTGACCGGGCTAGCCAACAGTTCCACCCCAACATTTGACGGGAATTGACCCAAGGGCATCACCATCCCTGGACCTACCCCCCAGCAAAAAAGTGGTTCGCCGAGCATTTTTTTAATGCTCGACTACTCCACTGGCCCCCGGATTCGAACTCATGATGGTCCCTGTTTCAAATTAGCCGACCAGTCTCCTAAGCCACTAGACCATAGGAACTGGCCGATAATACTTTTTCTTCTTGATCTTTTAACTGCTTCTTCAGAAAATAGATAGTTCAGGCGCCTAATACTTTATCTTTAGTAAAAAAAAAAGGACATCGGTATCCAATCATAGTACTCTCTCATGATATCGGTAGAACGAGGAACGGGGGTGTTCCGCTGTATACCTGCGATCTGCCTCCGGAACACCCGCTTTCTTTGTCGAAGGACAAATGTTCTCCGAATTCCGGGGCTAGTATCCTCGATGTAACTATTCTTTGGTACAGGAAAGGACAGGGATAAAAAATTTGCATGGTAAATTATCTATGCGTATCTAACCGCCCATACAAAATTCGCACTCAAGTGTTCGAGTTCCATATGCCTGTAACTTGTAATGCTCAAGAAGAGTCTCTGAGACCGAGTGACCTATGATGATCATGTTCGAGGGCCTGGTTATCTCCGACTAATCCGGGAGAGTACTGTGGGGCTATGAAGGTGGTTTCCTATTGCTTTTACATTTTAGTTATATCTTATTCTACGGCAATGGGCTATAGCACGGGAATGGTTTAGTTAATACTATAGAGCGGGCAGTTGTGTATAGAGGCGGACATGTGGGGCAATTGGATTGGGTGGAGGGAGTTGCCCGGCCGGGGCAGGAAGAGCTGGCAGTTTAAAGGGCCATAAGCCATCTAATGTTTCCTGTAGCTAGACGATCATCCGTACAACATCGCGAGTGAAGCGATTGAAAGCGAGAGTGACAAGCTTTTCTTTGTCCAGTTCCTTTTCTTTTCTTTTCTTTTAGTGAGCGAACTGCATTGACCTGGATCGGGAACGTTACTTTGTTGTTTGCCTTCCAGCTTTCTACAGACCTTTCTACAGGAAACCGCATCCGGAGCACAAGGCTTCTCGAGAGCGTCACCGGCCGGGAATCGTGCTTTCAGTACTAAACAAGGGAAAAGGCGGAGGGGTGAGGTGAAAGGATGAACGAACTCCTGGTACAAAGTCAGGACCCGACTCCTTCTCCGCCCTCCTTGGGCCCTCGCGCTCTCTCTCTGGACATGTCCTAAGCCTTAAGAACAAGCATGAGGGAAAGACATGAACCATTCCGTTGATAGGGATAACCTTTGTCTAGCCCTCAGTGGCGGCTTTACAGCGATCACCTACAGTATCACTCAGGGTGGCCCCGTTACGCACAACGCCCCAGCATCACCCAAGGGCCACTGGCCTCTCCATCTTTCCCGATTAAGGTACAAAACATGTAACCTGAAGGATGCTATCAAGAACACAAAGGATGCAATTCCTATCTCCCAAGAAGCGATGCTTATCGCTGAACAGGAGTTATGTCGTATCAAGAGATAAATTGGGAGAAAAAAAGAAAAAACAAGGACTCTCCGGACAATGTTGTACCTTTTCGAAAGGCTATCAGCAACCACCTGTAAAATGGCTCATATCTCTCCACGCTACACCCTCCTTTCAGGTTACATGTCTGTACCGAGATTGTTGGGATCGTGATGCCATACAGCTAGCCCACGGCCCTGCTGTCGCACTATATTCCGTCTCAGCCTTTATATCGGCAACATTGGGAGAAGGTGAGAGAAAGTGGGCTTTGCTGTGGGTAAGATATGATTTGGAAAGGACCGCAGTTTGCAAGCGTACGGATAAAGGCCGCCAGGTATCCGCACACCGATAAGTGTGCAATAGGAGGGTACTACTAGGGATATATATGGCCTACGATGACCCCATTCAGAGCGTTGTACCCAACCCCCCAAGCCCGGCGCCACGTTTCCAAGTAATCCCTAGAGAAAGGGCAGTGTTGAGAAATGGTCCTTTGGGCTGAGGAACGAAGGCCCAGTATGAGTTTCCTACTCACTATTGCGGATGTGTGGGCGAAGGTGGAGGTTGGGATTCACACAATAGCTTGCGTCATCAAGATAGGGTGTATATATACCGTTCATGTCTCCCGTAGTTAGGTGGAGAGCTTAATCAACAATCTTCCGCAAGACAAAACATTCAATTCCTGACAGGCAGTTTATAGGAGTTGTTGAGTGATAATCAATGGGTCATATATCCTGGTTGCCCGGGGATAGTGCGCTGGGCAAAGCGCAGGATATCAAAGAGCAGTGTGTAGTAAATGGGTATGATGGAGGTCTGGTCATGCGCAGGGACAACTGCCGCCGTACAAGCACCGCCAGGAGGCTGCTATGAGGCGAGCGTCGCGAGAAGACCCGGAACGAAGGTGATAGGAAAAATGAAGTGTGTTCGCTGTTCGATGTGTAGATTGATGATGATTATACAGAGGAACAGAGCGCAGCTGAGGCTAAATACAGTTTGTGGTGGCCACCCGCACAGTGGAGTGGGCTCACTATCACAAACACCAGAAACACCAGTCGCCCTCGACATGGTGACAGTCCCACTCGCCTGCTAACTAGTATGCCCTAACATGACATCCCACGATGGGGTTACTCCATCGGGGTACACTGACAAGCCAGTTGTAGAATCCGACAGCAGGTATAGCAGATTGGAAATTGGCTCTCGCCTCAACGACCCTCCACACTTTTCAGATAGAACAAGCAATTAAGGCGCTTGGTTTCCAGCTTATGAGACGGGAGCATAATCAGGTGTAGTCAATTTGAGGGGGGCTAAATGAATAGATCAAGCAGAGAAGTATAGATAAATACACAGGAATAGTTATTCCGAACAAGCCCGTAATAGCGAGCGACTAGTCATTTAGCCCAATGGTTTCGAATGAGACAAGATAGAAAATTCGCACCTCGCGCCCCCAAATTGCCACCATCTATCCTAGTCAAGACTCGAAACTCTCAATGCCAATATCTCCTCCCTCAACGCCCAGAGATCATTAAAATTAAAGTCTTGTTGGGCCTTCAAATACTGCACAATAACATCATACTTCTCGGACTCCTGCGGCTCCGGAGGCCCTTCGATTCCCGGCAAAGCGAGTTTCAGCAGAAGCCACATCACTGAATCCTCGCCGTAGAGGAACGAGAGGTGCAGTGGCGTGTACCCGAAGAAGTCCCGGAGACTCGGGTCGCATCTGGGGTCATCGAGGAGGAGCTTTGTTGGTGCGAGGTGGCCGAGCATGGCTGCGTGGTGGAGGGCTGTTCTGCCGTTGGTGTCCTTTTGATTAAAGTCGACCCTGGGGTCGCGGATGAGGAGGTCTGCAGCCAAGTAGTTCCCGGCTTTTGCCGCGATATGCAGAGGTGCTTCGTCGAGTGGGCCTGCTTCCGAGAAAATATTGAGTCCAGTGTCTGATAAGAGGTAGCTTAGAATGCCATGCCGCTCTCGATGAATGGCTACATGTAAAGGGGTCCAGCCTTGGAAGTTTTTAACATTGAACCCCGTTCTAGGGTCCGCAAGCAGGCTCTCCACGACTACTGTCCGGCCGGCCCAAATGGCCAGGTGTAGCGGCGTGTTGCCAGCGTCATTCACCGGGTTGATGTCGATTCTGGGGTCGTTCATCAAAAGTTTTATTATCTCCCCGTATCCCTCCTCAGCTGCCATATGGAGTGGTGTCACGCCGCTCCGGTCCTCGCCGAGAGGGCCCACTAAGCCCGGAAGCCCCATCGGAGTGGGCGTGCCCCACGACTTTCCCTTAGAATTGACATCGATTTCTCGATGTTCTAAAAGTTGTCGTACAGCCGATGCACGCCCGATTCTTGCCGCTAGGCGCAGTGGTGTTTGGCCGCGAAGGTTCAATCGATTGACGTCGACTCTCGGGTCACTAAGTAAAAGCTTTACTGATGACTCAGATTCAACTTTTGTTGCTATATGCAGTGGGGTGTCCCCATCCATGTCCCCTGCGTTGACATCGATTTCATCGTGGGCGAGCAGCAACCGCACGATAGTAGGCTCCGTACCAGTGGCCGCTTTGTGCAATGGCCCCCAAGACATCTCGTCCTTCCAGTTGACGTCAACTCGCTCATCCTCCAGCAGGATTTTCACAATTTCCGCATGGCCGTAGCGCACTGCCTGATATAGCGGTGTACCGCCGTGGGTGCTCACTTTATTCATGTCGAGCCTCTTATCGCTCAGCAAAAGCCGCATCACCTCTCCATGACCGCGTTCAGCTGCTATATGGAATGGTGTTGTACAGCGCCCGTCCCCCATGATTACCTCGACCCTGCTATCACGTAGAAAAAGCCGGACTATCCCTTCAAAACCCATTTCGGCCGCCATATGTATCGGCCGCTGATTCCGAACCCAGAGGGTAGCGTCGACCCTGCAGTTGTCCAAGAGCATCCTAACAATTTCCTCGCTCCCTAACTGGACCGCTCGCTGCAGCGGAGTCCAGTTATCGGTACCTCTCGCGTTGACATTGACCCTATCATCCTCCAACAATGCCCGAACCACCCCCAAGTGCACCCCTAAGACCGCGGCCATCAACGGCGTCCGGCGCCTAAAACGGCGCGGACGATTAACATCGAACCTTCCATCGGCGAGCATAACACGCACCACCTCCTCCTTTCCACACGCAGCCGCTCTGAAGAATGGGGTTGTTCCCGCACTATCTAGCGCGTTAAAGTCGACATCATCCCGAACCAAGAAGAGTCGAACCACATCTGCGCGCCCAGCTGCAGCCGCAATGGCCAGCGGCGTCTTCAGCTGGAGGCCTTTGGCATCTGCTCCCACGCCGTGCTCCAATAGCCATCCGACGACCCTTACACTCTGGTTCTCTACCGCGTCGTGGAGTATTTCGCCACCGGCGGCGAACTCGAGAACCTTTCTACCCAGGAGCCACCTAATCACGGCATCGTTCCCATGCTTTATGGCGGAGTAGAGCGCCCGTTTGCCATACTCGCTAGAGCGGGAACGACACACGTTGTCCAGAAGGGCGTGCGCTAAAAGGCTTGCAAGATGACGGCATGTCCTCAGAAAAGAGCTAATATCCGGCAGAGATTGATATGTCAAGATGTGAAGGATTAACTCATTCGGTAGATCAAGTATTCCAGCCATAATGAGAATAAGACAGTGGATCAAGATGTGGGCGCAGGTGGGGTATTTGTATGGTATGTGGTACGGTGCTGGAGAGCCGCTCGCGCTGCGACCCGGTCCGACAGGCCAACGGATGCGATAATCAAGCTTGCTAACACTGTGTATACAGGTAGCCGGTGATTCTGGTGCTCCCCCGCAGTGTTCTCAGGACCTGGGTTACCACAGCATACTTATGGGGGTGTTCGCAAGAAGACACGATCCGATCAGCCAGGCAGCAGTGCAACACTCGCTTTGGTTCAAGATCACGTGCGCGAAACTTGAGACAGAACGTTAAGGCTGAACCCAGCCCACTCGAGGAGAATCATCTCCATAGCTAAATTCTCGAAAGCTTAGAATTCGTATTCGGGCTTCTCATCCAAGAGTTGCCTTCCCCATTTGTCGTAGTGCGTATCGGTAGTTCTTTCCTGCCCACTACTCGAGTAGTACCAGGAAGATGAAAATTGCGTAGATGTGCGGCAAGAATGTTCAATCTCAGAGAACTCAATTCACGATGCCCCTTTTGTATGAATTTTCAACTCAAGCTCTTGTATGTTCAGGCTTGGGGAGGACGCGGAGACAACAAGTTTAATGCCTAGCTGCATAATGGAAATTGCGCTCTATTGGGAATTCCCACTGGCTAGCACGGGTATACGAGCATATCAAGTTTAGAGTTCATGTTATGAGCTGGTGCTGGCATCTGTCCTCTTAGAATCCGCTAGATAGTTCACCCCCCACTAGGCTTGCACTACTTTACACTGCCTCGTCGGTAGAAAAGAATTGCCAATACGCACAACCACAGATGGGGAAGTAACTCTGGGATGAGAAGTACGAGTAGACAATCGTGCAATGAGCAGAAGCTACTTTGACGCATCCTAATATCTGCGCTATACCGATCGGAGCACTACCAATCTAGGAAAGAGAAAGAACCCCAATAGGCAATACAACCAAGTAAACAGTTAAAATCAAGGAGGTGCAAACCAATGCTAACAGAGAGTAGCTAGGGGGGCAACCAAATACAACCCCGATAACCGAAGCTATTATCGTATCATACTTCCATTTTCATCGCGTATTCGGAATCAGGTAATATTAAAGATTTATGTCTTGATACTATGACCAAACATGGCTAGTAGTAATTTCTACTCCTTGCATCATTTATTCTCATACCAGGCCAAGCTTCTTTTTTATTACCTCTTAGTTCACACACAGGTCATCTCCGCACCAAAATTGGTTTCCCATTTTGGAAGAGCCATCACGAACGCATAGAAAGTATGGTGGGGGACATCTGTAGCCGGAGTACTTTGCCAAGCAAATATTACCCATCTTCAACCGCCAAAGGATTTTCAACCACCAGTCCAATGAGAATTATGGCTCTATTAGGTGGTAGGGCAGGTCACCCTCTACACATTAATAGAGAGAAAATAGAAATATCTCAAGTTTTCATAGAGATATTAGGGTTTAAAGGTAGGTCAAAATTTGGTAGGAGCAAGGGAATGTCCGGGACAGGTTAATTACTGTTAATTTCCTTGGTGATGACTGTTAATAGAAATTTGCCAAGATATTAACCTTGAAAAAGGCCAGTCTTGGCAGAATAACCTACTGTTAATAAACTAGAATGAATGTCCGCCTGTTCCGGCCACAGAGGTCCCCCACCATATACTGTAGTGTTCATGCTCCTTGAAAGATTGCGGTGAACAGCGCCAGTGGCTGGTGAAGCCCATGTATGAGAATGGACTAACACTTGAGAATTTATTGCACCGTGCTTGAAAAGTGGCATCAAGGCTACCCTCAACGGTGAATGAACACTTTCCCTCATCCTACCGTCACAGTTGCCGTCACAATTTTCATAATGATCATTATTTTCACTTACCATCGGTTACATTATCCTCTTTGTATTAAAGACATCAATATTTCAAATAATTCTGGCACACCTTCCGGTACTTTTATAGCAACCGTATTCCAAATACACAATGAGAATAGAAGTAAAGCTATAAAAAAAGGTGCTACAAAAGCGTACTGGTACCGGTATGTAGAGCACCTACTGGCATCCTACGGGCACCGGGACTCCTCCACAAGTTCAGCCTCACTCGCGGCCCTTTGGAGAAGCCCCTCTCCCGGGCAAATCCTTACGAATTCAGAATAACCCCGTCTCAACTAAACTTCATAAACGCCCAAGCAGATTGTGGCACAACTTGACCATCGCTACCGCCTACCGTAGACCGGGCGGACACTCAAAGAGGCGACACCCTCAACGAGGAACTTGGGACTGGAAATCGCTCTATCGTCGGCTCTACTTACAAACACCACCCCTCATACGAGGGTGCCACCTCCCCGGACGCTCACCTAGTATTCCATACCGAGGATAATACCTTCAATACAACCTTATCGGATTCCAGTCTATGAGCGCTTCTATCAACCTTAATAGTACCCTCACGACGTTCTCGCCACACAAACTCACAACATCAAGCGAGTCATGCCCAATATCAATCTCACCCGCTATCACAATCACTCAGACGCAAATAGCAATACATCACCCAAACCCCAACTACAAACTCCGCGCTGGATTGGGGTACCATACGATGCTATCACGTACAGTAACTTACAGTGCCCCCTACCCAAGAGCCTCTCGGCCGCGCACTCCCCCGGAAGCGCACCCAACCCAACCCTACCACCCTTGGAATTTCACTCGCCAATATATTATACAATGTAACTTACGAATAACCCGGACTACACGCATCAGAGCATCGCATCCATATGCCAGAGCACCTAAGGCGTAAGGCGCAAGGCAAGCTACCGGAGCCTGCCGTATCCGAAGGGCACGTTGCTGGGAATGACACGGCGGCAAAAGCAGTTCTGGGATGGACGAGGTCTCGGTATGATGGATACCACAAACCAGGCTGGACTGTAGGTAGTGCTGTAGGGTCACAACATGTGTTCGAAGTTCCGAACAAAACGAGGGCCAAAAAAAAACTTCCTCTCATACCAACACTACAAGTGGTATTTCTGCAGAGAGGCAGTCAGGCCGGGGTTGAAAAAGCGCTTTTCCAACGCCAAGTTCCCACTCGATCAGCCAGTTCTGTACATTACTCGAGTACTGCATGCAAAACAGGCGTTAGACACACCCGAACTTTTCAACGTAGGGATTTGCATACAGTACCGATAGTCTACTAGTAAATGCTTTTTTCTTTCGTTCGTTTTTCTTTTCCTTTCGCTATTCGGGGTGGATGCTTGTGCGGTATTGGATGCCCTCCCCCACGACTGACGTTTGTGATAGAACAAATTTTCTAAGATCCAGCTCGGAACATATCCCCACCAAGAGATCTAGCGTTGAAGATTGAGAAACGGACATTGCCCGAGGATGTTATCATTGAAATCATCAGGTAAATTCATTCAGGTGAGGGTAGCATGTTTGCCGTGAGTGAAATGTGCAGCAGAAGTTTGGAAATTTTACCCCCGGGGGAAGTCATCCATTCTATAATAACTTTGCGGTAGTCACCAAGTACTGGTACCGGTAAGGAAGCGGTGATTCCCCCACTATCTCTGCCACCCTCTCCCACCCCGCTTCCAATCTACTGTAAAACTAGGAAACCCATCTCTAAATCCCTACATAGTATGGTGATCCCAATCCCATCCTTCCAGGGGCCCTCCCTCCCTCCCTCCCTCCCTCCCTCCCTCCCTCCCTCCTCCTCTCACTCAAGACTCGAGTCGACATGCATGCTGCACCCAGACCACTCGACCGTGCATACTACACTTTAGAACACTTGGTGCACTACCGGTAAACCATAAACTTCCCCGCGACTCTACACTACCCCACCAAAAAATCTTCACCATCACCACCGCTACCACCATCGATGACGACGACAAGCATGTCATAAGAATAACTTAATCTCTATCGCATATGACGCCCCGCCTCCAGGTCCCCGCCATGGCCTTACCATGCTACCGGTCGCTTCCTACCTTCCTTTCACCAACCCCAGGCGCTCCTCCAAATCCATCCATCCACCCAGCCAATCCAAATCCAAATCCAAATCTAAACCAACTCGTAATATCAAACCGCTTTTTTTTATATTATATTATGCATATCACCAAAATTTTGCCCTTTCGCTTAGATCTATGGTAAGTATGCAATAGCAGTTTTCTTTTCAAAGGGAAAAAAAAAAAAAGAAACAAAAACAAAAACCAAATCTCACAATCTGCGTTGGAACTTCCGCCATACTGGTAACTTCGAGTACAGACAAAGCAAAAACAAAAAAACAAAAACAAAACAAAAACAAAACCTTCCACCGCCGCTCACTAGTTCGTGCTACAAGTAAGTTGCAGAAAATCAAAAAGGATCCGGCCGTAGCGCACGAGTGAAGGGAATGCTGTGGTGGAACACCATCTTCTGCCAAAAAAAAAAAAAAAAAAAAAAAAAGAGAGGACAAGGTTTTCCGGAATAGCCATATCACCCCAAAATATCCAATGTTTAAACTATTGCTTGATAACTTGTTCCAGACCATCGCCAAAAACACTCTTTGGAAGCCCCCCATCAAGTGGGGTTCCCATCTCACCAGAGCCTCCTCCTCCTCCTCCTCCAACATCACTCCTAACCAGGATTTTTTTTATCTTATTTTTTCCACTTTCTTTTTCTGTTTTTCAGTACGGCAAGTAGACGATTTTAAGTGTGCGACCCCACCCAGATAACCACCACAGCACTCACTACAGTACCACCACTCGAGCATACTCCCAAAAACCGGGAGAGAAGGATAAAGCGGGGAAACGATAAGACCTGTGGATGTATACCGGTATATATATATCTATATCAATATGAAATATCATCTTCACTCCAACGGCAGCGGCAAGTTCCTAGAGGATGCCAAAAAGAATTCCCTAATTTATTTTACTTTTTTCCTTTCATGTGCGTGTAAATTAACCGATACTGCAGCAATATTTTTCTTTCTTTGTTTATGATACTTGTGTGGTGGGCTGTAAAGTTAGTGGGTATTATATCACACAAGTCGAGGGAGTATCAAATACTAGCAGTTCTCTGGTACGGTTACGGGAACTGCGGTGGTGGTGGTGGGCGCTTAAGTTAGGTTAAGTTGAGCCAGTTCGTTGCGTCGATGGGATGGCCAAGGCCAGTGCCGGTGCCGTATTGCTTGTTTCGACGACGACGAGGAGGAGGAGGAGCTGGGAGGACGACGACGACGTGGCATGTGAATGGGAGAGGATGGGGGAGGGAAGGTCGACCGGGGCTGCTCGGGGAGGGGAATGGTAAGCTCTAATAATACCGTTATCATAAAAAAAATTTAAGGACATGTCACTATACAAATAAAACCCCGTATATATAAAAAGCTATTTCTCTTGAAAATCATAATATTTTCACAACGTTTCAAAATCCCTTCTTGAACAGGTAGCAGAAAGTACACATATATTCAAACAAGCGCTGTTTAAAGTCGGGGGTGTTTGGGGGGGGGGTTGTAGCATGCCGAACAGGGCCTACTCTAATTGGTATCTATTTAGCAGCATGCTATTCTGCTGCGATGCCGGTACGCAGCGGATTCCCACCTGATAACCAACACATCATCGACAAGCAGCCCGCAACAGGAATAACCTGTGGGTTGCCCGGCCGAGCCTATACACGAGCAACAATCTCCCATTTCAACAGCAGTTAGCAATTGGTGAATAGGTGGTGCTTTGTGTGAAGATTGTAATGATACTGTTAGCTACCGTACCGGTTTTTATGTATCGCGCCGTGATGTGCTGAGAGGCCCGCAGATCAGCCCTCGAACCCCCCCTTCCCCCAAGCGAGGAGTGGGGGGGGGGGGGATTACTCGTAGTGCGGCCCAACAATTCAAGTGTTATACCGGTATCAACAACCCCTCGAATCAGACTAAGTTACCCCGCACATCACATCGCTTGGGCTAACCCACATGGTATCATGTCAGCAGCAACAATAACACCATGCAGTAGCTCCCCATCCGAGCCGAGCAGTGTGCTGTGCGAGTACTGTACTCGTAAATACCGTAGAAGCCAGGTGTTATGATTCCAGAAACGGTCCCAAGTTTTTAGGCTAGTTAGATGCTAAACTAAAATAAAAATTGAGGCTAAAGCTACGATAGCAGTAATGGGGATAATAGTATATGCCTAGACAAAATACACTAACGACGTCCGTCTACCGGTAGTATGCGATTCAGGGCTTGGTATTTTAGCCAATCGCCCAAATTGACCTTTTGGCACGGTAGCCCCCCCTTCCTTCATCCGTTTCAAGTATCCAACCCGGTTCTCAACAATTCCACGGTACAGCACAACACAGCACAACGCGAGACAACACCCCACCGAGCTGGAGAGGGGGGATAGGATCAAGTTCATCCGACGCTATCCACCGCATGATAGTTGTAAACAATATATTTGGTATTTACTATACCAGACAAAATTGCAGCCTCCCCTGGCCTCTGCGCTACTGCACTCTGACAGCCACGGTCGAGGTGCTTCCCTATTCACACATCTACCGCCCCTCTTCATCTCGGCATTTACTCTCAACAATCTTCACCGCAGTTCACTCCTCCATGATTATATGCCGTGTACCCTCAAGTAAGACTACGCCAGGTTGACTCAACCCAAAAGGTTACCGAATCCCAAGTACGAGTGATACCAGATGACTACCCCCACACGCACCCAACTCACGGATCGTCCCACCAAATATACCACCGCGGCAACACGCAGGTGCTTTTGCAAACTCTTCATCGAGAGATAAAGGATTCCAAAGCCACGGCAAGGATCAGCAAGGTGCTTCAGCGGATCAGATTGTACTCGTGCTCGACTGGGACAGCTGTTCATTACGGGAGTTACCCTCCCCCTCCCCCACCTCGCCGGCCGAGCGACCCGATCGAGGAGATCGGTATGGCTCAACGGTCAAAGAGCTGATTCCCAGCTAAATCAGTGATGTCGATGGCACTCTTATCAATGGCCCAGCCATCTCTCACCCTTGCACTTTCAGGGTGTTCGAGAAGGGACGCAGTCCCTGCTTGAGATGATGGTAATGAGGGGAGGGAGAGGGGCTGATCGTCGACACATCCCATCGCAGGTTCCACTCGGTCGGCGTGGTCCTTGGGAGGATGGTGATTTGACCAGAAGGTAAACGATCAGCCAGGAAACTTTCTTGGGGTTTATCGTCATTATTACTACTGTTATTATTGGTCCGTTTTTTCTTTTTGGAAAGGGGAAGACCTCAGGGTGTTTTGGACCGTGGTGTGGAGGATGATACGGCAGGATGGGGGATAACAAGTGTGAAGTGCTGTAACCATACCATCATAACATGCCGCTTGCAAAAAGTGTACTCCGTGCCAGCAAGCGACCCACCGTGCTGCAGCCTGTCCGCCTGCCCTGTCAGCGATAGATACGGCAGAAATTTATTAGATAAAATAAAATAAAAGTGCGGTGGAAGAAGACTGATGATCTACCCATTTCGGTGAAACCACGTTGTTATTAAAACTGCGTAAAAAAAATTGCGGGTCCAGACATCGGTAGTTGGGGGAAAGTATATCCTTAGGCGCTTCCGTTATGTGATAGTTGCTAGGGCGGTTTATGAAATAAAGGAAAAGAGAGATGCGGCAGGCTCAGACGCTCAGAACATCGCCAAAAGTGAGCCAGCTGCTGACCGCACCACTACCACCGCATTGCCAATCCAGCGCTACTACCCGCACGGTCGGAAACAAGGTCCGAACCTATTCGCATATATGGCATGTATGCCTGTTCGCTGGTGTTTCGTTTTCTTTGGTTTTGAGCCCATTGATATCGCGGGGTGCCCAACGAGCACCTCACCACTCCCCCCCTCCTTTTTTCGCACCTCTTTTGTTTTACTTCTCCCGACTGTGCTCTCCAGAATAAACTGGTCTATTTATGTATTATATGCGTGGTTAAGGGTGCGTCGGAAGACGCGCGGCGCAATTGAGGGGGAGGGCTGTACCTACCGCTTGGTTGATAGCGTTCCCGTAGCGCCAATGACGAGCACGGCAGGTTTGATAAGGGTTTTTTTTCTTGTTGTTGTTGTTGCTAGGAAAACTTAAAGTGAACATGTGACCTGTCGGCAACACCCCAGGAAAATAAACTTTGCTACGCACACGGTGATTTCATTGGAGGGGAGGGAATAATGGAGGAAGGAGAGAAAAGAAGAAAAAAAGAGACGGAGACTTTTTGGGCATGGAGATAGGGCTGGCTGGTCTGGGTTCAGGTACCCGGCGAGGGCCGCTCTGCAACCAAAGAACTTCCGGAGTCAGCTGCTGCCAGACGGGGTACTGTACGAGTACCGGCACGGTCGCATCTCAGGATGGTGCCGGTGCTAAAACCATTGCCGGCGGCTGCTCTCTGCTCGCCACCGTCCTCTCTTCCTTTCTACTCAATAAATCAGAAACGACACATCAACACCAAGAAGCAATCCGCTCGAGATCGAGTTTAGTTGCTGAAGGGAGAGAAAAAACTGGCGGAGAGAGGGAAAGAAGAAGAAAAGAAAAAAAAGAAAAAAAGCGCCCTTACAAACGGCCAGACTTACATCCTTCAATTGAGTAAACACAACACAGCAACACCACCAACTTTCATTCTTCTCCGGTTGATTCATCGAGAGGATCCCCACCACCACCACTACCACGAAATCAAATACCGGTATCCCACAAGTTAGTAATTTCAACAACATAGCGCAGCAAACACGTACGGCACCGCATAGAAACTCGCGTTCATCCTGATACGTACTTCGTTAGCCAAACCTCCTTTATAATACGGGAGGCGAAACCCAGCAAAAGCACCCACAAGCCTTCTACAATAGTTCTACACGTCGTCTTTTGAGCCAGTAAGAAAATTTCCCCCACCGCCTCGGCTAGCTCCGATTCGGGGTTCTGACAAGCTTCAACCCCTCCAAGGGTGCAGCTACTGTGAGCCTCGAGCATCTCTTTCCCTCCCCCCGCCCACCCCGGAGGAGGAGAAGGCAAAATGATGATGAAGTAATAATCGGATGGGAAGGTTAGGTTGTCAGGAGAGGATTCTGGAATATCGTATGGTAATTTTGAGAATTACCCTAGGGCTTTTAGCTAGTTAGCCTCGGGTGTGGAGCGGGGGAAGGGAAATATCTTTCGCTCCCCTCAAATGCTCCCCACGGTCTTCCTCGGTCCAGTACTTTCCCGCGTGGTATCTTTTTTTTTTTCGCGGCAGATGTTAGAGCGGCGGAAGGCGTCATGAGTGGTAGGTAAGTAAGTACTCGAGTATGGTACTGTAAGTGAGAATTGCGGAAACTGGTAGGAAAAAGCATTGAGGCTACAAATTTTATTGAGGCTTGATTGACTGGGTGTCAGTGCTTACCAAGTAGATACATGCTGTATGAGAAAATCTAATCTCACATACTTACCGTCCGCGCATCATCCCTTCTTGGCGGCTACATGCGTCTTTAATCCTTACCGTATTTCTTATTTTTAAATAGTAAACAGCCCGTTCCCGAACTTTAGTTCTATGGGGTTTATTGTATTTATCATAGTTTATCCCCGCCCCCGCGCAAGCTCCGTAACATCCATCATCAATCCAGTCAAGAGTACTCGTAGATCGCTCCCTCCTCCACATTCGGCGACCCGGATTGAAGCCCGGATTGGAGGAGAACGATAGTTTAGTTCGTATCATACCCGCTTTGGCTCGGTAGACTCGAAGGAACACTTAGTTTGGGGGTAGAAGCTGTCCACACTTTGTTTTAACCGGATAATGCAAGGAGGCATCATTATCCGGAGGATCATACACTGTTTGTGATAGTTCAGCAGCATCTGGGGTATGCATGGCTGCCGCAGATGCTACTCCAGTAGTGCCAATTAACTATTATACAGTACAAATGCCTGAACCACACCCGACCTAGTGGTGGGCTGGACTTCATATTGTAGGGGCCGGTTCCAGTGACCTGTCCCGATAGTCAGCGTCGGTGCTTCGTTGCACCGGGCTTCCGCAGAAGCCATGATAGCTGCCGTCCAGTAACAGCTACCCACAAGTGTCAAAATAATATCCATAAAGATACCCCCCCAGCTCCCGCCCGGTTGGGGCAATTAAATACGACGTTCGAGTGAGGAGAGAGATAGGCAGTGGAAGCGATTCCCTGCGTCATGCTGAGGGGAACTCTCCTTCCAAGGATCCCAGTCTTGGACAAGTGGCTAGCTATCAGAGCTCTGTATCTCACATGTATGGAGGACGACTCGTCAGTGGTCACTTTCGGTAGATAAAGTTTTGCCCCATCCAACCTTCCAGTCCCTTGTCCCGGATCTTAGAACGGTCGCACCTCGCTGCCTCGGCTGAAATTATCTGAATTCTAAATTGTTTTGCATCAAAAGCTAACTTGTTGTCCCGGATAATTCGCTGTCCCGGACAGTTTCCTTGGATTTTTGGCCATCCGGGACAGCAAGTGTGCGACTGCAGACCTCCCTAGCCTACCGTGCTACTTCAGGCTCTAGCTACACTACGATCCCAAGTCTTGTTTGCCCCCGCCCACGTGCTGCAACCTGAGCTGCAACTTCCCCCACCGCCGCCCACCCTTCCCTTTCAACCATTATGACACCCCCCCACAGGGGAAAACGCTCTCCTCTGCGAACCTACCCTGTCTCTTTCTGGATATTACACTATATTGAGACCTTACGAGTCTTATTTTGCCGTTAATAATAAGGTGATTACACGAGGGATCTAGATGTACTGTACTGTACTGTCGGTCGGTAAGCGGTGCAAATTCGATTCCGGGGTTGGAGGTACCGCTTGTACTTGGGGCTATTTGGGTGAGACTGCATCTCATCGGCTACTGAAGATAGCGTTAGGCACAGCGGGATAGGCAGCGCAAGCACTCGAGTACTCGAGCAGGAGGAGGGCTGTCCCCCCACCACCCCGCCGGAATTATAAGAAATACGTTCAGGCAAGCGGGAGGGCAAAGCAGGCAGGAAAGAGGGAGGAAGGGGTGGCAGAGTCCCAAGAAACAAGTCCCTGTCCTGACCCATCCTCCGTGGGTGAGTGGTGCTTTCGGATTCGTTACCTTTCTCAGAGTGCAGTTTGCATCAACTCGGTCTGGTACTGTGATACTCTTCTTAAAAAAATAATTTTCACGTTCCCTTTTCCCCCCGCCTTGGTATTACAGTATGTGGCAGTCAATCTGGCCGATGTGGGCTGCAGGTTTTTGTGTGGTAAACCTTACTTCCACGGATATCTGTTTCATCATAGAAATCATTACGGTAGGGGTAGGTGGAAAATAAGTGTGGAGGGGGAAATAGACTATCTGGTGCGGAAGTCCGATCTCAAGGGCTCCTGCAAGGTGGCATGGGAGCTTGGCCCTAGAAGAAGAGAAAAAAAAAGAAGCATACGCTTGGGGAAATGATTATGTTTTTACCAAACCAAGTTTGTGGTCTTATCGCCGCTTTTTCGCCCCTCCACCACCACCACCACTTCCACCACCACCATTATCATCATGCTGCGTTGACATGTCCTGCCCCGCCTCTCCAATGGTGTCGGCAAATTATTTTCTTAGCTCGGTGCGCTACTGACTGGTGACAGAGTTGACATATATAAGGACTCTCCTGGCCCCCCTCCTCGTCCCTTTCTCCATCACAGAACCAGAGAACCAGAGAACCAGAGAACCAGAGAACATCCTCGAGCCCGACGCGCTATATCAAAAAGACCATCCTACTCCAATCTCCCAAAGCAATCCCCACAGAGAAACAAACAAAACCTCTTACCACCCTCATACAACCAACCAAAATGTCTGCTCCTTCATTCACTTCTCCCAAGACCCACGCTATCCGCAAGCCCACCGGCTTCCTTGCTCTTGCCCCGGTCCACTCTTCGTCCTTCCCAGCATCCCCAACTCTCTCTCCTGTCACTTCCCCTCTCAGTGCCGTGGTCGACGCTCCTCCGCTTTCCCCCACTCAAAAGGCAATCCACAGAAGCAGCTCCACCTCTTCCGTTGGCAGTGCCACGGAGAAGCGACGATTCCTCAAGCTCGGGCCAGTCCACTGGGGTGGTGCCATCGGAGAGAATGACTACGCCATCGAAGATTAGCTCACAATAAATCCGAACACGATTCCTTCCATTATATAGTTTACTTTCTTTCAAGGACGGGCTCGGAGCGGGGGGGGTGCCTCACACACTCTCTCTTTTCTTATATATATCTTGACGACATCTCGATGTCCTTTTTTCCCCTCTTCTTTCCTTCCTTCTGTCGGTCTCATTTTTCTTCCTCTTTCTTCAAAAGATAGGGAGTTTGTCGAGGATTATTCAAGTGTTTGGCGGGGATACAGGAGTTCAGCTTTTCCATTTTCTCTCTCATTTTGTTTTTCTGTTGTGGAGAAATCCATTTTTCTCACTCCTTGATCTGATGGCTCGGTCGGTCGGTCGGTTCTGGGCTGGTGTTTATCATCATGGCTCTCTGTTGGCGTTCTTGTTATTCTGTTGTTACTTGTGACGAGGTGTCGGTCCTCTGGTTGTTGTATCATATGGTACGAGTTGTGCTGGTGGTGGATAGGATGAGTTATGGTAGCAGTTGGCAATGACAGTTTATTTTATTTGCCAGAAGAACCTGCCTTGTCTGGGTTTTGAGGCTCTTTTGGGCAAATTAATTTTTGACACAATTAGCTTAAACAAGTGTTTTGATTCCTCACGGTGTGATTTCGGAAGCATGTTCCTATTCGAGCGCTGGATACAGCGGTTGGGCAATTGAACAGTTTTGAGCGTGACACTTCGCCTGGGGGAAAGTTGCACAAGATAAAAAGCTTGGCACCATTTCGACCGACTGGAAAGGGGGGAGCGTTTAGCATGAGCTGGTGGGTGTTGGGGTCTCAGTGTGCTAAAAGGGGGAAGGTGATCCTGGTCCGAGTAAATCATTTGATGAACCTCTCAGGACGAGAGAGCTTCTCTCTCACTGCATCGTTTGTCCCGGGCAGCCATCCTCCAACGAACGAACCAGCTCACTCACCAGCGGAATACCGGTGGTGAGGATCAATTCAACTCAATGGTAGTCAACGATGCCAACTAATATTCTAACAGCCTCCTGGATGCTTTTTATTTTTATTCCTTACTGCTACCAACGATGGCACGAGTGATGAATGGGTAACGCGTACCCAAATACGATAATTGGATTGGTCTGTTATGCGTAACTTCTTTGTCAGGGTGTGTGTGAAAGAGAAGGAAGGAAGGAAGGAAGGAGGGATCATGGCGCTCAACTTCATTTCCCAAGGCTTCATCAATATCCAGCCCACCAACACCGAGCTAAAAGTTACCGCGCTCCCTCTCTCCCTTTCCTCCCCTTCCCTTTTTCCCCATCCTCTTGCCTTTCTTTCTTTCTTTTTTTCCCTCCCTCGCTTCGTACAAATTTTTTTGCCTTGGGAGGATTTTGAGGGGGATAAAAAGGTCCATTTTTTTGTTTTATTTTCACTCGTTCAGTTTCCAGTAATTACTTTTTCTGCTCTCTTTTGCCCTTCTGGCCAAATTATTTGCCCTTTCACTCATTCGATTCTGTATCCGCCGCCAACACAACCGCTGGGAGCACGAGAAAGAAGCTTGGAAGGGTTCAAACGGCTTCTCTCGCGTGCAGCTCAAGCCGCACGCCGCACCGCTAGCGGTAATTGAGTTCACTATCATACCATTCCTGCTCCCCTTTCCTTTCTCCGTCTTAAACCCCCCCCCCCCCCCCCATCGACAATCCCGCCGCTCTGGTTTCCGCCGCTTTGGTTTCCGCCGCTCTTCCGCACTCCATCATTCAGTAACCCTTCGTTGCTACCCTACTGTGCCTGAAAACCTAGAACCTGGAAGCCAAAATTATTATAACCTACCTGTAATATTATACGGCTTACGGACGGCTCTTTTGTGCCTCCCAGAGCCCTCTATTATTTATTCTGCCCTCGCTATTTTTCTCTCACTTGTGATCTCTCCCCATCTAAGCTTCCACCCCCCCCCCGTCCCACTCCATTTTCCCTCTCCCACAAACTCCCCCATCCCTTTCCTTCGTCCTTTCTTTCCTGTTGTTTTCTCCTTCTTCTGTTCTGGTCCAGTCCCCTGTCTTCACCACCCCCCAGCCCTGTTGTTTTAGTTGTGCTCCATTCGTTGGCGCTGCCATCCAATCAAAAAAAAAAAAAGAATCACCCCCCCCCCCAGCAACCCATCGACGCTCATTAAACTTCCTTTGCACTCTATCTAGTCGTCTCTCAACAACCATCGCCTTTCTCTCCCTCTCCCTTCCATTTCTTTTCCTCTTCCCGCCGACCATCTTCGCCTCCGTCCGTCCGATCGACTCGCTTTCGACCGTGATCCTCTCGGCCTTCTTCTTTGTGTGTTCAGTTTTTTCCTTCCGTCGTTGAAGTCGATACTAAAAAAGGGTTCTCATACACGAGGCTGCTTCTACGGGATTAGATTCGAAGTCGTGGGCTCATCCCTGGGATATTATCTCTTTTCTTTTAATTTCTGTCTTCCCTTCTGGGCGGGAGTTGGGAATAAGGAGGCCGAATCGGAAGGGAGGGAAAGAAGAAAAACAAGAATAAAGGACTGTTTTTTCGCGAGCCGAAGCTGTTTCTAAATTTCTTCTAGACCAAGTTGCTCGATATTTTGGACATTTGTGTCTTCTCTTTTCTAAGATGTCTTCTGAGAAACAAGCACCCTTGAATGGGGACGTGACATCTGGCTCCGCGACTCAGGCAATCTCACACGAGCGAAGTTCATCGAATGTTACTGGTGCGTAGTTCTGTCATAAGCATTATCTTCTTCTCCTCCCCCCCCCCCATCCCAAGCTCGTTATATTATTGTCCTTTTCTTGCTGGCTCTTCTTGGACTATTCGCCTTGCCAGGAGCCTTGGGGGTTCAATGGATGCAACGTGCTAATGCTATCTATAGATTCAGATAAAGGCCGTAATTCGGAGTCATCTCCTTTAACACCCCCGACACCCCCCATTAGAACTTCGTCGATACAACCAATTGCCCCGCGCTCCTCTGCAGACGAACCTTCATCATCTCCATCAACACCTGTGCCTCCTCCATCAACCTCGACTGCTGGAACCGAGGTGCCGCCACCTGCTACGCTGTCAACCGCTAACGCCCCCGCTTCTCAAAAGCGGAACTCGTTGCTCGCTGTCCCCACCCGGACGTCATCAACAAAGCAGGCTGAACAGTCACCAACCTCCACAAGTAGTACCGCTGTCACTGCGACCGGCGACAACACGTCTACCACCAGTCGTAAGGGAAGGCGGAGAAGAGAGGCGGGGAGTAATGTGAGTAGCTTGAACTCTGGTGAAGAAGGACATCCTCGCAAGGCTAGCGGCTTGGGGAAGTTTTTTGGATTTTTATGCTGCCGAAGTAGCGCATCTGCGGAGGAAATGCAACCCGGTCCACGCAAAGCTAGTAAGAGGCCTGGATCTGCATCTTCCCGCAAAGCGACCCCTGTCGGGAAAGAGCATGCGCTTAAAACTTCAAAAGATAGCGGTGTCGCCGAATCCAAGGATGCAGCGGATGCTGGTAAGCTTGGGGATGATGGCAACACAATCCGTTCCGAAACTGCGAAGGAGGATCCGACGTCTGCCACGTCCGTCGTCTTAAACTCTGGATCCGGAGATGAGGACAAGATAAAGCGGGCGGATGGTGAGGTTCTTGTTGGAGAGAAGATTGTTGTAAAAGATGACTCCGCTGTTAAAGAAGGGGGCGCGGGGGCGGGGGCGGGGGCGGGGCAAAACAGCTCCTTGTTGCCCGGTAACACACCAACTGTCACCATACAGGCACCCACACCAACGGCACCTCAAAGCGAAAAAGACGAGCCCGAATTTACTGCTCCCGACCCCCAGTCGTCGAAGGAGACCGGTGCCTCGACTTCAGAGGATATCGAGATGCGCGACGCAGATGGTGAGGATTACGGTGTTGCCGGCAAGAAGGGCTCGGAGCTGAAGATTCAGTTGCCACCTTCCCCACATTCCGAGGAATCTGGCCAGGAAAGTGAAAGCGACGACACGCAGCAGAGGAGCTCGGATGAGGGCTATTCCCATGATTTCCGTGATGCCGCGCTAGTACATACACCATCACTGGATGAGAGGCAACAATGGTTGCTACCTCCGCTAGCCCCCAGATTCGAAGGAAAGAAGTGCTTAGTATTGGACTTGGACGAGACCCTTGTACATAGTAGCTTCAAGGTATGTGGTCCGGTATTTGCTGTTAAGGTTTCCTCCGCTAACCTCTTGCTCTAGGTCTTGCATCAGGCAGATTTTACTATTCCTGTAGACATCGAGGGAAGTTATCACAACGTCTATGTTATTAAGAGACCTGGTGTGGATGAGTTTATGAAGAGAGTGGGTGAACTATACGAGGTTGTTGTATTTACGGCTTCTGTCTCGAAGGTATGCTTCCGCTCCTGTAGACCTATAGATGCGTGTTTCTGATATTCGTATTACAGTATGGCGATCCGCTACTCGATCAGCTAGACATTCACCATGTCGTCCATCATCGCCTTTTCAGAGACAGTTGCTTCAACAACCAGGGAAACTATGTCAAGGTATTCTAGACAATGTGATACTATCTTGGGCATTAATTCTGACACCTATTGTAGGATCTCTCCCAACTTGGCCGAGACCTTAAGGATACCATCATCATCGATAACTCCCCCACAAGCTACGTCTTTCATCCACAGCATGCCGTGCCTATTAGCAGTTGGTTCTCTGATGCTCACGACAACGAGTTATTGGATCTCATCCCTGTTCTAGAGGACCTGTCGACACAAGATGTCCGGGACGTAACGCTGGTCCTGGACGTATCTCTGTGACGATCCGTATAGATGACTCTTGTGGTAGCTTGCGATTCTATGGTGGTTTTGCTCTTGGTCTTTTTTTTTTTACTTTGAAAATGGGGTTTCTGCATCAACACATGGTGAAATGCCGATATTTTATGGCTGTATAACTGCATGCATAATTTTTGGGGAGTATGGTGATTGAGGGAGTGCGGCCGTTGGATTGAATAGCTGCGGTAGGGTGCCTTTCCATACACAAAAATGCTGCCCGATGGGAAAATGCTATTGGGATCAGGGACTAAGGGAGATTCCTTGGAACGTGATCTTGGGCCTTTTATTCCTTGCCACTGGCTATTGTCCAGTATATCTTTTTATATTCTCGTTTTTGTCTTTTCCTTGATATCCTACACCCATGGGTGTTGAATCTCATTTAGTTGGCTACTGCCGTGTTTCTTTTGTAATGCTTCTTCCACTACCCTCTCCTATTAACATATTATTAAGTCTGCATACTGTATATGCCGTTTCCCTTTTCCCCTTCCGCATCTCCCTTTTCCTTTTTTGTCGTCGTCTTCCTTCTTCGCTCCATCTCATTTTCTTTTCTGCTGATTCATTCTCGAACATGCTTCAGGAGTCTTTTTTATTTCACGCAAAAAAATGCTTCGTGTATCTGGGGTCAGCGATCTTTTGATATTGTTTCTTTTTCATTTCTTTCATTTCTTTCATCATTTTCATTTCTCCGTCCTCACTTCCCCTTTGTAAAGCCTCAATCATATTAGCTTTGCTCTTGTGACCTTTCATTGCCGTTTTTTTTCTTTTTCTTCAATACCCACTGCTCTTCTCGGCATTCTCTTTTTTCTCTCTTCTATTGCTTAGCGGTGGAATTGGTATGGGGGATGCATCAATGGAGGTAGTTTCGTGGGAGGGAGAGAGTATGGGAGGGGAGGTGGGGAAGGGAAGGGAAAGGGGAAAGGGGGGGGGGGGGGTAGCAGGGGGGTATGTTAGTTAGGGGTCGATCGAATATATTTGTAATGGGGAGGTGTTGGCAGAGCCGGTGAAAACAAACTACCGTACACATGATATTATGCTCGAGTTGGTTTCCTCTAACTTGAGCAATGTTGTTGGTTGTCATTGATAGAGTTGTTTCTTTCTTTTTTTTCTTGTCCCGACGGGTATACTCGAGTATAGGTGGATGTGTGCAAGCAAGTTATCCCTTGTGGGGTCTGTGACAGTCAGATTCGTCGCAAGGCACGCTAAGACCAGATTTGGCAGCCGTTAGCTGGACTTGACGAGGACAGATATATTCTGCCTTCTCTGTGCTTGAATGACTCAGCACTCTAGGTGAGTTTAAATGTTCTCAGCAAATCACAAATCCCAAACGGTTCCAGGATGAGCTTGGCGTGCCAGGAGACGAAGCTGTCTCAGACCGCCAAAGGGATAATGCTTATCAGTCAGTAGGTTAGGGACCCTGAAATTAAGTCACCCCAAATCTGCCGGTAAGGAAAGGGTAGATCGCGCAAGTCATGTTTAAAACCCTTGCAACCACGACCTCGATAAACGAGGGGTAGGAAGTAGACAAGACAGGAGCCAGTGGCAGCGGCTTAAATTTGGATGGCACAGGACTAGCAACCGTTTTATTTCAATCATCATCCAACAGCTTGTTTCCCTTGGGAGCCCAAGCTAACTACCCGTCCAAACTTCATTCTTATCCCCCCCCCACCCCAATAACCAAACATCAGAAATTATAAAGCTACATCACTCATAGCCATGACGGACGAGAGCACGAGATTAACGAATTATGAAGCAAGGGAGGATGATCATCAGCACACACCCGTTGGTGACAGTGAAGCTGATATAGAGACCGAAGAGGAGGACGGTGCTAATACAGCTGTGGTTAATGGAAGGGTTATTGAGGATCCTTCGGTGGAGGTTATTGATGATGATGAAGGTTTTTCTTCCTTCCTAATAATACCCCTGGTTTGCGATGGATGGCGAGAGGGGAAAAGAGCTAAGGAGTGAGGTATAGATCTGCTCGATGATTATCCTCTTGACGTTGAGGTGGGTAGTACTATTTCCTTGCCTTTCCTTCTTTTCTTCTTCACTCTTCCCTTCCCATTTGCTGGTTTGCTTGCTTGATTTGGTCGGAGTACCGTATTTCACACATGAGCCTGACTCATCCGATCGACGGTCTTTTTTTTATAGGACATCGAGTTAATCCACCTGCGAATCTCCTCCATCCGCGCCCTCAAGCTCGAACGCTTCACGCAAGTGCAGAAGCTCTGCCTCCGCCAAAACAGTATCACTGACATCGAATGCCTCTCCCCGCTCGCGCAAACTCTTATCGACCTCGACCTCTACGACAACCAAATCGCACACATACACGGCCTAGAGGACTTGGTGAATCTGGAGAACCTCGACCTGAGCTTCAATAAGTTGAAGCACATTAAGCGCATTTCCAACCTCACCGGTTTGAAGAACTTGTACTTTGTGCAGAACAGGATTTCCAGGATCGAGGGGTTAGATGGGCTGTCGGCGTTGCGGAACTTAGAGTTGGGGGCTAATCGAATTCGGGTATGTTTTTTTGTTTTTTTTCAACCTGAGGGAAGGATGGGGTGGCTAATTGGGGGGGTGGGGTTGTGTCTGTTGCAGGAGATTGACAATATCGGCCACTTGACTGCTTTGCAAGAGCTCTGGTTGGGGAAGAATAAAATTACCGAGTTAAAGGTTTTTGCCTCTTCCCCCTACGGATTTGACTTGGTTAACTCACTCTCCTCTCCCACAATAGAACCTATCAACATTAAAGAACCTCAGGATCCTCTCCATCCAATCCAACCGCCTAACCAGCATCGCCGGCCTGGACGAGCTAACCTCTCTCGAAGAGCTTTACATCAGCCACAACGCCTTGACCGCCATCACAGGCCTCGAGGCCAACGAAAATCTACGCGTCCTGGACATCTCGAATAACCAGATCGCCCAGCTCGCCAACCTCGCGCACCTGTCCCACCTCGAGGAGCTGTGGGCCAGTAATAACAAGCTCGCCTCGTTCGAGGAGATTGAGCAGGAGTTGGGCGGGTTGGAGGAATTGGTCACAGTTTACTTTGAAGGGAACCCGCTCATGTGGGAGGCCGCCGCGGGGTATAGGATCAAGATTAAGTTGGCTTTGCCGAGGATTCAACAGATTGATGCTAGTATGTTTTTCCCCTCTCCCCTTCTACCTTCCTGCTCCTGTTTGCCGGCCCAATTTGTCATGCTGACGGGGGATGTTTTTGTAGCGTTTGTGAGGGCTTAGGAGAGGAGAGCTTTGTAGACGATAGTGATTGACACATTGGATTGTCTGAAGAAGTGTGCGTAGCGGAATAGATTGGTATAATGGGTATTATTGCTTGTAGAGGAGGGATATTTCTTGCTTCCTCGTTATTAACACTTGTAGTTTTTTCGGGGGTTTTTTTTAAAAAAGAAAACACCTATATACAATTCACTGAACGCCCCCCTGTTTCAACAACCCACTTACCCAACTTCCTTGAGTTCTTGTCGAGACAAACACACATAGTATCGACCCACCTCTCACCAACTATAACCCAGCCCACGCTTCATCCGGGCTTTCTACCCTTCTCCTTACCCCACCATTCTCCTACGCCGCCACCACTAACGGCCGGTGTGCTTGTTCCGCGCTGGCACTCCCCTCATCCTCCGCCGGCGACGAAGCTAAAGTTGAAACGGGGGCATAGTGCTCCACTCAGGCGGTGACGGGCATAGTGCTCCACTCAAGCGGTGACATCCCAATAGGCGCAATCTTCACGAACCCAGTCAAGATCCTACCGGTTTTATACTCTCCGTGTTCCACCTCTCCCAGGTTTCTCCCCCTTTGTGTGTGGGGGGGGTTAAAATGGACCCAGCATCACTAGTACTCTTGCTAGCACTACTCTTCTCCTCTCCGTCGTCATTGTCATCGGTGTGGTTGGGGTAACCTCCCCGGTCTCAGCTGATCCCATGCTCGAATGACCGAGTCCCGGTAGGTTGTTGGAAGAATGAGAGTGAGTGTGGAGGTTTGTGGTTATGGAGAAGGGGGAGGGGGGTGAACAGGTTTAGGTTCCCCCCTGCTTGGTTGGTTAGCTGGTGGGGGATATCGTGTGGGGGGAGGTCATATGCAGAGGTGCGGAGAGGCAGGCAGTCCCTTGTGGTCTTGAGAGGTGGTCTTCTTGTTGGAGTGTTTCATTTTTTCTATCTTGTGCGAGTGTAGTAGTGGTATCTGTATTGTACTAGTATCCTACGAATAGCGTACTACATGGACAAGAGGCGCGACCTGTAGGCGCTCGCTCCTCTACTCTGCTCTGATTGCTAGCCGGCGCGACACACCGTGTGCCTAGGCGTGCTGTGTGCGATACACGCACGTATGTTGGCAAGCGTTCGTGTGCGCTGCACCCTGCTGGGCGTTGGCACCTGCTCGCTCGCTTGGTAAAGGGTTGGTGACTTGGTGTCGAGTGAGTTTTTGTGCTGGGGGGCGGGGGGGGGGAAATTGATGCTAGACTGCTCCAGTTTCGGGGGAGGTTGGGGTCAACGCGGTTGTCGCAAAACCCTAACAAGATTATGTATGACGAAATGATCGGTTGCCCCTGGCTTGGTGGTGGTGGTGGTGGTGTTGGACATCCAAACCAACGTCAACGTGGGACCGACAAGCGGCTACCCCCGTCTAGTCCGGTCTTGGTGTTGGAATCTTTTTTTCCCTCCGTTTCTTGCAATCCACCACCACCACCACCACGAATTCGCACCATGCCCCCGCGCGCCTTCCACCAGGCCAGCACCGGCAACCTGTCCACCCCAGCGGGAACCTACATCTACACTTTAACCCCCCTCTCCGCAACGCATCTCGCCGCCTCAATCTCAACCTCCTCCGTTTCCTCCTCCTTAATAACCTTCTCCAAATCCACCCTCACACCAACAACCACAATCCCACACGCACACACAAGCATAACTTCACTCAGCACCTACCCTGCATCACCGCAAACTCTACTGACTTCTGGTACGGACGGGCTTATAAAACTCTGGGACCTCCGTTGCCCCCCTTCCGCCCCGCTAGCGAGTAAGATAAGCGTAGGCGCACCGGTACTATGCGCTTCCACGAATGCTCAGGGTGGGATTATCGCGGGGACCGAGATGCAGGATCAGGTTTCGAAGGTTTGCGTTTGGGATGGGAGGATGATGGGGGAGAAGCCGATGTGGGTGTTCGCGGAGAGCCATGGGGACGACGTCTCGTTTGTGGGGTTCGCCGGAGAGGGAGAGGGAGGGGGATGGGGGATTAGTGGGGGGATGGATGGGCTGGTTAACGTTTTTGATCTGCTAGCTGGGAAGGGGGCGGCGGGAGGAGAGGATGATGAGAGGGCGCTTTGGCAAGTGGTTAATGTTGGTGCTTCGGTTCACCGGGCGGGGTTTTTGAATGCTGGCGGTGGTGGTGGTGGTGCTGCCGGGAAGGGGGAATGGGTCTTTGGGGTTACGACAGATGAGAGCCTTGTTCTCAGGTCTTTTAATCACACACCTGGCGGAGGAGAGGAGAAGGAGGAGGATGCCGAGGGGGAGAGTGCCGGGGATGTTGGAGATGTTAGGGGGAGGTTGGATTGTGAGTATGTGGTCGACGTATTACGTGCTGGTAGCACTGGTGCCGGGGGAATTGTCGTTGCAGGGAATAAGGAGGTTGGGAAGCAGCGGGTCGACCTCGTCCCGCTGAGGTGGACTGGTGGTGGCCAATGGGGGTTTACAAGCGAGGATAGAGTCAGGTTGCAAGGGGGCCATGGCGAGGAGGTTTGTAGGGGGGTCTGGGTTGATGAAGGGGTATGTTTGCTTTCTTTCCTTTCTTTCTTTCATGCCCTGGTTCGCGAGGAAGAGAGCGGGAGGATACTGATGGGTAATAGTCCGAGGCGGTCTTCACTGGCGGTGAGGATGGGCTTGTCAAGGTTTGGAGGGAGGAGACGAGCAGAGGGGAGGGTGTGTCTAAAGGGAAGAAGAAGAAGAAGGAGAGGGAGAGGGAGAGGGAGAAGGAGAGGGAGAAGGAGAGATTCAAGCCTTATTGATTCACGGAGCGAGACGGCCTGGTGGATTGTATTGGCTCGTGTTGGGCTGCGTTATGGTAAGTCTTGCTAGCATTACAGTACAGTATCATACAGTCTGGTGAAAGAGGGGATTCGTCTTGTGAAATGTGGGAGATGGACGCCGTTATTGTTTAGGGCTGACTTATGGGAAAGGAGCAACCTTTAAGTACATGATCAATGCCAATTGTACCGGTACGAGCACGCGTCCCGTAAGCAGCTCACGTACCGGTACTTTGGTCGTAGTCTACCCTCACCGCATTCACTCAAAATGGTATTAGTATGGTGTGCAGTACATAGCCTACGAGTACACTCTTCCTGGGTGCGGTCAAGACTGTAGTCCCCCTCTAGCCTTTATAGTATCATAGTCTCCTCTGTGCCAGTGCCATGGTAATCGCCAAGCAAGGGCACATGTGCTCCCTTCAACACCTTACCGGAGCAATCTCACACGGCGTTAGTCGGTGTAATGCAGGTAATGATACTGGTACCGTAAAAACTTGAATAGGTGGTAAATGTGTTGTCTCAACTGAGGGCCGAGTTTGCGACACCGGCATCCCCCCAGAGTGTATGGGAGAAAGGGGGGATTCTAATTCCCAGCACCGGCACGTTTATCTGATGTTGGAGTATTGGTGCTGTACTACCTGCAGTACTCGTGCCTATGGTATTTTCCCAGGGGCGCGAACGCAACCAAACTGGCCACGTTTTGACAAATACCCGTATCCGTGACGGATTCTCACAGATAGCAAATGGGGCAGAGCACAAACAAAAGAGAATCCAATGTTCTCCTGTATGGTGGAAAGCAAGGGGGGGAAAGGAATTCTAATGTTAAAACAAATACTACCTGTACAATATGAGTAGAATTGTATCCATAGGGATGGGGATCAACACCTGGAGCGAACCGGGGAAGCCTCTCACATCACATCATCCCGTAGCCCGGCTCGTTCTTCACCCATCCCCGGATTTACTCTGCCATGCAACACACGACAACACCACTGTATCTTCCACGTAACCCTCAACTCACCTTTTTTCCGCCCCTTCCCCTCTACCCCACGCACAAACCAATCAGGGCGGTACCGTTCATGACCTCACTACCATTATCTCGATAGAGAGATCGCCTCCTCTGCTCATTCTTCCTATTTCTTCTATTTTCCCTTGCTCTATTTATTTATTTCTTTTTAGTTCTACTTCTTTCTTGATACCGGCCCTATGAAGCTTAGCCATCTGGTCACCCTCGGGGGAGCTGTGTCCCTGCTCGTCGGAAACGTCGCAGCGGCGACAGGAGGTGGAGCATCACTACCCAAAACACCGGGTGATCCAGAATCATCAATAGTTTTGCGGGGCCAACAACAGCAGCACTCCCAAGAACGATTACTAGATAATCGCCTCAACGCAAAACCCCCCGATGATAGTACTACTACTACGACGGCCGGTGGCGATAATGGCGATGCTAATGAGCATTCGAAACAAGCCGCGGCGGCACTAGTAAACGATGCGCTCGCGATCCTACGAGCTCTTGTACCGAGCTCCTCGCAGTCTACATATATCGTACGGGAAGGCGGAGGGGGAGGGGGGCGGCCAGAAGGGGAAGGACCGCATAGTCTGCTGGGATTACTTGCGGGTTATATTAAGCGGGTAGCTAAGGTTTTGTTATTGTATACTCCTTCGACGCTGGAGGAGCCGGTGGACGGTGGGACGAAGGTCGCGGTTTTGGGGGAGAAGTTGGCGGCAGCGGTGGAGAAGCTCGAGACTGCTGGGAGGGTGCTGAAGAGCCCTGACGCGATCTATTTGCTGGCGCAGATGAATTTTGTGGGTTCCCTCGTTCCCCTTCGTTTGGCTATTTCTCGGAGGTGCTGCTGGGTGGGTGGATCGGCTAATTCACGGGGGTAGTATGGGAATTGGTCGTATCCGAGGAATTACCCTGTGGCGTTTGAAAAGTACAAGCAGCTAGCGGACCTTACTGGGAATTCAACAGCGCAGAGTATGGTTGGATTCATGTACGCTACGGGTATCGGGGGTGCTGTGGAGAGGGATCAGTCAAAGGTCGGTCTTCTAATGGGTCTTGGGGTTTGGCGGGGTGTGTGGTGCTGACCGGGTTGTAGGCCTTACTCTACCATACCTTTGCGGCACTCAACGGCGAGACTCGGTCGGAGATGACCGCTGCGTTCCGACACCATACCGGAATCGGCACCCCCCGCCGATGCGAAGAGGCCGCTTTCTACTACAAACGGGTCGCCGACAAAGCCATGCAGTATTGGCGCTCCGGCCCACCCGGAGGTCATGCATTGATCAAGCATAGCTATCGGCTCGCAGATGACGAGGGTGGTGTATACGGGGAGGGCGCTTCGGTGGTGTCGTCCGGGATGAATGCTGTGCGCCGTGGAACCACGACTGACTCCGCCAAGGATTTGGATGACATCCTGGAATACTTGGACCTTATGGCCCGTAAGGGAGATCTATCCGCCACTTTTAGTCTTGCAAAACTTTATTACGACGGGTCTAGGAACCTCCCCAGGGACCTTAAAAAGGCCAAGACCTATTTTACGAACGTCGCAAAGCAATATTGGTCCAGGGAAGGGAAGTCCATATCCGGGGGACCCCCGGGCCTGGAGAAGCTTGCTGGTAGGGCCGCAGGATATCTTGGGAAAATGTATTTGAGGGGTGAGGGGGCTGTCAAAAACTACGCCCAAGCGGTAAAGTGGTTTGAACTTGGAATTGAGAATGTTGGGCTCCTGTTAAGATTTTTGTTGTACGCCTGAGGCTAATTAAAATTTAGGGGGACGCGAGTTCGCAAAATGGCCTCGGATTCATGTACCTTCATGGGTACGGTGTTAAAGTGGATCGTGTGAAAGCAGCCGAATTCTTCCAGACGGCTACTGAACAAGATCTACCTCAGGGTCAGATCAATTTGGGCAAGATCTTCTTGGAGCAGAATGACATTGAGACTGCCAAGCGCTTCTTTGAGCTTGCAGCGCGCCATGGAACTCTTGAGGCTTACTACTTCCTTGCGGAGATTTACAACTCTGGACTCGGGAAAGAGCGCTCCTGCGCGCTGGCGACGGCCTATTACAAGATTGTTGCGGAAAGGGTCGAACCACTTCATAGCCCGCTAGCCTGGGCGAATCAGGCGTATGCTAATGAAGATAAGGAGAGTGCTGTAATCGGGTACATGATGGCTGCTGAGCAAGGTTACGAAGCCGGGCAGGCAAACGTTGCATTCCTACTTGACCAGGAAAAGTCGAAACTGGACCTGAAGTCCTTTCTCAACCCCAAGCCCAAAGACCCGAGGAATCAAGAATTGGCCCTTATATACTGGACCCGATCTGCCAAGCAATCCAATACCGATTCCCTTGTCAAAATGGGGGACTACTACCTCAGCGGTGTCGGCACGGAGCAGGATGCAGCGAAGGCTGCAAGTTGTTACACCGCTGCTAGTGAACTCCAAGCTTCCGCACAAGCGCTCTGGAATCTTGGCTGGATGCACGAGAATGGTATAGGCGTGGAGCAAGACTTTCACCTAGCAAAACGCTACTACGATCTCGCCCTGGAGACGAACCAAGAAGCATACCTCCCCGTAACTCTAAGTCTCTTCAAACTCCGCCTGCGCAGTTTCTGGAATACTATCACCGGCGGAAATATCAATGCCATTGGCGCCGACCCGGGTATTAAGCCCCCCTTCTAGTTTCCCCAATAGCAGCTAATCGCGCAACAGACCCAAAACCAAAGAAATCCCTCACCCTCCGAGAATTCTTCAAGCAATGGTACGAAGCAACGCCGGACGAATACGGAGATCCAGACGACATTTTCGCTGCGACAGCAACGCAAGATGGAGACATACATGGCGATGAGTACTACGACGCGGAGTATGAGGGGGATTTAGTCGAGAGCGTGATTATACTTGCGCTTGCGGCGGCTGTGGCGATATTGGTGTATTATCGCCAGCAGCGGCAACAGCAGATTGCTAGAAGACAGCAACAGCAGGGGCAGCAAGGACAACAGGGACCAGGGCAAGAACAGGGAGAGGGAGAGGGGGTGGGTGGTGGGATGCAGCCTATGGGAGGGGAAGGGTTTGGACAGTGGGGTGTGCCGCATTAGGGACGTGGCTGGGTGGGTGTACGATAGGAAATTTAAATGTGAGGTTTTTGTTTTGTGGTTATATGTGATATGAACGAGAGGGGTCAAGCTCGGAGGCGTCAGGTCAAGCCTGCGTTGCATGATTTACTGTATAGACGTGCTAGCGCTTGTCAAGTATGATTAGATACTTTTTTTTCATTCCTATTAGTTGCTGGTTAGGTTAGGCTATGTACGAAATATACCCATAGCTCAAGCTACCCTACTCTGCATTATACAATATTATCTCATAGACGCAATCCGCTGGCGTTGCTGGCGAATACGCTCGTCACGGATCCTGATGGTATCATATATATCCTAGCCAGCATACGCGAACGGCCCCTTGCTGTCCAACACTCCTTAGGACTGACTGTACAGTGCTATATAGTAGGCACCAAACCTCTTTCTTACCCACAACACGCCCAGCGCCATCCATGTCTTTACCCATTCATGCGGAGTATCACGCTCAACATGGCCGGTACCTATAATAATAATACCTTAAGCTGGCCACTCTAAGGCAAAAAAGAAAAGGGAGGGAGGAGTCTAACCTAGTAAGTTGCTCTAATAACTTTTCTCCTTTGTTGCTTCCTTTTTTTCTTTTTTCTTTTCTTTCTTTCCTCTTTCATTACTCGTTAACTTTTGAATGCAGTTCGGGGTTAATTGGTTAGATGCGTGCATATCCCCGGTGTTTGAGCCGAGGAGGTAAGTGTATGTTGTGTGAGCTTTTTTGTACGAGTGATGTTTTATGATTTGGAAGTTCTGGGGGGAGGTTGAGGCGGTATTTATTGGTCTAATTAGTCAATAATAATATTATACAGGATGCCGGGATAAAAAAACTTTTTCGTCGTCCGACGCGCGGGGGTTTTGCACTGAGTTTGACGAAAAAATGGGACGTTTTCAAAAACTGGTGGTTTATAATGCTGTTTGCGTGAAAATAATAATAATTTCCACCAGCGAGGGAAAAATGACGGTTCGTTCGTTCGGGCCCTCTGGGGGTTGTTGGTTAGGAGCGCAAGGTGATCAAAGCTGCTTTGATTGTTTTCTGATTGTGGGCCAGTGTGTGGAAGTGGGTGGGCTCCACATGAAAAAGTACGTGGCAGCAGTTGCTGATATATACTTGGACGATCTTTTTTCTCCACTCCTTTGTAATAATATTTAAGAATTCTGTAATATTCATCATGCTATCTACAGGTCTACCGACGCGTGGCTAAATTTTCGCAGATTTTCATTGTGTGGTGGTGGTGCTATGAGGGGGTGGTGGGGTGGGTGTTTTTGGTGTGGAAAGGGCGTCGGATGGGAAGTTTTGTCATAGCACTGTGGAAGCATACATGCATGCAAATTCAAAGCCACGAGGGCATATACGATCTCTCATCCGCTAACAAGGGTAGGGTAGGGTAGGGAGGGAGGGAGGGAGGGAGGGAGTGTGGGGTCTCCCTAACGTGACTCCCGGAGATGCAGCCATATTCTGGCGCTAGTGCTGGGGGCGGGTCTGGATTGGGCTATCCGGGCTCTAGTCGAGAATGCCATTCTGTGGAATCGAGTATGGCTCCGAATGGCGGTGTGTGCGTGGGTAGTTGGCTCGTAACTTGTTCGTTTTCGCTCATTTCGAGCTAGTGGTGGGGGTGAATAGGAGGGCAGGAGGGTAGGAGTATGTAGCGAAGGTGTCCTGATCCTTTTGTAGACCACCGCAGGTGTTACTATTCACTTGCTTTCCTGTGGGAACGGGAGGGAGAAAGGGGGCTCTCTGCAATTCCCTGGTGGAAGCTCCAGCTTTCTAGAGCTGGCATTGGTAAGTGTCGTAATGTCCGATGTTCGAGCTTGTTCCGCCCTCTTGTATATTCCAGTGGAAACACTGCTAGTTATTGAGTTCGGTAGATCCGTTGACGGGGGTATTGCTGACACCCTGGGCCCGTCAAATAACGAGGATATGACTAGAGCATGTCGAGTGGCATCTGAAGACTTCCGACGGATATACGCCTGTGCTCGGATGTTGGCCTTTTCCGTGCTGGGTTGGGATATTTTGGTGGGCTGGTAGGGGTAGTATGTACTGGGATATTTTGAGCAGATGGAGGGCTTGGAATACTCCCTTGAATGGTATAAGCCGGTGGTGACGCTGTTAGTGGGAGTGAGTGTTTTTCGTGGAGCGGATGTGTGTGCTGGTGGATGTGTTACCTAGGAAAATGACCTGGGATTTGGGTGCTGGGGTAAAAGGTAAGAAGTGATCAGAGAGATCCAGAGAAGAAAAGAGATTCAGGTCAGCTGGACCACTTAGCCTTTTTCTCTCTCCCCTTCCTTCTCCTCTTTCCCTCCCCCGTTACAATCTCCAACTTCTAATCTTTAGGCCAGACCTAGATATCTATAGCATAAGGTATGCCAGACCTCGATTTGCCTTGTAAAACTCGGTTATAGACCACTATGGACAAGTGAGGCCCGTGAGTTAATTCAGAAAAAAAAAGAGAATCTCTACCTTCTGAAGGCTAGCATCCTGTTTCTCGAGTTCACGGAGTTGCCCAAACCTAGCTCAAAGCCCCAAAACCACTTGATATAGCGGCGGGCCTTATCTCTTTACCAGTCATGGCGAACACATTCGCAGTCCAGAGCCGCGCATCATCATCAGACACAGGTTCTAGGACAAGTCCCCCGTATGCGGAACTGTGGCCCTCAGACCAAAAACAGGACCGCATACCCGAGTGAAAATTGGTGATCAATATGTAAAATGTCCCTCAAAACAGTTTGGGGTATTAAGTGTGCGCACAGCTTAGGAGGTTCAATACACGTGCTGTGGTGCACATGCAAAGATCGCAGGATACCAGGGGGGTAAAAGCATATACCTCGCATTGAGTACTGGTTGATTGAATATTCCTTCCTATGATACCAAGACTGCTAGAGGAATAGATTCTCAAGAAGCTCTATATTATAAACCCGTATCCACAGAAATTGAAACCTTGCCTGGCTGGCGGGGATAAGAGACCGTACTGATGTTGTTGTAAGCTCTTTGCAAAAAAGAAACCCCTATCCGAGGATAAGTAAAGGCGTAAAAAATCTCTGTATAATACCCCAACCGGCCGGGAACCCCCTATCCTCGTCCCCACTTGTCCCCGCGTGGGCAGTGATTTAATACCATTAAGCTTTAGCACTCCTCCAACATCAACTCTCTCCTCCATCTAAGTGCCCATCACACCTAATTCATCCTTTGGTCTCATGGTGGTAAAGGTATAGCACCTATGATGCTTCAGACAAACAGGCCCATTCGACAAATACAAATTCTTGGAGTTGGTCCTAACCTGACTCTCTAAGAGCCAGTCCATCCATCCATCGCTTTTAGTATTGTTCGCATCCTGCTATAGTAATTCGTTAGCACTACTTACTACTTTTACGCTAGCAAAGGGCGGACGTTGAGAAAGCCCGAGCACGTACGTCCCCCAAACGGTAATGATGGGGGGGAAGGAGCCAGTTAGTCTCCCAGAAATTGCGGTTCAGAAATACCCGTGGGGCCCCACCGAGAAGCTAGCAAGTAAGTAAGCGAGAGAGGGAAACCAGCTAGTTTTCCTTAAGGCTATTTTCAGCAACGCATCGTAGCTGACACCCTGCTACACTTGAATCGGTCCTGTCAAATGAGGCTTTTTTTTCTCTTCGAGGTTCAAATTCAGCACCAAATGGGGGGTTTTTTTTTCTTTCCACTCTCATACACATATACGTATAGATGCCTAGAAATGCCCATACCTCAAGTAAGCGAAATCTACCCCCCCCCCCCAAATACAAAATCTCCATCTCAAACTCTACAACAAGCGGATATACCTCCTTCCCACCCCTTCTTCCACTCCCAGTAACCTCCTATCTATAATACCTCGCAATGCTCGAGCAATTACCACCCCAAATCCACCCCATTTTTCCCACCTCAGTCCCGGATATGTACCCGAGTGATAATCCATGACTTTACAACATTCCACCCAACAACCCCCATCTCCAAGAAGAAAACCACTACGGTACCATACCACTATCCTAGCCCAGCAGAGTCAACACCTACAAACTTAATTCACTCTAGAGAAGTACGGTAACTTCCTCCCCCTCCCTTCCAGGAGAGGTATCATAAGTTACCTCCAAAATCTACCATCACCAGCATCATTCATACTTAGATGGGTACCATCAAGAGAACCCCCCCCCGAAAAACAATAATAAAATAAAAAATAAAAAATACCCACCCAACTCCCCAAACCCCTTCCCGAAAAAAAAACAGCAGAACCCCAACCCTGTGCACACTCGCCCAAAAACCCTTACCCTACCCACACAAGTTCCTACATACCATACCAAATCCGTGCATACCCAACCGACACCAACCAAAAGAACTCACAGCAACCAACGAGTGATCGCCAATGCACCCCTCTAAAAATAAAAATAAAAATAAAAACTTTAAAAAAAACTTTATCATACACAAGCTAACTTATGCACGACCTGCAACTGCGCACACCGGGCAGCCAACACTTGCCACGAAAAGCGGGAAAAAGGGAAAGAAGAAAAAGCAGAAAAAGAAAGAAAAGAGAGAGAGAGAAAAAGGCACCCAACATACGAACCCACTAGAATACAAGCCTGCGTGCATACATACATCGTCACATCGATAGGGGAAAAAAAGAGGAAAGGAGGGGGGGGGGGGGGGGAAGGGAACTCACAGCCGCGGCGGCCGGCGAAGGGGGGGAAGA